>MDTE01040336.1_pt1 | contig 107651 bp, 107 predicted proteins | sample 811231 | NCBI WGS metagenome assembly MDTE01 (sample SAMN05326651, study PRJNA326480) | marine metagenome | isolation source: seawater | place: Indian Ocean: Red Sea | collected 2010 | reverse complement strand
TCAGGGTTCATTCTCTGATGGAATGCCTCTAGGTATTTCTGGTACGTTTAACTTCATGTTCGTATTCCAAGCAGAGCATAACATTCTTATGCATCCTTTCCATATGGCAGGGGTAGCAGGTATGTTCGGTGGATCACTCTTCAGTGCTATGCACGGTTCTTTAGTTACATCTTCTCTAATCAGAGAGACAACTGAAGAAGAGTCTCAGAACTATGGTTACAAATTTGGTCAAGAAGAAGAGACCTATAACATCGTTGCTGCTCATGGATACTTCGGTAGATTAATCTTCCAGTATGCATCGTTTAACAACAGTAGATCACTACACTTCTTCCTTGCTACATTCCCAGTTGTATGTGTTTGGTTAACTTCTATGGGTATATGCACAATGGCATTTAACCTTAACGGATTTAACTTTAACCAATCAGTTGTGGATGCAAACGGTAAGGTCGTTCCAACATGGGGTGATGTATTAAACCGTGCCAACTTAGGTATGGAAGTAATGCACGAGCGTAATGCTCACAACTTCCCACTAGACTTAGCAACTGCTGAGACTACACAGGTTGCTTTAACTGCACCTGCTATAGGTTGACATACAGTTTAAAATAAACTATAATAAGGGGGTTCTATACCCCCTTTTTTTATTATGCATTTGATTGTGAGTGGAATTGTGATTGTTATAATTGTTACCATTATCTGTTATTCAATTTTAAATAAGTACGATCCACATAGATAAATTATGGAACTCAACGACCTTAATGTAAATAATGTCCTTGACGAAATCCGTCCGTACATTGAAGCGGACGGTGGATACCTTGAGTATGTTGCTATTGATTACCTTAAGGATGGTCCTATTGTAATGATTAGATTGCTCGGTGCTTGTGCAGGTTGTGCTATGAGTGCCGACACATTAAAACTTGGAATTGAAAGATTAATTAAAGAAAAATTCCCAGAAGTAAAGGAGGTCATACAGGTATGAGACTAGGAGTTATGTGTTCTGGTAATGGATCTAACTTTGAGAATATAGTTCGTACATGTAGAGAAGATGAAGTGGTCTTGATGATCCACAACAAAAAAGAATGCGGTGCATTAAAGAGAGCAGCAAAGTTTGGTATTCCTCATTGCTATCTCTCTCATAAAGAAGAAGATAAAATGATATTGTTATTTGAAACCTACAAGGTAGATCTTATAGTACTTGCAGGTTACATGAAAGTCATCAAACATCCAGAGAGATTTCCATGTCCTATTATAAATGTTCATCCTTCATTACTACCTAAGTATAAAGGACTACATGCAATAGAACAGGCAATGAATGCCGATGAAATTACTACTGGATGTACGGTACATTATGTTAATGAAGAACTGGATGGTGGTGAGATTATTATACAATCTGAAGTACCTATCCTTCCAGAAGATGACATTAAATCATTAACTAAGGCAGTTCAAAGACGTGAATATGCCATCTTACCTGAGGCTATATCATATGTTAAGCAAAGATTACAGATGCAAGTTGACAGAAATTTGCTGCCGTGTTAGACTTAAACGCAAGGTAACTTTAGATGAAAGAATCTGGGTTAACAAACTCTGTGAACATAATCTTCAAGCAAGAGGTATTGCACAGAGACATGGATACTTTGACTACGAACAAAAATGAGTGACATACCAGAGAGAGGAACGTACATTGATACTCAAGGAATGAGTGGTCCTGCTGACCCTACTGTTCCTTCAAGACCAATAAAAGAGCAGCAAGATAATCTTAAACCTGCTATTATTACACCGAGAAGATTGTTTACTCCTGAGTATGCTAGGGAGTTGAAGATTCTTATCAATGAAGTATTAGATGAGAGAGAATATAAAAAGAGATTGAACGGAGCATACGATAACATTAAAGAACTACCTCCATCATATTTTGATTCAGAAGAATTCAAACATCCTGTTGGAGAAGATGAACCACCTTACGAAGATTGGACACAACCATGGGATTAGAAAATTGGGAGAGTGAGTACCTCTCTGATGCATTTAACGTGATTAGTAAGAGAGAACGAGAGATACTCCAAGGATCTCCACTCAAATCACATGAAGGATGCCTTTATGGTCGTATGTATGCTGACTATAAGAAGCAGAAGGGCTATGATTAACACAAACATTAGGATCTTAAGAGACTTTCTAAGCCCACACTAGAATATACCCTTAAATAACGTATATTTTCCTAGTGCTCTGCCTTTATAAATAAATTCAGAGATGTCATTGTGATAAGTATTCCATGTCCCAGCTAAATGTAGGAAAAGTTAACGTCACAGGGGATGGCGTACAATATCCCCAGTATACCAACAGTAATAGACCGACAGGTTCTACAGGTTTGGTTATATACAATACTGATGAAGCAAAACTTCAAGTCTACACAGGTAGTGCTTGGGAAAACATTGGTGCTGCCGATGATGGTGGAGAGATTGTATTAGCAGCAGGTAATAGATCTCAGAGACCTGGATCAGGACCTGGTGGTGAAGATAGAGAAAGAATTTTTAGATGGAATACAGAGACAAGAACGCACGAAACCTACTACGACTTCTCTAACTCAGGTTCAGGTGCAAGGGACGGATGGTATGCTATAGGTGGTTACTCAATGGTCTACCACATGTCACAAAGAACTGGTGCTTGGAACTCATGGGACGCTAGATGGGGTACAACTTTCCACAATGCTGACTACTACCAGTACAAGTTTTACATCACAACTTCTGACCCTAATGGATCAGATAGATTCTGGTTAAGATATTGGAGAGGAGATAATAACCTTTCTACTAATGGATACTACTTCTCAGGTGAGTGGTGGCACTCAAACGATGGTGGATCAAGACAGAACTCTCAGAACAACTCTTATTGGCCAATCACTGTTGTAAGCAACAACTCTTACCGTATGCAGGCTAACGCTGAAGGTACTTATCAAGGTGAAATCTTCTTAAGTAATACACCTACTGGTACTCACGAACGTTGGAATGCATATTGTAATTACAACTACTGGTCACAACAGGAATGTGGAACTGGTTGGCAGGGATGTAACTGGACTGGTGCTACTCAATCAGGAACAGGACACCCAATTACAGGTATCAGAATTGGTCATCAGGACGGACACAGTGTTCGTGGTGTAAACCAAGGTACGAATACTATTATTACTGTATTTGGTATCGGTGGTTCCGAAGCAAAAGAATGGTCAGGTTCTTGGTAAACATTATTTTTTAAAACAATGGCAGTTTCAGCAACAAAACGAGCATACTACGAGAAACTATTCCCTCAATCTGAAATGGTTGCAGGGTCTATTTCAGGTGATCAACAAATCTCAGATGCAGATTATGAACTTTGGTTGGAAGAGCAACCATCTCCAGAAGAGCATGCTCTTAGAGAAAACGATGATCTATCTCAATGTTATGCTAATCGTCAGTTATACTATCCTCGTGTAGAGACAGAAGCGATAGCACTGATTGAAGGGTTTAGATATCTTAAGTCTAAAGGTACAGACATCGGACCTGATATGGATGCATTACTTGCACAGATTGATGGAGTTAAAGCAAAGTTCCCTAAACCTTCAGGTGTAACAGATGCTTATCCTGAGAATACTACACCTGCAAACATGGCAGACTCATCTGCAACTAATCACACAGTTGACACACCAACTTTGTAAATTAATCAAACTACATTATGCAACTCGGAACTATCCCTCTCTTTCCGACTAACTTAATTGAATACACAAGACCTGAAGAGTATGACTTTACTCCAGGTCTTGTTGAGTATTTGTACAAGGAAAGAGATGCTCAGGTTTGGGAACCTGCTCTCTACTCTCTTAAGGGTAATAATGCTTGGCATTCAAATGATAATCTAGCAGACTTCCCTACTGAATGGTCTATAAAATTAAGGAAAATGATCCTTGATGTTTCAGCAGTGTATCATGGTGCTGTTACTAATGGGTTGTCAATGGATCCTGAGTTAATTCGTATTAAATGTTGGTCAATAATTTTAGGACAGTATGCTACTTCAAGTTTCCATAGTCATCCTAACTCAGATGTGAGTGGTGTTTATTGGGTACAAAATCCTGATGGAATTAGTGATGATGAAGGTAGATTTGTAGTACCTGATCCTCGTGGTGGTGCATTTGCATCTAGACTTGAAGGATCAAACTCATTTTTCCATAGATCAAATGTAGGTAGTGGATTAGTATTTGGTTCGTGGTTACCACACTATGTTGAACCACATTACAAAGAAGGAGACCGTATAAGTATATCGTGGAACGTATTCCTTAAAGATCCTCCAGAAGGATATCAAGGAACTCAAGTATCAATGTCATCATGGAGAGATCAACATGGAGATAACTGGGGTTGAATGGACTGACCTAGCAGATGACTTTGGTTATTATACTGTTAGTGTTAGTGGAATTGAAGATGTAACACCTGCTCCATTCCCATCCAAACCAATTAACAACTGTTTTAAAGCATGGAAAGCATCAGATGAATTAGAGAAGTTCATCGGTGATGTTGTTGAAGACCTTATGTATTATGGTGATAAGAGTGAAGGCAAATGGAATTATCCAGTTAAGAACATAGGAAGAAAGTGTTGGGGAAACTACTTTGATAGAATCAGACACAGTTCAATGCAGTTTAGTCACCTACCTCATGTTGACGGACCTGGCTGGGTTGGTAATCTTTGGATGACTGATCATCCTGAAGGTGAACGTGGTACACAGTTTTATACTTACAAGAGTCAGTGGAAGGAGGATAAGTTTTCCTTTATGAAGGATGTATTAAAACCATCTAGCAATGTCAAGGAAATGATTAGAAGACTCCAAGATAATATAGAATATTATTGGGAGCAGTGGGACATAGGAGCAATAGAAGGGTATGGATTCAAGTACTTAGGTACAGCACCAGCTAAGAAGGATACCATTACAGTTTACAACTCAATGATACCTCACACTGCATACTGTGGGAACATTGACATCAGTTACAGTCAGCTAGTCAAGGTAGCAACAGCACCAACACATATTGAATGACCCAAAACCAAAATCGCCTTTTAGTTTCAAAAAAGGGCGGAAAAAAACGCGGGGTATTTTTTCGCGTGTAAGGTTTTTTACAATATTACGCAAACCGAAAGATATCATTAAGAACAGGTAAAATGTCAGCATTTCATTATAATATAGTGGGTAACTAATCCTAATTAATCCTATGTCAGGCGACGGACACCCAAAAGATCAGCCGCTGAAGTTTTATTCAGAAGAGATGACGGCTACGAAGAGAGCTCTTCTAAATCATCCACACACTAACTACGTACTGGAAATTGAGCACATGTTAATCCAAGCAAGATGGAGAAATAGCTCACCTTTACGAGAATAAATACTTAAAAAGTATTAGGAAGTGACATACCAACCTTTAGGAAGTTTCGGACCAACGTGTGACCCTGCAACAGCAGCGACTGTTACAGTAGGTCCTCCTGGTTCTGTTGGTAATCCTTCACCTCCACAGAAAGCACAGGTTGGTATACCTGTAGCATTTGTTGTAGATAATCCAAGTTCATATTCACCTTTAGAGACGGGGGATCCAGGTTCCCCGTTTTACTTTGGTCCTTTATGTGATCCTAGGTTTATAGGAAGACCAAGAGACCTTGAATTTGTTGATCCCGCATCAGAATTTAGAGTATGGCCACCAGTATATAATCCCGAACAAGAATGGCCAGATTTCCTACCAGAAATACCTATGGGTGGTGGTCAAAGATGTAAATGGGATCCAATTAACAAAGTTTTCTTTGATTGTGAACCTATAGTAACAGACGGACCTTATGGACCACCTGTTGTAGTTTCTGATCCTAATTGTGTTGGTTCTAGTTGTTATAAGTTTGTAGATAGACTGAAATTAACTTACGAAAGGGATTTTGCACCACCTACTTACACAGGACCTGAGTTTGACGAGTTCTATTGTCTAGGATACTGGTCTGATGAGAAATACGATCCTAGTATCTTTGAATTAACTACACAGACCACTAATTTACAGATAGGTATTGCTAATAATGAGAGTTATGAGCATTTATTAAGTTCCACCTCTCTTTACAAGACATGGAGAGCAGGTTACTACACTGGACAAGTATATAATCAGTGGGCTAGGGATAATTTTGTCCACACTACAAATTATGATGCTATACCTAATAATTCAGAAACATTTTATGTACTTCACCCTGTTAGTGAGGCTAAACTAGGTACTCATACTGTAGAGTATGGTGCAGATAATGCTGCAAGTTTTAGATGGAGTGGTAGAGAAGGAGAAAACAATGTAGTCTTTGATAATTCAGGTACTTTTGATACATGTCCTCAAACTGCTACTATAACTTTCACTGAACCAGGATGGAAGAGATTTGAATTTACAATTACTAATGGACCTGGAAGTAGTGCTTGGAATTTAAACCCTGCTGGTATAGGTGTAAAGATTCCTACGTTAGATGGATTTAACATTGCTACCTTTGCTGAAGGATATCCAGGTGGTACTGGTAGAGAAGGTAAGGATGTTAACTCTAAGATTCTTTGGCAAGGCACTGGTAGAACTGGTGAGTTACAATTAGAACAGAGTCATAATACTATCTTTGGTACGGAAGGTACTGGTACTCCACCTAGACAAGTTGGTACAGTTAGAAGAAGATTCTTAATTGAAAATGATTCTCTTGCTATTACTGTGGCATCTAAAGAAGCAACAACTAATATAAACACATCTCAACCAGGTGAGAATTATGATGAAGGAGACATGGTTCTATGGATTGAAAACGTAGAAGTATTAAAGTCACCTCCATCATCATTCCATGGTTGGGGATCGTATCTATTGGAATTGAATACTGGTAATGTATATGATGGTAGTTTAAATTACGCACAGTTTGAAGCAGCAACACCTACACCAGGTGCATGGGTACAACAAGCACTTGGTAATGGAGATATTGTTGCATCTATGTTGCCTAGAGATGGTTATTTAAAATCATATGGTACTGTGATGCTGAACATATTTGATTCAACAATCACTACCACTGCACAGAACTATGTGTTCCAGTACAAGACAGTACCAGAAACATTTGCAGTTACACATCCACTATGGAGTACCTTTGCTAATGAACATATGTGTTGGGTCAACCCTGCTGTATGTACACTACCTGCTATGCAGCAAGAGATTACATATAATATTCTGTTCCCTAACTCTCAAGAATATGTTTGGGAAGTTTGTGGTGATGATGATGTTAAGTTCTTCTTAGATGGTTCACAGATCGGACCTCTGTCAGTAGGATTTGCTACTAATGGTGACACTACGTTCACACAGTATGTAACTTCAGGTCCTAGAACACTGTTGGTAAGATGTACTAATACTAAATGGAATGATACTACAGCATATCAATGGGCATCTAATCCTGGTGGATGGGGATTCCGAATTAGTACTACAGGTAATACACCTACAGCACCTATACAAGTAACCTTTGATAGTAATGGAGATCTAATTTCTTCTGGTGGTACTGGATCTGCTAGTGTATCTCTTGAATTGAATTGGAATGATAATCCTAATACGGCTGGTACTGCGGTAGATACTATTCAATTTGGTGGTAAAACATGGACACAGACAGGACAAACTGGTATTGAAACTCATACCGTCACCATTACTGGTTCTGGTACTAACAATGTAACTTACAATGGTATCACTGGTGGATTTACTGTTGAAGATAATGGTACTAGACTTTGTATGAAAGATAATGATGGTAGTGATTGTAATGCCAACTTTATTATTAGAAATGTACAACCTGTTGTTCAAATTGGTGCTGGAATACCAGATGAGTTCCAACTATTAAACATGGATGGTGAGTGGGAGGATGCTACTTACTTAGATTTTGTACAACGTGAAGACAATGGTTCTGGTTGGACTGCTTTGGATCAATCTATTACTGGTGACTATGCTATGACTGGTGGTACTGGTAGTGGATTAGAATTAACTATGACATTCCAACCTATTTCAGGTGGTAATGATACCTATGATTCTATAGTTTCAATTGATGCTATGAAAGCAAGTGGTAGTGGATATGCGGCTGGAGATATACTGAACGTCTCTGGTCTATCACCAGGTTATAGTTCTGTAGTTAAGATTAAGAAGGTAATTAATAATGTAGAGAATGCTGCTCATGAAATCTTTAACAGTCGTATGGGAGTAGGTCAAGCACTCTTTAAAGAAGGTGAAGAGTCCACTATTAATACTGGTCTTGCTGCAACTCCTCCTCTGTTCGGTACTACTGGATTCTTAGAAGTAGTTCATGCTCCTAGTGGATATGCTACTACTGGTTGTGCTACCTATACTGATAGTACTAGTACTACTGGTACTACTGATGTTATAGTACCAGATACAAATGATTGTCAACTCTTCCATCTTGGTGGTACAACAACAGGTTGCGGTAAGTTCCGTATTCGTGTTATAATAGATGGGACAGAGGTGATAAATAGTTTACGCGATAACTGGGCTGTACCTGACAACAGTTTAAATCAGACCATTGATCCACAATCATCTATTCAGGTTGTGGTAGAGAATGGAACTGAAGCAAATGCTGAGGCAGATGTTACAACTAAGTTTGAAATCATTAGTGCTACCACTTCACAAAGAGTACTATTAATTACCTGTAGATTTGAACCTACCATATAATGAAACTACCTAAGATTCCTAAAGATCAACTCCCAGATGATTTAAAAGATCAAATTGAGGGAGATGAAGCAGAGTTTGAACCACTTGGTGAGACTGAAGATGCTATGAAGCATGTTCGTCAGAAGAAATCTGAGTCAGAAATGAGACGTACTCTAGGTGAACTAGAGAAATTGAATAAGATCTTTAAAGAACGTAAGAAGTTAAGTCGTAGAGATTTCATTCGTAAGATAAAGAACAACCAGAAGTATCATCGCAGTAATCTATTCCATATTAAGAATATACATGAAGGACAAAAAGGCAGCGAAGAAAATTATCAAGCAAAGGAAGAAGGATAAAACTCTTTGGTCAAAGGAGGATGTCTTGTATGCCAAGACACTGTTGTATCAGAAGAAGAAAGAAAAACTTGACAAAAAAGTAGAATCGTAGTAAACTTGTGAGGTACTAAATAATCTTTTTAAAGGTTACTCATGCAAAGAAACTTTGCGGTCTACACCCGCACTGGTTGCCCCTACTGTGATAGAGTTAAACAAGTCTTAGCAGGTAAAGGATTTAATTATCGTGAATACAAACTAGGTGAACACTTTGATCGTGAATCATTCTACCAACAGTTTGGACAAGGTTCTACCTTCCCACAAGTTGTAATGAATGGTGATAATCTTGGTGGATGCTCCGAGACTGTTACTTATTTACGTGAACATTCTATAATCTAACTAAATACTTGTGCCTATTACGGAGAGTGCTATGATGATTGCAATGTTTACATTGCTCACAGTTGGAGCATTCATATTAGGGTTAGTCACTAGTTGGCTAGCAAAAGGATACGTTGAAGATTACATAGAGAATGCAGCGTATACCAAAGCAGTTATCCATCCTGAGATGACTGATGCCGATGGTAACATCATCCATGATGAACTTTTGTACATGAGACTTACTGAACAAGAAAATGATGATGACGATGAGGAGACTTAATCATGCCTAAAAAAGTGGTGGACGTTAATGCTCTATTAGTTAGTGAGGTACTTAAAAAAGTATCTAATGCTAAAACAAAGAAGGAAAAGATTGATCTTCTCCAAACTTATAATAGTCAAGCACTTCGTTCTATTTTAATATGGAATTATGATGAGAGTGTTAAGAGTATGGTTCCAGATGGAGACGTACCCTACACACCTAATGATGCACCTGCTGGCACTGAACATACTAGATTAGCAAAGGAGTACAAAGGTTTATTCCGTTTTGTTAAAGGTGGACATGATAGTCTTCCTGTATTGAAACGTGAGTCAATGTTTGTACAACTTTTAGAAGGACTCCATGAGTCTGAGGCAGAAGTTATTTGTCTTGTTAAAGATAAGAACCTTCAGAAAAAGTATCGTATCACTAAAGCAGTAGTATCAGAAGCATTTCCACAGATAGAATGGGGTAAAAGAGGATGACCATTAATGTCATTAATAAAAAGTGTGATCCTCAAGCAGCAAAAGATAAAAAACTACCCAATAATTCATTCTTAATTGAATATGAGGATGAAGGTGGTGTTTTATCACATGATATAGCGATTAGTGATAGTAAAGTAGCTATCTTTGATCATTATTATGACAAGTACAAGAAAGGTTTGAAAAATATTCTACAAACTGAGGGTAGAATAAGTGCTAAACTTTGGAATCCACCTAAGAAAAAGAAACCAAAGGCAGAGCATCCTTTAGACCCACCACCTGCACCTAAAAAATGAGATTAACACAAGACGTTATTGACAAGATTCAAATTGCAATGACACACACTAAAATGAATGGTGAGACAAATTGGAAGGATGGTGATGAGATAGATGTCTGTCTCGGTGGTACATTTGCGGGAGATAAATTTATCTCTATAATAAACAGAACACGTAGCAACACTACTAAAAAATGATAATGACGACAGGTAAATCTACCTCCGTCTACTTTGATCCTAAACGTGCTCTTGAAGAAAAGAATCTCCAAGAGCAAGAAGAAATTAAAGAGAAGGAAGAGAAAAAAATTAACGAGGAACGTGGTAAACAAGTACTCAAGTTCACTTATAAATTATTTCTGTCACCCATTGTTTTAATGTGGTTATGGAACTGGTTAGTACCAGGATTGTTTGGTCTTGCAGCAATCAATTACTTGCAAGCATTTGTACTTTGTTGGATTTCACGAATTCTTAGATCATGAATGTTGAATTGATTTCAGTCACTCCCGATGCGGAAAAGACTATTGGTTATATTGCACGAGTATCAAATCCTAAGAACCAAGACAACCCAAAGGTTGCAGGTCTCTTAAAGTATTGTATTGAGCATGGTCATTGGTCTATCTTTGAGCAAGCACACATGACAGTACAGATTGAGACTACTCGTGGTCTTGCTGCACAGATTTTACGTCATAGATCATTTACATTTCAAGAATTTAGTCAGCGATATGCTGATAGTAGTTTGCTAGGTAAAGAGATACCCCTACCTTCACTACGTAGACAGGATGATAAGAATAGACAGAATAGTATTGATGATGTAGATCCTTTTACTAAACAGGATTTTCAATTAAAAATGCAAAGACACTTTGTTGATGGTATGCATTTGTATAAAGAGATGCTTGAAGCAGGTATTGCTAAGGAGTGTGCTAGATTTGTACTGCCTCTTGCTACACCTACCAAACTATACATGACAGGTAGTGTTCGTAGTTGGATTCATTACATAGATCTACGTTCAGCACATGGTACTCAGAAAGAACATATGGATGTAGTAGAAGCAGTAAGAGGAATATTTAAAGAACAATTCCCTATCACTGCTGAAGCATTATCATGGTGAAAAAGTTTTTTACAGAAGAAGATTTCGCTGCAAATGATAAGTTTGACATAGAACTTACTTTCATTTGTGGTGAGATGTGTGCGTTTGTCAATGACTTCTTTAAGTATCCTGATCGTGTACGTGAATATGTTACGTCATGTCCTACTAAGGATCATCGTCTTGAACAGGTACAGGTAGAGAAGAGTATAAGTAAGGAGTACCTTAATGGTAAGTCTTACTATGATGCTAAGACATACTTAGAAAGAGTTAGTGAACCTAACAAGGCAGAGTTATTATTATATCAAGAGTTGGCAAAGATCTTTAACTCAAGGTTAGATCCAATCCGAATGTTTAATTGGAGAACTTTCAATCAGTTCTATGAAGTAGAGACTCCACCTAAACCATTCTTTTGGCCACATCAAGACTCAGGATATAATATGATGGTGTATCTTAATCCTCATAATCATATGGGTGCAGGTACTACATTCTATAAGAAGAAAGATGAGAAATTATATAATGGTATGGAACATTGTGATAGTTGGTGGGATGAAGAAGATTGGGAAGAGTGTGATACTATACTAGATCATTATAATTGTATGACAATATTTCCTGGTACTAACTTCCACTCATGTAGAATTATTCCAGACGTTCATAAAGATGACATGAGAATAACTTACATAAATTTCTTTGGTGCTCATGAGACTCTAGCGAGTCCACCTAGTCCTATCATTGTACCTAAGTACCTTCAGAATTTCTAATGGAAGTCATTGATCACTTTTACGATCCTTATGCTTGGTGTAAGATAGAGGAAGCATTCTTAAAGAACTGTTCTAATCCTTGGGGTCATCAGGTAGGTGTATCTAATGATGACGATGGTGAACTATACTTTGTTAGTGTTCTTTATGATAATTTTACAGCACAAGGACACAATAGCTGGATTTTATCTGAGTTATGTGGTAAACTAAAAGTTAACGCATTAAAACGTGTTAAAGTAAACTTGTATCCAAGGACAGAAAATCTAATCCATCACCAAGATCATGTTGATTACGATTTCCCTCACAAGGCTGCTTTATTATCGTTAAATACTTGTAATGGTATGACTGTAATAGGTGATCAAAAGATTCCATCTGTTGCAAATAGAATGATCTTATTTGATCCTCAAGTACCACATCATAGTACTAACTGTACTGATGAACCTTTTAGAGCAAACATCAACATCAATTACTTCTAATGCCTACTTACCCAGTAATAAATAAAGAGACAGGGGAGACTAAAGAACTCTCAATGACCATGAAAGAGTATGACCAGTGGAGAGATGAAAATCCTGACTGGGATAAAGATTGGTCAGCAGGTGTTGGCGGTGTCACATACGGTCAACCTAAAGCTGATGACGGATTTAAAGAAGTCATGAGCAAAGTACAAGATGCACACCCAAGTGCAAACTTATCTCGTTTTACGTAATGCCTATCTATAAGTACCAAGATAAGAATACTGGAAAGATCTGGGAAGAGTTTCAAACTATCGCAGGTCGTGAAAAGTTTCTTGAAGAAAATCCACATGTTAAACAGTTAGTTAACTGGCAGTGTGGTAGTATTGATGGTCTTAAAGCACAAGATAAACAGATGGCAGATGTTGCTACACAACATTATCGTTTTAGTGGTAACAAAGGGATCCAAAAAGGACTCAAAGAACACCTTCCTGATGGAGTGAGAGAATTTTAATGGCAAGAGCACAAAAAGCGAGAAAGAATGCTCCAGTTCCGAACAAAATGACCAAGAAACAGATGAAACGTAAGAAACCAATAGATGAATCTTACCTTTCACAAATCAAACCTTTAACTGATAACCAACAGAAAGTGTTTGATGAGTATGAGAAGGGTAAACATCTCGTGCTTCATGGATCAGCAGGTACTGGTAAGACATTCATTGTATTATACAATGCATTGAAAGAAGTATTGAGTGCTGATTCTCCTTACGAGAAGATCTATATTGTTAGATCTCTTGTACCTACGAGAGAGATTGGTTTCCTTCCTGGAACTCATGAAGATAAGTCTATGCTTTATCAAGTTCCTTATAAGAACATGGTGAAGTACATGTTCCAGATGCCTGATGACAACAGTTTTGATATGCTGTATGATAATCTTAAGGCACAGGATACTATATCATTCTGGTCAACATCTTTCATTCGTGGTGTTACATTAGATGATGCTATTGTTATCGTTGATGAGTTTAGTAACTTAAATTTTCACGAGTTGGATAGCATTATAACTAGAATTGGAGACAACGCCAAGATTATGTTCTGCGGTGACATTATGCAAACCGATCTCGTTAAGAACAATGAGAAGGATGGCATCATGGACTTCCTAAGAATTCTAGAGAACATGGATGAATGTTCTATTATTGAATTTGGTATAGATGACATCGTGCGTTCTGGATTGGTTCGCTCCTACATTATAAACAAACTGAACTTAGGTTATGGCTAGAGAAATACAGAGTAACGAACTCCCTCAAGGTGAGACATTACAACTGTTTGCTGATCCATTATATTGTCATCATACTGACCATGTAGAGGAACTTGTCACTCTTGACATGATTGAGAATACACGTAAACATCTATTCAAATCACAACAGTTTAGTAATGTAGGAGGTTATCAATCATCTCATCTAGTAGGACAAGATGATAAGCACGGTGATTGGTCTAAACTTTATTCTCATGTTGAATTACACATGAGAAAGTACTTAGAACAAAATGGATGTAGATATCCTGACGTTAAGATGAAAGGGTCAGGGTTGTGGATCAATGTAAATGGTAGAGGACACTACAATAAACCACATAATCATGTGGGTACGTCATTCTCTGGCATTTTCTATGTACAAGTACCAAAGCATTCTGGTGGACTCTATTTTATGAGAGGTTCACAACAAAATGGACACATTGAAATGATGTGTAGTCAACCTGAGTACGGTCCTCTCTTTGAGATTATGCCATCAGCAGGTGACTTATTCTTATTCCCATCCGAATTAGTACATGGGGTCTACCCAAATTACTCAAAGTCTGATAGAATAAGTGTATCGTTTAACATAAATATCGTTGGTTGGGCTTACTGATGTTTCAATTCATTGAGGTTCCTCTAGAATTAGAAGAACCAATCGTCAGTCAAAAGAATGGCGAACGTTATTATAAATTTCCCTCTGCTAACGCAGAGTATCCATCAGTTACCACTGTCACTGGTATTCGTTCACGCAAATCTATTGCAGAGTGGCGATCTAAAGTCGGTGACGAAGTAGCGAATAGAATTTCAACAAGGGCAACTAAGCGAGGTAACGCTTTTCATGCTATAATAGAGGAGTACTTAAAAGGTACACTTCAAGAGCAGAAATACACCAATGACCCTTTAGCTTTACAACTATTCAAAGCAGCAAAGCCAACTCTTTCAAAGATTTCTAACATTCATGCCTTAGAGACACCACTCTATAGTCATCTCTTTGGATTGGCAGGTCGTGTAGACTGTATTGCCGATTTTGATGGTGAATTAGCCGTTATTGATTTCAAAACGAGCACAAAAGAGAAACAGGTTAAGTGGATTGAGAATTACTTTGTTCAAGAGTCTGCATATGCTGCTATGTTTTTAGAGCGTACAGGCATTGGAGTTAAGAAAATTGTCACACTTATCGCAACCGAAGAAGGTTCTGTTCAACTATTTCAGAAGTACAATCTTGATGACTATTTACAATTACTTAAACATTACAAGGAAGAGTTCAATGCCCTCCAAGAGCAAAGAAGATAAACCCTTCATGACTCCTACCAAGTTCTCTGAACGCATTGAACACATGGTCAAGGAATCTCATGGAAGTATTAATTACATAGAAGCAATCGTTTGTTTCTGTGAAGACAATGAAATTGAAATGGAATCTGTTCCTAAGCTTCTATCTAAACCTTTGAAAGAAAAGGTGAAGCATGACGCACAGCAACTCAATTACATGAAGAGAACAACGAGAGGTGTTCTACCTATATAATCCTATTGTGTTAGTACATCAGACTACTGAAGTCATACATGAGAGACTTGAAGTACCAGAAGGTACTCATGAAGTAATAAAACAACGTGCATACATGAGAGACAAAGGTGCTTTCATGACAGATTGGCACGAAGAACACATACCAGAGTTTAAGTTAATTGCAGATCAAGCACTAAGTATTGCTAATCAACAGAGTGACACATATGATATGGAGATCACTCATCTATGGGGTCAATTATATAATGAAGGAGACTTTCAAGAGTCTCACGATCATGTACCACATGATTACACTTTTGTTTTCTACGTAAATACACCTGAAGGTTCTTCCCCTATTGTATTTGATGCATCAATGGAGGAACTACATCCAAGACCAGGATCTTTGTTAGTATTTCCTGGTTGGGTAAAGCATTCAGTACCTAAGAATAAGTGTGAAGGTAGAAGCATAATCGCTGGAAATTTCAGTGTACCACACAACATATATCCTTAAGAACCATGAGTACATTCTTTGAGTCAGATGGAGTACAAGATGAGATACAACAAATCTTTAGTGACTATCGTCATCTTGCAACTGCTTCAGAAAAGTTAGGTCATTTAACAAAGGACAAGAGAAAAGAACATATAGATAAGACAAAGAATCTAATTGAAAAGCAGAAGATCTTCTTTACAAGGTTGCAACTTGCTGCTAGTGAAGATGCTGAAGCTGCTGATCTTAAAGTTAGAATTACTGCCATGGCACAGACGTTTGGTTACCGTGATGTAATTGATTGTTTTGATAAGATGGTAGTCACCCTTGAACAAGCTGAAGCAAGAATGAAATGATTAGTCATCCAGTTGGACCTTCTCAACCACAGAATGCAGTTGTAGGAAACACTGTCTTTCCTTTCGGGCCTGGCATTTATGCTGCTAAGATGCCTGATGAATTGATTGCTAAAATTATGGAGCATGCATTGTCTGAAGCAAGAGATGATGCATCTATGGGATTGGTTGGTAATATTAAAAGAGAAGTCTGGATTACGAATGAATTTGTTGAAGAGAATTTAAAAGAACCATTACTTGAATGTGTTCAATCATACTTGAATGAGTTATCAATGTCAGGACGTGTCGGTCCTTCTACTCCATTTGCTTATAATATTATGAGACATGAGCAGATGAAGAATAAGGAGAATGCTCCTCAAGGTGGAGTCACTACTGATTGTAGAATTACTAATGCTTGGGTGAATTTCACGTCACCAGGTCCAGATTTTAATCCTCCACATGTCCACAACGCAGACCTTAGTTGTGTGCTATACTTAAGTGTACCAGATAAGATGGAGGTCATACACTCAGACGAAACACAGTGGAAAAACAATGGAAAGACCACCTTCCTATGGGGTAACCCTGCACCATTCTGTACTAGCGAATTTGTGATAGGAAAACCACAGGTAGGACAACTGGTATTATTCCCTGCCAATCTACTACACTTTGTTATGCCTTACTCTAATGAGAAGGATGAGAAGAGAGTCACGATGTCAGCAAACTTTATGTTGGAATCACAATTAACTCAACCTCCATGGCAGAGAAAATACGATTGGGAGTTGCCAAATCCACGATAACCTGCTATAATATACAGGTATAAATAGTTCGTCACGATCACATAGTGACAACTAATACAATTCAATACGGAGAATCCGAATGTCTATTACAGCTCTTAAAAAGTCCAGTGCAAGCAACTTTGCTAAACTGACACAAGAGATTGACAAAATATCTAATCCAACAACAAAAGCTGGTGCGGATGAGCGTCTCTGGAAACCAGAACTTGACAAGTCAGGTAACGGTTATGCAGTAATTCGCTTCTTGCCACAACCAGAGGGTGAAGATCTACCCTTTGCAAAGATCTGGTCTCATGCTTTCCAAGGTGCAGGTGGATGGTACATTGAGAACTCTCTAACAACCCTTAACAAAAAGGATCCTGTCGGAGAACTCAACCGTCAACTATGGAACTCAGGTTCTGATGCCAATAAGGACATCGCACGTAAGCAGAAACGCAAACTCTCTTACTACTCTAACATTCTAGTTGTGAAGGATTCACTTCACCCTGAGAATGAAGGTAAAGTATTCTTGTACAAGTTTGGCAAGAAGATCTTTGATAAGGTCATTGAGGCAATGCAACCTCAGTTTGAGGATGAGACTCCATGTAACGTCTTTGACCCATGGGCAGGTGCTGACTTCAAATTGAAGATCACACTTAAGGATGGTTACTGGAACTATGATAAGTCAGAGTTTGCATCACCAACACCTTTAGCAGGTGGAGATGACGCTGCTATTGAAGCAATCTGGAAGCAACAGTATTCACTTACTGCATTCACAGATCCTTCAAACTTCAAGACCTTTGAGGAACTTGAAGCAAGACTAAATTCAGTTCTAAACACCAAACCTGCTCCACGTCGTGACGTTGAGACAGAAGAGTTGGATGCAGAAGAATCACCACAAGCGTGGGGTTCAGAGGTAGCAGAGTTTAGACAGAAAACTGTCGCTGCTGCACCCGCAAAAGATGATGATGAAGTAATTAATTACTTTGCGAGTCTAGCTTCAGAGGAAGAGTAAGATGAAAACGCTCCCCATCTTGTTGAGTACAATGATGTTGGGAACTGCCCCTGCCTATTCACATGGGTGGGGTCATCACACCCATCATGTATATGAAACTGGAAATTATACTTATTATAATGACCATGATCATCGTACTTGCACAAAACAACGTGTAGACGTAACATACTATTCAGACGGAACACACGTCAAAGATTTTAATCGTGAACCTATTTACAGCTGTATAGAGGCACGAAAATCTCATAAACACTACCACATTTACAGAAGTCCAACAAGACAAGATCCACCAACTCATACCCCTTCACCTGATGGGAACGAGTGTAAAGAAGGAGCAATCCTTGGTGGAATTCTAGGAGGAGGAGCAGGTGCAGCACTATCACAAGGCGATGGTCGCTGGTGGGCAATCCCATTAGGAATTGCTTCAGGTGCAGTGATCGGATGCGATATTGATGGTGGCTGATATATAATTCGTTTTTAAAAACAAAAATCCCCCGCCAAAAAACGCGGGGTATTTTTTTGTCTGTAGGGTTTTTTAGTAACCGCCAGATCCAGAAGTTGATCCACCAGAAGTATTACTATATGACGAACTACCACTATCACTAGCACTATCGCCAGAACTTGCTGCTTGTTGTCCTTCTGAAGCATCTGCCTGAGTTGTAGTTATAGTAGCAATTGCTTGAGTACCAGACATTGCAACTCCATCAACATTAAGGTTAGTAGCAACTCTTCCAGTACCAGTATAATTGGATGTATATTGCTTACCAATACCACCACCAATATTACCACCTAAGAATCTTTCAGATATGGAGATATCAGTTCTCTTAACTCCATCATCATCCAATTCACTACTTGCTTCATATCCTATTAATTCTTCAAATTCTTCAATAAACGAATCTAGGGTATTTGGCATTGCGAGGTAAATCTGCCTTTTTTTCTCATTTTCAAAATATTCATATTCCCAGTTTGAAACTGGTATTCTAGCATTAGACCCACTATGGGTAATTCCATTTGGATCTTTAAAAGTGAATGTTGCGTCTACAATACTACCTGCTTCAAGAATGACTATTTCCTTATATTTGATCTCAACAGTTTCGTAATGATGAATACCATCTTTATTCTGATACTTATCATTAGCAAATTGTTCCAATTCCCTTCTTGACCTTGGCCAATCTTCGTAGGGATCTACAATATTATTAGTTAAAAGGACTACCCAGTCCAATTCATCATCACCATACACTTCTTTAGCAATTTGAAACGGTAGTTCACCATCTGCAATTGAATATTGCTCAAAGAACTCAGTATACTTAGAAAGATCTTCTCTTGCTTTTACTCTACGAAAGATATTCTTGATCTTTTGATATTCCTGTTTAGTTGATGAGGTAGTACCAGTACCAACGTAAATATCGGGAAAATATGAAAAATAACCAGCCATTAGTACCCCACTACTGCTTTTTCTTGAGTCATAATAGATGTCTCGGTGAATGATAAGTCCATAGTAACAGCAGGGACATAAACCATATTAGGAGATGCTCCATCTACCATACCATTTACGTTATTGGCACTATCAGACAATTTATCTCTATTTGACCTATTTTTAAACTTGTTTCTTAGTTTTTGATCCTTAATTGCAACATATTGACCATCAGGTGTGTAATTAACGTTCATTCCAGTTAAAATACAATAATCAATCTTAAAATGATCAAGAGGTTGAATACTTTTACTTGCAGGTGAAGTTTCTCTAACTCTTACAAATTGAATAAGGAATTTATCAGGTACAGTCAACCAACGTTGATTAGAACCACCACTTTTACTCAACAATCCAGCAAGAGAGTCACCACCACCATTATCTCCACTAGAATATGCAGGTAGCATTCCTATTTTAAACATTTCCATAATCTGTTGAATAGTTTGTGCTTCTCTTTCATTCCTAGCAACCATTTTAAAGTTAAATGAGTGCTGTCTAAATCCAACACCTTGGAATACTTGTTCAGAGTATGGGTTTAGGACTTTACCCGCAGAAATATTAGTTAATGTATTGGTGTCAATACCACTTGTGTTTAAACCTAGTAAACTACCTGCACTTTGGATCCCTTGTGCTAGGTTATTGAATGCAGATTCTGGAAGTGCTCCACCAGCAGCAGTTTTTAATGCTGCTGCAACATCTTTCTTATCACCACCACTTAACATTCCTGTTGCTGCCCTACCTAATGCACCTAAGTTTGACTGCTGATAAGTTGCACCGTATGAAACACCTAAATTTTGAGGCATTGCTACGTATGCTGTTTGAATAATATCTTTACCACCTTTACCTACATTACCAGGTACATTAAAATACTGAGGACCACCCTTATTCTTAAAGTGTACCCTACTAAATTTGACATAATCTGCTTCAGTTGCTTGAAAATCATCACTTGGATCAGGTCCTCTTGGAACTGATGGCAACCTAGTGGGATATGTCAGTGTTGATAATCTGCTTCTTGCCACTATAAATATAACTATGGATCCTGTTTATATTTATGCGAAAATATGCCAAAGGTAAGTTTAGACCTAAAGTTCCTTCAAAATATGTTGGAGATACGAGCAATATCGTCTATAGATCCTCTTGGGAATACAAGTTTATGAAATGGTGTGACCATAATTCGCATGTACAAGAATGGGGTAGTGAAGAGATCTTTATACCATATACTTCTCCAGTTGACGGTAAGAAACACAGGTACTTTCCTGATTTCTATGTAAAAGTTAACGGAAATAAGTATATTGTAGAGGTCAAACCATATAGACAAACTCTAGAACCAAAGACACAGAAGAAGGTCACCAAGACATATGTTAATGAAGTATTCACTTACGCTGTTAATAAAGCAAAGTGGACTGCTGCTGAGAAATTCTGTAAATCAACTGGTCTAGAATTTATGATAATCACTGAAAAAGAACTTAAAGTATAATGGCAAGAGTTAATTTCAAAGAAACTAAGGCTGCACAAAGGTTTAACTCATTTTCTGAGTTTAGAGCAAATATTAAACCTTCGTACAACACTGGTCCTTCTTATAATAATCTATATGGTATCCAGTTCGGACCTCCTAATGTTTTACAAGCTGCTTATCAGTCAAGGTTAGTTCCAGGTGGAAATAACAATGGTAATTTGGATTTTCTACTTAATGCTTATGCACAGGAAGTATCTTCACCTAGTAAGAACCTAACTACTGCAACAGTTAATAATATAGGTTCAGCATGGAAGTATGCTACAGGTCAGAGTCATAGTGAGATAAGTATTAACTTCCTCATGCCAAGAGGTGCTAGATCATATACATTTTTTGAAAGGTGGATGAGTCATATTAATAATGATGCTACTAATTACGTTGATTACTTTGATGACTATACAACAGATTTAATCATCTATAAGATGGAAAGAGGAGAAGGTAAGAGAGAGCAGGTAAGGCAAAGTGATCTTATAAAGGAACAGCAGGGAGATAATAAAAAGAAGAATAATATGCAGAATAGCTATTATTATGAGAACCAGATTTCAGGTGCTTGGGTTATTGAAGAAGTATTTCCTTATAATCTAGGACAGATTTCTATGCAGAACGGTCCTGCTGCACTCTCAAGTTTTAGTGTTGGATTCCAGTATAGTAGATGGAGATGGTTCCCTAACTTTGGTGGAAATGATAAGAAGTTCTCTAGGAATCCACCTTTATCATCAATAATCAATCAGAATAAGAATCCAACCTTTAACTTACTTAAGTCTTTAGGTGCACTGGCACAGGCATTTTTATCTTCTTCTAATTGGAATCCTGATGAAATATCTGAGTTTTCTAGTAACGGTATTGATTTGAATGCTATTGCTAAAACTCCTAATCCTAATTTCACAGGACCACCTGATGCACAACCACCTAATGCGGTTACTGGATCTGGAACCATCTATAAATTAGATGGTCTTGAGAAAACTGGTTTTACACTTACTCAAGAAGAGTATGATGCTATTATTGCTCAGAATAATCAGAACAATAACAACGGTTGATTACTCTCCTAAATAATATTACTGAAGTGACTATCTATGGCATTACCAAAGCTCAATGTACCTCGGTATGCATTGACGCTTCCTTCAACAGGAGCGAAAGTTAAATACCGTCCATTCCTTGTTAAAGAAGAGAAAATGCTCCTCTTGGCAATGGAATCTGATGATCAAGCAATGATGGTTGAAACGATTACCAACTTAATTGAGAGTTGTACTAATCTTACAGGTGTCAATAAGCTTGCAACATTTGATATTGAATACCTATTCTTACAGATTCGTTCTAAGTCAGTGGGTGAAACCGTTGATGTGAACATGACCTGTCCTGATGATAATGAAACTCAAGTGCAAGTAACTATTCCTTTAGAGGAGGTTACAGTTAAGATTTCTGACAAACATACTAAGGAGATCAAGATTAATAAGGAAGTAGGTATTGTTATGAAGTATCCTAGTATGGATATGTTTGTTAAAAACAACTTCTCAGATACACCTGATGTTGAAAATGTATTTGATCTTGCTGTTGATTGTATTGATCAAATATTTGAAGGTGAAGAGGTATATGAAGCAAAGGAATCATCCAAAACTGAATTAATGGAGTTCTTGGAATCAATGAACTCAGCTCAATTCAAGATGATTCAAGAATTCTTTGAGACTATGCCAAAAATGAGTTATGATGTTAAATTCACTAACCCTAAAACCAAGAAAAAGCATTCCGTCACATTGGAGGGACTAGCAAGTTTTTTCGGTTAGCCCTTCTTCATACCACTTTGAAGAATTATTATGAGACTAATTTCGCTTTGATGCATCATCATAAGTGGGATATTGAATATTTGGAACATATTATGCCATGGGAGAAGGAAATCTATGTACATCTTCTTATCAACCACCTAAAGGAGGAGGAGAAGAGATATAAAGATCGTCAAAAACAAAAAGCAATGTAATGGCAGGTAAAGTCAGACCATATAAAGTAGTTTCATCCGCATTTAGTACGAGTAAATACGGTGTGAAAATGTCTACGTCTCATAAACGTGGTCTGAGAGTTTCTACGGCTAAAATTGTAACCTCAATCAATAGAATAGGTGAAACAGTCAGTAGTATAGGTTCAATTGTTGAGGATATGCGTGATTTTTATCACGATCAGATTGAAACTATGTTTAATATCCAGCAAGATTTGGATAGGTCATTACAATTAGAGAAAGATCAAGACGCAGAAGAGGAAGCAGAAGGAGGAGGTCCGAAGACAAAAGAAGCAACAGATGAATCCGAGAAAGAACTTAAGAAGAAAAGTAAGAAGAAAGGACTTTTTGGTTGGTTAGAAGATTTTTTAAAACCATGGGATAATATTGCTGCCTTTTTAGCAAGAGCATTCATCTCTCGTGCTATGCTTAAATGGTTTGCTGATGAAAAGAATCTTAAAAAACTAGAGAATATAATTGAGACCATTGGTAAGGTAGGTAAATTTGCTATGGATCTGGCAGCTGGATCCATTGGTTTACTGATGGATGGTTTAGGTAGCGTATTTGGTGGAATTGATAAGGTAAGTAATGGTAAGTTAGGTGGTGCTTGGGACATGATAAAAGGTCTCGGAGGAGTTATTGCAGGTGTAGCTGGATTGAAAGCACTTGGTTATCTATTAAATCCATTTAGTCTTATCTCAGATATTATGGGTATCCTTGATGCTATTAACCAATGGAGGATTAATAGAAGGAGACCTAGAAACACTCCAGACACTCCTGATGGTAAACCTAGAGATATAGACACTCCTGATGGTAGACCAAAACCTAATGATGGTAAACCTAGAGTTAATGATGGTAAACCTAGAATTACAGGTACAACTGATGATATAGTTGATGCTACTGTTGACACTGGTAGGAAAGTTAAAATTACTGGTGATGTAATAGACACGAGTGAGGATATAGCAACAACATTAACAAAGAATGCTGATAAAATTCCAAAGACTAGTTGGTGGGATAATATTGTTGAAGGTACTAAGAAAGGTCTTTCTGTTATTGGAGATATTCCTGGAAATCTCAAAAAAGCATGGCAATCTGCTTATAAGTGGTTGAATGAAGATGGATTGAAGATGCTCAATGAAATGTCTGAGGCAGCAAGAAAGAGGTGGGATGAGTTTGCACAGGCAGCAGCTGCACGTCGGAAACAGTCAATGGGATGGTGGGATAAGTTAAGTGGTAAGGTCGGTGATTTTAAAAAGTGGGTTGGTGAAGGTGTTGAAGGTGCTAAAAAAGGTGCTACTGAGTGGGCAGTTAGAAATATTGTAGAACCTTTAGGTAAATTCTTTGAACCAATATTGAAACCCATTCAAAACCTTGGTAAGCAATTAGTTACTGCTATTGAATCAACACCTGCTGGTAAAATGGTAGCAGAACAGTTGAAGAAGAGAGGATTATCTCTTGCTGAGCCAGGTCCATTAATTAAGAAGATTGGTGGTAAAGCACTTCCTGTTGTTGGTGGTTTACTTAACGCATTATTTGCTTATGATGCATTATCAAATGGAGATCCAGTAGGTGCAGCATTAGAAGCATTATCTGGTGCTTTTGACATATCTGGTTTGTTTGGATTTGTCCCAGGTCCTATGATATCATTAGGAATTGATGCTTACTTATTTGGTAGAGAGTTAGTTCCACCTATTAGAGAGTTAGAAGATAAAGCATTTAATGCATTACCAGGTATTAAACATGGTAAAAAATTCTTAGAGCAAATCGGACCTAAGTTACCAAGAGGACCTATAGAAAAACTACTTGGTGGATTAATGGGTGGTGGTGAAGAAGAAGTAGAAGAGAAGGCAATAGGTGGAATACTTAAGAATGTTAAGTTAAGTACAGATAAAATCTTTAATGGTATCAATTGGACTGCTGGTAAATTAGGAGAGGGAAGAGAAGGATTAAATGATGTTATAACAAGAGTTGGTCAGGAGTCTAATAGTCTTCTTGAATCTGCAAAAGGATTCATTTCCAGACCCATAAGCTCAATCAAAGAGAATATAGACAATACAATTACACGAATCCAACCAACAACTCAAGCAGATACAAGTACAGTAGCTGATGTCTCTACAACTAATGCAGAGATAAAAGCAGATGAGGAAATTGATAGTGGTGATAAGATTTCACCAGTATTCCTTCCAACAACTACAGCAATACCAATAAATACACCAGTACAACCTACAGTAATATTCAAGTCTAAATTGACCGCTTATAAGTAAATGGCAGTACAAAAGCAAAAAGAGGGTAAGACCTCAAAAATTAGATTTTATAAGTTCGTGAATCCTCAAGGTGGTCAGACTGGTAAGGATTTTCAGAATGCTGGTGTTGTTGCTGGTGATATTGTAGCTAACAGGACTGTTAGGGCTGTTAATTCATTAGGTATTACTATTAATAGTATTGGTCTAGTGATGCAAGACCTTAAAAGTTCAATGGCAACTGCTGCCAATGCACAAAATATGGTTCTTGATGACATTGCTAATAATGTACTTGGCGATGATCCTACTAATAATGTAAAACCGAAAAAGAAGAAGCTTGGAGGTATGACCAAATTTGTTAAGTCAACAATGATGGGATTCTTTGAAGCTTTAGCAAAGATGGGTTCCTTTCTCTTCAAAGCTTTTGTTGCTCGTGGTCTATTCAAATGGATGTCAGATCCTAAAAATATTGAGAAGTTAGAGAACATCTGGGAAGGAATTAAGACTATAGGTACTTTTCTCTTCAAGTTTGTTAGTGGTACAGTTGGTATGATGTTTGATGGATTGGGCAAAATGTTTGATCCTGAAGCTGAATGGTGGAAGAAGATTATAGGTTTCGGACAGTTTTTTGTAGGATTGGGTGGATTATTGCTTGGGATGAGATGGCTCAAGAATCCGTTAAAATTAGTTGAGGACATGGTTTGGGTGTTAAAGACTTTGTGGAAGAATCTATTAAAAGGTAAGAAGAAACTATTATTGAAAGCAGGTTTAGCTGGCATAGTAATTGGCGGTGCCATGATGCTATTGAATAATAAAGGAGAACCTAAAGCAGACGGCTCAGAAGAAGGTGGTCATACCATCAATGGAAATCCAGTAACAAAAGAGGATAGTCTTGAAATATCTAATCTTGAAGCTAGGCTGGAGAGTCTTGAAAATGAGGGACTAACACACGGAGATGCTGAATACGACAAGGAGTATAAAAGGTTAGAAGCACTTGAAAATAAGTATGCCAATCTACCAGAAAAAGCTGCTGGTGGTTGGATTAGTGGTCCTCAGTCAGGGTATCCAGTATCTTTATCAAAAGGTGGAAGTGCAGATTTCATCGGTCATGGTCTTGAATTTGTTGCTCCTAAAAGAGCAGGTGGTGGATTTGTTGTACCATTTGATACCCCTGCAACTAGAAGAGATCCAGGTTTAACTGGTAGAAGAATTAAAGAAGCAGGTATTGGTGGTTATGATCTTGGTGGAATGATGCCTGGATTTAGTAAAGGTGGCATACTTAAAGCATTGGATCTAAAACAATTTAGTGAAGGTGGTGCATTTACTCCTTTACAGCAACAAGCACTTGGTATTCTTGCTAAGTATGAATCTGGTTCTCATGGATATGAGGCAGTAAATCAGATTGGTACTGAATCTGGTAGGAGTACTAAAGGATTTAGTGGTTCATTTACTGATATGAATCAGCATGGTGGTAGATCTTTAACAGATCTTACTATTGGTGAGATTAAGAAACTTCAGTTTGATGATAGATCTTTAAGTGATGCTGATTGGATTAAACAGGGTAGATTGCATGCGGTAGGTAAGTATCAGTTTATTGGTAATACACTTCCTGGAGTTGCTAAGAAGGCAGGTATTCCTGATACTGCTAAATTTAGTTCTAGAGTTCAGGATACTTTGGCACTTCAATTAATGAAGGATCGTGGTATTGAACCTTGGGTTGGTCCTAGTGATAAGGCAACTAAGGATGAGAGAGCAATTATTGAGAAAGCAAGACAACAAGATATTAAAATTGACCCCGCTTTAACAAATGGTGATATAAGTTTAGATGGAACGGAGTCTGATTCTGAGATCTGGCAAAAGATTGCAGAATCTATCAATCAGGTACAACAATATACTGATGGTGCTCAACTAGCGAAAGAAGAAGCAAAGATAAAAATACGTAAGGATAAGGAAGAGCAGATTACAGCAGCAACTCTTCTTGCTAAAACTGTATCAGATAAATCTGCTGAAGAGGCAGCAAGTGCAGCATTAGAAGCTTCTAGTGCAGGTAGTACTGTTATTGTTCCTGACTATCAAGATCCTGAAATTCTCACATTCAATCCTAAATTTGGTTTATTCGCATCATGAGTACTGAACTAACACAAGCTGGAGATTGTTCTGCTACAATCACTCTATTAGAACCAGGTTCTAATACTAAAAAGAGGGCATCTGATGGTTCATGGAACTTATCAGAATTAGTATCAGAAATTAAGATAATTGAAAGTATTAGTAGTCCTACAATTAGGGGTGAGCTAACAATATTTGATGCTACGGACTTTATTAATACTCTATATGGTAATGATTTATGGAAAATTGATTTGGTAGCAGGTGGTATTAAACACAGTTATATCCTTCAGTGTTATGAAATTTCTGCTAGAGTAAGACAGGAAAAGAAGGAAGCATATATTATTAATCTAGTATCACCTGAGTTTATTGTTAATGAAACTCTTAACGTATTTGGTGCTTTTAAAGCTCAGGATGGATCTCTTCATGTAAAGGAGATACTTGAAGAGAAATTTAAAAATAAGAAGAAACTATATCTAGAGACTACTAAGAAGGTTAGATTCACTGTTCCTAACTGGAGACCTTTTGATACTATCAACTATCTTGCTACTAAAGTTGTTAGATCATCATCTACTGGTGATGTGGAGCAAGGTGCATTTGCTTTCTATGAAAATGCTCGTGGATTTAATTTTAAAAGTCTTGATCAGATGGTTGAAGATATTACTGCCCAGGGTGAGAAGCCAACCTATGTTTACGGACCGAAGAACCTTGATGATGATCCTTTGAAGAAACAATTTTTAATTGATAAGGTAACATTTCCAACATCATTTAATGCTCTGAAAAATTTACGTCAAGGTACATGGTCTGGTTATGTAATAGGATTAGATCCATCATCACTTGCTGAGTCAACATTACCTACTAAAGACCAGAGAGTAGCAGCATCTACCTCATATTATAGTATTGAAAAGATGTTTAAACATATGTCTCACTTGGAAAAGAAGGGACACATGCCTTTAGATATTAAGAATAGTGCTATTAGAAGTATTGTTACTGCTCCTAAGAGAGTTAAGTATAAGTGTCTTCCTATTCATCTATGGGATATGCCAAAAGCAGGTAATCAGACACAGGTAGGAGGTAAGACTTTAGAGAAAACAATGGACACTACAAAGTATAATTTCCTTAGAAAGAAATCATTAGAAGCAATTCAATTACAGGTTGAAGTACCTGGTAATTTAGGATTATATGCAGGTGAAGGTATTAAAGTAGAACTACCTCGTATGCAAGCAAAGGATGATAAAATTGAACTTGACAAGATGTATTCTGGCACCTATATGATAGGAGGAGTAGTCCACCACTACAAAGTTACGAATCTTCAGACTTCCTTACATCTATTAAAAGATAGTGTTAAGGTGACTAAATAATAATAGACGATCAAATTTTTAACAATGGGCGGTACAAATCCACAATCTCGTCGTGATGTAGCCTATGATGAATACACACTAGAGAATGATGGCAAAGAACATATCAATCATGGAATGCATGAGTATACAGCAGCAGACCTGAAAAATGTTCATGCAAATTATGAAGAGTATCACAAGAATGATGAACCTGAAACTGGTATCAATGATTGGCATACTCGTCACCAAGACAAAATTTTAGATGGTTTCTGCGATAATCATCCAGATGCCTTTGAGTGCAGAGTCTATGATGAATAGTTGACTGTCTGCTAAATAGGTGGTAGAATGCAGAACCACATGCAGACCAATGCGACTCAAAAAACACGAATCACCGAGAAAGAGGGGTCGTAATTGCAAAAGCAAAGCGGCCACTGCTCGGTTGCGACAATTGAAAAAACAAACTAAGATGATGATTAAACGTTTATCATGCAAATAATCCCAACATTTTCCTATCCAATACTTATTGATAGCTTTGACATAAAGGAGACACTCACTGAGAATTTAGAAGAACAGTGGGATGAAACCGCTAGGAAAGATAAGGATAGAGTTTACTCAAACGACGATGCTCTTGTAGTTCTTAACAAACAAGTTAATAACTGTGAGGGCTTTTATAATTGGGTAACAGAAAGAGGTAACTTCATGTTTAAGGAGATCATGGGGTTAAAAGGAGAAATAGAAACCAAGTACACTGAGGTTCAAGTATCTCAGTTTGGTACTATTATTCCACCTCACATTCATCCTAATTCTTATCTAACTGGATACTTCTTTGTTCAGTTTGATGAACAGAAAGGCCATACACCGTTAGTATTGAATAATCCTTTTTACAATACTTTCACACCTGGCTATACATTTCCTCAAGAGAAACCTACAATGTGGTCTAGTGAGAATTTTATTCCACCAGTACAGGAAGGACAGTTGATTCTATTCCCTTCTAATTTACAACATTTCTTCCCTAAACAAGAAGCAGATGATCGTATTGTAGTCGCTTTTGATTTAATGGCTAAATAATAACGTAAGGACTAATAGCAGACATGGTAGCTACAGTTGATAATATTGTAGGTGAACAGACCTCAGACTTTCTCGGTAAAGATGGATTCTTTTGGTGGGTAGGTGAGGTTGAAGAAACTAAGGATCCTCAATTGCTCGGAAGGGTTAAGTGCAGGGTGCTTGGATACTATACTGGTGCAGAAGCTGGATTTAGAAAAGATTTAGAGACAAAGGACTTACCTTGGGCAACAGTATTACAACCTACAGACCAACCAGGAATTGAAGGAGTCGGTAAATCTTCTCACCAATTAAGACCTGGTGCTATTGTTATGGGTTTCTTCATGGATGGTGAAGAAGCACAGTTCCCCATTGTAATGGGTGTCCTTAGAATTAGTCAGCAAAAAGGAGAGGGTTTAGATCCTAAGAAGAGTACATTCATATTCTCTCAAGGACCTAATAGAGAAGACGTTAACCCTACTACTAATAAGATTGGTGAAGATCAGGTTGCTGGTGATAAACTTCAAACAACTACTACTGCTGTTAAAGAGGCAGGTAATGCAACTGCTGAACTACCTAACCCTGCTAATCCAGGTACAGGATTAGGACATCAGACAGGGATTCCAGGTTCTAGTGCTAACTTTGCAAAACCACCTTTCCCAAGTAAACCTATCCCTGCTGCTCATGGTGTTGGTGGACCTTGGAAAACATTAGATTATAAAATAACCCAGTTAGTAGAGGATATTGCTGCCACTGCTGGTAGTGTAATGAAGAATGAGAACGGTGACTTTGTTAGTATTGTTGAGAACAAAGTAGTTAATATGGAAGCATTACTGGATAAGGTTGATAACTTCCTTAGTTCAGTTATGGGTCAGGTTGTTTCAGCATTTAAAGAACAACTGACTGCTATTGCAGGTAAAGCATTATCAGTAGCAAACTCTATTGCTAAGATGAGTGGTATTCCATTCATTGTATTGTTACTTGTACAGGTAGTAATTAAGATCTTACTAGGACAGATTTGTAGTCTGGATGGACTGATTGGTGGAATGATATCAGGACCAGCAGATATGATTAGATCGTTGGTTGATAATATAGTCAATAAGGTAACGACTGTTGCTGAAGCAGCAATCTCTGGTGTTCAGGATATGATCAAAGAAGTCACATGTGCTATTCGTGACGGACTTGGTGTTGTTTCATCTGCTATCAGTCTTATTAAAGCAGCGACTGGTGTTGCTCAAGGATTCAGTCAACTTAGTAGCATCTGGGAAAGTGGATCTGATATTATGTCTGCTGCACAGGATATTAACAAGATTAACTTAGAGAGTATAGGACAGTTAATCTCATTAATATTCAGTCTCGTTGACTTTGGAGGTTGTGATAGAAAGGCAGGTCAACGTGCTACAGATTCAATGGGATTCTGGCCATTACTGGGATCTACGCAATGTACACCAGATAATCTGGATGGACTGAAAAATCAGATAGGGGATTCGTATGGGCCGTGTGGAGGTGGCGGTAAGGCAAATCTCTTTGATTCGCTATATGCTGATGCGTCACCATATCTGACTGCTGCTGAAAACTTCCTAAATGGTGCATATAATTTGCAGTTAGGAACGCCAGGTAGAGAAGCGACAGTTATTAGAGGTGCAGGTGGTATGACTATCACCAACACTAAACTGGACAATAAAGTGTTTATGAAATATAAACAACTTGTTGATGCTGGTATGTCGGAGGAAGAAGCAGAAAAAGAAGCACAGAAACAAAACGAGGCAGTTTCCCCAGATCCATTAGTTGCTACTCATATTAATGAACCAGGCAATATGACTATGACCATTGAAGGTGATAGAGCAGCAGCGATTGGTAAGAATTTAATTGAAACTGTTGACGGTGATATAAGATTAAAATGTTCAGGTGACTTCCATTTAGATATTGGTGGAGGTATGTTTATCAATGCTCAGGGTGCACCTGGTAAAGGTGAGACTAAAACTCAAAAGAGTATGGTTAACATTGGATCTGACTTCTCAATGGATGTTAAAGGTCATGCACAGATTCAAGGTATTGGTACAACAGTTGCAGGTAAAGGAGGAACACAAGCACAGGTTATAAGTCCTCAAGGTACTACTAAGATTGATGCAACTGCATATGAGATTAATGCGGGTGAGATAAAATTATCTGCTAGTAATTCAATTACTATGACTGCTCCTGTTGAGTATCACTTCATTAATACTGGACTCAACATGTTGATACCTAAAGCAAAGACTGGTATCCTAAGTACAGTTGGTGGTCCTGTTGATTACCTATTAAAACCAGCAATTGCTGGAGATATGATACCTAGATTCTCAGTTAACACAGTCGGTCCTTTCTTGGTAAATTGTGCTGCTGGTGGTGCTCTCTTTACAGTAGCAGCAGGTGTCTTCTCAGTTAAAGTCGCTGCTGGTGCTGCTAGTATTGTTGCTTCTGCTGCTGTTAATATAACTGCTGCGGCTGCTGTTAACATTGCTGCAACTGCAAATGTTAAGATTACAGGAGCTACTATACTTTTAAACTAAACTATGCTATAATCTTATTATGGATGAACTACGACAGCAGCAACTCATAGAACTCAAGGAACTACTTGAGGATACTATTGAGTATTACTGTGATGAACACATGGTATCAGGAGAAACAGCATGGAATATGGTTGGTGCTCTATCTGATGCAAAACTAAATGTAGAATTTAAACATGAAATTACCTCTTGACTTACCAGTAGAACGTTTATTCTCTAATATGGAGTTTGTTACGGATCTCTGTCACGATCAACAACAACCCTTTCGTATTGACCTAGGTAATGGTAGAATGGTTATGTTAGTACCACTGATGGAAAAACCAACCATCCCTGCTGACATAGTTGAACAAGTTGATGAACTTAAAAAAGAATGGATGGAACAGGTGGACTCCAAGAATTCTGCAACACAATAGCAGGTGTCTGGAGTAATAAAAAACAAGCACAATCAGATCCCACAGGGTATGTATGGTCATATATTCAGTGGGATCTTTTAGGTGACAGTAGACTTAAGTCTAAGCAATGGTATAAGAATGATGGTACTGTCTATCGTGAAAGATGTTTTAATGCATACGAAGAAGATGGTCATGTTATTCTTGACATACATAAACTAGACTGGACACCGATTGGTCATAAATTAAAATGGAGACCAATAGCTAAAGGTGAATGGTTACTAAGTGGAGAGTATGTTTATGAAGGCATTGATTGCTTTTATGAAGGAAGACTAACTAGAGACAATTATTATTCATGGGATCGTGGATTTAAAAATGGAAAACTCACCTACGGATCAACAAAAGCACCCTTCAAATTTGACAGAGTTTAGACCTGACTTTAAACTCTATGATATTGAGTTGTGTCGTGATAAAATGGAATCATTATGTGATGCTGCTGTTGGTACAAGTATGCGTGTATCTAAGCAATTTGATGGGTTGCCAGTTCCCGCACAAAAGAATAAGAATATGAGACATGTGCATGATGATAAGTTTCCAAATGTTTCATGGTTGTATGGATATTATAATTTCTTCGGATGCAATACTAGAAACAATGATGTGTATGATCTATACTGTCAGATGAGATCTGCTATTAGAGATTATATTGGACAGAATTGTAGAGCATGGATGCAATGTTGGGTAAATACTCATAGAAATGATGATCTGATGGCAAAGCATCATCATACATATCCTATTCATGGTTACCTTTCATTATATCCTCAAAATACTGCTACTGTATTCTATGATGGGTATAAAGGTGGTGAGTTGTATCGTATTACCAATGAATGTGGTAAGATGTATATAGGAATAGGATCTAGACCACATGAAGTTGTAGCTACTGGTGATCCACCAAATCCCAAGGCTCCTAGAATCACACTAGGTTTCAATGTACTTAGAAATAATGACATTGAAAATTTCCAATGTGATACATTTTCGTTCATCCCTATTTAAAATGAAATTAAATCCAGATCGCATAGAACGTAAGACTCATACTATTGAGAAAAAGAATCCACAACACAACCAAATATGGGAGTGGGATGAGGGTCCTGAATTACGTGAGTTTATTGCGAAACAAAATGAAAAAGAGTGAACTAATACACTATAGATTACAAGCAATGTTAAGAGAACATACCTTTAGTGATCTAGCATACCTAGGCATAAGAGATGATGTCCATTGGTATAATATAGGTGGACATGAAGTGCCAGTAGATTCAATAGAAGAATTGGATAGTGTTGAAGAATGAAAACAGCAGGTGAGGTTGTTGGACATCCATTATGGATGTTACCAGTAATGATGTTAGCAGTCCTATTAATGATAGAGGGTCTTCATACTGCTGCTCACTTACATCAAGAGATTGATGTACATGGTACTTGTAGACAGAACAAAGAGTACATAGAAATGAAGGAAAACGACTACTAAATAGTTTATAATAACAGTCAGGCCGAAATACACCAAATTTCTGGTTGCTGACCTGTATAAATAAACTTGTAGCGAATAATAGTATCTGTGGCAACCAAAAAGATTTCACAGTTAGATGGAATAGATGATGCTAACCTGTCGGGAGAAGCAGTTCTTCCTGTGGTCGTATCTGACCCTCTAATACCGAATAGAAAAGCAAAAGTAAACCAATTATTCAAAACTATATCTGCTGGCACAAAAGCCAATCCAGGTCTAGCTTTTGACTTGGATAGAAATACAGGAGTCTACCAGAATGCATACGACCAACTTGGTTTTTCGTATGGACAAGGTGGATTTTATCTTTCTAGGATAGAAAATAATGATGGTTCGTCAACTAACCTGTTGACTGTTGCTGATGATTCTGCTACAAACTCAAACATTATTATCTCACCTAAAGGTGCAGGTCGTGTTGAAGTTACTGGACAGTTATTGTTGAACGATAACTTATTCGTTATTCAAGATAACAGTGATAACACTAGAAAAGCACGATTTGAGGTAGGTAATATAGGTAATACTGGTGGAACTAGGGTATTTACATTACCTGAAATTCAAACAGGTTCTGGTACTACTCTCGTGGGAGATAATACTAACCAGATTATTACAAACAAAGATATTTTTGTAGAAGATCAACGCTTTACTATTCGTGATGGTGTTGGTAATACAGAAAAGAATGCAAGATTTGCATTTGATTGGGATAATACAGTAACAGGTACTAAGACATACGCACTACCAGATCCTGGTATTGCAGTAACTAATACTGAGTTATTGGATGACCAGTCTATTCAAATAGCAGCAGGTAAAAACTTTATTGACTGTAAGTTTACATCATCTACTGCTACTGATACTCCTAAGATTACATTCACTACTGCCTCGTTAACTGCTGATCGTATAGTTACGTGGCCTGATCTTTCAATTACAGTTGTTGGTGAAGATTCAACACAGACTATGAGTAACAAAGTTATTCAGGGTCTAATTCTTGCTGACACTACAACTGCAACTAAGAGAGTAAACTTTGACTTGAGTAATCAGTTTGAAAACATAAATCATCCTTTCAAATTCCCTTTCCAAAACTTCAACCAAGCACAAGGTTCTAGTGAAATTGTCACAACTAATGCTACACAGAAGTTAACAGCAAAGGAACTAAATAGGACAGCATTGATTGATGATGCTGATGGTGGTAGAAAGATTAATATTGATCTAACTAACATCACTAATGAAAGAACAATTAAGTTCCCTGATGCGGATGCTACCTTACTATCAACTGAAAACGTAACATTAGATGACGTTACATTTGGTGCTGGTATTGGTGCTCAAAGACTTACATCTAAAGTCCGTCAACAACAACTTTATCTATCTCAAATTTAACCGATGGCTACTAACACAGGCGTTCTAGCGAATGCAAAACCTGGAGCTGCTACCGAAACAACTATATTTAAGAACGATGTATTTAGTAGTACAACTGGTACATTAATTGCTAGTTGTGATGGTACAGGTGCAGACACATATAACGTATCACTTCGTAGATGGGATCAAGCATTAACACTTGATGCATCCACTTACAAATTACATAAGGGTGATATAATCAGTAATGTTAAATGGACATTATCTGCTAATCTTCCATTAGATGATGCAATTCCTGGTACTAAATTTACTACTAGTGATGGTGAGAAATGTGCATATCTTTTAGATGTTGCTGAACCTACCTTAACAACATACACAGTAAAGTATAAGTCACTTATAGCATTTACTCTTGAGAACGTATCTGATGGTGCTAGTTCTGATAATCCTGACTATGCAAACGGTGAAACAGTTTCAAACGGGTCAGGTGTAACGGGTACAGTTTATGAATTTGTACCAGGATCATCTAATGATGGTGTTGTTTGGATCGGTGATATATCAGGTGGATCTTTTGCTGAAGGTAACGTATTAACTGGTGGATCATCAACAACTGTTGGTACTATATCAACTGGTGGTATTGCTGCTGCTGTAGATAGATTGGCATTTAACGATGGTGCAGGTGGTACAGTTTGGAGACTCTACATGATGGAGCAACCAACTATATACACTGATCGTGTTTACAAATTTGATGTTAGTGATGCATCTATGAGTGGTGTTGTACTACAGTTCTCTGAAACTAATGGTGGTAGTAACAACAGTGGTGATGAGTGGACAGCAGGTAAAACTACTTCTGGAACTGCTGGTTCTGGTGGTGCATATGTACAGTATGATTTGAGTGGACAAAATGCAACTGAAACATGGTATCCATACAACCAAGCGGATGCAACATATGATGATAACACACAGTATTTTGTCATGTCAGACAATTATGTGTACAGTGAAATCTATGTCTATACACAACAAGAGGAAGGATTACAAGTAGCAGGTGATTGGATCGCTACTGATAACTTTGCTTATCGTGATACAACTTATACTATTAACACAGTAGCAGGTGATAGTTACGGAACTGTTCTTGATTGGGCAGGTGGTGTTGCTTATGTAACTAACGGACCTGGTAGTGCAAACTGGGCAGGTTCAGATACTTTCCTTGATGCTCCTAAAACTACAGGAACAGCAAAAACTACAGCAACAGTTAGTTCAGTAAGTAATACATCTACTGCTGATCTTATTATTCAAGGTGACGCTATTTCAGCATCAACTTCTGAAGAACGTAAAGGTATCATTATCGGACCTGGCCAATCTATTAAGGTTGAAGCAACCAATGGTAAGATAACATTTGTATTGGATGCTTTCCAAGATACCGTATCTGAAATTACTTCTAGTCTCTATCAGAGAACTGATCAGTATCAGTCTGAATCTGGTAGTGAAGAAGGTGGTGGAGATTAATTTAAACATCAAATATAGATTCTAATGGCACTAACTAGACTAAAGAATATTATTACGTCCAGAACTGGACGTATTATCTACGTCAACCCAGACGATTTTGATGCTTCTGATGCACTAGACAACAGAGGTAACTCTAGTCTGCGACCATTTAAGAGTTTGCAACGTGCTTTCCTTGAAGTAGCACGTTTCTCTTATAGAGTTGGATTAAGTAATGATGAGTTTGATGCTTTTAGTATCTTACTCTACCCATCTGAATATATTATTGACAACAGACCAGGTGAAGTATTATATACAAATATTCCACCACTTGATGCTAACTCTAACTTTGATGTAACTTCACCCAATAACGTATTATATAAGTATAACTCAGTTGAAGGTGGATGTATCGTACCTAGAGGTTGTTCTATTGTTGGTATGGATCTTAGACGTACTAAGATTATTCCTAAGTATGTTCCTTATCCTACAACATTCCCAGCTAAAGGTATTAACACAGAAGAACAGGTACCAGGTGAATCAGCAATTTTCAGAGTAACTGGTGGTTGTTATTTCTGGCAGTTCTCACTATTTGATGGTGACTCTACTGGTGTATATTTCAAACCAGATAGTTCAGAGACAATACCTGCATCTTATTCACACCATAAACTAACATCATTTAACTTCGCAGACGGTAATAATAGTCTTAACTACTTAATCAATACTACTGGAACTGTTCCTAATAGTACAGAGATTACACAATCTACAATTCCTAACCTATTAGAAAGAACTGACCTAGACATATATTATCAGAAGGTATCAAGAGCATTTGCTACAATTCCTGATACATCTGGTGACCCTGCTACTGACCAAATTCAGGCAAGGGTGGAAGAAAACAGAATTGTTGGTCCGATTTCTGATGAATTTAGAGTTCTTAACGTAACTCGTAATGGTAATACTGCTACTGCAATTACTGTTGATGAACAAGGTAACCCTAAGAATCATGGATTCTCTGTTGGTGTAAACGTCAACATATCAGGTGTTACAGGTTCAACTGGACCACAGTCAGAACTAGATGCACAGTTATATAATGGTTCATTCGCTGTTACATCTGCATCTGGTAACGTATTTACATATCAGTTAGCAGAAGAACCAACAGGTAATGCTATTGGTAGTAATATAGTTGTTAAAGTTGAGATTGATACTGTTGACTCAGCATCACCTTATGTCTTTAACTGTTCCTTGAGATCTACATGGGGTCTACAAGGTATGCATGCTGATGGTAGTAAAGCAACTGGTTTCAAATCAATGGTTGTTGCTCAGTTTACTGGACTATCACTACAAAAAGACGACAGAGCATTCGTTAAGTATAATGCAAGTACCCAGAACTATGATGAAGGTGGACCTGGTTCTCACCTAGATGGTTTTGCTGAATATAAGAAGGGATGGAGACACACTCATATTAAAGCAAGTTTTGACGCATTCATTCAGGTCGTTTCGGTGTTCGCTGTTGGATATGCAGATCACTTTGCTGGATATGCTGGTGCTGACATGTCAATTACCAACAGTAACAGTAACTTTGGTAACACAGCACTAAGATCAAAAGGATTTAAACGTACAGCATTCACTAAAGATAAGGCAGGTACATTAACACACATTATACCACCAAAATCATTAGAAGATGTTGATGAGATTTCAGTTAACTATACTAACATTGACATACCTAGAACTAAAACTATTAACGCAGCATTAGCAGCACAGGGTGGTACTCTAGGAACTAGATTATATCTCTATGGTTATACAGTACAAACTGCACCACCACAGAATAAGGTACAGGGTTATGTTATAGGTGCAAGGCAAGATTTGACAGTACCAGATAAGATCTATTGCTTATTGATTCCGTCAGGTGCTACACAACCTAGTATTCAGTCAGCAAAGATTAATCCATTCGGACCTGCTGTATCAGGAACATCTGCTGGTGGTGCTGGATCACCGATCCAATATGATAGTGCTACCTATACTATAGGTGGACAAGCGAACCAAGTTGGTGGATGGTATATATCCGTTGACGCAAATGAGAACCAGATCTATTCTACTCTAGTTAATAACACAGCATTATATAATACTCTAAACTTCACACCTACAACATTCATTAAGAGAGTACCTGATGCTCGTAACTTGAAAGATAGAACTTATCGTGTAAGATATGTGATACCTAGAGATCAGAACCCACCTCTACCTAGATCTCCGATTACTGGTTTCGTATTACAACCTTATAATACTGATAATACAAACTATAATCTATCCAAATGTTATTACATCTATGATGTTGAAGAGGTAACTAAGTTTGAACGTGGTATATCAGATGGTGTATTCTATCTAACATTACTATGTGGTAGTATCTCACCAACTACATCTAACTTTGATGACTTTGCATTCTCTCAGAATGTTAATGAAGTTTACCCTGCATTTGATAGAGATAATCCTGATGATGACCCACTCCCATCTGTATCTGTTGCTGACAATGAAACTATTGGATTAGTTTATGGTACTGATGGTGCAACTCCTACTCCTAATAAGGATGACCAAAGATCTATTACTAAAGAAGCAACTAAGTTCTTACTAGCAGATAGTGGATGGGTTGCAGGTCAGTCACCAGGATGGGATAGTATTAATGAGACATTATCAACTATACCATTGACATCACGATTAGGTGATGAAGAGACAAGAAAGATTCCTATCCTAGAAGATGTGGATGGAGATCTCAACCCTATCAACGTAGAGTTAAGACGACACTCAATTCTAAGATCAGGTAACCATACATTTGAATACACAGGTTTCGGACCAGGTAACTATTCAACTGCATTCCCTCAGACTCAGGTTGAAACATTATCTGATGCTCAAATCAGATTATCTCAGTCACTTAAAGAAGAAGCGGGTGTTGCATTCTATTCTGGATTGAACTCAAATGGTGACCTATTCATTGGTAACCAAGTTATTAACCCAGTTACAGGTCAGATTACATCTGAAGATATTGCACAGTTAAATGTGTTGGGTGAAGAGAACACAACTATTGAGACATTCTCTGAAGTTGTTGTTACTGATAAACTCACAGTTATTGGTGGTGCATCAAACAACTTAGAATCTATATTCTCAGGTCCTGTTACATTACAAGGTACGGTTACTTCCACTAAGGAAATGATCGTTAAGAAAATAACTTATAATAATGCTGATGGTACTGTTCTTAAGACTACACTATTAGCACCTGAAAGTATAGTTGGTGGAATACCACAGGGAGTACCAGATCTAACTAACGTACAAAACTATAATGCACCTAGTGATGGCGACATAGTTTATAATATTGACTGGGAACCAGGTAAAAACTTAGGTTGGATGTATTACAATGCAGCATGGGTTAAATTTGGTCTAACTAATACTGGATTCATTAACATTGATACCTATGGTACTACACAACATATAGGTATTGGTAGAGCAACATCACAAACATACAGAGCAGAGATTGAAGGTTCAGTTAGATTAACTGGTGACCTTAGAGTTGATGGTCGTGGTGGTGTTGCACCTGACAAATATATTACAAGGAGAACTCAAGGTGACGGTACAACTCTTACTTATCCAATTACTTCTTACAGTGGTGTGGTTCATAATAGTAAGTCCGTTATTGTTACGATAAACGGTGTCTTACAACATCCTGATGTTAACTATACTGTTGACACAAACGGTACTAACGTGGTGTTTGGTTCAGGTGATGCACCAACAAGTCAAGACTTTGTTGAAATCCGAGAGTTACCTATCTAATAAATAGAAGTAAGGCAGGGAGTAATTAATGGCACTTACAAAGATAAATGGTAATAATATTGACACCACAACTGAAGCACTCATTAAGATACTTCAGTTAAGTGGTAATGGTTCTTACCTAGAAATACCTAAGTATGCAAACCAAGCAGCAATTACAACTGCACTACCGTCCCCTGCTTATGGTAGTATAGTTTATAATACTGAAGAAGATGCTGCTCAAATATACGTTGCTGATGCTGCTCAAGGAAATCCAGGATGGACAAGTGTAGGTGGTGGAGGTGCATCACTAGGAGAGAAAAGTATTGTAAGAACAAATGCTAACGTCATAACAGAGAATATTAATATAGGTGGTACAACAAACCCAGATCCAGAATATGCCAACGCATTTAGTTGTGGACCAATAACAATTAATGCAGGTTTTACAGTAGCAATAGATAACACTTATGAGTGGACAATATTTGGTGGTGGTAACAATGGTAGTGGATTATATACAAGAAGAAGAGGATAGGGGTTGACAGATCCGTATATATGGATTAAAATGGTGGGGTCACTAGTACACTCAAATGTCAACCAAGTTCACTTTTAAAGCAAAGGATCAAGAAACTGGAGTTAGTACAAAGACTTCATTTAATGCAGACCTGCTTCCTGAAATAGTAGATCAGTTCGCTGATTTCCTAAGAGGGGCAGGTTATGTTTTTGATACATTAGAAGTCTCACCTAACAACTGGACTCTTAAAGATGGTGAAGTTCCATCACCCGAACTTCTCATGGAGAAGATAGGATTAACAAACAATAAAGATAAGGACGGAACGGTACAGTTCATTAATACAGAAGACTAAATACAAGTACGTTTAGTAAAAACTAATCCACAGACATGGGTCGCACATATCGTCGTGGCGGGAATGAAGCAAAGCATTCATTTAAGTCAAGTAACGTGAAGCGTAAGGGAGGTTCTCAAAAGAGAAATTCAGACCAATATACAGAGGACTATCGTTATGATAGACCCAAAGTAAAATACCCTAAAAAATCGGGAGGATTTAATGGACTTACCTAGAGAAGTTTTAAACCAACTAAATAAGGACAAAGATCTAGCAGAAGAACTTAAGGATGTATTAGATTATGAAGACGATTATGATGATGGTCTTGAATATGAAGATATGTACTATGAGTCAATGGACATAGATTATACTACTCAATCTTAAATGAAAGACCAGAACACAATCCACGAGGACGAGTCTGCTAACGCTAAATGGAATCGTGGATTAGATCTGTACATTGAAAGTGTACACAAACCAGATCATGCACTCAGAGGTTGTGCACACAACCAAAAATGCTTTAACGAATTAATGGAAGTTCGTCAGCATGTATTAGATTATCTTCCATCATTACGCAGACCAACCTAATGGAACACTCCCCTCATTGCCTACCATTCAATCAACCAGAAAGAGACATGCTAAAGAAGGCATTAGCATTGAAATTACATGACTTGCAAGAAAGATATTTTCAAGCAGAGTCATTGAGTAAAGAGAAGTATGAAGAGTGTATGACAACACTTGAAGAGATAGTAGATAAACTAGGGATCAGAGATAGTGTATTGACTTGACTCATATATAGATTATGAAACTTATTCCAACCGAAGCACCAATTCCTCATTTAATTATAGAGGATTTTTATAATGAAATTGAACTCTCTCAAATGATATGGGAAGAGTTAGATTGGTTAACAAGTCCTAATAAATTACAAGCACCAGAACAAACTGGTAGTGCAGCAACTAAAGAAGGAGAGGTAGTTAAACAGAATAGAGGATTATTCTTTGAAGAGTTCTTTCGTGATGCACCTAATAGTGATATAGTTAAGTGTACTGATAAGGTATGGACTACCACAATATGTGATGCAATGGAATCTCTGACTCCAATATTCAGAGGATTTAGAAGAGCAGGGATGTGTACAACTATGCTCAGTTATTATCAAAATGGAGACTACTATCTACCACACATAGATAATACTATGTTCACACTTTTGGTCTGGTTATGGAAAGAACCTAAGAAATTTAAGGGTGGCGAGTTTATACTTAACGACAGAAATTACACAGTTCCAATGAAAAATAACAGTGCAATTCTGTTCCCTAGTTGTTATGTTCATTCAGTTAATCAAGTACAAATAGAAGATGAATCGCCAGGATTAGATTATACTGGAAACGGAAGATATTGTATCTCAAGATTCTTTTGGATACAAAATAATGCAGAGTTTGGTACATATCATGGTATTGAACCACAAATGCAATCTTATGAAATAGAGAACTAATTATCATGTCAGACTCACACAATCCAAAAATGAGAGCATCAGTTAGACCTAAAGATGTACTCCCACTATTCCCTATTGCTATAGGTTGCTACGCTTATCCAGATCGTGAATATATATCTGGATTAAAGGAAAAGGTGAGAGATTATGTTAAAGATTTACCTCATAATCGTAACTGGGACAATGAAGGTCTGAAACATTACATGCAACGTGGTGATCTCGTTGACAATGCAGGGAACACGGCGGGCGTGACTCTAAATAATACTTTCTTTAAACACTTTGAATGCCCAGAATTATATGATTGGTTCTGCGAATGTGCATTCCAATTTCATACTGAAGTACTCGGATTACAAATACAAAGTAAATACTTAATTACAGATAGTTGGATTAATTGTAATACAGGAGAAGGTGGTCAATCGTATCATGCTCATGTTAATTCATTCTTATCAGGTACATTCTATTTGGATAGTGATGAGTCGGCAGCACCTTTAGAATTTCAATCCCCCAGATATAATTTTGCCATTGAACCTCACATGGGTTTTACACCTGATGAAAATAATGCAAGTATATTCTCTCAACCAAGAGCAGCAGTTAAACCAATGGAAGGAGATTTACTTCTCTGGGAATCACATGTAAGACATGGTTATAGTGAGAATCATTCCCCTAATAGAATGTCATTATCTATTAATATGATACCGAGAATCGTATTCTCTCATAGATATGGATTTGTTGTGAAACCTTTAGAAGAAGAATTAAATGGAATAACTACGGAAGCAGCAAAGAAACTCAACACACAAGGACAACCAAATATAGATTCTGGTATCGGACATACTCAAGAGTTGCCAAAACAGAATAAGCAAGATGCAATGAACTTTGCAAGTGATATAGGATGGAAGGGAGGACAACAGAAGAAATCATTTTGGCAATAAATGACAGTAAGAAAGCAACCACCCCCAAGTCCTTGCCCCTATGAAGTAGGTACATGGTTAAAGACTCCACAGGGAGATATTGGTTACGTTAACTTAGTGTTAGATCAATATCTTACATTATGTGTGAGAGAGTGGAAGAAAAGTGAAGAGTTGGCAAAGCATTCATGCCAACCAATTCATCAATGCATCTTGTTAGTTTATCCTACTGACTATGATAAATGTGAAGTATTAACGGAGGGAGATTTTGAAAGAGTTAAGCATCCTTAAAGAACTAATTATCCTAGAGTGGGATTTTATTAGAGAGAGAAGATTATGGGTTAAAAATGTAAATATTACAACCAATGAAGAAAGTGTCACAAGGTCGCTTGATTCGGATCAATGATCCATTATAATAATAGTGTTCGGATGAAACCCAACTCTCAATCCCCCTCTTAATACTGTTTTCGGACTCCACCTAGAGGTTTTTAATTATGAGATTATGGTTTTGGGCATCCGAACTTTAATCTACGCTTTTACTAAATGCCAACAACTGCTACTCCTGTTAAGTCCACTGCTACTCGCAAGACAAGAACTCGTAGAGCAAAGAAATCAACCACTCCAATAAATAAGACAGTTGCTAAACCAATCGTGGAAAAAACTGTTGTTAAGGAAGTGGTAAAGAGAAGAAACATCACAGAACTAAATGGTTTTGAGTTGGTACTTCTTCCTCTAATCTATCTTGAAGGATTCGTTAAAGAAGTCCTAAGAGATACAGGCAAAATCAAATAATATTATTCGGGGTTTACACCCCGATTTTTTTGTGTTATAATATCTTATTATGTGGTATATTATTTTCTGGACAACTCTCACTATTCTATTATTGAGAGAACTAGGTGTATTTAAAAAATGAAAGACCTGATATTGTTTGGCGATAATCGTCAGACATTAACTCAATTTGATGAGAAAGCAAGATGTTGTATAACATCCCCACCTTACTATGGTTTACGAGACTATGGAGGGGAAGATAAACAAATAGGTCAAGAGAATACTCCAGAAGAGTATATTCAAAACCTAGTTGAAGTGTTTAGATTAGTGAGAGATAATCTTACTGATGATGGTACATTATGGGTTAACATAGGAGATAGTTATTATAACTATAGACCTGGAAAAGGTCAATCATATCCTAAACAATCAGTATCTAATACTAAGCAAGATCTACCTGATAAATGTAGTAAACGAGGTAACAAATTAGAGGGATTAAAAGAGAAAGATCTAATTGGAATTCCTTGGATGTTAGCATTCGCATTACGTCAGGATGGATGGTATTTGAGACAAGATATTATTTGGCATAAACCTAATCCAATGCCAGAAAGTGTTAAAGATAGATGTACTAAATCACATGAATATATCTTCCTATTAAGTAAGAATAAGAAGTATTATTATGACCACGAGAGTATCAAAGAGAAAGCGGTAGGAGAAAGATGGGGAGGTAATACTCCCATCAATATGAATAACACTAAAGATAAGGATGGACAGTTTAGTGGACTCACTAGACCTCGTAAGATGGTCTATGATAAACGTAACAAGAGATCTGTTTGGAAAGTAGCAACTAAACCATATAAGGGAAGTCACTTCGCTGTATTTCCAGAAGAGTTGATTAAACCTTGTATCCTAGCAGGGTCAGAACCTAACGATATTATTCTAGATCCTTTTATGGGATCGGGAACTACTGCGAGCGTTGCCAAAGATCTCAACAGATATTATATGGGATGTGAGTTGCATGAAGAGTATGGGGAACTGATACGAAATCGTGTGCCAGTTGAAGAACTGCCACCTAACCCATTGGAAATGGTGATGTTCGGTGATATACTACCTAAGTAATCAATCAAGGAATCCATCATGGCATTCAATCCAGAAGTTGCTCTCTTCGCTCTACTAGAGGATGCACAGACATCAGCAGAAGTCCTACAAATCATTGATGACTACATTGCTAACTCATAAGGACAGTTTTCAAACTGGTACACTAGGGGTCGCAAGACCCCTTTTTTATTCTATAATGGATTTATTGACATATTAAATAATGCAACTCAGACCACATCAGCAACGTGCCTATGACAAAATGGAACAGGTCAATAATGGTCAGATCATCATCCCTACTGGTGGTGGTAAGACTTTTATAATGATCGCTGATTGTAAGAGATTTCTTAATCAATCAAAAGATCTTGACACTAGGACTATTGTGGTAGTTGCACCTCGTATTTTACTATCAAATCAACTGCACTCAGAATTTAGTGAGCATATATTAGATGCTGACGTATTACATGTGCATTCTGGCGAGGTTAAAGAAGATAGTACAACAAAACCTGCACAGATTAAATCATGGGTAAATGCAAAGCAAGATACTCATAGATTAATCTTCACAACATACCACTCACTTCACAGAATAGTTGATAGTGATGTATCCATTGATACTATCTACTATGATGAAGCACATAATGGTACTGGTAAATTCTTTAATGAAGCGATTGTTGACATTAAAGATCAAGTTTATAGATCATTCTTCTTTACTGCTACTCCTAAACATGATAAAGGATTAGCAAGAAGAGGTATGAATAACTCTAACATATATGGAGGTGTATTAGAGTCAACACCTGCACCAGAATTGATCGCTAGTGGTTCAATAGTTCCACCTAAAGTAACAACTTATGATTGTGACATTGTTAGAACTAAACAGAATGCACCTCAGATAGATGCTATGAACATCATGGGTATTATTGATAACCTAGATGAAGATCAAGCACAGAAGATATTAGTTGCAGCACCTAACACTAAAGTGTTATGGAATATGCTAACTCATACTAATGTTATTGAAGAACTTAAAGATAAAGGTTATGATATTCTTCACATAACATCTAAGCATGGATGTTATTTTAATAAGAAGAAAATCAATAGACAAATGTTCTTTAAGGTATTAAATGCACTAGGTAGAATGAAAGAAAGAAAGTTCTTAGTCTTTCATTATTCTATATTATCTGAAGGTATATCAGTTCCAGGATTGTCACATTGCATCCTACTTCGTAACTTGCCAATAGTTGAAATGGCACAAACGATAGGTAGAGTAATAAGAACTCATCCAGAAGATAGAGCATTAATGGAGAAGGGAGAAATCTCAACATCATGTTATGCTAATTGGGTTAAACCTTGTGGTTTTGTAACAGTTCCAACTACTAGTGGATATGGGTCAGGTCAAAGAACTCAAAGAAGATTAGAAGGAATAATTGATTTAATTTTCGTCCAAGGTATCCCCGCTATTGCCAATGTTTACTCCTGATTTACTTGCTACTGCTGTTCAAAGATCTACATCAAGTGTAGTTAACTTTGAAGGCGAACTATTTGAAGAACTATTTGAAATCTACATGAATGATTCAAATAGTTCAACACTAAGAGAACACATAACTGCCGAGATCGCAGGGTGTGACCCAATTCCTGGAAAATTAGGTCGTGATTGTGTTGATCGTGAGACTAAAGAAGAGAAGGAAGTTAAACCTAAAAACTATACATCAAAGGCATCAAATGGAAGTGGATGCTTTAACGATTATACTAGATTAAGGTATTTAAAAGACATTGCTGTTGATCTTCCTATCATTCAATCATACTTTGTTTATGGTAAATTACAGTATGTACTTGAATACAGATTCAAGACTATTGCACCAGTTTTAGATAAACAAATAACAAAGAAGTGTGAACATGATGGACAGAAATATGTTAGATCATGTTCATGGACATACAAAGATTATATTGATGACCCTAACCTTATCGTGCATTATATTGATAAGGAATTGATAGAGGGAAATCAAGCACCTAAGCAATTTAAAATTGTAACTCCATTTTATAAGAAATTGTTGGCACTATAGACCAGTTGAGATAGTGTCACATCATTTTCCCATTGACTAGTAAGATCGGTTATTATAATAGAGTAGTCAACCAAAGGTACTAATGCCAAGAAGGAACACACAACTTGAAGTCCCTGATGAAGTATTCTTCTCAGATCATGCTCAAGAAAACGAGGATGAGTGGGTAGGAGATATTCTAGGTTCTCTTGATGAGACAGTTGAATATCAATTCACATCTAGATCTGTAAACTCTTACTGGAATTAATCATGGCACTTTCAAAACAACAACTCACTCAGTATGCAGATGAAGTATATGCATACTCTCAAGATTTAATCAAGCATCTTGAAGCGAACTACAACTCTCGTTATCCAAATTCAGACAGAGTTAGATTTGAAACTGTAGTAGGTCGCAAGTATATCAAGATCAATCAAACTGATGGCGGTGTTCATTGTTTCATTGATAAGAATACAGGAGACGTATTCAAAGCAGCATCATGGAGAAAACCTGCACCTCATGTAAGATACAATTTACTTGAGAGAGAGTCCAGAGAAATGTGCTTTAATCGTGCAGATTGGGCAGGTGGTTATCTTTATTTGAGATAATCACTATGAAATTTATTCAACGATACAAATCCCCAAAATATATCGGTGTGGGGGATATTGTAAGATTTAATAATAAGAACTATCAGGTTCTTATTAACTATGTTAAAGGCGAAACTGATGCCAAAAACTACACACCAAATATAAATCGTACAATTCTAGTTGATAGTCGTGACAACAGAATTGTATGCTCAGATTATACACAACTGGAGATTATTGATGCAATTAACTGATAAAGAATTTAACCTACTCAAAGAGTTTTATGTTGAGAGGTTAGTTGATAACATGAGTACTAAAGATTTAGTACAATATGTTACTGATGACATGACAAAATGGGTGGATTCATTAACATATAATGAAGCACTAATTGAATTTCAAGAATACTGGGATGAGTATTTTACTGACACTATTGAAGAAGTGAGAGAGTGCATCAAATGAAAACAATTACATTAACTGATAACCAATTTGAGCAACTTAAAGATTATGTTATTGGAAGTTGCGAATCAATAATGGAAAGATCTTTTGATTGGGGAGATTCAGATTATGCCAATTCACTTATAGAAGAGAATGAAATTCTATTTGAATTTAGAGAAATAATAGATCAAATTTCAGATTCAAATAATCCAACATTTCATCAAGATCAAGCATTTGAGAAATTAGAGGAGGAAATTTGATGGGTAAGAAATCATTAACCAAAGAAATTAGATTCTTAATGGAGAGAAATGACTTTCATTTAATCCGAGAGAGTAAACATTTTATTTGGCAACATAAAGATGGCACAATTATAACCACTTCAAAGACTCCTAGTGATAATTATGCGGTTGCTCAATGTAGTAGGCAAATCCGCAGAATTATGGGCAAAGTAGTCTAAAATGGGGGTTACTATCATACCTAGACCAAATTTCAAGCACCTTACAGGCGATCCTGGTGGGAGCAATTTGGTATCATATGATACAAAATGGGTAAAAGTCAACAAATCGTGTGACAGTTCACAAAGTGAACATATTTCCCCCATTTAACCCTAAAATCGTGTATTATAAAAGAGTGGAAGACAAATCCCATCCCTGAGATCTTAATTAGACTTGGTAAACAAGTTAGCATAGGTCAGACATCTGGGATTTGCTTTCACTCATTCATTCACATTATGGAGGATTCATTTTTGGATTACGACATTGACGAGAGAGAAACATCACTTGATAATATGTGTGATTCTCTCATGGCAGCACTTCAAAGGAATGCTGATAAATCTCATTTTGAGAATGTTACCGCCATTTACGAGGAATTCGTAGTAAATGGTCGTGACCCTCTTGATGGGGAATATGAATTCCTTTACATTGAAAACCTTGCTATTTAAAACAATGAACCAAAACATTTATGATTCAGTTGTTGAAGTCTATCAAGGAAAATCTGAAGATGACTTTGACATAGGTTGCGAACTATTCTATGAAATCTTTTCAGATATAGATTGGACAGAGGAGGTCATCAAAAATGCTTAAAACATATATTTACTCATTCAAAATTGAATGTGAGAATAATGATGAACCAAATCCAGTTCATTTATGTGAAGAAATCCAATGCTATTTGAATTCTAATTTATCATATTATGATGATGAATTACAAGAACATACAAATGCTAAGGTAACAGGATATACTGTTAAACATGACCAAATGAACCCATTTTATGCACAGGAGGATTATTAATGGACACAATAGAATTCTTACAACAAGTTTATGCAGAGTATTGCACTAAGTATAACTTACCTTATGTAAGTTGTGATGAGCAAGAATATAATGAAGATCACAATTTATGGTTTAAACAGTTTAGTTTTATTTGGGAATTAGCACAAGAAAATAACATGGAGGTGGCACAATAATGGCATTTAAGAGTAAAGAATTCGGAAGAATTTTCTGGATAGATGATGAACATCAATTCAAATCTTGCCCACTAAATGTTGATGAAACAGGCGATTTTGACCGAACTGATTATGTATCAGAGTGGCAAGATTTAGAGGGAATTAATCTAGAATCGTTGCTTAATATCCACAGAACAGAGTTAATTAACAAACTCAATTACGGTGGTTCGTTATCACTTAACGATTACACTTATGGCGAGTTAGTTGACAATTTAGTTGAACAAATGGGGGTCACTAAGTAACATGAATTCTATTGAAATTTGGTCGGAATTGTATTTCCCAAACCTACCACAATTTGAGCATGATTGTAACAACAACTGGTTTAAAAGTATGCTCGCTATGTTAAAAGATGATGGGCAACTTTATGTTCCTATTCTTAACAAATCATTCAACAAATTAGGAGAAGAAATTGTCTAAGTCAACCGAATGTGTGCCAGTTAGATTAGTGGCACACATTTCCCCCATTTGCCTATAAAATGGACTATATTATAAGAGTAGTCAACAAAGCAACTAAATGAGAAAACTTGAAAGACAAATGAACTTCGCTCTATCAAACAGGGGCAACTGGTCAGGTTCTAACACTATGGTTAGATATGATGCTGACCATAACGAGTCAAGAGTCTTTTTACATGGTCACAACATTGCTACACTAGACCATAATGACGGTTTACTCACTCTTTCATCATGTGGTTATGAAACAAATACCACTAAGTCTAGATTAAACGCTATTCTTGAAGAGGTACGTTACGGCACTAGAGTTTTTCAAAAAAACTGGATGTGGTTCTTATCTGATAATCAGAAAACAGTTGATTTTCAAGATGGCATCATCATTGACGTTAATTTCTAAGGAGGACTCACAAAATGTCAGCATACAAAAAACTTTTTGAATTCGTGGATTACATCTGGTCATTCTATGGGGAACATGATGAAACACTCTACCCGATTAAAGGACTAACGAAAAAAGACATCTATGACGCAATTTTCGTTTATCGTGACCGCCTAGAGGATGCCGAGAAAAATGGACTTGAGCATTACACTTGGGGGGATGGCGATTCTTTAGATCGTGAGAGAGTGAGAGACATTCTACTAGAGAAACCACAATTTTCCTGGAGTTCTTAGACAGTTAACAAAGTGGCACACTAAACCCCCATTCGGGGGTTTTTTATTGTTATAATAAAGGTAACAAACAAGTTAAAGGATTTTAAAATGAATTCACAAACAATTTACACAGAACCAACAAACAGGATTAAGCAAAGAATTCTCTTTGATGACAATCTACAGAATATGGCATGTTGCTGTTCAAATTGGGCAGAGTATGTTGTTGAGATCTCAGAGTGGGGAATTGATACTCTAGGCGGTGTGGAATTTGATTCACTAGATGAATTTCAAATCCAAACTCTAGACTTATTCATTAAGTCAGAAAATGGTTATATTAGAGAGGTTGCTTAAGAAAATGCCATTAATTAAATTAACAATAGAAGAGCATCAATCACTCACTCAATTATTAAGTCATCCCAAAACAGACAAATATAGGAATGACAGATTTGATACAGATACATTTGACTCTATGACAGACAAAGTATTTGATGCAGTAAACAATCTCACAGTAGAGGATTTTTAAAATGAACAAAATTATTGAAGAATTCACAAGAGAAGAATATAAACTCTTGTATGACTCATTTAAGCATTATCGTTGTTTAATGACAGATGAGCAAGAAGTCTTAAGCGAAAAAATACTAGATAAGGTATTTTACCCTAGTTTTGACGCAAAAACAAGAAATGAGATTAAACCAGTAAAAAGTCTCAACTTCTCTTAACCAGTTGACAAAGTGGCACAAGATCGCTTGATTTTACCCTAAATCTATGCTATATTAAAGATAATCAAAGGTAAATCAATTTTTTAATATCATGTCTAAATCACTTTTTTCACAATCCATTGACCTAACCGAGGACTTCCTTGGTTTTGAGTGGTCAAAATCATTCAAATCTAATATGTTTGACAAGTACGTCAGGCAAAACGATCTAGATCCAAATCTAGCAATTTATCACTACGGTGGAGACCGTTTTGTAGTTCAGACAATGAACTATACATATAACGGTTGCCTAAGTGGTGAGTCAGTTCACCTAGGTCAGTTTTATGACATCCTAGAAGCACAAGAATGTGCCGAGGATTATCTTAAAGACCTTTTACTATCACAGGGGGTTTAATCATGTCCACTTTACATCACGAAAGCATACTTGAAACACTTTATGATGAAATTGTTGTTGAGAGTATTAACAATCTCGCCAAACATGGCATATTTGTAGATGAATCAGAGTTAGATACTGAATCAATTACAAATGAAGTTTATAGACGTTTTGAGGATTTATGCCAATGAAAAAAACAACTTATCATGTTAAATGCTATGAAACGGTATATTTTACCGTAGAAGTTGAAGCACTAAATGAAGATGAAGCATCCGAATTAGTCCACGCTAATGTAAACTCTTTTGATGTAATATCTGAAGGGGTTAGTGAGTGGAATATAGAAGAAATCGTACCCGCTAATTAACAATGAAAGGAACTAATCTAGCAATCATTTTTGTATTAATCTTCACACTATTTGGTGCTAGATTAATATTAAAGGCACATAAGTATGCCGAAGAAATTAGAAACGAAAAACAAGAACAATTAGATAATTATTATAATCAAATCCGCTAATCTTCCAGGATTTTATACCATCTATAACCATAACAATGCTTCCAATTTTCATTATTTTGGAGGTTTTTTATGTTGTTAGATATATTACCAACTCCCGATTTATTGCCCTTTATATGTAAACTTGCTTCAGAAAGTGAATCAAAATATAATACATTATCAGGGTTATTTACGTCAATTCCTTTTACTTTCTCTTTACATTGTTTCGCATAAGTGTTACCTTTAGCAAAGATATTTCTCTCACATGGTTTATAATTAGTAGGCACACTTTCGCCCCAAAATAGATACCAACCGTATGCGGACTTCTTATTACTTTGTTTAGATCTTAATGATAAGTTAATAGCACAATTATTCTTGCGGTTGTTTGCAATATCCTCGGCACAATCTGCTTGCGATTTCCAACATTTAGTCCAACCAAATTCAGGGTTAATTCCTGTTACTTTTCTAATCTTATATTCTCTCACATTAATGTTAATTAGTGGTTCATCTTTATACGTCCATTTATAACCATATGCTTGCGAAGTTTTCCCATTAATGTTATACCAAATACTTTGAGAGTGTGAACTTTTATTTTTAATTGTATTTTCAGTATTACTTAATGCCCAATACTTTGCAGCACTAAGTGATAAGAATGATTTGACAAATTTGCCCTCTAATGTATAACAATCAACTTCCCTTGATTCTCTATATTTACCATAATCTTCAGGTTTCATTTTTGTACCCTCGCCACCTAATGTACAATTATATCCTTTAGAATATGTGTCCAAAAGTGTTATCCAATGTGTTTCCCTTAAGTTAACATTAACCTCGGAACATTCTTCAATAATTGTATATTTAAAGTTATCAATTCCATACTTCCTAATAGCGTTATATATGGGTAATTTACAACATTTTTCCCCAGTTAATCGTGCTGTTGATTTATGTTGACTCCATCTAATATTAGGGTCACTATGTGATGTTTTTCCAACGTACTTTTTATTGTTAATATTGTTAGTTATTGTATAAATGTATGCCATAGTAAGAGTAAAGAATTCAGATTAAAATGTATTCAATAAGTATATATAAAGGTTGCAATTAATCAGGTTAAGTTTTCAACAACCTGTGGATAATTGTAATATAATTGTTGTTAAATAGTCCCTCTAATCGTTACCTTAGCATGTTAACTACCGAAAGTCAAGTTATAACACCAAATTAACACAAATTCCGAGTAACTTGACAAATCCTGGATAATATCTTATAATACCAATGTACACCAAATTGTTGTTAGTTTTCCACAATGTTTTTAACTACTAAGTATAAACAATTAATGGGAAAATACCCCGAAAGATGTTCACTCTCAGAGGAGATAGATTTGCTTCAATTCTTGTTAGATACTGAACAACAATCGGAGGACGTTTATATTAACAACCGTTGCCAGTATATGTTACAAGAAGGATACTTATATTACGTCCCTAATTAACACAAACTCATGCGATACGTTGTTTATAACAATTCAGAGCAAATGCAGGGGTCATTTGAATCAATTTATAACCTGGAATTGTTCATGGACGCTGTTAGAAACTCACGGGGAGAAAGATATAACAATTCCCCCAAATTGTCTTGCTTTGATTATATTAAAAGCATAGGATGGTTTATGGAAATTTGTGATGAACATGGGGGTAATCCTTTGGAGAAAGATGTAAAGAACACAGAGTAATTACACTCATTAAATATAAAGAATAGGCACCCAAATCGCAGTCATACTAAGGGTTTTCGGGTCTTGGGGCGGCCCTATATTAAAACGACTTACTACCCTAACCTACAAAGGTTCTCAATCGCTAGAGTGATATATAGTTCGGGTTTTTGTTAACCCTCTTTTTAAAAAATTTTTCCCCCATGAAATCTTGTGAAAAAGTTCTCTCAGAGTTTACAGGATTCTAGAACCTTTATTCTAGAAACTCTAATACGCACAGAAGGGCATCTGGATAACAGAATGTATAATTGTGCTGATCTGTGTGTAAACTTCAATAAACTGTGTACGGACGAGATTCTGAAGGAATGGGATAATTACAAAAAGAATCATCCAGACAAAAAGATAACACCGCTATGACCAATAAGTATGTTCACCCATGGTATAATTGGGTGAATCATGGTACTACTTCTTCACAGGAGTATTCCGTAGTATTTGTATTGCCTACAGAACGGATCGTTGACAGTCGGCATTCCTCGTTAGAAGATGCCGATCATAGACGTATGCACTGTGAGAATCTCCTACATAAGTTAAACGTAGCGGAGGATACCAAAGTGCTAGTGGAGCAAGATAAATGAAACGTTTTACACTTACCGTTGTAGAAGACGATGAGGGAGAATTCTCTATACGTATACCTCAAGACCTTGCCGATGACCTTTTATGGAGAGATGGGACGAAGTTAGAGTATGATGAAGAAGGTGATGGCACTCTTTTGGTGTATAAACTAGAGGAATAACGAGTATCGCACGGGGCGGGTCACCGCGTCCTCGCATTATTATTATGGACATTCAACATAACGACATATCTCCAGAGGAGTTTGAGGTCAATGAACTCACTACCGACGCGATCCCCGCGTGGATGCGAGATCGTGATGGAGATTTATGGGTAGATAACAAGGTAGCACATGATGCGATATGCCAAACGTTTGCTAATTTAATAGAAAGACTAGCAGCATGCGAGAATGCTATCATGGCACACCATAAGCATCTAGAGAGTCAACCTCCTATAGATGCTAATCTATTCATGTATAAACCAAAAGGAGAGAAGGATCATCTAAATATTGGTAAGAACTTAGATCTCATCTATCAAAGACTAGTGGAATTGGAAGCAATGGCACATAAAGCTCCTAGAACTAATCATGGTGAAAGACTTACTGCTTTAGAGGAAAAGATAAATGGGTTGTAATACCAATAAGAGTCCTGATAGGAACGTTAATCATTGTAATCGTTATAATCCTTCAGTAGCTGGTGGTGGAACTAACTCCAATCTTAATATGGGAGGAGATCTTAGTGGTGTAAATCAAGGAGTTCCTTATACCTTTGCTAAGTATAACCCTGTAGGAAGAGATACAAGTCAAGAAGAAGAACCTAATGTACCTGACTTTACTAGAGATCTAGTGATGTATGGTAATGAGATATGTATAGCACCGAGTGGTCAAGCAAATAATGTATGTGGTACTGGATCAGGTAACTGTGGAAAACTCATGGTATTGGTGGGTACAACTGGTCAAGGTACAATATACAGTATAATAGATCATTATCCAGAGAAACTATCTTTTTGGCCAGGTGCAGGTGATGAATGGTTTATGTACCTATGGGATCTATCTAACCCTATTGCAGGGTATCCTTGCCATTGGATTGAAAATATAAGTGGAACCACTAGTGGTACTGATGCAGATGGTAACCCAACTAGTACTACGTCGTCATGGGGATCAGCATGTCACCCTTGTAAGTCATTCTCATGTGATCCTGGTGCTTCTACAGTAACATATACTACTCCAGATGGTCCTATGACTGAGGGTAGAGACCCTTTCCCTACATTATGGACTGCTGGAACAAGAACTAATGCTATAGCATATCGTTATGAAGGAGGTATACCTACTACTATACCAGAAGGTCCGATAGATTTTACCATTACTCCTACTAGTGGAAGTCCAACTGATGCATGGGATGGTAGTAGTACTAATGGTATACCTATACAATGTCCTGAGAATCCATGGTCAGATCCTGATGATATAGGTGCAGAGTTCGTTGAAGTGTTTGATTCACTCAATAGTAATACAGGTACAGGACTAAGAGTGAAGATAAGATACGGTCCTACCTCATCTGGTGACCCTGCTACTATTACTGGTACTACCATATACATTGATGAGTTAATGAATAGTGGGGTTAATTATCAAGTAGGAGATAGTTTTAACCTTCAAATAGCTAATACAGGTGGTAATATTAACTTCGCATTGACTGTTTCCGCAGTAGGACCTGTAGAAACATCTAATCCTTACAGTGATTACGCACTTTTAAACGCTGCTGATACCGTAAATGGGCATATTATTGAGAAAGTGAAGCACATGGATCTCAATTTTAACTATCATATTGCGGAATTAAGCGGAGATGGCAACGATTTTGCGAAAGATACCGTATATACAACCTCAAGAGGCAATCAAATAAGAGTTTTAGCGGGTTTTGGCATCAGAGATAGAGCTTTCTTTGGTGGATTGTACGAATTTAGACAGAAATCCTTCCAATTTATGACCGCAGACCTTGAAAGACAGCCAAATACCTTTGATGATTTCCGTCAACCTACCGCAGTACGCTTTGTTGATGTAAATGTTACACCTGGAAGTAGTACAGTTACACTAGTTAATGGTTCTGATACGGAATGGATTGATGTAGGATACAATTTTAGATCCGCATACTTCCCTACAGACTGTTATATTACTAATGTTAGCGGAACTTCCTTTACAATTAACCAAGTTGCTCAAGGTGTAGGGGGTGGATCTACGGATCCTGTGCGAACTAGATGCGAAATTACCAATATTAAGATTGTAAATGGTCAAATTACCTATATTAAGATCGCAGATGGCGGTTCTGGATGGAATAAATTGAATTCTAACCCTGTTGTGAGGCTTGTACACGGAGAAAAGAAGGGTTTAGAAGCAGAATTTAGCACCGCATTCACAAATGGAGTGCTTACTTCCATATCTGTAGACTTTAAAGGGTCAATGTACGCTGCTGGAGCACAGATTGACATAGCAGTTCCTATGACTGACAAGTTAGTTACACAGAAAGAGTATGCTGCTACTAGTAATTATGACGATGATCCTAACAATGAGGCATTAAAAGCTGCTATTGAGAGTGATCAAGTAAAGAGTACCTCTTACAAAGGTACAAAAATCTTTGTAGATACAGTTACGGAAAGTGGTCTTTCCGCAAAAGACTATAATTATGAGGGAGGATTGATTGATACGTTTGAAAAATACCAGCGTATCATGCAAAGAGCAGCAGCAGATGTTCCAGATGGTTTAAATAGACTCTATTTTGCTACAGAACTGACACAATATGACCTTGATAGAGGTATGAGAAATCATGAATATGAAGATGTGACTGTAAATCGTCGTAAAGGGGAACTGAGGGACTTAAAACGCCTTCCTAACGTGATTAGAACAGAAAGAGTTTACCGTGCGTTGCCTGATAGAGAAGATTTTGAAGATTTGAATGAGCAAACACTAGATGAACGTCTTCCTCAAGCTCTAAGAGATGGAGGATATGGATCTGAAGCGGGAAATATGCAAGATTTTGTAGATAATGACAAAATAGCAAGAGATGAGCGTTATGATTTACACTCCGAACCAGTAGAAGTGTCAACTTCAGGTAAAAAACTCAATAAATTCCCTAAAGAAGAGGTTAGAACTGTAAAAGGCACATTCTATGATCTACCATGTGCGTCTAAGTACACTAAATACCTACTAAGACAGTACATACCTGATCCTAGAGTAAGTGTTAACCTCAATGTTACACTTAGTTGGGAGCCACTTGTAGCTAAGGGGTGCGGAGATGAACAACAAAGTGGATGTTTTGGTACATCTGGAGCACCTGCGGATATTCCAGGCACAACTTATAATTCACAATACTCAGGACCTTTCGGACCTGGCTGTAAATCATGGAGTGCAAGCGGAAGTTATAAGATCTATAATGATCTAACTAACAGTGGGTATCTATTTGGAGAGGCATGCGACAAGTATGGCAATCCATTTGACTTTAAATGTACATAGGAGTATAATGGGAGTACCAGCAGCAATCTATAGGGGTAACTGTTCTGGACATGGTGTTGCCATTTCTGGTCACATTCATGGATGGTATGGTTGCGGTACTACATGCTTAACAGCAAGTACTAAACCTGTTGCTACTAAGAACAGTGTGTGTCTTTGGCCTCCTACTGTTCTGGCACCCGCAGGTCCTTACCTTCGGACTGTTCTTATTAATGGTATTATGCCTATCCTTGATAAGGATGTATTAACAGTTCACAGATCTTCCAGCACTAACATTATTATGGTCGGTCCTTGTGGTAAAACACCACCTAGACCTAAAACATGTAATTGTAGTATGTTGACCACAGAAGATAGTAAAGGAATAGGGCATACTAGAATAATGCATGCAAAAACTAAGACAGTCTATGCACAAGCATTAGCAATGGGTAAAGTAGGGGATCAACTGGGTCCTCCATGTTTATCCGTTATTTCCCAAGGTTCACCTAATGTAATGATCGGTCCTTAATTATGGCACTTTATAACAACACACAAAAGCAGAAAGCAAAACCAAAAATGACTAGACAGGGTTGTTCTCAGAACACTAAGTACTCTGCAAGCTCTCGTAACGGAGCAAAAAAGAAATATCGTGGGCAAGGTCGCTAAATAGTAGTTGTAGATAATGAAACTGTGACATATCAAGCGTTACCAGACGGATTGTTCGTTTCTGACAGTCCTATAGCTGGTCAGGGGATATTCACACGTAAACCTCTGAAAGTTGGAACTGAATTGGGTATTTCCCATGTCTTAGATGGGAAAGACATGTATAGAACACCTTTAGGTGGATTCATTAATCATAGTGAGCTTCCTAATTGTGAAAAATACAGAGTTGGAATGAAGTATTATGTAAAGGTGATATCACCTATTGAACCAATGGAGGAATTGACACTAAAATATACTTTCTATAAAGTCTAGTGGCATTAAAGGAATTAACTTCAAGAAATTTAAAGGTCTCTCGTAATTTTAAGGATTTGGCAAATTCATTTGCTAAAAATCCTGTTACGAAAGACCTTATTGTTTTGAAGGATACTGCTGCTATTAGACAAGCGATGAAAAACTTGGTTTTAACTTCACCAGGAGAGAAATTATTCCAATCAGACGTTGGTTCTAAAACTTATCAGTTACTTTTTGAACCACTAGACCCTTTTACTGTAGATACACTAAAAGATGAAATAGTTCAGACCCTTAAGAACTTTGAACCTAGAATTGAGATATTGACTGTAGATGTTACAGCAGTTGATGATTATCATGAATTGAGGGTGGATGTTGAATATCGTATTATAGGACAACCTCTAGTCCAAACAGTAGACTTCATTTTACAGCGAGCAGAATAGGATGCTACCAAATAATTTAACACAGATGGATTTTGATTCCATCAAAGCATCAATCAAAGATTATCTTAGGACTCGTTCAGAGTTCACCGATTATGACTTTGAAGGATCTACTTTAGCGTATCTTGTTGACGTTCTTGCCTATAACACGTATTATACAGCATTTAATGCTAATATGGCAGTCAATGAGACATTCCTATCTTCTTCTACAATTAGGGATAACGTTGTAAGTATAGCAAAGGCATTAAACTATACTCCAAGGTCTTCTAGGGCAGCAAAAGCATGTATTACGTTCAGTGTTCAGACAGATTTGTATAATGAAGCATATCCTCAGTATGTAAGTCTTAAAAAGGGTATTGTAGCTACTGGTGGTGCATATTCATTTAATGTTCTTGAGGATGTTAATACTACTACCGATAATACAGGTAAAGCGACCTTCAATAAGGTTGTAATTTATGAAGGAAGCATGTTAACCTATCAATATGTGGTTTCATCTTTCAAAAAACAGAAATATTTGATTCCTACTGATAAAGCAGATACAGATACACTCAGGATTACTGTAAAACCTAATGCTCAGTCAACTCAAGAGGATGTATACGTCTTGGGTGCTGATGTAACTGGTATTAAAGCAGATTCTAGGGTTTACTTCCTTAGTGAGACTGAAGATCAGAGATATGAGATCACTTTTGGTGATGGAGTCATTGGAAGGAAACTTCAAGACGGTGAAGTTATCAATTTATCATATATTAAGAGTAAAGAAGCAGCAGCAAATGATATTCAAACCTTTGATTTTGTTGGAGAAGTAGAAGATCAGTATAGTAGGGCTATTGAAGGTATAACAGGCGATTTATTGGTCAATGAAAGGTCTCAATTTGGAGATGTGCCTGAATCTATTGAATCCATCAAATACACTGCTCCTAGGGACTATACAACCCAACTCAGGGCAGTTACTGCACAAGATTATGCCATAATTACTAAAAAAGTGTACTCAAATGCCCAAAGTGTCATTGCTTTTGGTGGAGATGAGCTATCGCCCCCTGTTTATGGTAAAGTTTACATCGCAATTAAGACAAAAACAGGAAATTTACTCAATAATGCGACAAAATTGTCAATTGCGAAGGATTTAAGGCAATATTCAATGGCATCCATTGAACCAGTCATTACTGACCCTGCATTCCTCTATGTTTCTACAAACTTGTTTGTTCTTTACGATCCAACCAAAACAAGTAAGAGTATTTCAGAATTACAGTCATTAGTACTTGGTGCAATTGAACAATTTGCAGCTCAGGAAAATATTAATAACTTCGGATCAGCATTCTCATTATCTAAGTATCAGAAGGCAATTGGTTTAGCAGATAGTTCTATTGACTCTGCTACCACTCAGACTACATTAATGCGTTATATGCAGATGAATGCAAGTACTGATGCGGTTGATACATATTGTATAGACTTCGGTCAACCACTATATGACTCTAATCCATCTAATGATAGTGGTGATTCAGGTACTGATGGTAGTGTATGTTTTAAGGAACCAATCCTTAAATCTGGACAATTTGTAACTACTGATAAACCTGGAGTTATTCAATATTTTGAAGATGATGGATTTGGTAACCTAAGAACTTATTATAACAGTGGATCCTCTAAGATTTACACTAATAACAGTGCAGGTAGTGTGGATTATCTATCTGGCAAAGTCTGCTTCGGTCCTGTTGCAATAAATCAACCTCCTGGAGGCGGTAATTTACCAGTTGTAACTATACCAGCTAACCCATCTGAAATTAGACCAGATACTCCTGGAACTATTTTAACAATACCAACACCTGAAATTACGGTTGTACCAATTGGAACGCTACCACCTGCTACAATTCCGCTAAATAATCTTAACCCTGAACAGTATGCTGAGATACCAACTACAGTAACACCTATTGAAATAGATAATACTGGAGATCTCAATAATATTGCGTGTTTCTAAGACCGAACTGAATAATCAATGACAAGCACAACTAATAAGGTATCGCAGAACGTCCTTAATCAGTTGCCTGAATTTATCAGGGCTGATTATCCCGCTTTTGAGAAATTCCTACAATATTACTATAAAGGGCAAGAGAAGACAGGACAACCGCAGAATATAGTCAATGAATTCAGGGAATACCTGAATATAGACGAGTTTGACTTCAATTTAATTCAAAGTGAGACTTCTTTGCTTGAAGAGGTTACTGCGACTAGTGATACTATAACTGTTGAGAGTGTTGATAATTTTGCAGAACAGAATGGTTCGTTATTGATTAATGATGAGATTATATACTATGAAAGAGCAGACAAATCACCTGAAATTTCACTAACTGACGGTGTTTCTTACTCTGAGTTTAGAGAAAAGTGGATTGAACTACAAAACCCATATCTACAGTTCAATGGGGTTCAAAAAACATTTGCATTATTGTCTGAGGACAACCCTATTGCTCCTCCTTCAGATGACCATATTGTCGTAAGACTATTTGGTAAGTATTTGATTCCTGGTGTTGATTTTACTGTTGCTGGTACTGATATAGTCTTTACAGAGCCACCAAGATCACCAAACCCTTCAGATTCTGTTGAAGAAACCGCAATTTTCTACTTAAAAGGATTTTTACAAGACTCTATTAGGGTTCTTGACCCAATTAATAGCACATTTAACAGTTCAAACACTGAATTTAACTTAACTAGTAGTGATGTTAAGTATGTTCCTGTTTTAACAGTATATTTGCAGGTAATTATTGCTGATAGACTACTTGTTCCATATATTGATTATTCTGTCGTAAATGATGGAACTAACGAGATTTTAAAACTTAAGAGTGCACCAGCATCTGACGATAGGGTTTATGTTGCTTCAATTGAAGCACCTATTACTAGTTTTGGTACAGGAGCAACTGCTGTTGCCCAAATTACTAATGGTCAACTTTCAGGTATTAAGGTAAAGGATGGCGGTAAGGATTATAGATTAACTAATCCCCCTGCTGTCACTGTTACTACAACTATTGGTGGTGGAGGTGCATCTGCTGAATCACTTGTAAATGGTATTAAGAGTCTTACACTTCTTGATGGTGGTGCAGGTTATAGTGATCAACAACCTCCTATTGTAGATATTCAGGTTCCAACTGCTGCTGGTGGTGTTGCTGCTACTGCAAAAGCAACTGTTGTTAATGGAACTGTAACAGCAATTGAATTAGATAACTCTGGTAGCAACTATACATTCACCCCTAGAATCGTTTTTAAGGATCCTGGTGGCGGTTTACTAAGTCAACCTACTCTTGATGCTAATAATGGCGTAGATCCCGCTTCTATAGAGGTTTTAGCAGGTGGTGTAGGTTACACTGTTCCTCCTATTGTATATGTTGATGCTCCTACTGGTGCTGATCCTGTACAGGCAGAAATTACTGCTGAAATCACTGATGGGTCCTTAACTGGATTTAGTGTTGTTAATAGAGGTAGAGGTTATACATCTGCTCCTAGAATTGCTATTATTGACCCAGGTGCTGCTCAAATTCTTGATGTTACTGTTGACTCAATCGGAAGAGTTATTGATATTGAACTACTTTCTGGTGGTTCTGGTTATGTTGACGTTCCATCTATCTACATTGTTGATAATAGAAAGGATAATTCAGGTGCATTTATAGGTGGTACTGGTGCAACTGCTGTTGCTTCAATATTCAACGGTCAAATTACTGATATTAATATTACCAACTTTGGTACTGGTTATAGTATCACTGAACCTCCAACAATCATTATTCAGAGACCACCTTCTGCTACTGCCTCTGCTGAAGTAGGATTTGGTGAAGTTACTGGATTTAAAGTTGTAGAAGCAGGTTCTGCTTATAATAAAGCACAGTTTGTTGGTTGTGCTCGTGGTGTTTCTGGTCTTGTTGGATATGATAAGGACGGAAATGCTATATTTGAGAATCAAACATATCCAGCAGTTCATCCAGTTCTTACAAGTACTGTTAAATGTTTAGATGGTGTCTTTATTGAAAAGATGCTTACTAAGTTCACAGAACAGTATCTTCCAGATATTCCTAAGATTGACCTTACTAAGATTAACATTAATACGGTCATTAAGAACATTAGGACGTTCTATTCTGCAAAAGGAACTCCGAAATCTATTGCATATCTGTTTAAAATCCTTTATGGTGAAGAAGTTAACGTATCTTACCCTAAAGAACAGATTACTAAACCATCTGCTGCTACTTGGCAAGTAGATACTATTTTACGTTGTGTTATTGTAGAAGGTGATCCTAATAACCTTGCTGATGGTTTAATCCAACAGTTCCCAGATAATGTAGATCCTTCTATTGGTACTGCATCTGCTCTAATTGAGAACTTTATCTCAATTAAAACCTCAGAATTAGAAATCTTTGAAATTGTACTGTCAGAAGAGACAATTCAAGGGCAATTTACTATTCCATATAAGACAAAACTTGCTGAAGGTATCAGTTCAACTGATAGTGTTATTACAGTTGACTCTACTATTGGTTGGCCAGAAAGAAACGGTGAAGTTTTAATTGGAACAGAATTAATACGTTATAAAGAGAAATCACTTAACCAGTTCATTGAGTGTACTCGTTCTGTGAATGGAATTGTAGAAGATTGGGATTCTGCTACTGAAGTAACCTCCAATTTCTACGTTTATGTAAATTATAATCAAGATACACAAATTACTATCAAAGTAGTTGGTATTGTTAAGGCAGAAAACACTACTTTGACTGATGATGGTAGTTATTATCTACCTGGAGACAAATTAACAGTTTCTAAGTTAGGTGCTACTGAAGATGCCAAATTACTTGATACTTGGAACTATAATGTTAAAAAACTAGTTTCTGTTACTGGTATTACCTTTGGTGGACTGAATAATCAGACTGCAACTGTTACTTGTGCTAACCCACATGGTCTTTTGGTTGGAGATCAGGTAACCATCTATGGTGCAAACCCAATTCTTTATAATGGAACGTATTTTGTACAGTCTAGAGAATCTGCAACTGTATTCAAGTATGAGTTAGCACAACCAGGGTCTACTATCCCTCAAGGTAATATTTTGATATCTGTTGACCTTAACAGAGGTAAATCAGACGTACAATCTATCAATAATGTTATTAGCATCTATACTACTAACATTCAGAACACTTTCTTTAATAATGATTACGTTTATGTTGCTGCATCTGGTATTCCTAACTATAAAATTGGACCTTTTGCTGGACAAGCACTTATTCCAGGAAACCAGCGTAAATTACTTCGTTTTCCAAGAAATGCTCAAACAATTTCAACAAAAGATGAAATTGTACCAGGTGCAATTGGTTCATGGGTAAATGGTGTTTCTGTATGGTCTTATAAGTCTGACGATAAGAAAATATTTGGTAAAATCACTGGAATTAGTATTGACAATGCTGGATCTGAATATGATGCTGGTGCACCTCCAAATTTAACACTTTCTGGTGGTGGAGGTACTGGAGCAACTGCTGAAGTAATTGTTAACGGTTCTATTACTGCAATTGACGTAAGTTCTTCTGGATCTGGTTATACTGAACCTCCTCTAGTTTCTATTGTTGGTGGAGGTGGATCTGGAGCATCTGCAACTGCTGTGGTAGTTAATAAGGCAGTTTCAAGAGTTTTGATTAATGATGGTGGTACTGGTTATACATCTAAACCTGAAATCACTATTGTTGGTGGTGGTGGAGCAGGTGCAGTAGCTGAAGCATCAGTTAGAGGTCCGATTAAGAATGTTAATATTACTAATGCTGGTACTGAGTATACTTCATCTCCAAGTGTTACTTTAAGTTCTGGTACTGGTGCTCAGGCACAAGCAATTGTTAATAATGGAAGAATCATCTCTATTGCTGTCATTAACGCTGGTAATGGATATACTACACCTCCTACTGTAGAAATCTATGGTGATGGATTTGGTGCTGTTGCAAAAGCAGTTATTGACACTGATGGTGAAAATGCAGGTCGTGTTACTAGTATTCTCATTAATAACCGTGGTATTAACTATACACAAGGTACTACAGTAATTGTTCTAAGTTCTGTTGGTAAAGACGCTAAATTTACTGCTGCTGTCCAAGATTGGACTTATAACCTTGCTCCTATTACATCTTTAGATGCTGCTCAAGGTTCTGTCTTCTCTGGATTGAATAATCAGTATGGTGGTGAATATGCACACCTTACTAATCCTAAGAGACTTAGATATGTTCTTGGAGATAACCTTCTTGAAGATGATCAAGGAAATCTAACTGAAGCAACTTCAAATATTGAACATTCACCCATTTTAGGTTGGGCGTTTGATGGAAACCCAATTTACGGTCCTTATGGATATGGAGATCCTACTGATCAGTCATCTAATGTACGTCGTCTAGAACCCAGTTATAGTCTAGCATCTGAGTTGGTATTTAATGAAGCAACTAATCCAACTCCAGTTAGAACAGGTGGACCTTTACTTTCGGATGATGTTGCTGGTACATATACTGAAGATTACACCTATAACTTTGGTGTTGGTGATTTAGACCGTTATAATGGTCGTTTTGGTAAGACACCCGATTTCCCAGAAGGTGTATATGCATACTTCATTACCATTGATGCTACTGAGCAAGGTAATCCAGTATTCCCATATATCATCGGTCCTAGTTTCAACTCAAGTGTAGATCAGTGGAACCTTTCACCAAATGCTACACAGGTTAATATTCCTACTGGGGTTATTCGTTATAGAGACCCATATGAGAATGTTGACATTGATGTTGAACGTACACCTAACGCAACTGCTGACCTATTAACTACTGAAGATGGATTAGAATTGACATTTGATCCAGTTTGGGAAGATGCTGATGGTGATAGTGTAATTGATACTGATTATCAATTGAATGGACAGAGACTTGCAATTCGTAATGATGATAGAGTCTTTAGAATCACTTTTGATCAGAATCAGATCCCAATGGCAGAGGATGATATCTATGAAGTACCTCAATATGTAACTACAAATGCTGGAAATGCTCCTAGCACAGATCCTATTAATATTCAGGTTCTATACAATGGTATTACATCTAATACTATTCTTGTAAGAGCAGTTTCTACACAAAATTTTGCTAGGGCGTTTGATGGAACATATGATCAGTATATTGGATTAGATTTTGCTAAAACAGGTGCTGGAACTGCTAATATTACTGATATTGAGTATGTTGGATTCCGTGCAACTTATGAACCTGCTGCTGGTCAAGCAGAAGAATTAACTGATGTTGGAAGTCTATTAGAAGAGAATAAATTAGAATTATTTGACTATTTCCCTAAAGTTAGATTTGACTCTAAGGTTGATATTGAAGTTGAAACTACTACTAAATTTGAAGATGCATCTGTTTCTGGATTTGTTGTTGAGAACCCAGGTAATAATTATCAGGTTAATGACCGTTTAATATTTGATGACACTGATACTGAAGGTTATGGTATATCTGCTGTTGTTAGAACTATTGAAGGTAAAACAGTTAATTCTTACAATTATGAATTAATAGATGATGTACCTCATGGTGTTGTAGAATGTTCTGAACCACATGATCTATTAAATGGAGATAGAGTACTTGTTAACTATACTCCAGATATTTCAAGTGAAATTGAGACATATAAGGTTAAAGTTGTTGATGGTATTGAACAAATCAATGTAACTCAAATAGGTACTGGATATAATGATGATGTTCCTATTTCAGTTGAAATTGATGGTGTAGGACAACATGCTGCTATTACTCCAATAATTGATACTGGTAATGGTACTGTATCCGAATTTAATATTATTAGATCTGGTAATGGATTTACTAGTGCTCCAAAACTTATAATTTCACACCCTCAGTCATTTAAGAAGGCAGAATACTTTATTAATAATACTAATAATCTTAAAGATACTGAAATCAATGCAATATTTACAGATGATAGTACTAAAGATTATTATGTTGCTGGTAACACTTTAGATCAGTTTAATAATAGAATTGGTTTTATTGCCAAGTATTCACAAGCTGGAGATAAGATTTGGGCAAAAACTGCTAGATCTAATCAACCAAGTGGTCAAGATACTTATTGTGATTTTACTTGTTTGTATGTTGATGTCAATTCAACAACTCAAGATGTTTATGTTTCTGGTATTACAAAACCAAATTCACTTAATATTAACTACAACCCTGATATTGTTTTAATGAAGTTCAACCAGTCTTCTGGTGGTGCTAATATAGGAATACAATATCAAAAGGAACTTGCTGGTATTTCAGGTTCTACTCGTGAAGATATTGTAACTTGTATCACAAAAGTTGGTGATAATAAGTTCTGTATTGGTGGTTATACTAATACTAACACTTCTAACCCATATGATGCATTCTTAGTTGTATTCAATGAGAATCTTATTATACAACAAAAGAGAAAGATTGCAACTACTGATTCTTCAGAAAAAGTAACAGATATTAAGTATAATGCAGATACTGGTAAATTCTATGCACTTTTAGAGGTTGCACCTTCTACAACTTCCTCTGCTAAGTCATTTGCTATTGCTGAATGTGAAGCACAACAATTCTTACTATCGGTAAGTGCACTTGTTAATTTCAATACTTCTGGATTCTCTGTTTGGGATCCTAAGTTTGATATTGATGAATTTGGAGATTTTTACGTTTCTGGTACTGCATATTCTGGAAATAACTCTAATTCAGTATTTGTTGGTAAAATTTCTGGTATTGGAACTACAAATACAATTGTTTGGGCAAAACGTTGGGTTCCTACTGGAAGTGTAAGTTGGAGAAACCTCAAGGTTATTGGTGGTAATGTTGATGTATTTGGTGAGTATAATCTTGGTTATAACTACGAAGTTAATGAATCTACTGCTGAATTTGATGCTTATCGTAAGCAAAGTGAAGTAACTAAAGTTAAGTATGATGGATCACTCATTTCTACTAATGTAATTAAGTTTACTAGAAATATTGTTGGATTTGAAATTAATGATATGCTTTCTGATGCATCTGGTGATCCAATTGTGGTTGGTAGAGCATATCGTAATGAAGTTATAGGTTTGTTTAACTTTGAACAGACTGCTGAGACTGAACCTGTAGATACTACAGGAAATATCACTTATAGAAATCTTATCGGAGATTACTATAAAGGTTCTAATGTTACTAGTGGTGCTCCTAATGGTAAGGGTAGTACTGGTGGTTTAATGATTGATGCTTGGGATGGAACTGCCTGGTCCGATACTCATTTAGAACTAGAACCAGGTAATACTACTGGAGTCTATGGATATAAAGATTCCTTTGATCCTAATGGTAATTGGACTGTAGAAGGATTCTTCTCGGTTGATGAATCTAACGATCAGCAAGATACAAGGCTGGCAACTGTTGGTGGTACACACCACGTTTTATTCGGTATTGGTGAAGGTAACAGTCCAGGTGTGACTGTTATGTTAAATCGTAGTACTAAAGCAATTGATTGGTATGCTTCTGCTACTACTCAAAGAACTGCGGGTGCTATTTCAACAGTTAACAATATTATTGTCAATAACATTGGTTATGTTCATATTGCATTGACAAAGAATGGTAATGTATACAAATTGTATGCAAATGGAGTTGAGATATCTACTGGAACTATATCACTAACATATCCAACTGATGCTAAGATCTATTTGGGTAACTCACCAAACTGGACAGGTGCTGCCACTGGGTTTGCTGTTAATACTCAAGGTTCATATAATGTTGATGGATTTAGAATTACTGACCGTGTAAGACAGGTTATTGTTCCATCTACAACTGCTGATTTTAATACTTATCTACAGAAATATCATTATGCAGAAGATTGTGGTTTAATTATCAAGACTGATAAGAATGTTGATAGTACTCGTCAAGGTACTTTCATTGGAACTAATACTAATTGGCATTTCAATACTGCTGCATACACTTATGGTAATGTAGTGGATCAAGCAACTAATCCTCTTACTTTGACACTTGCAAGTGAAGGTTTACAGGTACTTGATTATAATGATGCTAACTCTACATTAACTCTTGATTCTGAGACTATATCATCTACAACAGATGTTTGGTCAACTAGAACTGCTACTATACCTGCTATTGGTGGTAGAAAAGTTAAGGCAAGTACAACTACTTACGGTAAGTTCTATATTAGAACAGTAGATACTACAGTTGCAGATAATATTCTTAGATTTAACTTCAATCAAGCAGCAGATTACAATGTAGGGTCTATACTTTCACAAGTTAACTCTTCTGGTCAAACTTTAGGTACTGCAAGGATTGTTGATAAGGATGCAGCTGGAATTTATGTTGCTCAATATGGTAGTGCAACTGATTGGCAAAATTGGGAAGGTACTGGCGAAATTCAGACAGATGGTGGAGAAGTTAATGAAATTCCATCACAAACCTTTGCTAACCAAGATTTTGATCCTACTGATGGACAAGGTGTATTCAAATTTGATATACCTGCTGGAGTATCTGCTAGATTTAAAACTTATAATATTAATGACTACACGGTAAGAATTGATGCTACTGCACCAGCTGGATCTCCATATATTGTAGGAAGTGTTATTACACCTACTTCTGATCAAGTAAGTTGGAATGCAGATAGAACTCAGTTAATTATTGGTGCATCACCTGATCAATTAACTGCTGTAACTCAGATTACTTTAATTACTAATCTTGAGAAGGTAGTTATATTAGATGATGCTGCTAATACCGATAAGATTTTCTATAAGACTGCTGAAGCACATCGTTTTGCTGTAAATGATAATGTTTATATTTCTGGTAATGATAATGAAGAATTTAATGGATCATTTAATGTAATTAATGTTTTAAACACTAGAGAGTATATTGTAGGATTAAGAGGAACTGCTACTACTCTACCAAATGCAGCTGCTGGTACTATTGACATATATGCCAAGCATCCTGTACTTAAGATGTACTATCAGCACAAGTATAAGTTCTTACTTGATGATCCATCTCTACAAGGATACTATATGTCCTTCTCTAAGGATAATCTATTCAAGTTAGAGTACTCATTTAACTCAATTACTCGTGTTGGTACACCAGGTTTCCAACAAGGTAATGACCCTGCACCTTATGTTCAGATTTCTATTAATAATGACGTAACAAACATTTCATACTACTTTGACCCATCTAGAACTGGTGCTACTTCTCCAGTTGATGCTGGTACATATATGGACGTTGTAACTACTCCATATAACGGTAACTTTGTTATTAATCGTCTTGCTGGTGCTACAATTACTACTGGTGCAACAATATTTAAGTTCCCATTAACTTCTGAACCAGAAGGTGCTGCTCAAGCAAGTAGAGTAACATATACCACATTCTCTGAGAAAGCAGTTGGTTCTATTGGAGATATTCGTCTTGTAAATGGTGGTGGATTCTATAAGAAGTTACCTGTTATATCAGGTATTGAATCCAATCGTAAGATTGAAAGAGTTGCAATCACTGAACCAGGTACTGAATATGCTGTAGGAGAATACACTGGAGTACCTATTTCTGGTGATGGTGAAGGTGGTAAGGTTAATATTACTGTTGCTGATGGAACTGATGATGAAGGAAATACAATTCCAGGTCAGATTTCAGAGGTAGTTGTAGTTGATCCAGGTAAGAATTATACTACTGCATTGATTGATATTGAATCTATCACTGGTATTTTAGGTGCAGGTCTTGCTGGTTCTGGTGCAGAATTGACTGTTGTTATTCCTCCAAAAGGTACTGGTGCATCTATCTTTGTTAAAGCAGATAAGATCGGTAAGATTAAGAAACTTAAGAACAACAACTTCGGTTTTGATTATACTCATGACTATACATTACGTCCTGAAATCACATTCCCAGTTAACGTTCAATTAACAAGTACAAACATACTAGACAGTATCACTGTTACTGACCCAGGTTCTGGATATGCTACACCTCCAGCTGTTATTATATCTGGTGGTGGAGGTACTGGTGCAACTGCTGAAGCATCTATTAAGAACGGACGTATTGATAATATTGAAGTTAAGGATCCAGGTGCAGGTTATTCATCTGAACCTTCTGTAACATTGAAGTCATCCTTCAACTATGTTGTTAACCTTGACCTTGCTTTACTACAATTCTCATTCCCACACGGTATTACTAACGGTGCTGCTGTAACAGTATTGGCACAGGATGATGGCAGTGGAGATACTCCAGAGTTACCAATTTCATCTTTCGGTAGATTGAATGCTAATACAACATATTATGCTATTTCTGGTGCTGCAAACTCTCTAGAAGATGATCAATTACGTTTAGCAATTACTAAAGATAACGCAAATATTGGTGATTACATCACATATACCAACGCAGGTACTGGTAGACAACTACTATTAACTGATTCATTTGGTGGTGCTGCTACTGCAAACGTTGTTACTGGTCGTTTCCTTGCTGGTGAATTAGTTTATCAGGGTGAGTCACAAGACATTGCAACTGCTGTAGGTTATGTTTCTGAGAATGATGGTTGGCAAATCGGACCTAGAATTCTTAAGATTGTTGATTATGAAGGAGATTTTGTTGCTGGTCAGATTGTTACTGGTACAATTTCTAAAGCATCTGGTACAATTGATAATTTAGCGATTGCTAAGGGTGTTCTAGAAGTTGGTGCTATAACAACAACTCCAGGTAGATTCGTTGATGATATTGGTAAACCTTCAGAAATCATTCAGAAGATTCAAGACTCTTACTTCTATCAGGACTTCTCCTATAGTGTTAAGGCTCCTGTTTCAATATCTGACTGGAGAGACATCCTTATTACTAACGTTCACCCTGCTGGATTTAAAGTATTTGGTGAATTGGGATTAGTTGAAAAATCAACTATTGAGAACAAAGAGACTGCATTTGAACTTACTAAGTCAGTTAACCTTGCAGATTCTGCAATTGTTCCTAATCTACAGAACTTTACTCTTGTTGAACCAGTTTATCAAGAATTTGATAACACTGAGGTTCGTTTCAGACAGAAGAATTTGACTTCTTCCGAGCAGATTCTAACTTCTACTGTTCAGAAGATTAATGATATTTCAGATCAGTTTGATGGTGAGAAGATCTCATTCCCATTAACTGTTCAAAATTTAGATCAGGATGGTAGTGTTGTAACACAACCTGTTATTGCTGCTGCTAATCAACTCCTAATCAGTTTGAATGGTATTGTACAGTCACCTGGTGAAGCATTTACTGTACAGGGTTCTAATATTGTATTTACTAATCCACCTCAACCACCTGCTGCTGTACAGTATTCAAACGTTACTTTAGAGTTTAAATCTCTAATTAGATTGAATTTAAGTTCAGTTTCTGGTATTTTCCCATCTGAAGGTAATACTATTAGAGGTGTTCAGAGTGATGTTGAAGCAGTTGTTGTTGCTACTGGTTTAACAAGTATTGATTGTTATTATAAGACTGCTGCTGATGCTAATACAGGATTCCAAGTAGATGATGCTAATACTCCTCTTGTAAATGAAGGTGAAATTATTAACTTCTCTGGTACTGGATTTACTGCAAATCTTGATAGTATCACTACTTTAACTGTTAATCAAATATTTGAATTTAAGGAGAACGTTAAGAACTTTAGAGGGGACTTTGCTAAAGTTGAGAAAATTAACCTTGAAGGTAATAATGGTCAGGTTCTAACTACTATTCCTGGTGGTCTTTCTGCATCTGGATCAACATTTGATGTTGCTGATGCTTATCAGTTATCAGATCTTAATATAACAACTGCTGGTACTAACTACTCTACACAAGAAAATGTAGCAACTACTGGTGGTTCTGGAACAGGATTAACATTTGATATTGTTGCTAATGGACAAGGTGCTATTACTAATGTTAAGACAAACGCTAAAGGTGAAAACTATGCAATCGGTGACGTAGTTACAATCACTACTGGTGATGGTCAAGCAACTGTTACAATAATAGCGGATACTACTGGAGTATTCCAAGTAGATGCTGAAAGATTTACTATATCAAGTATTACAAACAATACTGTTATTGCTAATCGTGGTGTTGATGGAACTGCTATTGTTGGTCATGTTACTGGTAGTAACATATATGGAACAACTGTTGAAGTTGGTGATACACTCTTATTAAGTAAAACTGCTGGTACTTATCAGTCAACTCCTGGTCTATTTGATATCGTTATTGGTGATATACTAACTGGTCAAAAGAGTGGTGTTGTTGCTGAAGTTATTGGTATTGCTGCATATAGAGATCCAATAACTAATGAGCAAAATAACAGAGTTGTTATTTCAGAAGGTTCTTCTTTCCAAGGTTTAGTATTCAACAGAATTACAAACGTTAACTTCCAGAACGTTATTCTTGACAATATATCTCAAACTCAGTTGCAACTAACTGATATTGCTGATACTGCTGTTGAGATGAACAGTAAGTTCCCGAATTCTGAGGTTGTAAGTAATCTAATTCTTGAGTGGAATAATTCATCTGGTACTTTCCAAGTTGATGAAGATATAAGAAATCATATTATCAGTTACTCTAACATCAATGGTGATATAATTGATGGTGAAACAGTTCGTTTATATAAACTTGCTTATGATGATTTGGCTAGTGGTGCTGATGGTCTAATTCTAACTGGTGATATTATCCGTAGTGAGAATGCAACTGGTCAAGTAATTGGTACTAACTATGCCCGTGGATTTGCATATTTGGGTAAAGTTGCCCGTGCAACAACTTCTTTACATGTACCTGTTGCTCAAAATGGTGCTATTATTGCTACTTTGCAGAAGAAATTCGGTAGTGGTTCACTATTCTTAAATGGTACTGCATATGCTTCTGTACCAACTTCAACAGATTTTGGATTTGGAACTAATGATTGGACTATTGAATGCTACATTTATGCTTCTAGTGTAACTGGTACACAACATATACTTGACTTTAGAACTACTAATAGTGAAGTATCTCCTACATTACGTTCTGATGGTACTGGATTAGAATTCCATGTAAATGGATCTGATGTAATTACTGGTGGTACTATCACTCAGAATACATGGCATCATATTGCAGTTTCTAAATCTGGTAGTTCTACTAAGATGTTCTTGGATGGAACTCAAGTAGGTTCTACTTATACTGATAATAATGACTATGGAACTACAAAACCAATTAAGATTGGTGCTGATCATAATGGATCAAATGCTTTAAGTGGATATGTTGATGAAGTTAGAGTTTCTACTAACGCAAGATACACTGCTACATTCACTCCATCAATATACATGTTCCAAGGAGATGTTAATACAGTTCTCTTAGTTCACTTTGATGGTGCTAACTTATCTACTACTTTCCGAGATTGGTCTGGTGTACCAACATGGAATGAGGGTGACCAGTTCTTAACTGGAGATGTATCATTTAGATTCTTTGATGCTTCTGAAGAAATTCTTAATAATATTGATCTAATTGCTCAGGAAGCAATATTCCAGACAGATTCTACATTCCCTAGATTACATATTCCTCATCCTGATGATGAAGTTGCTGTTACTTATGGTAAGGATTTCTATAATGTAACTATTGCTAACTTAGATCTAATTGCTGCTGAAGCATATGATCGTATTAATCCAACACCTCCTCCTAATACTGGACCTACAGATTGTCGTGATGATGTAAAAGATGTAATTAGAAACATTATCTATAACGTAACCTATGGTTACAATAACAAGACTTATGATGCTGCAAGTCTTTATGTTAATAATTCTAATGCACTAGATCATCTTAAGGGTAAGGAAGATTTCTCAATTCGTGTATTTAACGAAGCAAGAGATATTACTAAGAAAATTATTAATAACTCTCCAATTCCTCTTTACAACAGTTTCAAACCAACTGCTGCTGATTATGATTCAAATTCTGGTCTTGTGACCATGAATATTGGTAAGAGACATAACTTTGCTGTTGATCCTGGAAGATCAAATGGTAGTGCTGTTATCAAACCTAATTCTCTCACATTTACATGTAGTGCAGATGGTTATAAGTCTGAGCACACATATCCTCGTCAAGAAGATATGACATATGCTCGTGAGTTAGAAATTCTTGATGTTGGATTTACAACTCACACTATTGATCATTCAACATATGATCCTGAAACTGGAACTCTTAAGATTTGGGTTCCTGGGCATCAATTTGAAAATGGGGAAAAAGTTCAAATTCAAACTAATTCATTATCATTCAAATGTGAGCAAGATAATAATGTAACTGATCATAAGTATCCTAGAGAATCAGATCCTTGGAATGGTCGTTGGTTAAAGATTTCTAATGCAAATCCAGATAGTTTTGAAGTACATGTAGGAAGAAGTAATTCATATCTATTCACACCTACTGCTGGTACATTTGATCCTAATACTGGAGATATGAGTCTTACTATTGGTACTCATAATCTTCATAAAGGTCAACCAATTAAACTTGCTACCAAGTCATTAGTTTGGACTTGTGCATTAGATGGTGATGCTACTGAGCACAATTATCCTCGTGCAACTATTGATACTCATCAAGCAGCATCTGGTTCCACATACGTTGCTACCACTGGTGTTTTAGATGTTACTACTACTGCTGCTCATGGCATTAAAGTAGGAGATTGGATCAAGTTTGATGAAGGTGCAATTACATTCAGTTGTACAATGGATGGTGGTTCTGCTAATAAAGCATATCCACGTAAGAGTGATCCAACATACGGTAAGTGGTTACAAGTTGAATCTATTCCTAGCACAACAAGGTTTACTGTTAATGTAGGTACATCACCTCAGAAGACATATACTCCAACTGATGCTGATTATAATCCTACAACAGGTATCATGGAACTTACCATTGGTACTCATGGAATGGTTGCAGGTGATGCAATTAAACTTGCTCAGGATTCATTAACATTTACTTGTGATTATAATAACGATAATCATACAACAACTAAGACTTATCCTAGAAGTAATGGTAACGATAGTGCCACATATAATACTTCAATTGAAATTACTTCTGTTGGTGATGCTATTCTAACACCTACATTTGCTCTTTATGATCCAACTACAGGATATGTAACATTAACTGTTAAGAATCATCCTATTAAGAATGGTGATAAGATCAAGATCGCTGATAATGCATTACAATTTACTTGTGAGAAAGATAATTTCCAAACTAAGCATACATATCCAAGAGCAACTGATGAAGCAAGTGGTAAGTGGTTAAGTGCATTTAATGTCACTAATCATACATTTGATGTTCAAATTCTACCTGTTGTTCCTTCTAGTAACGTAACAGAGCATAAGTTTACACAAGCAACTGCCAATTCTGTTAGTGTTAAGGATGCAACTATTAGTATGCAGGTTCTTCCATCTGCTCCTTCAACAGATCAAACAGAACATAGATTTGTTTCTGCATCTGCTGGTGCTGTAATTACTGGTGGTAACTATACTCATACATTCGTTTCTGGTGTTGCTAACGGTATCAAACAGAAGAGAGATAAGGCATACGATCAACCTGTTACAATTAAGTACGAAGGAACACCATTTACTGCTGCTCAAGCTTCTACTTCTTATGACCCTGCTACAGGTAATTTGACTATAGGTTCTAGTGGACATGATTTAGTAGTTGGTGATTATATTAAACTTGCTGATGAATCATTAACCTTCCAGTGTACTCTTGATAGTAACGGTAGTAATCATCTATATCCACGTCCATCTGACCCTGCTAGTGATACATGGTTGCGTGTTGATAGTGTAGATACAAATGATTTCGTTGTTAATGTTGGAAAATCTCCTGATTTATCAACTCATACTTGTACTGCTACAGTAACAAATGGTTGTGTCAAGAGAGATGGAACTATTACTATTAATGTTGGTACATCTTCTAACACATCTAACCATACATTTGTCAGAGCGAAGACAGGTGCTATTCAAACAGGAACTGGAGAACCAGTTGAAGGATATAGTGTAAGTGGTGCAACTTATACACCTGCATCTGGACTTCTAGAACTTAATGTTGGTAAGAATAACTTCTCCATTGGTGAGATGGTTAAAATTGCAAACAATTCTCTAACATTTGTTTGTGATCATGCTGGTGACAATTATATCACAACCAAATCTTATCCAAGAACAACTGATCCAATTTATGACACATATGTTGAGATTACTGATCTTGGAACTAGTTCTAAAACAGCAACTGGTGCAACTTATATTCCTACAACAGGTCTATTAACACTTACTGTTCCTGATCATGGATTTGAATCTGGAGATGAGATTAGAATTGTTGATCAATCATTAGTATTCACATGTCTTGCTGGTGGTGGTACTCATGCATATCCAAGATCTACTGACCCTGCTAGTGGTAAATGGTTGACTGTTACTGTAGTTGATTCTGATACTTTCAAGGTTAATCCTGGTACATCTTCTAACACTACAACTCACGCATTTGACAGTGCTGTTGCTAATGGTATTCAGTATAAGAGTGGTGTCATTAAGATCAATGCATTACAAGGTACTTCTCCAACTAATACAAGTACACATCAATTCGTTAATGCTAATAATCAGTACACTCCAACTGACGCAGAATATGAACCAACTACAGGTTGGATGAAACTAACTCTTGCTAATCATGGATTTGCAAATGGAGAAATGGTTAAAGTTGCTGATGCTGGTTTAGTATTCACTTGTGCCCTTGATAATGATAGAACTCTTCATTCTTATCCAAGAGAGACAGATCCTAAGTCTGGTAAGTGGATGAGGATTGCTAATGTAACTCAAAATACTTTTGATATTAATGTTGGTATATCATCTAATGAAACACTCCATACCTTTAGTGACGCTGTATTCAATTGTTTAACAAGAGCAGTTGTATATAACGGAGGTCCTTATGTACATGAATTTGTAAGTGCTGTTCCTCATGGATTATTAGCTCAGAATGGTGATATTACAATTAACGTTGGTGCATCTCCAAATATCGGACATGATGTAAGTGCTGCAACTTATACAGCAACTACAGGTGACATGACATTGAATATTGGTGCTCACAACTTGAACGTTGGTAACACCATTAAGATTAATGATGATTCATTGACTTTCCAATGTAATATGGATAGTCAAACAACTAATAAGACTTATCCTCGTGCAACTGATCCAGTTCATGATACACCTATTCCAATCACTGCTGTTGGTGAGACACAACATTCAGTAACTGCTGGTACTCACTTATTTGTTTCTGCACTTAGTGGTGGTATTAGAGATGCTGATAATACAGGAAATACTTACACTGTAAGTGGTGCAGTCTATACTGCTGAAACTGGCAATTTGGTAGTTACTGTTGCTGCTGACGGTACAGATTCATTACAAGCAGCTGACTCTATTCAAATGAAGGTCAATTCACTAACAATGACCTGTGATTTAGATGCTCATGGATCTAATCATCAATATCCTCGTCTTACTGACCCAATCTTTACTACTTTAGGAACTGGAACTTCAGATTCTACATGGAGTAGAATTATTCCAATTACTAAATCAGGAAATGATCTCACATTTAATGTTGGTATTGGTACTGCTGGTACTCAATACGATCCTACTACTGGACTCCTCAAACTCTACATTAACGGTCATGGATTTACTGGAACTTCTAACCTAACTGCTGCTTCAGGATCTACATATAATCCTACAACTGGTGAGTTAGCTGTTACTACTTCAAGTTCACATGGTCTTGCTAATGGAGATAAGATTAGATTTGATGAAGGTGCTATTACCTTCCAGTGTTCAATGGATAGTAATGCTACTAACCATGCATATCCACGTAAGACTGATCCTACATTTGGTAAGTGGTTAGATGTTACTGTTGATAGTTCTGCTGTATTTAAAGTCAATGTTGGTAAGTCACCTATTAAGGCATACCATGTTGCTCATGCTGAGTATGATCATACTAGTGGTGAATTAGAACTTATTATTGGTAATCATAATCTTCATGCTGGAAGCAGTATTAAGATAGAAAAAGAATCTCTAACATTTACATGTTCAAATGATGGTTATGCAACAGAGCATAAGTATCCAAGAACTTCAGACCCTGCATATGATACACCATTGAAGATTATTGGTGTAACTCCAACTTCAATTACTGTTGATGTAGATGTTGCAGCTGGTGGTAACCAATTCCCTCATAGATTTGTACCTGCTCCTGGTTTAACACCTAGTGCTGCAACTTATGATGCAACTACTGGTGTTCTTCAAATGACTATTACTGGTCATGGAATTGTATCAACTGGTAAGATTAAGATCGCTGAAGAAGCACTTAAATTTACTTGTGATATGGATCATCATGAGACTGTTCATAATTATCCTCGTAAGACAGATCCAATTTATGAAGAGTGGTTAGATGTTACTGTTGTGGATGCTAATACTATTAGTGTTAACGTTGGTACAACACCTGCTGTTAACCATGATGTAACTAATGCAGTCTACAATCCAAATGACGGAACTATGGTTCTTACAATTGGAGATCATAGTCTTGAGAAGGGACAAGGTATTAAGATTGGACAAGATAAGTTGACCTTTAAGTGTAAGCAAGATGCTACTACACAAGAACCAGATGGTGTAACACTACACACTTATCCAAGGAATGTTATTGATACTGAAACAGTTAATACTGCATCATATGACCCTGCTACAGGTCATTTACAGTTGACTGTTCCTCTTCATGGATTCAGTTATGGAGATAAGATACAACTTGTAGATGATTCATTAACATTCAGATGTGCTAAGGATGGTAATACTACTGATCATACCTATCCTAGATCTTCCGACCCAATTAGCGGTAAGTGGTTACCAATCTTTGATGTAACTTCAACTACCTTTAAAATCAACGTTCTAGATTCTGCACCTTCTACAAACCCAGATGCACACATCTTCCAGTCTGCTACTAATAACGGTGTTAGAATTCAGAGAGACCCATATTATGATAGAACAATTTACATTGATGATGTAACTCGTACTACTATTACAGTTAATGTTGGTATCTCATCTAATGTTTCTGATCATACATGGGCTGGTGGTACATCATCCAATGCTATTACAAGTGGTGGTAACTATACTCATACATTCTATGGTGCAGTAGATAATGCTATTAAAACTTCTGCTGTTACAACTGGTGGTAACTATACTCATGTATTCCAATCAGGTGCATCTAATGGAATTAAGAAAGCTGGTGATCTAATCAAACTTGATACTGATTCCTTGAAGTTTGTTTGTAAGAAAGATGATAATAGTACATATCATACTTACCCAAGAATTTCAGATCCAGCTAATAAGCAATGGATTCCAATTGAAAATGTAGCAACAAATACATTTGATGTTCAAATTGGTAAATCACCTGATACTTCAGTTCATACATTCATTTCTGCTCCTAGTAATACTGTTAAGAAACAGACTGGTGAAATTACAGTTAATGTTGGTGCATCACCTCAAGTTCTATATGATGTTAATGGTGCAACTTATAACTTCACCACTGGTGATCTAGTACTTAATATTGGTGCTCACGATCTACTTGCAGGTCAGAATGTTAAACTTGCTAATGAGTCCTTAACATTCCAGTGTACTTACGGTGGTTCTCCTCAACAGGTTGCTTATCCTCGTGCTTCAGGTTCTGGTTATGTTGGTGGTACACCAGCTGGTTCTGACTATGCATACAATAGATCTTTACCAATCGCTAGTGTTGGTGAAGTTAGTAAGACTGTAGAAGCTGCTACATATACTCCTAATACTGGAATATTAAGAATTAGTATTCTAAATCATGGTCTATCAGATAGTGATAAAGTAAGAATTTTAGATGGAACATTAACATTCACATGTTCTAAGGATAATCACATGACTACTCATGCTTATCCTAGAGGAAATGATCCTATTAGTAACAAGTGGATGAATATTAGTAATGTAACTGATAACACATTTGATATTGATGTAGGGACAACTACTATCGGTGATTTTGAACATATATTTGTAAGTGCATCTGCTAGTGGACTTAAGGTACAAAATGGTCAGATTACACTTGATGTAAAACCAATTACTTCTGTTGGTGCACCTACTGCTCACACATTTATTGGTGCAACTGCTGGTGCTCTTATTACTGGTGGTAACTACACTCATACATTCCAAAGTGCGTCTGCTGGTGCTGTTAGAACTGGTACTGGTTATACTAATAAATTTGTATCTGCTGAGGAAAATTCAGTTACTTCTCATGGATTAACTCAGGTAACTGATTCTAATATTCCATTCATTTACGGTGGTTATCCTAAAGCGAATAAGAGAATTGATGAGTTGATGTCAATTGTGACTGATACTTTATTAGATCCAAATGCTCAGAGAACAGTTGAATATCCTAATTCAGTTAAGTTCATTACTAGAACTCATCCAACATTCTCTAAGTGTGTTAGAGATGCTAAAGAGTGGGTTAAAGCAATCTGTTATGATTTACGGAATGAAGGAAACAGTAAATCTTGGGATACTGCTGCATATTATGTTGATCGTTCAGATGTCAATAACATTACTATAAATCATATCTCTGGTGAAGAGGGTGAAACAGTATTTGCTATTGGTAAGGTTCGTGACTTTATGATTAATGTGATGCGTGGAGATGCTATCGCAATTACTGGAGACCATGGATTTACTCAGGTAATTGATGAAACTATTACTAGAGATTCTACTAATCCATATTGTCAGAATGTTGCTTCTGCAATTACAACTTATACTGGTATTATTTCAGATACTATTGATCAGGCAACTGCATTAGATCCAGCTGATCATCTTGGTACTGTAACTAGAAATGCTCCTACTAGCGAAACTGCTGCTGGTGTTGTTGACGGTGTAGTTACAACTGAGTGGACTGCTGATAAGGAATTCCCAGATGATGATTTATTTGTAAGTAATAGAATCAATCCAAGTTCTCAAGATAGATTTAAAGATGCTGCTGATTTAATCCGTGCTAATGCAACTGTTATTGTTGATGAAACTGCTGGTGATATGCTTGGTCGCTATCCTGATCTTGTACAGGATATGCCAAGAAACGCAGGTGGTGGATCTACTCTTGGAACATTACGTTGTAAAACTGACTTAGGTTTAATTCTTGAGGCATTTGCAGAAGATTTAGAGTATGGTGGAAATGCTAAGACTGTTGAAGCATTCAAATTCTATCTTGGTTCTAATGGTGAAATCCTTCACATTAGATTACAACTTCTACAATCACTATATGCTCATGAGCGTCTAGGTTTCTATGCTAAGGCAGCTATTGATGGTACTTTAACAACTGTTCATTCTACTGCTGTTGTTATTCCCCCTGCTGGAATAACAGTAGATGCTGGTGGTTGTGCTAATGTTAAATCTGCTATTGATACTTTAGTAACTCTGATTAATAGTAATCTTTCACCAACTGGTGACAGATATGCTGATGCTGGTGATTTAATGCTCTTTAATAAAAACTACATTGCTATTGAAGCAGTTGGTTTGATGCAAGAAGAGTTTAGTTATACAAACGTTGGTGGATCTGTAGTTCAGACATTTGAATATCCAGGCGGACAGAATGATGGTAAGTCAACATGTGAAAGAGACATGAAACTCATTGTTGACTCTATTGTTTCTGACTTACTAGTTGGTGGTAATTTTAGTACAGTAGAAGCTGCTAAACAATATCTTGATACTGCTAATTCTATTGTTCAGGTTGAAGATCAACTTGCTCAGACTTCTCAAGCAGTTGAGAATGTAGGTATGCTTTGTAAGAAAGCAATTAATAATTTACTTCAAAGTACTGGTGATGGTCAAATAAGTGGACATCATTATGTCTCAAGATTTGTTAACCAAACAATCTACCCTGCTGTTAGAGATGAAACTATTACCGATTCTCAAGATGATGGTATTAGTGGTGAATATACATCTCAAGATTGTAAGAATGTTCAGTCTGCTATTGACACATTAATTACTACAATTATTGAAATTCTAACTCCATCTGGAATGCCTGGTCGTGCTGCTGCACTTCAAACTCTTATTGGTGATGAGTACTTTGAAGAAGAGATTAGAGCATCTACTGAAGCTGATTGGGGTCCTGTTTGGCAAACTGAAGAAGAAGGTGCATTCCTAAAACAGGTTAAAGATGATGCAATCTATGATTTACTTGCAACTCCAGATTTAATTGCAACACCTTATAATGTCAATAATGCTGAATATACAGCAACAACAGGAAATCTAGTTCTTACAATTCCTGGTCATGGAATGACTCCTAGAACTCTTCATACTGTTACTGATGCAAGTTATCTACCTGCACTTGGTACTATGGAATTGACCATATCTGGTCATGGATTTGTTGCTGGAGATAAGATTAAGATTAATAATGGATCATTAACATTCAAGTGCAATGAGGATAGTTATGGTTCTGAACATTCATATCCTCGTGCAGGTGATCCTTATGCTGATAAGTGGTTACCAATTTATGATATAACTGCTGATACTTTCAAAGTATTTGTTGGTTTATCTCCAAATACAAGTACTCATCAATTCTATCAAGCAACTGTTGAGGGAGTACAGAAACAGAATAGTGTAATTCGTATTAAAGAGAATTCATTAACATTCACATGTTCAATGGATGATAATACAACTTATCATTCATATCCTCGTGTCACTGATCCATATTATAAGAAAGATATTGCTGTTGATTCAGTTTCATCAAACACTATTACAGTTAACATTGGTACATCACCTACAGTAAACTATACACCTACAGGTGGTACATATGACCCTGCAACTGGTGATATGGTTCTTACTATTGGTAGTTACGATGTAACTGGTGCAACATATAACCCAACTTCGGGTGATATGGAGTTAACTATAGGTGCCAATCATGGATTAACTACAAATGATACTATTCGTCTTAAGAATGAATCATTAACATTCTCATGTACTGCTGGAACAGGTACACACGCATTTGTAAGTGGTACAACTGGTGGACTTGTATTTACTCTTGATTCTGATGGAACTGAGGTACTTAAGACTGCTGCTTCTGGAACAACTTATGATCCCGCAACTGGTAATTTAGTACTTGAAATTGGATCTCATACATTTACAACTAATGATACTCTTGAAATCAATGATGGTGCAGTAACATTTACTTGTGATGCTGATGGAAATAGTTCTAACCATGCTTATCCTAGAGCAGATGACCCTGCATCTGGAGCAATTTTAAATATTGATGCTGTAGGTGCAACAACTGTTACTGTTGACGTTGGTGCAAACACTGGAACTCAAGCTTCTTATCCTAGATTAACTGGAGCAAATACAACTAATAATCGTGACTATGCATGGGGTAAAGAACTTCCTATTGATGCAACATCATCTACTACAATTACTGTTAACGTTAATGGTGGTCAAGGTGCTATTAGTGTTCCTCTAGCACATACATTCCAGACTGCAACTGCTGGTGCAGTAATGGTAAATCATTATCTACATGCAGGTCAAAGTGTTAAGTTAGCACAAGAATCTATTACATTCTCTTGTGATACTGGATCTGGTGCTGCAAATGGATCTTATCCACGTACAACTGACCCATATTATGATACTGCAATTAACATTAAGTCTGTTGGTACAACAACTATAACTCCAGACAATGCTACATATGAACCTAGATCTGGTGAATTAACTCTGACTGTTAATAGTCATGGTTTAACTGGTGGAGATTTGATTAAACTTGATGATGGTGCAGTAACATTTACATGTTTACTTGATGGTGATAAGACTACACATGTATATCCTCGTCCTAGCGACCCTGCAAGTCAGGAATGGTTACCTGTAACTGTTGATGATGAAGATCAATTCTCAGTTAAGATCGGTCCTTCTCCTGATATTACACAACATACATTCGTATCTGCTACACCTAATGGTGTTAAAGTTCAAGATGGAACGATAACTCTTAATGTTGGAGTTGCAACTGCTGCTGGCCAATATGCTCATACATGGGTAAGTGCTACTGTTGGTGCTTTAATAACTGGTGGTAATTATACACATACCTTTATTAATGCTGCTGAAGGTGCTGTTGAAGGTCCTGTAAGTACTGCAAATCTTAATAATACTGCTACATTACAAAACATCCGTATTCTACCTTCACCTGTCCATGGTGAGACTAATGCTGATAACATCTGGCCAAGTGGACAAAGAGAAACATTTGGTGCTGGTGGTTGGAATATATCTGGTGGTACGATCTCTGGTGATGCAACCATGGGTCCTGATGCTACTATGACTGCTGATAAGTATATTCCTGGAAATAATACTGATCCAAAAGTAGTTGAAAGAACTTATACTCTACCAGTTTATGATACGTTTGATAAAGATGGAATTAGCTTTGACGATACTAATAACAAGTTTGATGAAGGTTCTTCACTATCCTATCAGGAATACACATGGAGTTGTTTCGTTAAGCAAGGAGAATACTATAAGTTCCGTCATAGTATTTCATGGAGTGCTACTGATAAGGCAGAATTCACATGGGATGCTGTAACAGGTGCTATCGGTCCTTCACTATTCATTCAAGGTAATGTGGTTGTTGGTGATGGATTGACTTCTTCTAGTACATTTGAAGAATCACAAGCTAGATTAGGAATTAATTGGGGTGTTAAACCATATGGATTTGGTTGGTTCCGTCCATTCATTACTATTAGAGTTCCATTTGGTATTGCTCAATTAGATATTAAGGAATATATGCTCAACAATACTGGTACTTTATCTGGTACTGGTTCTGAGGGTGATGGTGTTAAAGGTTCTTATATTTGGGGTGCAAAACTAAGTAGAGGATTCTTAGACATCTATCAATCTGAGAATGGATTTATGTTCTATACTTCTGATGAGTATAACATTAAGAAGTATATTATAGACAAACTTGAAGATTTTGTTGAACAGCAATTAGATAATACTTTAATAACTGGTCCTGACTCTGGTATTTTACCAGAATATAGAACAACGTTGAATCACTTCTATGATACTCCAGATATAATGTTCCGTTATAGAAACACATTTGAACTATATCGTAACCAGTTGAAGGATGATGCATTCTATGATACTGTTACTGGTAATATTGGTATTACTCTTCCAACAGTTTCATATGTCACAGGTGGTAGTAGAAACGTTCCTGTAGGACTTGGCAATAAATTACAAGGTTCTGACTTCTTCTATGGTGTTGGATCTGATAGTTATGCTGAGATTGAGAAGATTACAAGTAACGAAGCCAAGGTTGCCAAGATCTTTAAGAGATTTAGTTTCAAGGCAGATCAGGTTACTCTAGGTGGTGGTAATGCAGACTTTGCTCTTAATGAAGTAATTGAGGTAACAGGTAACTCTGCTATTACTGGTACAATCTACGCACTATCTTCTGATGATAACTTCCGTTATATGGACGTTGTAATCACTGCTGGTACGTTCCCACTTTATAATGGAATCACTGGGCAGACTTCAGGTGCTAGTCTAGCAGGTGGTACTAACCTTGTTGGATCTATTACTAATCTAACAAACGCTGGTGCCGATTCAAACAGAACTCAAGGATCTTATGATGCTGTTGCAGTCACAGGTGGTAATGGATCTAACGCAACATTTAACGTAACGGTTGATGATCAAGGTGCTGCTAACGTAACTATTGCAAACGGTGGTACTGGATATGGAGTTTCTGATGTATTGACAATTCCTGATGCTAATATTGGTAATGGTGGTGGTGCTAATATCACACTTGAAGTTGGTACTTTAACTAACGCAGGTATTCAAACTACTGTTGATAGATTCCAGATTGTTGATCTTACTAATGATCTAGGTGATGGATATTCATTCCAAGGATACACTTCAGGTGCTACAGCAGAAGTTGTTTCATTCATTAAGAATGAAGGTGCTGTTATTGATAATACTGGTGGTAAACTTACAATTGATACTGAAAGTATAGTAGGTTCATTTGAAGAGAATTCAGTTGTATATCCTGAAGCAACTAGAATATATCTTGATGTTCAGAAACATCCATCAATTCTTGCTGACATAGGTACAGGTGATAAGGTTGTTGCTACTGGATATACACGCTTAGGTGTTAGTTTAACTTCACCTTATAACACTCTTGACTTTACAGTTGGTCAGTATGTTTATCAGGCAAACAACAACTTATCTAAGATCTTCCAAGGTGCTGTTGGTATTATAACTGGTTGGGATGATCAAAATAATTACTTGTACGTGTCACCAATAGGAGATTCGGCATTTGCTAACGGTCAATATATTGGTCAATATCCAATTGGTGAAGATTCAGTTCCAACCATATATGGTCAGGTTGCTACTACTGTTAATCAACCTATAACTGCTTACGGTACTGTAACTAGAATTGATGAAATTGGTTTAATAGATCGTGTATATCTAAGTGATGTTATTGGAACATTTACAGGTAATGATACTGTCGTATCTAATGACGGATATAAGGCAGCATCACAAGAGAAAGTAGATGTTATTGGACGTACGTCTCGCTGGTTCGTTGGATTTGATGGTACACAAACACAGTTCAAACTAACTGAGCAAAACGGTACTCCATACTTCCCAGATCCTGAAGGTCATATGATGATCTTTGTGAATGGTATTCTACAACCTCCTGGTGCTAATGGATCATACACAGCATTCTCTGATATCATACAGTTTAACGAAGCACCTACTTTAGGATCTTCATTCACTGGATTCTATGTTGGTAAGATGCGTCAATTAGATGATATATCATTTGAGTTTGATTCATTGAGATCATCCTTTAACCTTAAGCGTGATGGTACATTCTACTCTATCGCACTAACTGAAGGTGTACAGGCAACTGAATCTATTATCGCAGATAACAATATTATTATCTCGCTTAATGGTGTTATTCAGCAACCTGGAATTGGTTTTGAACTTGTTGGTTCTCGTGTCGTCTTTAAAGAAATTCCTCGTGTAGGATCAACATTTGTTGGTTTTGCATACATTGGTTCTGACGCTGACGTTACGCAGTCTGAGGTTGTTCCTCCAATTGAGGCAGGTGACCTTCTAGACATCCAAGGTGAGACAATTGACAGAGAAGTTGCTGTTATTGAATCTTCTAACACACTAGTAACATTTGAATATATCGGATCTGTATTTGGTCGTGACGCAGCAGGTGAAGCGGTTACCCTATCCAATAGATTGGATGGTGTTCAGGTAACTAACCCTGGATCTGGATATACTTCACGTCCAGTTGTTAGAGTTGATAGTGCATCTGGTTTTGATGGTGCAGTTAAGGCACTGGTTGGAATCAGTCGTGTTGATACAAACGCAGTTGGTTCTGGTTATAAGTATCCTGATGTAGATATTCAAAATACTGTCGCAGATGATTATACTGCACCAAACCCAGCTGATTATGGTGAGGAAGCAATTTATAAAGAAGAGATCATTGATGAGGATGTAGTTAACGTCACACCCGATAATCTATCTGAAGTAAATAGTGGTGACATTCCTGGTCACGGTCCATCACCAGCTGGAACAGGAACTAACTTAACATCCTTTGAAATTACCGATATCTGGTCAAGTACACCATAAATATTAACTATGCCAGCTTCTACTACTACTGCAACTATCCTTGAAGGAGTCTTGACTGTAACTAGCAACGGACTCCCAGACCCTGCTTTGGCAGGTGATCCATTGGGTTCTGGAAATTTTCCGAATAGTCCCAATAATATTTCTGCTCAGGAATATAATTATGAGTTCACTTATAGAGGTGGAACTAATACTTCTAATCCTCAAGCAGCAACTTTTGGTGCTTTAGGTATAGCACTTAATGGTGTTATTCTTGCTGCTCCAACAGCAGCAGACGGACCTCTACCTGGAACTGATGATGCATTACCTCCTAATTTCCAATGGAATGCGGTATATAATGGTACTTCGTATGGTGTAGATAAGTGTGGAGGTCATCCAGAACAGAATGGTTCATATCATTATCATTCAGGTGAATTCTTAGTAAACTGTTGGGCTAACGGTATTGTTCAGTCTAATAGTTATTTCAGTAGTTCACATTATGAAGGTAATTATTTCAGACATCCTGACGGTCATTCTAAGATTGTTGGTACATGTTTTGATGGTTATCCTGTCTACGGACCTTTTGGATATAAAATTGCTGATGATAATGATTCAGGAACTAAAAGATTAGCAAGTTCATATAGAGTATTAACAACTCCCCCTGCTGGTAGAAACTATAGTTATGCTCAAAAATTTGCTGGTACTTTTGTGCAAGATTATGAATTTGTAAATGGTTTAGGAGATCTTGATATTAATAATGGTAGATATGCAGTTACCCCTGAATTTCCAGGTGGTACTTGGGCATATTTTATAACTTTAGATGAGGATAATGAACCAGTATACCCTTATATTTTCGGTCCTCAAACTAAACAACAACGTCCCTCATAAATAACTAAAAACCTAGGTCTAATGGCAAAACAACTACTAGCACTTGGAACTTCCGCTAACGATGGCACTGGTGATTCACTCCGTGCTGGTGGTGACAAGATCAATGATAATTTCACCGAATTGTATGATGCTTTAGGTGGTTCTTCAGGTGCTCAAAATTTATTGGTTAATACTGCTTCACCCAGTGCAGGTGATGCTTTAACGTGGAATGGAACAGCATTTGCAGCTGGACAACCCACTAATAAGAATATTCTTGAACAGAATTTAAACGTAAATGGATATAATATTGTATCTTCAGGTAATGGTAATATTGTAATACAGTCAGATGGTACTGGAGATATTGCTTTAAGAAATGGTACTAATGCTACAGATACTATCATTGATGGTGCTGATGGATTCCTTAAGTGGAATGCTCCTTATGTATCAGCAGTAAATCTTCCTCCATATGGAACATACACTGGAATGTTCGCATATCTGAATGACACTAAGAAAGCATATTTCTCTAGTGATACAGCATGGAGAGAACTCTTAGATACTACTAACTCTAGAGTACAAGATATTGGTAATGTACAAGACACGACTTATGCAGACGGGGAAGTTCCTACCTGGAATGCAGCAAACGGTGAGTTTAGACCTGGAACTGGTGGCGGGGCTGGCGGTGGTAATATATTCGCTACATTCAATGCTGACACTGGAAGTACAACTGCTCTTGGAGCAACTGATACATTAACAGTTACTGGTGGTACAGATATAACAACTAGTATTACTGGTGACACCTTAACAATTAACTATGCTGGATCTGGTGGATTCTCTTATTCAGGATCTGGTGTTACTGAAGGTGACATGTTATTGTTTGATGGATTTGACTGGGTTCCAGTTTCAGCTCCAACTATAACATGGTTACTTGGTAATGATGGAACTAACTCTCACTTCACATTTACTGGATCTGGTTTCCCTAATACGACTAATGATCCAATTCTTTATCTAACGAGAGGACAAATTTACAGATTTAAAAACGATTCACAATATACTATTCATCCATTTGAAATTCGTCAATCTGCTGGTGGAAATGCTTACACTGCTGGTGTAACAAATGATGGTGCTGGAACAACTACATTTACTGTTCCTATGGATGCACCTGCAACTCTTTATTATCAATGTGCAAACCACCCATCAATGGGTAATCAAATCGTAGTTGTGACCTAATATGCCAAGAACAGTACCTGGATCTGGAGCCGTTATTGAACCAATCTTTAATAAAGATTTTGGTGTAGATAGTGTTGTGGTTAAATCGGGAGGTAAAGATTATGATGTATCTGATCCGCCTCAATTAACTGTAACCAATTGCGGTACTCCAGAAACTGCTGCTCTATTATTTCCTATAATAGAATCTGGTAAAATTGTCCATGTACGAGTATTAGAACCAGGTAAAGGATACGATCCTCTTAGGGTTATTATCAATGCTAATCAGGATGATAGTTTAGTTGTTAATACTTTTGATATCAGAAGTATATTGACTAGTGTATCTGCATCTATTACTACTGGTGCATTTGCTGGAGATAGGCTATCACTTAGGTCAAATAATCTTCCAGATCCAGCTGGTTCTGGTATTTTTCCTTCTGCTTTTAATAATAATTATATCTACGCACAAGATTATATTCATAAGATAATCTATCGTGGAGGTAAAGATGTTCCTCAAGTAGCACCAAATAATAATCCTGATGTAAAGGATAGAGGTTCACTAACAGATCTTAATACACAAGATAGCAGTCCTACAAAAGGACAAATTGGTTTAATGTCAAATGGTATTCCAATACTAACTCCTGATGGAGGAACTATTGGTACTCCTCCTACAGGATTCCAATTTGATATTAATAAGACTAACTTCTACGATCAGGACACATATAATGGATATCCTAACAGTGGACATCTTTATAATTATCAAGATGCTAAGGTAATCAATTCATTTTCTGCTGGTCAGGGAGTATTTGATATTAAGACGTATTATAGTGCTACTAATTTTGGTGGAGATAAGTCACGTCATACTAACGGACATAGTAAGATATTAGGTATATCGTATGATGGATATCCTATATACGGTCCTTATGGTTATACTACAGCATTAGATGATCAGTCTGCTATTAAGAGGATTGAAACTTCTTATAGGTTTAGAACTGGTGTTGAGATAGATGGTAATAGAATACCAAGTAATACACCTATTTCAACAACTTACACAGTTACTGTTGCTGATTCTGGTAATGGTAATAAGTTTGTCTTGAATGGAACTGAAGCACCTATTGAGTTAATTGGTCGGGGAGATACAGTAACTTTTAATCAGGATGATGTAAGTAATGATGGTCATCCTATTCTAATAACAGATTTTGCGGGAGAAACAAATTTACAAGGTTGGCATGCAACTAGTCAAACTTTGTATGATCAAGATGTTTTATATGAAAGAGGTGTCAAATATTATATTAATAATTCTCAGGTAACATACGCACAATATATTGCGAATTTTGATGCTGCTACTAATAGGAAACTTGAAATAACAATTCCTTGGTTTGCTCCTAATAATCTTCATTACTTCTGTTATTACCATGCGAACATGGGTAACAAGACTAATATTCTATATTATCCAGAAGGTACATTTATTCAAGATTACATTTATGAAGCTGCACTTGGAGATTTAGATGAGAATAATGGTAGGTATTGTTCCACTCCTGAATATCCTAATGGAACTTATGCTTACTTCTTAACTATAGCAAGTGGAGGAGAACCTCAATATCCATATTGTATTGGTGATAGTTTCTACAGTATACCTACTAAGTTTGGATCTGATACACCTCCAGTTCAACCAGAAGTACCTTCAGGTGCTAGAGCAGAAGCAATTTTAAGTGAGGCAAATCCTGGACAACTGGAATATGTTAAAATGATTTCTGGTGGAGATGGATATTTTGGAGATGCTAGAGTAGATATTTTAGGTGGAGAAGGTACTGGTGCTAGTGCTACTCCTGTTACTAAATCTATTAGTGGTCTTTCATTAGAATCATCAGGATCAGGATATCTTTCACCTCCTACTCTCTTCTTCCAAGGTGGTGGTGGACAAGGTGCAGAAGGGGTTGCAGATGTTGATTATTCTGGTATTCTTACTAGTATAAACGTTGTTAACCCAGGTAGATTTTATCAAGACCCACCATATGTCTACATTCAAGGTGGTGGTGGAGTTGGTGCAAAAGCAACTGCAAGAATTGAACAAGGTGAAGTTGTAGGTATTGATATTACTGATCCAGGTAGAGGTTATACTTCAGCACCTAATATTATATTCACTAAACTAGTTAATGTAAAAAGAAAGGTTAGAAATCGTCAATCTTATAATGCTTCTAGTTTCTTCATTACTGGTCTTCAGAAATCTTTGGATACTAATACTGAAGAAGTTGTTGTAAAATCTACAGGAGCATTTCCTGGCTCTGGTAGGTTTATGATTGGTAGAGAGATTATTGAATATACCAGTAAAGATGCCAAGAGATTTTTAGGATGTACTAGAGGTACTAATTTTAGATTTGACCAAAGAGTTATAGTTGATGGTATTCAGAACGTTGATGGTGTATCAACATACGAATTTAACGTTGGAGATAGGTTAGTTCGTAAGGTTGAAAGTGCAAGTAATAAGATTGCAGTTGTATATGACTGGAACCCAGTTAACAGAGAACTATTAATTGTATTCCAAGTTGATGAGTTGGCATTCATTGATGCTGGTGTTCCATCAACTAGTGTTAGAACAGTTGCATTTGATGGTGGTACACCTGGTGCTTCAACAAGTACAGAATTGCCACATAATATTATTGATTCTATTGGCGATAATATTGTGGTTTATCAGTTAACTTTGACTGATAAAAAGTTTGAAGATGACGCAGAGGCATCAGGTGCAGGTGATGGAATACCTGATGTTTTCAATACAGGAACCGACTTTGCTGATCAAATTAACCTTGATGGTGGTATACATAATTCATTATACGGTATTGAAGAAACCGTTGGTGGACAGAATACTACTATATTTGCGATAGGTGATCAGGTTAAAGATGCTTCAATTCCCTTTAAGTATTCAACTATTGAATCTGCTGGAGCATTGAGAGATGGAATTGAACACACTGCTAGAATACGAGTAACACTATCAAGTCTTGATACTAATAGTATCTCTTACGTTGTAGGTGAGACTGTAACAGGACAGAACTCTAATATTCAGGCAACTGTGGAATCATGGGAACAGGCAACTAGAACGTTAGTTCTAATTAACCCAATTCCATATTTTACAAATAATGTTAACTTAGGAATACAAGGATACTTCTATGAGTTTTCTGCTGATTCCACTGTGACACAGGTTCGTGTCCTAGATCCAGGACTTGATTATACTGCAACTCCTACTGTTGCAATTGAAAATAGTGGGGAGATTGTGGCACAAGCAGTTGTTAATATGACATCTGACGGTGACCAAGTTGGATCATTAACTGTAACTAACGGCGGTTATGGTTATAAAAAAGAAGTTACAGCAGGTACATTACATCCTACTGTTACCTTCACAAACGCAGGTATTGATACTACAGGAAGTGGTGCAGTTGCTGAGGTTATTCTCGGTGGTGAGAAGCTCGTTGGTACGGGTGGTGCTTCTTGGAGAATAGAAAGTATATCGTACGATACAAGCATCCGCGACAACTAGCATAAATAAAACTGGAGGATTAACTCTTAGACCATGGCAGCACTATTAACTGACCAGTTCAGAATATTTACAGCACAGAAATTTATAAAGTCACTGGAAGGACCAGATCCTCTGGCAAGTGATACAACTGCTGGTGACGATAGAGATCGTCTTTATATCTTTATTGGTCGTCCCCAAGAATGGGACAACGAAAACTCACCACCACAAGCAGTTGATTCGTTTGACGAATTTTCGGATGCCTACGATGATATGATGTCATTGAAGCGTGTTCTTGCTGCCGACACGATTCAAGTTGTACGTCGTATTGACTGGATTCCCCCAGAGCAAACTACTGGTGGTTTGGGTTATACTTATGACATGTATCGTCATGACTATTCACCAACTAACACAGCATCATCTGGTGCTACCAAGTTGTATGACTCTGATTTCTATGTCGTTAACTCCAATTACCAAGTATATAAGTGCATTTACAACGGTACTAGTCCTTCTGACCCTAATGGTAAGCCTTCTACCGTTGAACCTACTGGTACTTCTACATCCATTATCACCACTTCCGATGGTTATAGGTGGAAGTATATGTATACTATTCCTGTTGCACAGGTTCTAAAGTTTTTCTCTGCTGATTACATGCCTGTATTCAGTGATGCATCAGTTACATCAAACGCTGTTGCTGGAGAGATTGATACTGTTATTATTACTTCTTCTGGTTCTGGTTACAACAATGGTACATACGATAATGTTGCTATTGCTGGAGATGGAACTGGTGGACGTGTTTCCATAGTTGTTGATGGTGGTCGTGTTATATCTGCTACTGTAACATCTGGTGGTACTGGATATTCATTCGGTAAAGTAACAGTTGACGCTATTTCTGGTATTGGTACTGGAACTGGTGGTCAAATAGACGTTATCATTCCACCTCCAGGTGGTCACGGTAAAGACCCAGTAGTTGAAGTGGGTGCATATCGTGTCATGGTAAACGCAAAGCTATCATATGATGAAGGTGCTGGAGACTTCCCGATTGATAACGATTATCGTCGTATTGGTCTTTGCACTAATCCTAAGAAGTATGGTACTACCGAACTTCTTTCTGATTTAACTCTATCTGCTGCAAGAGCAGTTATATTCCCTACAACTTTCCAAGGTAACTTTATCCCTGACGAAACGATTACACAAACTCGTATCGTTGGTGGTCAGTCTGTTACTGCAACTGGTAAAGTTATCTCATGGAATGCAACTACTAAAGTTCTTAAATATTATCAGAATAGAGTAGATGGTATTTTCCCAGCCATTACTGGTTCATTGAACGAGTTTGATGGTTCTAATGCCATACAGGGTTCTTCTTCTGGTGCCTCTGGTGACCCAGATGTGAACTTCCCAGCTGTTCCTAACACTTCTTCTCGTGTTATTAACAATACTGAGTATGATCTCGGTATGAGATTTACCTCTGGTTATGCAAAACCTGAGATAGAATCTAACTCTGGTAACATTATCTACATAGATAATAGACGTACCATTAGTCGTGCTAACGACCAAATTGAAGACATTAAGATCGTCATTGAATTCTAATATAAGTCCCTAAGATGCCACAGAATACCAACCTGAATGTCACGCCGTATTACGACGATTTTGACAAGAGTAAAAATTTCTACAAAGTATTATTCCGACCAGGATTCCCGATCCAGGCTCGTGAACTTACGACCATGCAATCAATCATGCAGAATCAGATTGAGAACATGGGAACGCACTTCTTTAAAGAAGGTGCGATGGTTATACCTGGTCAAATTGGTTATGACTTAAATGTTCAAGCGATTCTTTTACAACAAAACTTCTTAGGGGCTGACGTTGAGTTGTATAGAGAACAATTGACAGGTAAGTTAATTACTGGTGTTACAACAGGTGTTAAGGCAAAGGTATTATATTCAATCTCATCTGATACTTCTGATAGAGGATACATTACATTATACGTTAAGTACATTGACTCTGCTGACGCAACAAGTACAGAAGATATCAAGACTTTTAAGAATAATGAGCAGTTACTAGCAGATGCTGATATCACTTTTGGTACTACATTGATTGAGCAGGGTTCACCTTTCGCTCAGATGTTACCAGATAATGCAAGTGCTGTTGCTTCTGCTGCATACATCAACGAAGGTGTTTACTTCATTCGTGGATATTTCGTAGATGTTCCTACTGGTTATATTATTCTAGACCAGTACACAAATACTCCATCATATAGAGTAGGACTTGAGGTATCAGAATCTATCATTACCTCTGAAGATGATCCATCTCTAAATGATAATGCTGCTGGTACATCTAACTATTCTGCTCCAGGTGGTCATAGATTTAGAATTAGAACGCAGTTAGTTAAGAAAGCAATAACTGATGACTCGGATAAGAACTTTATAGAATTGTTGCGTCTTAAGAATTCTAAGGTACAGCAGTTTGTAGAACATACAGCATATACAGAACTTGAAAGATCAATGGCACTTCGTACTTACGAAGAGTCTGGAGACTATGCTATTGATACTTTTGATATCACTATGCGTGAGCATAAGGATGATGGATTTAATAATGGTGTATATCAAGCAGATGAATCTTCCCCTGTTGGATTACTTGCATCAGAAAGTCATGTTGCTGCTGAAGTTTCACCAGGTAAAGCGTATGTAAAAGGGTATAGAACTGAAACTCTATCACCAACATATGTTGATATTCCAAAAGCAAGAGATACTAAGTCAGTTCAAAATACAATTATTCCTTTTGAATTAGCACAGTCAGTTCTTGTTACTAATCTCTACGGTTGGCCATTATTGACAGGACCTAACGTAACTTATAACTATCAAGTACTTGAGTTGCGTGATGATTGGAATGCTGCTGGTGAAGGTACACCTCAAGGTAATATCATTGGTTTTGCAAGATGTGCTCAGTTAAGTAACAATCTTACTAATGGTGGTATTGCTGGTGCACAGGAAGGTCATGAGTTGCACATTTTTGACGTGCAAATGTACACGGTGTTGAATACTGCTGCTGATGTATCTGCCACTCTTAATGAGACTGGAATGATAGTTAGAGGTGCTTCTTCAGGTGCTATTGGTTCTATTCGTGCTATTAATACAACTACTATTCAATTAACTGATGTTAAAGGTAGTTTCCGTCAAGGTGAGCAAATTGAATTAGATGGAGTTGCATTAACATCTATTAGTGCTCTTTGGACTTTTGAATTTACTGATACTCGTTCTGTTGTAGGACGTGCAGATTTAGCATTAAACTCAGCTGTTGTATTTACAGCAGATTTACTATTGAATACTGTTGAGTTTATTGAAGGTACAAAGCATAATGTTGTATTGACAGGTAGTTTACCTAATACAAAATTGACTGGATCAACATCAAACTATGCTTCTGATGTACGTCCAGGAGAAGTATTATCTGTAGGTATGTCTGATCAGTTTGGTAATAATACAATGAGAGTATTACCAGTTAATCAATCAGATCTCAACATAACATCTGCAAATAAAAATAGTGGAACCAATGTAATCTATGGTACTCCAGCAACTCAGACAGTATTGTTAGATAATAGTAAGACTGTAGGTTCTGTTACTGATGCTGATTATGATAGAGTAGGAAGATTACGTCCTAGAGTATTCCTTAAGAACTATCAGAATGGTAACCTTACCATTGACATGCCGAAGGAATCTATTAAGACAATTTCTGACGAATCCTTCACAGTTTATAGAACTTATAATGCTCAAAGTATTAACAATGGTGGTACAACAATTACTCTTGGTGAGAATGAGCAGTTTGAAACATTCTCTAATGATAACTTTGTAGTAACCATTGACACAGGTGGTGGTAGTAACAACGACTATGCTGGACCAGGTACAAAGATTGATATGGAAGCTGCTGTTAATGCAGGTACTATTGCGATTTCATTCGGTGCAGATAGACAGACTGCTACATTAACATCTCCAGGTGCTGCTGGTACTGGACTTAAGAGTATTACTTCTATTAAAGCCACAGTTGCACTATCTAAGTCTGTAGTACAACGTAAGATTAAAACTGCATCTAAGATGCAATGTTTAGCAGTTAATAAGACTAGAACTAAGCAAGATCAACAGTTATTTGGATTAGGTTATAGTAACAAGTATGGAACTCGTATTGAAGATGAGGAAATTACATTTGGTCTAAATGACGTTTATAAGATCCATGCAGTATATGAATCACTAGATGGTGAAGCTGCTAAGGTTCCTTATGTAACTTTAGTTGAAACAGCATTCTTTGCTACTGGTACTTTAGTTGAAGGTGGTACATCTGGTGCTCGTGCTAGAGTTGTAGACTTTGTATCATCAGCTTTAAAATTATATCTGGTCGTTCTTGATGGTGAATTTATACCTGGTGAACTTGTAACAGGTGTCAATAGTAATGAAGAAGCAATATCCGCATTTGTTTCTGATGCTGATGGGGCAATTGAAGTAGGTTCTACTAATATTACTGTTCAATTTAACCTACAACCAGGACAAGATTCTTATTTCTATGATGTATCAAGACTTGTTCGTGGAAAGGCGTATTCACAACCAAGACATCAATTAGCGATTGTATTTGACTACTTCAAGCATGAGTCTTCAGGAGACTACTTTAATGCTCAGTCATATGTTGGCATCTCTTATTCTGAGATTCCAGATTGGAAACCTGAAGGTGGTATTATGTTCTTGCGTGATACTATTGATTTCAGACCAGGTGTTAAAGAACTTGCTAGTGGATCTGGTACAGTAGGTAATCCTTATTATGTAACTTGTACTTGTTTTGACTTTGAATCTCGTGTCTTTGACTCTACTTCTACTGTCTTTGACATAATGGATACTGGCACATCATTCCGATGTGACTTTGATTATTATCTACCAAGAATTGATAAACTATTCTTGACACATGATGGACAGTTCCAGTTAGTTCAAGGTAAGTCAGCCGAAGAACCTCAAGAACCTGACCATATGGATGCAGCAATGCTTATGGCAGTTATTGAGCATAAACCATTTTGTTATGATCCAGAAAGAGATATTCTAGTAGAGACTGAAAATAATAGACGTTACACAATGCGTGACATTGGTAACATTGAAACTCGCTTGGATAACGTTGAGTACTATACTTCACTATCTCTTTTAGAAACTGAGACACAGAATGCTACTACTTACGATGAGGATGGTTTAAACAGATTTAAGAATGGTTATGTTGTAGATGATTTCACTGACCATACTATTGGTGATATTTTGAATGAAGATTATAAAGCATCTATTGATATTGAAAATGGTTATCTAAGACCTTCTCACTATACTAATAACTGTCCATTAGAATGTAATTTCAGTACATCAAGTGGTATAGCATTAACTCCTTACGATCCTGACGATCCTGATGAGTCATTAGTTGTTACTCTTCCTTATGAGAATGAAGCAATTATTGAACAACCATATGCTTCAAGACTTGAGAACGTAAACCCATTTAACGTTTTCACATTCATTGGGCGTGTTGACCTTCTTCCATCATCTGATGACTGGGTTGACATTAAACGTTTACCTGCTCGTATTGAGAACGTTGAAGGTGACTTCTCACAAGTAGCAAGAGATCTTAACGTTGATAAGAATGGATTCTCTCCTACTCAATGGACTGGATGGACAACTAACTGGACTGGTGAAAAACTAAGATCTAGTCGTAACTATCGTTCTAGAACAAACCTAGGTGGTGGTCGTAGATTAGGTAGATTGGGTCACGCAGGTCGTCGTCAAGGTTTATTCTATGTTCACCAACGTCGTGAATTTACAGTTACTAACAACCAAACTCGTTTAGGTATTAGAACTCGTGTTGTACCTAAGATTGTAAGAAGATCTCAAGGTGATACTATTCTATCACAAACTAATATTCCTTGGATGAGATCCAGAAATATTCGTTATACTATTACTCGTGCTAAGCCTAAGACAAGAATGTATGCATTCTTTGATAAGAAGAAGATTACTAATTACATTACTCCTAAGCTTGTTGAGTTGGTTAAGAACTCAACTGAGGATGCTAGAACAAATGAAACTCCATTTGTTGTTGGTGAGATTGTTAAAGGTATGACTTCAAACTGTCGTTTGAAAGTTCTTAGACCTAACAGTGTATATGACACTAACCCATATTCAACAAATGATGATCCACTACCAACATCATATTCATCTCAGACACCATTGTTAAATCACAACGTTGCACGGATGGCAAAGCTTACCTATAATAAAGCAAGAGGTAACATTGCTGTTGGTGAAGTATTAGTTGGTTTGACTTCTGGTGCTCGTGCTGTTGTTAAAGATCGTCGTCTTATTACTGATAAGCGTGGATATGCTAGAGGATGTTTCTTTATTCCACCTCCAGTTAAAGATGTAAACCCACGTTGGGCAACTGGTATTAGAACAATTAGATTCACATCTAGTGAAAAGAACTCAATGACACCAGGTACAGTTGATTCTTCTGCTGAAACAAACTTTACAGCAAGAGGTACTTTAACTACTGTACAAGAAACTATTCACTCAGTTCGTGACGCTCAAGTCGTTATGGATACTGTAACAGATACTCGTACTGTTACGTCTACTAGAACTGAGGTTAGACAGATTGGTTGGTATGACCCTCTCGCACAATCATTCCTTGTTGATACTGAGGGTGGTGTATTCCTAACTGGTGTTGATATTTACTTTGGAAGTAAGGATGATGCTATTCCTATCTCTATGCAGATTCGTTCTATGGAGAATGGTTATCCTTCTAAAGTCATCTTACCTTTCTCTGACGTTAGTTTAAACCCAGAGGATGTTGAGATATCTGATAATGCTGCTATACCTACAAGGTTTACATTTCAAGCACCTGTTTATATTAAACAGTCAATTGAATATTGTTTCGTTCTATTATCTGACTCTAATGAATATACAGTCTGGATTTCCAGAATGGGTGATATAGAAATTGGTGGAGATAGAACTATATCTGAACAGCCTTACTCTGGTGCGTTATTCAAATCACAGAACGCATCTACATGGACTGCTGATCAGTATGAAGATTGTAAGTTTACAATTTACCGTGCTGTGTTTGATACAACTGCTGGTGGAGTTGTTAAATTTGAAAATGCTGAACTTGGAATTGCAAATGCTGGTTCACATACTCTAGTTGAAAACCCAATTCAAACATTGAAACCACAGCAGGTTCTAACACTTGCTACTGGTACAAACTATACTATATCAGTCGGTGCTCGTCTCTATCAAGAAACTACACTTGCTGAAGCGACTGTTACAGCATTTAATAGTACAACTGATCCAGATACAATTACTATTACTTCTATTAAGGGAACTTGGTTAGCAGGTTCATTAGATAATAATGGTAATACTGTACAAGGTCTTGTTTCTTCTGCTGCGACTGCTACATTATATCTAACACATCCTGTTACAGGTTCATTTACTGTTCCTGATACTTCCGATCCAAATAATCCTATTGAAGGTGGATGGGTTGTAGGATCTTCTAGTGGTACTAGAGCACAGATTACAGGATTCACTGAGGGTTCATCTGGTGTTCCTTCAGAACTAACAGTTCGTTATGTTAGTGGTGTATTTGATCCTTCTCAAGATCAGATAGACCAAGAGAATAGTACTGCTGCTGGTGCATTTGATACTGGACACACTAGTGGTGGTGTTACTGCTGCTGGTGATAGTGTTAATGCTTATCCAGTTGCACAACCAACTTATAATAATGAAGAGCGTGAGTGTTGGGTTTATCATCAAAACCATGGTATGCATGACAGACAAAATAACGTTGAAATTGAAGGCATTATGTCTGAGATCTCACCAACTGTTTTGACTGCTGCTCTTGCTGCTGATGCACTTTCAATTAGTGTTGAATCTGCTGCGGGATTCCATACCGTTGTTAATGGTGTTGCAATTTCATCAAGTAATCCAGGTTATCTGAAGATTGAAGATGAGATTATTCAATACAGTGCAGTTTCTCAAGATGGTAAAACTATAACAATTCCTACTCTATCTGCTAGAGGTGTAGATGGCACTACTGCTGTTTCACATGCTAATGCAGAACCAGTATTCTGTTATAATATTGATGGTATTCCTCTAACAGAAATTAATAAGGTTCACACATCAATCTCTTGTCCTACTATGGACACCTATATGCTTCACTTAAATTCTGTTGCTACTGATGGCATCAGATCAGGTGGATTTGCAGGTGTTGCAACTCAGAACTTACCGTTTGAGACATTGACACCTAACATGAAGACTATGGTTCTACCTAAGACAGAAATTCGTGCTAGATGTAATACTGTTACTGCTACTTCCATGAATGATGGTAAGGCAGCAAACATGACTCAACAGTCATTCATTAATGATGGGGTGTTTGAAGATATCATTCTAAATGAACAGAATGTATTCCCAACTCCTCGTATGATTTGTTCTAAACTTAATGAAGATAATGAGTTAAGTGGTAATAAGTCATTCACTATGGAATTAATTATGACTAGTGAATCTGATAATGTATCACCTGTTGTTGACCTTGATCGTTCTTCTTTGATTACTACATCAAATAGAATCAACAATCTTGTGGGTACAAGCACTGGTGGATCTGGTTATTTAATGGAAACTGGAACCTCTGGATTCCAGACTAATAATGACTGGTCAACCCTAGCAAAGGGTGATCCAAATGAGGCTATATACATTACACGTCTGGTTAAACTTGCTACTAAAGCAACTGCCTTAACTGTGTCCTTCGCTGCTAGTAGACATCCTGATACTACTATTGGTATCTACTATAAGGTTAATCCTGTTGGATCAACTGGAAGTTTAGATGAGCAACAGTGGATCAATATGGGTTATCAAACAAATTATAACTCAACTGCTACAGAAGAGGAACTCTGGAAAGATTATGAATACGAAGTAAAAGGTTTGAACTTTAATGCAATGCAAATTAAAATTGTTATGCGTTCAACAAACCAGTCTCGCGTTCCTTTAATCTCTGACTTCCGTGCTATTGCCCTTGCAAAATAATGAATGACGATTTTTCAGCATTTACTGAAGAACTTATCCCTGTTGAAGGGGAAGACGGTTGGTATCGTGACCCTGTTTCTGGTGCAGTTCTTAACTGCAACACACAAAAATACGATGAATACATAGCTCAATACGAAGCCCGACAGGCTAAGAAAAAAGATTTTAACACTTTACAGAATGATGTTGACGTGCTAAAATCTGATATAGGCGATGTAAAAGACCTCTTGAAACTCCTACTTAATAAACAAAATGACAGTTGAAAAAACTACTCCAAGTGAATTGAAATCCCAATTTACTGAGAGATTGCAAAAATTGGTTGCTGAAAATCAACAGATTGCAGCAAAAATGCGTGATAATGAACAACAAATCCTTAAGTTACAAGGAGCAGTTGAAACCCTAGATTACATAACTTCAGATGCACCAGAAGAGACTCCTCCAGAAGTAACAACTGAAGAATAATCGGAGGGGTCATCTGACCCCTTTCTTTATGGTATAAATAAGAATATAGTACCTGTGCCCACTACAGAATATAAACGATGGCAAATAGAATTCAATTAAGACGAGGTGGTGCCCAGGAGTGGGCAAACGAAAACCCTACTCTAGCCCAAGGAGAAATTGGAATAGAACTTGATACCAACCGATTTAAAATTGGTGATGGTGTTAGGGGTTGGAACACGCTGCCTTATGAACGACCTATTGAGTCGGTTGCCAATACAGCAAATACTCTGGTAGTAAGGGACGCAGACGGTAATTTTAGTGCAGGTTCTATAACAGCAACGGTTATTGGTAATGCTGCTACAGCGTCCAGACTAGCAAACCCAAGACAGATACAGTTATCAAGTGACTTAGCAGGTTCAGGTACTTTTGATGGATCAGGAAACCTTTCCATCGCTGCACAGTTACAAATTCTTACAACTCTACCTCATTATGATGGTACTACAACATCTACAGGTGACTATACAAAACTAACTGTAGACGCAAAAGGTAGAATTACAAATGCTTCTCAGCCATCTTCTTATGTTGATCTTGGTTTAACAGACGTACAACCACTTGATACTGACTTAACATCTATTGCAGGTTTAACAGCAACAGGTTTACTTTGTAGGGCATCGGCAGGTAATATGGTTCCTAGAACCATTAACGGTTCATCAGGTAGAATTTCAGTTGTTAGTGGTAGTGGTGTTGCAGGTAACCCAACGATTGACCTTCCTGATACAACTATTGCAGCAGAGGCAGAGTTCATTTCTAACTCTGGTGTATATGCAGCTCCAGCTCTGATTTCAGTTGGTGGTGATAATGATCCAACTAACGCAGATGCAACTGTAAACACAGCACAATTCACAGTTGATCAGTATGGTAGATTTACTTCAGCAGAAACTCTTCCTATTGCTACTGCAATAGAAGGTAGTAAGTATGCTGCTTATGGAGCAGGTACAACATATGTACGTTACGATATTATTGAAAACGCTTCCAAGGTTTATCAAGCAATAACAGGTATTGCAGCTGGTGGTGGAGCACCAACTCATACAGATTCTTCTGATACTGGTGGGTGGAGATATCTTGCTGCTGCTAAGGTAGAACAAAAAGGTCTTGCATCTTTTGCACAGGAAGATTTTGATGTTGATGATAATGGTCATGTAAGCATTGCTGCTCAAGGTGTTGACAATACTCAGCTTCAGAACAATAGATTATCATTCTCTGACAATAATACACAACAAAATTTTGAACTAGATCAAGAGTTAACTGTTGCTACATCTCATCACGGATTTGATTATCTTAACTATATTAAGATCAATGATACCAGTGGTAATCTATTATTTGGTGCCAATAATACTGGCGACAGTGGCAGTGGAGAAATTGATATTAATGTCAGATCTTACTTTAGTGACCCCGATGTAACATTTGATGGAGCAACTAATCAGACAATAAACAAGACAGGTGATGGAAACTTCACCCTTGGAATATCTCAGAACAGTGGTAGTGCTAGAAACCTAACACTTGTTGCTGCTAATACTGGTGCTGGAACAAGTAATGTTGTTATTCAAGCAGAAGATACTGTAACTATTGATGCTACTGAAGCAACTGGTAAAGTACATGTAGAAGATTCAAGATTCCAAGATAACTACATAGCAACAACCAATGCTACAATGTATCTTGACCCAGGCGATGATCGTGCGGTCACTGGTACAGTAGTCGTAAGTGGAGATTTACAAGTAGATGGAACAACTACAACGGTTAATTCAACCACTCTTGCTGTTGATGACCCTATCATTACTCTTGGTGGTGATACAGCTCCAGCGTCAGATGACAATAAGGACAGAGGAGTTGAATTCAGATATTACGATGCTTCGGCAAAGGTTGGATTCTTTGGTTATGACGATTCGGCCAACGATCTTGGAGGACATACAGGAGCATTCACCTTCCTCTACGATGCCACAAATACCTCAGAGGTATTCGCTGGAACAGATGCAGGGATCATCGCAGGTAACTTAAAACTAACAACTAATACTAATTCAACATCTAATACTACTGGAGATTTGGTAGTTGCTGGTGGTGCAGGTATTGGAGATGATGTTAATATTGGTGGTACTTTAGATGTAGATACTAACTTCCGTACTCACGGTACAAGTAGATTTGATGATAATATTGTATTCCAAGGTGCTTCTAAGACTTTAGAACTTAAGAATGGTTCAGGAACTACTAAGACTACACTTCATACCACTACAGGTAATGTTGATATTGGTGGTATCTTAACTCAAACTGGTGCCATTGATGCTGCTTCTAGTTTAAATGTAGCTGGTCTGGTTTATCTTGAGTCTACAGATAATCCTGATATTGTATCTGGTACTCCTCACTCAATTCAGAATAGTGATTATGGTGCATTAAGAGTAGATGGTGGTGGATACTTTGATAAGGATGTATTGTTCAACGGTGACATCTATCTGAATGGTGACTTTAACCAGCAAGAAGACGCAACTGAGAACTACGGTTTAAGGAACTACCTATCTATCAGATATAAACTACGTGTTGGTTCTGTTGCTGCATACACACCAAGTTATTCAAACCATAACACTTCTAACTTAAGAGTCTATGGTGGTGC
>MDTE01067451.1_pt1 | contig 108021 bp, 98 predicted proteins | sample 811231 | NCBI WGS metagenome assembly MDTE01 (sample SAMN05326651, study PRJNA326480) | marine metagenome | isolation source: seawater | place: Indian Ocean: Red Sea | collected 2010 | reverse complement strand
CTCTCTTTGTGGCTGGCGCAGCATCTGGTGAGAAGCAGAGTCAAGACCCAGCACTGAAGCGGCCTCGTCTAGCTGTTGCTGCGCTATAGCAAACGGGTTGTGTTCTGTATCCACATGCCTTCTCCTATATAGTTATTACAGTCTATCCGACTTAGACAAATCTTGACTTTAGTATATTTGATGCCAACAACATGTGCAACCACTTCAGAAAAACAATTTATTGCCTGAGACAGGGTCGTAACATTGCTGTTTCACGTGAAACCCACATGGCCTTCCGGCCGTCCGAGACATACCGTTTCACGTGAAACGTTAGGGTTGTGGTGTAGAAACGGCAAGTATTAGCGATTCGTATGAAATGTTGTTCTGGACTCAAAATTTGTTTGTAATCCGGTTCTTCGTGGTAAAATTATCGTAACCATCCTAGGTCAATTTATACACAGCTGTTAGTTGTCTGCAAAGGAGACTATATATGGACAAAAACAAAGGAACCATTACGGTAAAACGCGGTTTTGCAGAAATGCTTAAAGGCGGGGTTATTATGGATGTTGTTACGCCTGACCAAGCTGTAATCGCAGAAAAATCAGGTGCCTGTGCTGTGATGGCTCTAGAGAGGGTTCCTGCTGATATTAGGGCTGATGGCGGAGTCGCGCGCATGTCCGACCCGGGAATGATTAAGGAAATCATACAGTCGGTAACAATTCCTGTGATGGCTAAGTGTAGAATAGGCCATTTTGTTGAGGCTCAGGTCTTACAAGCCTTAGGTGTTGACTATGTTGACGAATCAGAGGTTCTGACGCCTGCTGACGAAGAACATCATGTTGATAAACATCAGTTTACGGTTCCTTTTGTGTGTGGGTGTCGAAACCTGGGCGAGGCTTTAAGGCGTATCGGAGAGGGCGCGGCTATGATACGAACAAAGGGCGAAGCCGGTACCGGAGACGTTGTAGAGGCTGTTAGGCACGCCCGATCCGTTTTAGGAGAAATAAGGCGTTTGAGGGAGATGCCTTCTGAGGAGCTTATGGCTTACTCAAAAGAGATAAGAGCGCCTTACGAATTGGTGGTTGGCGTTCACGATACTGGTCGTTTGCCAGTGGTGAATTTTGCTGCAGGAGGGTTGGCTACGCCTGCGGACGCTGCTCTTATGATGCAAATTGGAGTGGATGGAGTGTTTGTTGGTTCCGGAATATTCAAGTCGGGAGATCCTGCAAGCAGAGCCAAAGCTATTGTGGAAGCTACCACGCATTACAACAATCCAGAAATCGTTGCAAAAGTGAGTGAGGGTCTGGGCGAGCCAATGGTGGGTCGTCAGGTGCAAGACATACCAGTCGCGGAGCTGATGGCTGATCGGGGTTGGTAAAAAGCACACCATGGAGGCGGGTGTGCTGGCTCTCCAAGGGGGCTTTCGAGAGCACGTAGCGGTTATTCGTAGTCTGGGAGTTAATTGTCGTGAGGTGAAGCTGCCGAACGACTTTGATGGCCTGGACTGTCTTATTGTACCTGGCGGTGAATCCACAACAATTGGAAAATTGGCGGTTGAATATGGTTTGATAGACCCTATTGTCGATTTTGCTGCGCAAAACAAGCCTGTCTGGGGTACATGCGCAGGCGCTATTTTTTTGTCCAAACTTACAGGTGTAAACCAGCCTGTTCTAAGATTGATAGATATAGAAGTAGAACGGAATGCCTTTGGTCGTCAGGTCGATAGTTTTGAAGCTGAAGTCACGACAACTTTGTCGCAAATGCCAGGAAACGATAGTTCCAACGATGGAGAGGGTAAAGGGGTGTTCCCAGGGGTGTTTATAAGGGCGCCACGTATTGTTGTAGTCGGCCCGTCGGTCGATGTTTTGGGTAGGCTTTCAACAGGGGAGGTAGTTGCTGTTAGGCAAAGAAACCTATTGGTGACAGTGTTTCATCCGGAACTAACAGGCGACCGTAGATTTCATCAGTATTTCTTGGGTATGTTGTCCGATCAAGTAAAGACTGGTTTGCGGGTAGACTAGGTAATGATAATACGTGCGAGGTTGACTCAATAGGAAAGTTGGTTGTGTTGGGTGTGGATGTGTCAATGCCTGTTAGCAAAAACATAAGTCAAGATTGTTTGTTGTCAAAACAAAATGAGAGGTCGTTTGAAACAAGAAATTTATGACAATCTAGATGTTTTGCTAAAGGTGCTTCCGAAAAGAGTTACGTCCGAGGTGAAGAACGAGGGTCGCAACGACCAACTTCTTGAGGTCATATTGGATGTTGGTCGTGTGCCTACAGCCCGTTATGTTGATACAGAGGTAGTGCTATCGGAGGTTGATGTGAGCGCAACCGAGATAGGAGGCGTGGTCGAGAGGGTTGGGTTTTTTGATGCCGACAATCGGGCAGGGATAGAGCGCACCTTGCATCGTATATCTGCTATACGTAATCGGCAGGGCGAGGTGGTAGGGCTGACTTGTCGTGTGGGCCGTGCTGTATATGGCACAATAGAAATCATCCAAGATGTTATAGGGTCGGGCAAAAGCACGTTGCTTTTAGGTAGGCCGGGTGTTGGTAAAACGACGATGCTTAGAGAGGCTGCTCGTGTGCTTGCCGAAAGCCGTAGGGTTGTTGTTGTTGATACTTCAAATGAGATTGGTGGAGATGGTGATATACCGCACCCTGCGGTAGGTCGAGCAAGACGAATGCAGGTGAAAAACCCAGCTTATCAACACGAAGTTATGATTGAGGCTGTAGAGAATCACAACCCGGAAATTATTGTTATTGACGAAATAGGTAGAGAGCAAGAAGCGGTTGCTGCACGTACTATTGCTGAGAGAGGAGTACAACTTATTGGTACTGCTCACGGAAACACACTGGATAACTTGATGGTGAACCCCACATTGTCCGACTTGGTCGGAGGGATTGAGTCGGTAACACTGTCTGATGACGAGGCTCGTAGGCGAGGAACACAAAAAACAGTTCTCGAGAGGAGGTCCCCTCCTACGTTTGACATTCTGATTGAAATACTAGACCGGGATCGGCTTAATGTCCATCTCGACGTGTCCGACTCTGTTGACAAGCTTTTGCGCGGAAAACAAATTCGAACAGAGCTCCGGTCTCGTACTCAAGAAGGAGGATATAAGAAGACCAATCGGGTCAATGAAAGGGTTTTGGGAAGAAGTGACTATAATTATAGTGGCCGCATACAATGGAATGGAATTACGAGTGACGACCCTTATGAGACTGGAAGCCGGACGCCGGACTACTCTCATATACAGCCGATAGCAGCGTATGTTTATGGTATAGACAGAGGTAGGCTAGAACGAGCAACACGACGGCTGCACGTGCCTTTACGAGTTGTTGATGAAATTAATGAAGCTCAGGTTTTGGTGACTCTGAAGTCGCACTATAGACGGCGTAGAGCTCCTATAAGTAATGCTGAATCGGTGGGTATTCCTATATACGTACTTCGTTCAAACACACAACACCAGATTGAAAAGTTGTTGGTAGATGTGTTTGGTTTGTCGAATAAAGAGTTGGGTTTTCGAGGTCGGTCTAGTAGGTCTAAAGACGAAGCAAAAGCAGCTATTGATATGATACGGAAGGGGGCAAAACACATTGACTTGAAGCCTCAAGTGGCAAGCGTTAGGCGCCGTCAACACGAGTTGGTTCGCCGAGCAAAGTTGGTGTCGCACAGTTATGGTGTTGAGCCTAACAGACATGTAAGGGTGTTCAAGAGTAGATAATGTTTGTCACTTTAGAGGGACCTGAGGGAAGCGGGAAGACCACGTTGTGTGTGCGCCTTGAGCGCATGCTAGTAAACAAGGGGTACGAGGTGTTTTGTGTAAGGGAGCCAGGAGGCACTGTTATTGGGCAACAGGTTAGAGATATACTGCTTGACCAGGACAATACAAGTATGTTGCCTGAAACAGAGTTTATGTTGTTTTCTGCGTCTAGGGCTCAGTTGGTCAGAGAGGTTGTTGTTCCTCGTCTAGAATCAGGGGCTATAGTGCTTTGTGATCGTTTTCTTGATTCTAGCTTGGCTTATCAAGGGTATGGCCACCGATTGGATGTGGGTGTACTAGAAAAAATTTCGTCGTTTGTGACCTCTGGGGTTACGGCTGATCTGACTGTTTTGCTGGATATTTCTCCTGAGCAAGGTCTACGTAGGCGACAACAGGACCCTGAGACTTGGAATCGGCTGGATGCGTACGCGATTGATTTTCATGAACGAGTGCGCAAAGGGTTTCTTTGTCTTGCTGAAAACAATCCGAACATATGGAAGGTTGTCGACGCCAGCCAGAGCGAAGATGAAATTTTCACAACTGTAAGCGCCATGTTGTTAAATGAGCTCAGCAAGCGAGGAATATAAGTGTTTATAGAGGGTCCGTGGCTCCTTCTGACAAATTGGATATATCAGCCTCAATTGATTCAGGGGCTTCCCCCGCCTCTAGTCTACCTACCATCTCATCGAACTCAGGGCCCATTTCTTCTCCCATCTCATTTCCCATGTGTCGCATAAATTTACCAACCGACCTTGGGTCGTTTTCGTCAACACCGCTTAGGTTGGACGGGTCAGACAGGGAGTCAAGGCGGGAGTCTTCAGAACGGGAGATGCGCACTTTAGATATTATGCGGTCTAGAGAGCTGCTGTTACAGTTTGTACACCGCGGGTTGGCGCGATCGTACTCTTTGTATGACATGCGAACATTTGTTCTATGTGCGCATACCTGGCATTTATATTCGTAAACAGGCATAATTGTATATTAGTACAGTGTAAATCAAACGGATTATAACAGGCAAGATGCATTACTGGCAAACATGATGAAGGCTATCAAAACACAACCCCATAACCAGCTTATTGTAGTGGTTTCAGGTCCGTCGGGAGTAGGAAAAGATAGTGTTATTCGAAGGATGCTGCAGCGCGACAGGAATTTAATGTTTGCAGTTACAACCAATACACGAATTATGCGAGAAGGTGAACTAGAAGGGAAAGACTATTATTTCGTCTCGAAGCGTGAATTTGAGGAAATGATCAAGGCCGGAGAGTTTCTCGAACATGCCCTTGTTTATGGTGACTACAAAGGTGTTACAAAAACATCCATTAACAGAGCTATTGATAGTGGCCGTGATGTGTTGTTACGCGTTGATGTACAAGGAGCAGCTACTATAAAAACCATCTATAAAAACGCAATTTTATTCTTTCTAATGTCTGAGAGCAATGAGCAGTTATTGGGCCGTCTAGAGGGACGTAAATCAGAGACTTCAGAATCAATGAAAGAACGTACAGCAACAGCAGTAGATGAGTACACCAAAAAAGATATTTTTGATCATATAGTTGTTAATAGAAAAAACGACCTGGATAGCACGGTGGATATCATTCTTGAAATAATTAATCTCGAGCGCAAACGGGTTTTGTGATAGGCAAGAAGTTAGTTTGTGGCAATATAACGAACTGCAAAAAATTAGGGCCTGCTGCTTTCAGGAGACAAGAGTTTTTGGCTTGACTTAGTGTGTATTCGATGCTAAAGTCACGTTACGAAAGTAACGAAGTATGCTTAGCATGAAAATTGGTTACATGATTGTTTATTAAAATACACATAACATTGGCATAATCAGTGTTGTGTTGATCATGCAAAAAGTGAGGAGGATAGGGGATATGGATGAGCGTGAGACTGGTACGGTAAAATGGTTTAACAACGGCAAAGGCTACGGTTTTATTGAGCGTGAAGGAGGAGACGACGTCTTTGTTCATTACAGTGAAATAGAAGGAGATGGATTCAAGTCTCTTGATGAAGGGCAGAGAGTAGAGTTCGCTGTAACCGAGGGAGACAAAGGCTTACAGGCTACCTCAGTAACTAAGATTGTCTAGAAATGTAGATGAAAATATCTTGCCTTCACGAGAATTTAACTAAGGGCTTGAATATAGTAGGTCGAGCTGTAGCATCTAGAAGCACATTGCCTGTACTTGCAAATGTGCTTCTTTCAACCGACAAGTCTGGTCTTAAGTTGTCGGCCACAAATCTCGAGATGGGTATTACCTGTTGGATAGGAGCAAAGGTACACGAAGAAGGGTCCACGACACTACCCGCAAAAACACTGATTGATTTAGTGGGAACTCTCCCGAAAGATCGTATTGATTTGAGCCTAGATTCGAGGACTCAAACCATGCAAGTGGCTTGTGCGGAATTTACAAACGAAATTAAATGCATAGACAGTAATGATTTTCCTGTACTGCCCTCAGCCGAGGACAAACATGATTTAGAAATCAACGTAAGTAACTTGCGCGAAATGATTGATCAAGTTGTTTTCGTGGCGGCGACGGACGACTCGAGACCAGTGTTGACAGGGGTAGAGGTTAAAATACAAAACGAAAAGCTAACTTTTGCCGCAGCAGATGGGTTTAGGTTGGCAGTATGCTCGTCGTCGTTGTCGACTTCTGATGACACACAAGTCGACGTAATAATACCAGCTAGAGCACTAGCGGAGTTGGCACGTATCATAGGGGACGATAGTGATGTTGTGAGCATTACCATGCCGCCAGCGGGCGGTCAGGTTATATTTCGTGTGAAGGATGTTGAATTAGTTTGCCAACTTATAGAAGGCACTTTCCCCGACTACCAGCAGCTACTTCCAGATTCTTATCAAACTCGGGTTGTCATGTCTACAGAAAAGTTTTTGGCGGCTTGTCGTGCAGCTCAAATATTTGCTCGGGAATCGTCTTATGCTGTTACCTTGTCGGTCAAGCCGGGCGAGATTCCTGGTGAAGACAGACTAGAGGTTAGCGCAAACGCAGCAGAGACAGGGTCTAACGAGTCAAGTGTTGAGTCGTCTGTTGATGGGGACCCCATCGAAATTGCATTTAATGTGCGTTACTTGACAGAAGTGCTCCGAGTTATTGGAACTCCAGATGTGGCTCTTGAAACAAATGGAGAAGCTAGTCCGGGTGTGCTTCGTCCTGTGGGACGGGATGATTTTGTAAGCGTAGTTATGCCTATGCATGTGGGCAGATAAACTTGTTTGTTAAGAAAATATTGTAGGTTATACGCCCCACTTTCCTATAAGCGATACAAATCTGACATGATATAACGTCTTCTGAACGCTGCGACACACCATTTTTTTGTACAACACAAGGTTTTGACTGTTCTTTGTTCCTATAGGAGCGACTAGCATGCCGCCGGTTTTTAGTTGACGAATTAATGGCGATGGAATTCTGGGCGCTGCAGCGCTTACTATGATGGCATCATAAGGTCCATGGTGTGGTGTTCCTAAGCTTCCGTCACCCTTGAGTACTGATATATTCTTTATGCCCATGGATTGTATTGTTTCTTTCGCTTCGTTTGCTAACAAAGGGATTGTCTCAACAGTAATTACGTGATTTGCAAGATGCGATAAGACTGCAGCTTGGTACCCAGATCCTGTTCCAATTTCAAGCACTGTGTCGTTTGGACCAATACGTAATAGTTCAGACATATGCGCCACAATGTAAGGTTGTGATATTGTCTGCCCTAAACCTATAGGTAAAGGTCCGTCTTCGTAAGCTTTGGACAACTTGTCAGTAGGCACAAACTTATGTCGTTTTACAGTTCGCATAGCATGAATAACACGAGGGTCGTATATTCCTCTAGCTATTAGTTGGTCTTCAACCATCTGGTTACGCAGCTTATGCCACTCACAACACTCAGATTGTCGAGTCATTGGTTGTTGACTAAACTTATTGATGAAGACATGCCATACCTTACAATTCTTTAATTGCCTAAGTTTGTCTTCGTCACCGAGTGTCGATTTGATACAATTTTCCATACAAATAATGGGAGTGCCAGCATACGTTTCCAACGCCAGGGTTGAGCCCATAATCGATGGAGCCATTCAAAACCAAGGCGTTGAACAATTGCAGGCGCACGTTTTGTGCGACCGGAAATAAAATCAAATGCTCCACCAACACCCATACATATAGGAACCCCTAATTCTTTACAATGTTGATTTATCCATAGGTCTTGAGCTGGAGCACCAAAGGCTACTAGTAGAATGTCAGGATTGCTTTCGCGGACATACTGAATGATTGAGGGAGCGTCAACAATAGAGGGACTTCCCTCCATTGTATTAATTTTAGATAGGCCAGGATACTTTGATCGTAGATTTTCTGCAGCAAGTTTTGCAACCCCCGGACCAGCACCTAGAAAAAACAACTTAAGTTGTTTAGAGGACGCCCTCTTAGCAATTAGGTCCACCAAAGTTGATCCTGCGACACGTTGTCTCAAAGGAAGCCGATGGAGTCTAGCAGCCCAAAGAAGGCCTTGTCCGTCAGGTAAACAAAGAGATGCTTGTTGCAATACGGACAGAAATTCAGGCTGATTTTGAGCTGTTATTACGAACTCGGGATTAACTGTACATATCTGGCAAAGCTCTTTGTTTTGTATCGTGTTTTCGATCCATAGAAGTGTTTCGTTGTAGGTGACGTCGTCAACTGGAACAGAAAGAAAACTATGTCGATCAGGGCTGTTTGTTGCTGACATGACTTGTTTTTGCTATGAGAGTTTGTTCTATTATAGCAATAGTTTGGTTGGCGGTTGAATCCCACGAGAACATTGCGCACCGTTTTAGACCAGCAGTTGTTAGACGTTTACGTAGGTCATTGTTTGCCAGAATGGTGTTTATAGCGTTGGCCAAAGAACCCGAATCATTAGCAGGAACAATCAGCGCTGCATCTCCAACAACTTCTGGCAGGGAACCAGCGTTTGTGCATATAACCGGTGTGGCAGCCGCCATACTCTCTAGTGTTGTATATCCAAAACCTTCGTATAGAGATGGCAGCACGGTAAGTTTAGCGCGACTGTATAGTGCAGGCAGATGCTTTTGTGGCACAAACCCAACAAAATGTATCATATGTTCTAGGCCCAAATCTATTATTTGTCTTCTTATAGAAGACGTCATCCATCCTTCACGACCTGCGCATACTAGACTTAGGTTTATGTTGCGGTCTCGCAACCTCGCAATGGCTTTGATCAGAACAGATAAACCTTTTCTGGGATGGAGAGTGCCTACATGCAAAATGTAAGAGTCGGGCAGATTTGGAAAAACATTCTTGTTATCAGTAGATTCATATGGTTCCGAGTCAAACCCAGGATGGACTACAGTGATTTTAGATGGATCTGTATGGTAATAATCTATTATGTCTTGCTTGGTTGCCTCAGAGTCGGCGATTAGGTGACTAGCACGATTCACGTTGTGTTTGGTAGACCAACGTAAATATGCTAATTGTATAGGCGGATGCATTTTTGGGTAGTGCATGAATCCGAGGTCGTGTACAGTTACAACTGAAGGTACCGGGCAGTATATTGGAATGACATGGGCTGGAACAAAAAGCAAATCGGGCGGGTTAAACGTCAACTCACCTGACAATCTTAAGTGGGTCCATGTGAAAGGTGATGCCATAACCTTAGATTCCACAAGCGAGCTTGTACGATAAAGTGTCGGACAAGGGTTGTCTCTGTAATAAAGCCTCCACAGATATTTTGTCTTTGATCTAACTAGAGCATTGATCATTTGTAACGAGTAATTTTCAGTGCCCGTCTTTTGTGGTACTGTACTGCGGCTTGCGTCCACACCAACAACCAATTGCTTTTGTAGGTTTGGTAGACTGGAGGACATCATTGGTTTTGGTGCTGGCTATAGAAAAGTGGATGACTACGTATAACCCAAGCCTGTTGGTCGCTAATCGTGTAGTTGTCTATGTTTCCGCTATCCTGCCAGAACATATAGTTTGAGCTATCTGCTTTTGTACATTCATGGCCTTCAACTTCGCCGCTTGCATCTAGGTCGAATTCATTTAATGTGCACTCTAGAGTGTCGTCAAATAAATCAAAAGAATTACCATCCGCCTCTGTAGTGTGCGTCAGCCCCATAAAGTGAGATCCTTCATGTACAATGGTTGCGCCTACATAACGGTAGTCGCCATAATGCTCTTGTAGACTAATAACAACACAGGACGATTGTGATTCTAACGAAAAATTCATACCAGGGATCGGCGAAATACCCAACACTGGCAAATAAACCTCTTTGGTTTCGGAATATTCGTCGAACACATCAATCAGTGCAACATTCAGTGCTCTAGAGGCTCCTATATTTGCTGCTGTTGCTTTACAAAGGCTGGACAAGTTGGTTTCATTGGATCTAGCAAACATCGTCTTATCTGTGGGGCTAGAATTAAACACACTTAATTTTCCAAGCTGCATATTTTGTTGTTTGAGTAAATTATCAATAGATTCTCTTATTTCGTTTTGCATTCGGTTACGTTCCTCGGCAAAAGCTAGAGATTCAACTTTACTAAGAACCCAAATGTTGATGTCGATTGTTTGTAGCTCATCCTTAAAAAGGGTTTTTGGATTAGTGTCTGAGCGAATTATTGTTGCTGCATCACAAATAGGTTGCCCCATTGAGTATAGTTCTATTTTGTAATCTCCGTGTAGCAAAGGATGCTTGGGGTTGGAAGGGAACTGCAAATTAATTTCTCCTTCGGCGCCGCAAGACCCAGAATAATATTCATTGTTGGAACACTCATCTTCGGGTGAACTTTGTATGTCATACAGTACATTACCGTTCGGTGAAGTTAAGCGACTCATTACAATCAAGTTGTCTGGCTCAAGTGTGCGTGCAGAAAAAACAACAGACAAGTCGTCGGGCTGAACAGACATTAGCACATTCGAATCTATTCCTAGCGCTCCCAATGAGTTGATACGCAAATCAGGATTGGATACATCAGTTTCAATAGCATTTTCAACTAGCACACAGTCTGCTTCTTTAGGCATAACCCTTTCGTCGTAATCATAGACTTTCAAATTGTTAAATGCGATAACGTCAGGATTGTCTGTTGTCCACCCGACCAGACCAATTCCTCCTTGCGATATATTGTTCATCTCGAGCGAAGTAAGCAGGATGTTGTTTGCAAAAAACTCAAAACGATTGCCGACCATATCCACCCTTATATTGTTGATTGAGAAATTCTGATCAGCAAGTTGGGGAACATAACTTGTAAAGAGCGTGTCCACGCTGTATGAAGGGTTGGCAACAGACTCATCAGAAGTTATACTGAAAACCTTATAGTTTGCTTGCCCATCGACTGCAAACAAATAATAATTGTTTTCGTCATGCATTCGGTGTGCAATACCTATCCAGGTGTCCGGATGCTGTCCGAAAGCTATATCCACTGTTATGGATATGTCCGGTGGGAATGGCAATCTATAACTACTAAGTTGAGTGAACTGTGCTTCCATTATGTTCATTTTAAAACTAGAGTCTACATACTCAGTCACTAAGTTAGTGTAGTTTTCCTCGACTATACCACTCGATTTGTCACTGAAATCATCTCTAAAAGGAACAAGGAAACGCGGCTGTTCCGTGGGCGTGCTTGTAGCGGTCGGAGGTGGGGTATACGTGCTAGTTGGCGACGGCGTGCTCGTGCTAGTAGGAGATGGGGTGTTTGTGACCGTAGCAGGAATTGTATTAGTTGGAGATGGTTTGTAGGTTTTTGTGGACGTAGGTGTGGTTGTAGCAGATGGGGATGGCGTGAAAGAGATGGAAAAATCAGAGATAATATCTTGTGGATTGTTACATCCTGCCATTTGGTTAGATAATAACAAAACAATCACAGGAAATAATAGTAGTTTATTGATCATGTTCTGTGGAATTGACGGACTGTCACAAGGCTGTCTTTATGCTGGCACTGGAAATTGGACCTTCCCGAATTATTTTTGGAGGATTAACACTACAATCCACAACCGTCGAAGGTAATGAGGGTCTATTTGTGTTCCCAGAAACGATTAGATCGAGTTCGTTACCAAAAGATGCTTTCACGTCAGAACAAGACATAGACTCTGACGCTCCGGATATGTTTGCACTACTTACCGCTAAAGGTCCCACAAGGTTTAGCAACTCTAACAACCATGAGTGGTTGGGGCTGCGTAAAGCTACTGTGGATCCAGGGGCAACAATAGTTGGTACACTATCGTTTTTGTTTACAACTATAGATAGGGGTCCAGGCCAAAACGCCTTTGCGAGATTGCGTGCGCTTGGAGATACATCTTTAGCGAGAGACCAAGCATCAGAGAAATTTCCAACAAGGATAGGAATTGCTTTGTTCAAAGCGCGTGATTTGGCATAGTACATTCTCTTAACAGCGGACGTGTTTGTAAAAAGAGCTCCTACACCATAAACGGTATCTGTAGGAAATGCGATTAGGCCGCCATTTGTGAGGATTTTAATAGACGAGTTAATGGAATTGTTGTTCGACTCGGCTATGATGGGTGTGTGTTGGTTGGTTTTAAAACACATTGCGATTCTTGGTCAGGTTGTGATTTTTAGCATTCGTGGTCGACCTGCAAGGTCTGGTACCATACTACAATCAGCAGAGCCGAAATAGTACTTCGCCATTTTTAGAATTTTATCGGAAGAATTACCAATCTCCATTAACAAACTGCCGCCCTTGTTAAGATGTTTGCCGGCGGTGGATATGAGCTTGCGAACAATGTTTAGACCGTTTCGTCCACCATCGAGCGCTAGACGTGGCTCATGCTTTCCTACAGACAGTGTGCAAGCCTCTTGTGTGGTTAGATAGGGAGGATTCGCACATATGACATCGAATTTTCCCATGCCGGTTAGTAAATCTGCTTGAACAAATTCAATGCGATTGTGTACAGCATGGCGAAGTGAGTTTGTTCTGGCTAGAGATAGAGCGTCCAGTGAGATGTCAGATGCAAACAACAAGGCATCTGGCAAGTTGAGTGCCAAAGCAATAGCTATAGCACCGCAACCAGTCCCTACGTCTACTATTCGTGAATTCGGGTGCTTTCCGGCAATGGAAATAGAGTGTTCGACTATCGTTTCGGTTTCAGGCCGTGGAATAAGAGCTCTTTTGTCGACAGTAAAACTTATACCGAAGAATTCCCAATATCCCAACAAATAGGGCAATGGCTCTCCCTCGTTACGTATCTGAAGCGAACAGTTGTATGAGGCAAGAGTGGTTTCTGACAAAAATTTCTCTGGATGGGCAGCTATCCAAGAACGCGACTCATTTAGGTAATGGGATAGTAAAACTTCTGCTTCAAGCTGTGGGTTATCTGCAGAGGATAAGACACTAGCTCCGTGACGAACTGCTTTTAGCACAGTACAATTGGACTTCATTGTTATATGTCTGTGTGGCTGTCAATGTCCGCGTCAGCAAGGCGGCTTGCTTCTTCACGACTTGCAAGCTCGTCAATAAATGCATCAATGTCCCCACTAAGGACTCCTTCCAGATTGTGCGAAGTGATATTTATTCGATGATCGGTCACACGGTTTTGAGGGAAGTTATATGTCCTGATTTTTTCACTCCTATCGCCCGTACCAACCTGCGCTCTTCTATTGGCTTCTTGTTCGGTACGTCTCTTCTCTAACTCCTTTTCATACAAGCGGGCACGTAGAACGGACATTGCTCGCAAACGGTTTTGCATTTGGGATCTTTCGTCCTGGCACTGGACCACCACCCCTGTAGGCTTGTGGATAAGACGGACCGCCGTAGAGTTCTTTTGTACACTCTGACCACCGGCACCACCAGCCCTGTACACCTCCATTTTTATATCGCTATCGGGTATGTTAATCTCAACATTATCCACTTCAGCCATTACTGCTACTGTTGATGTAGAGGTGTGTATTCTGCCTTGGGTTTCTGTTTCAGGCACACGTTGAACTCTGTGCACGCCAGATTCGTATTTCAAACGCGAATAAGCTCCTGTACCTTTGATTTCCACTATGACCTCTTTGTATCCTCCCACACCGCTTGTATTGGCTGACAATATTTCAGTGCGCCATTTTCGATTCTCTGCATATCTTGAGTACATACGGTAAAGATCCGCAGCAAACAGACCGGCCTCGTCGCCGCCTGCCCCCGCACGTATTTCAACTATGACGTCTTTTTTGTCCCGCGGGTCGGCGGGAAGCAGTAGTGTGAGTATCTTTTTTTCAAGTGTTTCCACATTGTTTCTAAGTGTTTCAATTTCATCCTCGACCAATGGGCGCATTTCAGTGTCATCCAACAGAGACTCAGCATCTGTAAGTGATTGGGTGGTTTCACGATACTGGATAGCCAAAGACACAATAGGCTCTATGCGAGCACGTTCTTGAGCATACTCTGTAACCCGAGTATAGTCAGTGGCTATTGCTGGGTCAGCAAGCAGTTGTGTTATCTCTGCAAACCTAGCTTCAATACCTGCAAGCTTATCTAGCATTGTGATACAGATCCATAAGACAGTGGTTTTGTGATTCCGTTTTCTGTTCGATATGTGGCAGTGCCAATAACATAACGCAGCTGCGTGATAGTTTAGTTAATATATAACGAAAGTGCTATGAGGCAAACAATAATGAAAGACCCTAGATATGCAATACGTTTAAGATCTTTAGTGAGGTGAGTATAATCAGTGGGCAGCGAATCGCGAGCTCGTACACGTTCAAGAGCAGGGCTTTGTGCTCGCGACTTATTACTATGACTCTGTTTGTTTCTTCTTTGGCGTCTTGTAGTTCGTTTGCTCACAATTGTTCCCCGCCTATTAAAGTAAATGATACATCTTGCAATCAGATTCGTACAGGGCAATACTATGATTTCTGTAGTTCACCAAAAACCACGATGCGCTTGTTATCAATAAGGTAAGGATAACAGGAAATCAGCGTTAAGGATGGTGTTGTCGTTGGGTCCATAACGCTTACCGCCGTTGGTTCTACAATTTCCGTTCCTTTTATCACGTATGTAAATTGCTCACCCATTGTACTAATAGTAACTGTGTCTCCAGGTAGCAGCATATCTAGATTTTTGAATATTTCACCAAAAATATCGTTATGTGCTGATAGTACTAAGTTGCCATTTTGGCCGGGACTAGCTGTGCCAATGTGTTGGCCCACACCTCGCCGTAGTTGCTCCCATCCGTCTCCTTGTACAATAGGAGCATCGACTTGTATTGCAGGAATGACTATTCGCGTTGCCTGTCTTGCGCTTGGGGTAGGAATGATGACAGCTGGCAACGCCTGTACTAGGGGACGCAAATTCTCAGGTATTTCAGAGTCGTTTGGGCGAGTGCCTCCAGGGTCGGTAGGGGGGACGTGCCCACCGGGTAGAACCAATGCTTTGATTATAGGGGTAGGAGATAAAGTAGGATAAACATCAGCTGATATAACCTCTTTTACTTCTTTGTTTATAACCTCTCTTGCTTGCCACAAATCATACCCTAGGTAAATCAAACCAACAACAGCTGTTATCTCTAGCAACCATAAAGCGCGGCTAGTAATACTGCCGATTTGGAACTTGCGACGAGGAGGAGACCAATCTTCAGTTTGTGACACATCTATGTCGGATTGGAGTGCACGCCCAGTTTGTCTGTATTTACGTAACCTCTCCTCTCGAGCTCTGTGTTTCTTTATCTTGAGTATTTGCTCAAGCTCCTCTATAGAGAGGTCATCCACGGATCGACGATCTTTCACGGCATTGCTTTTCGCCTTGCTACTGCGAATACCTCCCTCTGGAAGAACCACCTAAAAGGTGGAGAGCCGAATAGAAACTTTCTGATAATAGACAACAACAATGATTCATTTCTGTTTAGTCCTGGACTGTCTAACCAAACCTTACTGTGAAAACCGGATTTCCGAAGATTTAACCACATACTTAGTGCACTTTGTTCGTTTACATGCACATCAATGTTAACAGATACGTTTAGAGCCCTAGGGTTTGCGGGGTATAAATGACCCTGACCAACAATGATTCGAAATAGCCTGACAAACGGGTATGCATATAGGTCGTACCAAGCATTTGGCGCAGTGTGTATTATCATCAGACCATCATGCTTCAACACGCGAAATACTTGCTGAAAAGTCATTTCTAATTCCCAAGGGAAAAGATGCTCTACAACGTCTAGCATAAGAACTCGATCAAAATAGTGTTGAGGAAATGGTAAGCTCTTAGCATCAGCCAACGACACTTGGTTGTTGCTTTCATCGCTGATTCGGCTTATGTTCACAGCTGCTGGAGCGTAGTCTATGCCATAAGTGTAAGCCCCTAATTTTGAACAAGCGCTTACAATTTCTCCACGACCACAACCTATATCCAGAACTTTCATTCCAGGCTCTATATTAGCGTACTCTAGGGATTTTTGTAGTCGTGGAGAAAGTTGTGACCCATGAGTTAGTTTGAATTCGTCGAACCCTTCACATGCTGACAAAAAATAATCCTCGTCATACAATTCTGGCGGTAGGGACTTCTGTTGGTTGTAGTCAGTTTTCATTTTTTGTTGCCGTTTGTCTAACCCTAGGCTTGATTAGTTGAAATATCTGTGCCAACTCAGGCACTTTCATTATATTCATAAAGGTTATATAGCATACTATGCCAGTTATGCTAGGAATGAATACGGATGCCAGTTCACCAACTATTGAATTAGGCCATGAAACATTTGTAGTGCCCCACAAGGTACTTGCTATAACGAGCCCCATTATGCTTGCTGCCAGTGTTGCTCTGGTAGCTGTGAACATGATCCTATGGCCACGCATACTACCGACGCGTCGATGTAGCAGGACATACATAGTCACTGCGTGATAACACAACTGTATTGCATTTGCGATAATAAGATCGCCCAATTGCATTGGGCGAAACAGTGAAGGTAAAAGTGCGGCTGCTAGATATACAATTACACCCACGACACCCACAAGCGCTGGCGTCCACGCCTCCTGTCTAGCATAAAAGGCATTTACTAGCGGTAAGTCAAGTGCAGCTGCAATGATTCCAACCAAGTATAGCCTTAGAACGTAAGTGGTCATTTCAGTATCTTTCGGCAGAAAATCTCCGTGCTCTAATATTAGTTCAACGACAGGCCTAGCAAGAATTAGTAGTCCTATAGTAGCGGGCACTATTAATACCAACACCAATCTTAGTGCATGGGACAGCGTTTCTAAAAAATCTTTGTTACCTGACCGATTTGTCCAGTTAGCTTGTCTAGCTAATGTTGGCAGAATCGCTATTGAGATAGCTGTAGATGTGAGGCCAAGGGGAAACTGCATTATTGTTGTTGCGTAATCCATCCAAGCAATACTTTGGTCGCCTGTGGCAGATGCTAGTCGGTATGATACACCTCGGCTAATCATGTCAACAACTAGTCCTAAGGCTATAGGTAAATATAACCTAGCTATTCTTCTTATGGCAGGATGATGCCAGTCAACAACCAGACTTAATTTAGTGTCGCGAATACCTGGAAGCTGAAGAACTACTTGCAGCACTGAACCTATAAGGAGACCGATTGCTAAAGAGTGCACACCTAAACTTTCTGCAAAAAATATTGTACATAATACGATACCCAGATTGAACATAGCCGCATTGAAGGCAGGTAGAGTGAACCGCTTTAGTGAATAAAGCAAACCTGCGAGTATTCCAGCGAAATTAAGAAACAGTATGGCAGGCAGCGTTATGCGCAGCAGTTTTGCAGTGATTTCTAGTGTCTCAAATGTCATTCCACCGCTTACTAGCCAAACTATTTGTTCGGCAAAAATTTCTCCCAATATCACTATAGGAGTTAATATGGCCACACAAAGTGTCAATAAGAAAGAGGTAATTAGCCACAACTCATTACGGTTTTCTGCGCGGGAGTATGAACTAAAAACAGGTATTAGCGCTGCATTAACCATTCCTCCTGCTAACAAATCGTAAAACCACATAGGTATTTTAGAGGCTATGTTAAAGGCGCTTACAAGGCCAGTGGCACCAAAGTAGTATGATTTTGCTATGTCTCTAACTAAACCCAGTACACGAGAAATAATGTTACCAATGGCAATTACAGAGGCAGCTCTAGCGATAGATGCTAGTTCTTCCGGAAGTGGGTCATGAGGAAGGTTTACTTCCCTATTAGAGTTTGGGTTTGAGGTCATGATTTGTTTGCCCTAGTGTACAGGAGCTCGTCTTTGACTGACTGTGCAGACTGGGTAGTCATACCGTTAACTCCAATTAATTCGGCTAGACTGGCTTTACGTATCTGCTCTAAGGAGCCGAAGTGTCTAAGAAGCGACTTGCGGCGTTTGGGACCAATCCCCGGTATACTTTCTAACTGTGACGTGATACTAGATTTTCCGCGTAGGCGCCGATGATGTTGTAATGCAAACCGGTGAGCTTCGTCTCTTATGCGCTGGACAAGAAACATACCTGAGGATCTGGCATTAAGTTTTACCGAGAGTTTTTGTTGTGGCAAATGCAATTCTTCCTTTTGTTTCGATATTGCCGCTACTGAAATTGTACTGGCAAGACCGAACTCTTGTAGAACATTTAGGGCAATACTAAGATGTCCTTTGCCTCCGTCTACAAGTAATAGGTCCGGGGCTTTTGCAAACGATTCCGTTGACTTTGGTTGGGTACGTTTTGTCTCTTGGTGGCTTAATAATCTTCGGAACCTGCGCACCAATACTTCTTTCATACTAGCATAGTCATCTGGGCCATTAATTGTACGTATTGTGAAACGACGATAATGCGACTTATCAGGAGTGCCTTGATGAAATACCACCATACTACCTGTAATTTGCTCGCCCTGTGTGTGAGATATATCAAAACACTCAATGCGATTAGGTGTTTTGGGTAGCTTGAGACTTGATTTTAGTTCGGCAAGAGCTGCTTCCTGTTTTTGCGTGTCCAGATGCCATTGAGAACGGACAGCATCCAAAGTTGTTGAAGCATTCTCTGTAGCCATTAGTATAAGCTTGTGCTTTGCGCCACGTTGCGGAACCACTAATTTAGTCTTGGATTTAGAATGGAGGCTACTCAACCACTTCTCAATAGTTGGAGAATCAGTTATTTGTTCTGGCAGCAGTATTTCGGTCGGTATGAAGGTTGATACGTGATAGAACTGTTTAACAAATGTGGAAAGTATTGATGCATTGTTTTCGTCAGCTGTCCCTTCCAATAAATAGTAGTCGCGACCGATAAGCTTGCCTAATCGTACAAAAAACACCTGTACGCATGCGTCGTTCTTTTTTCTTGCTAACGAAATCACATCCATGTCTGTTTTATGAGTACCGATAACTTGCTGCTTAGCTACCACATTGTCTATTGCCTGAAGCTGGTCTCGTAATTCCGCGGCAGTTTCGTACCGCTGTTGTTTAGACGCTGAGCGCATTTCATTGCGTAGCCTCTTGACAACGGACTCCGTGCGGCCCTGTAAGAAGCTACATAAATCGTCTATCATTAGACGATAGTCTTCCTCACTAGTGTTGCCAATACAAGGAGCATTGCACAACTTTATATCCCAATACAAACAAGCGCGGTCGTCATTTCCCGTAATTACTCTATCACAAGTTAAATAGGGGAATATTTTCCGCAGCAAACTTAGGCTTTGATGAACTGCCCAAATATTTGTGTAAGGACCAAAATAGCGATGGCCACTATTATCCATGCTTTTCCGTGTGACAGTTACTTTGGGGTAACGATCTCCCCAATGAACCTTTATATACGGGTAACCTTTGTCGTCTTTCCAGCGTACATTGTATTTCGGTTTGTAACGATTAATTAGGTTGTATTCTAGTAGTAGTGACTCTAGGTCTGAACTTTGGATAATCCAATCAATATCAACAATTTTTCGCACAAGTTCGCGTGTGCGAGGACTGTGATTTGATGAGTTTTGGAAGTAAGAGCGTACTCTTGTTCTTATGTTTGCTGCTTTTCCAACATACAGCACCTTATCATCCGCGCCCTTCATTAAATAGCAGCCAGGCTTGCTAGGTAGACTTCCAATTTGTTTGTTTATTAAGTGCTTTGTGCTACACATCAGCAAGATTGTAGCACGTAGTTAGGTTATAAGCCGTAGTTTGCTGTCAATCATACCCTTTTATGTTTCATTACAATGTACCTGTGCTATAATCCACGACTAATATGAGTATAAAAACACATCAGAGTTTGTTAGCAGGTGTGCTTGTTGCAGTACTATCTAGTGTAGTGTATGCAACGTCACTAGCTGCGCCACAGCTTCAGACTAATTTGCTAAGCAATTCCGGATTTGAAAGCACGTTCGCTGCAGATGGTGTAGGTACCGGATGGTTAAAATGGGTTGTTTCTGGAACACCTACATTTAAACAGATAACCAGCACCACAGATGCAAAGCGTGTAACTGAAGGGGCAAGTGCCCAGCAACTAGAAGGTGCCAACATCGCATACTCTGCAGGATTGCAGCAAGAAGTCAATGGTTTGACCGTAGGGAAGACTTACAAGTTTACAGTTTATGGTCATGCATGGGCTAGCACTGGGGATGACTCAACCGTTTCTACAGATACTATCAATTTAAGAATAGGAATTGCTCCGGGCAGTACATATGCGGCTGACCCCAATATTACATGGTCAGGAGTTTATACTTATACAGACACATATAGTCTTATGAGTGTTGAAGTCGTGGCCACTGATACGGTGGCGACAGTATTTACATGGGCGGAAGTATCTACTGCTCGCAAACATAATGATGTGTATTGGGATAATGCTGCGTTTGTGGAAGTAGGAGCTGTTACAGCAACAGAAACAACCACAGACTCTACAAATGAAACTACTACACAGACATCACAACCAACTCAGGACTCTAGCATGCTTGTTGCCCCAACAGACTTTCCCATGCCAACCCCTGACGATACCGGACAAATTATTTATTATGTGCAGCCAAACGACAGCTTAGTGCATATTGCTACCATTGCTTGTGGGGAAACTATCGAGTGTTTAGAAAAAATCAGGACTTTGAATCCGGGCTTAACAGGTGACATTATATACCCTGGCCAGAAATTAGTTATTGGCGAAGCACAAAATACAATTTCTACAAACGGAGACGTAGGCACCGATGAGACTCCTGAACCCTCAGATGACACTACAGAGGATGTACAAGAAGCAGATTCCGCAGATAGTGTTGTTGAAGAATCGTCTGAAGGCATGGAAGGTATAGAAGAAGACGTTGAAGCTATTAGATCAACCCCAGCTCCAGATGAAACAGGAGCTATATGCGTGACATTGTATTCTGATCTTAATGGAAATGGAGTGCTAGATTCTGGAGAAACGTTGGTAGCTGATGGAACATTCAGTCTTGTGGATTTGGATAGTGGCGATACTGTTGACACTTACAGTACTGACGGTACAAGTGAACCATACTGTTTTAGTGATTTGGCTACAGGAACATATAGGGTGGTGTCTTCAGCTCCTGTTGGTCATACACCTACAACAAGAGTTGACTGGGACCTAACTCTAGCGACAGGAAGTACTGCAAATCTTGAGTTTGGTGCTCAGTTTACAGGAGAAGATTTGGAAATTGCTACTGTTGAACCGGAAAATACACCTCTTAGGCCTGCTTTGATGGGAGCGTTTGGAGTAATGTTATTGCTTTCTGCTGCTGGTATAGCAGGGTATATGGTTGTAAGTAGACGTAGATAAACCATTCAAATAGTATTTACCAAAATATATTATTCTAGAAAATGGCAACAGTTGATTGTCACTTTGTCTATTTGCTTGTCCACATAACAAAGGTTATACACCTACAAAACTAAATCGAGGATTTGGCTTATTGTTGCACCTGATGCCTAAACAATCTTTATGCACAGAGAAGGCTTGCTAGCTTATATTGAATAAGTTTTGTGTAATAAATTGATTGCTATGGCTTCGTGTGTCGTGATGCTATAATTTTTGTGTGCCAAAATACAACTCTTATAGTATCCGGACGGCAATTTTACTTCCACTAGTTACATTTGTGCTTCGAGTTATTAGGTTGGATTATAGGCCTCTATGGTGGGATGAGGGGCGTAATATTTTTTTCGCTAACCTAGATTGGCAGAGCGCAGCAAACGTAGCAGTAAGAAGTGGAGATGTGAACCCACCTGTATACAGGATGTTGTTGAGCGCTTGGATGTCAATTGTTAGTCCATCACCCTTTACGATTAGATTGCTTTCGGTTTTCTTTGGATTACTGACTGTTGCTGTGATATATAGGTTTGCACTAGAAATATTTAATCGGCGTGTTGGCACTATAACAGGTGTCTTAAGCGCGTTTGCACCCGCTTTTATATATTATTCGCAGGAAGCCAAAGGATACGCATTGATGGTACTAGCTGTTGTGTTGTCGTCGTGGATTTGGCACCGTCTCCATAGTAGTGCGCTTGATAAACAAAAACATTTATGGTGGTCAGCATCTATTGTTGCTTTAATAGGCGCTGGCTCTCACTATTTTTATTTTCTTTTCGTGTTTACACAGATGGTGTGGACTGCAGTGTGGAGTTGGTTGCCTGATAGAAATAAAAGAAGAACATCTAACATAAAATATCTTGGTAAGTGGATAGCAGTACAAATGTTCGGCGTCATACCTGTTTTGGTGTACTCTTGGCACTCGATAGTGGTATTGATGTATGGTTATAAAGGCAGCGTGTCGGTAGGATTACCTTTTGATCTTCCGTCTTTAGACGATTTGGCACGATGGGGAGCTACAACAACATTAGAGTTATCAAACCCTTATAGACAGGCGGGCCTATTTTTTAGGGATTTTTTCCTGGAAAATATTATTGGTCCGAACTCAGCACCTAACCTGAGATTGATGATCGGAGCAACTGTATTGGTAGCTGTCTATATAAGTTTGAAAAAATATTCTTCACCAACATTTCCTAAAAAAAATTTATTGATGTGGGTATTTGTACCATCAATCCTCAGTCTGATGTTTTCTTTTGTGTTCAGCTATTATTATGCGAGATTCCTTATCTTTGTCTTGCCAGCAATATTACTGCTAATAGCTAGTGGCTTACAGTTGTTATGGGAAAGAGGCAAGGTGCTGTGTTTTGTAATAGTGCTGGCGTTATCAGTTGTGTGGACTGGGCACCTGTCAAGCTATTACACAAACCCGGGCGATACTACTGAAGACTGGAGAGAGCTTGTAGTTTACTTAGATAAAACACATCGTCCAGGAGATCTCATAGTCCACACTTATGACTGGATGCAAGGCTACATTCATGCATATACAGAGACGAATGGTGCTTTTGACTATTTTTATGTTGCTGGACTAGACGCAAAAACGCTTGCATCGACAGCCGTTACCAGAGAAAGACTATGGCTGCTAGATTATGAGAACACACCTTTTAGTTATGGAAATTGGCCTGGTGCTTGGATGCGAGAACATTACGCGTTAGCTGGCACAAGCATGTTTGGAAAGGCTTCAATTAGTACTTTTGTACAACCCGACTATTTAGGTAGTGTCGAGACGAGTGTTAGTTTTTCTAATGGTATTGAAATGAGTTGGACACCAGTAGAAGTGCAGAAAAAAGCGGGAGATGCGGTTGCCATAGAATTGTTTTTTGTTGCCCCGAATTCGAGAATTGATGCATATCAGATATTCTTGCACCTGTTAGATAGAGAAGGAAAACTGATTGCGGGTAATGACATTGGTCCATACAATAACTTGCGGCCCACTGTGACTTGGGGTGCTGGAGATAAAGTTAACAGTCCTCACGCGTTGTTGCTTCCATATGATATTGTTACTGGTGAATACGAGCTACATGCTGGAATGTATAGTATAACGACTGGCACAAGGCTTTCGACGATGGGTGGTAAGGAGTCAGTAAGGCTTGGTTTGGTTGAAATACCTCACAAAAAATCGTGATCAATCAAGACAGCCATTTAATCAATCTAATAATACCCATATGTGCTGGTCTTCTATGAGATGATGTATTGTGTCGTTGCATAATCTCTGTGCGATTCTCGTGGTAGTATGAGTATGCACGGAGGAGCATTTCACTATTGTTAAGAGTAGGATGCCAGCCCAGCTCGTGTTTAATTCTGGTGGTGTCAAATTGAAAATCTTCCGATATCATTTTATACTGGTATGGTCCTAGCGGAGAAATACGCAGGCGGTGTGCTAACTTCATAGCAAGTAAAGTTGCGTTTTTTGGAAGTGAACGAACCTTAGATTTGGTTCCTGCATGCTCTATAACGTGTTCGTAAACTGTACGTAGGTCGGGCACATTGTCTGAGCCGACATTAAAAACCCGTGAACCTTCGTATGCCATTGCTTGTATGCATGCTTTAGCTAGATCAGGAGCATAAACAAACTGATAATGATTTCGTCCTGGACCAACGGTCCATACAGTACGACCTTCATAAATAAACTCGAATAGTATAGCTAAGAGTCCTAGACGTCCCTCGTCAATGATAGTGGGACATCTTAGTATTATGACATCTAATTTTTTGGAGCAATCCAGTAAAATATTTTCCGCCTCTAGTTTTGACAGCCCATAGATTTCTACAGGATTAGGAGTGTCATTCTCTTGTACAGGCCTGCCTAAATTGTGGCCCCAGAGACAGTTAGAAGATGTGAAAATCAATTTAGACGTTCCTGATTCAATAGCTGTGTTTGCAATATTGCGGGTACCTTCAACATTAGATTCCCACAGCAATTTTTTGTCGGGCATATCGTGAGCAAGCATAGCTGCACAATGAAATACAGCACCAAATTTATGTTGATCAAACAATCGTTTTGCAAGTTTTGAATCTCGGACATCTCCTTGTACTGTAATTAAGCTGGAGTGACGATAATCATCGTTGTGAAGATCTAAACCCACACATGAATAGCCTTGCGTGAGCAGCTGTTTTTTTAGTATGTTGCCGAAGAACCCAGAACTACCAGTTATTAGCAAAGGTTTGTTTGTCATGTTTTTGTGCTCATATTAACAAACATTATAACCTTCTTGCTCTTATCGTTGCGAAACAAATTTTGCTTGACATTTGTGTGCATATTGCATAAGCTATGTAGTCCCCCAATCAAAATGTGAACAAGTCCGCCAGGGTCTTGTGCCTAGAAAACATCGGGCAATAAAGTTATCACTTCTTGTGCGGGGGACTTTTAGTCTAGACACAAGATTTAAAGGATGAATCAATGTTCAAAGTCAAACCTAGCAACTTGTTCATAATGCGTGTCAGCTTAATATTTGTTGCTCTCTTTGTATGGCCTGTGTTAACGGTGAGTGGTACTTCTTTAGAAAAGGGTGTTAGGCAGCAGATGCGTTGCAAAGGCAGTTCACCCACCTTGTCTGTAAGGTCATCTCCCGGAACTGAATTTGAGGAAATAGCAAAAATAAGCACTACAAATGGTATTGTTGTTGGGGATTTTGTTGACGGTTGGTATCGAGTTTCAGTGAGCACTTCAGTGGAAGGTTGGGTGTCGGGCAGGGATATCGACGGATGTGACTCGGGAAACCTTGTGTTTATGGGAAAAACCGAGAATGAAATGCGAGACGAGCTTGCAACTGCTGGTTACCCTTTTGCGGGCACAGCTTCACCAGATGAAATCTTACGTGTGTATTCGAGTACTGCCGTGGATGTTGATAATGCTAATAGCAAACATGTTCGGTACAGTCCAGGGACTATGTCGTTGTTTACACGTTGGGCTTCTCAGGTCTCTCCGGACAATTCTCTACCTCATTATCCAAGACCTCAATTGGTGAGAAGCCAGTGGTTGAATCTTAACGGTATGTGGGGCTTTCAGAGAGCAAGTACTGGTGAAAACCCACCATTTAATAAAACGCTTTCCAGCAACATATTAGTGCCCTTCCCTCCAGAATCGGCGCTATCAGGAGTCATGAGTCATATTGACCGCGCCTGGTACAGGCGTGAGGTTGAAATCCCATCAGTCTGGAACGGCCAGCGAATAATTCTGCACTTTGGCGCTGTTGATTGGGAAGCTACAATTTACATAAACGGCCATCATGTAGGGACTAATCAGGGCGGATACAATCCTTTTAGTTTTGATATTACAGACTTTCTCCATTATTCAGGAGTTCAGGAGATTGTTGTCGGTGTCTTCGACCCAACAGACAGTGGAGAACAAGCACGTGGCAAACAAGTACACAACCCCATAGATATATGGTACACAGCCTCTACAGGAATATGGCAAACAGTGTGGTTAGAACCAGTACCTGTTACTCGTGTTGATTATTTGAGGATTGTGCCAGATGTGGCCCGTGGTGGAGTAATGTTAGAAACAAGCGTTGTTGGAGATTTATCGTCGGTAATAGCGCATTTGAAGGTAAGATCTAAAGGTAAGTTGGTGTCAAGTTATTCGGTACCAGTAAACCAAAACTATTTTGTACCAATAAGGAACCCTGTTCTCTGGTCCCCAGACAACCCTCATCTTTATGATGTAGAAATAAACATTGTTAGTAACGGTACTGTTGTTGACAAGGTAACCAGCTATTTTGGTTTACGAACGATCTCGATATCAGATGTGGGTAACGTTCCTCGTATCCATCTTAATGGACGCCCATTTTTTCACATCGGAGTACTCGACCAGGGTTATTGGCCCGACGGTTTATATACAGCACCGACTGATGAGGCCCTTGTTTACGATCTTGATATGGTCAAACATTTTGGTTACAACCTTGTACGTAAACACATGAAAATTGAACCTCAACGTTGGTATTATTGGGCTGACCGTAAAGGGGTTTTGGTGTGGCAGGATATGCCAATGGGTAACAATTGGTCTGATTGGGGAAAACAACGCTATAAAGCAGAGTTACAACAAATGATATCGAATCTTTACAATCATCCGTCTGTTGTAACCTGGGTTTTATTTAATGAGCGTTGGGGAGAGTTTGATGTTAGTGAAATAACTGAATACACAAAAAGTTTAGACCCATTCCGGTTAGTTGTTGGTGCTACAGGGTACGCTGATAAAGGTGTTGGTGACATAGTAAGTTATCATTCATACAATCAAATTTATTTTCCTGAAGTAAGCAATGGTGAAGCGCGAATTCTTGCAGAGTGGGGAGGTCTGGGTTTACCAGTGGATGGACATTTGTGGACAGAAGATGACTTGCGATGGGGTGAACCAAGTTACGTACAACCGGTAACAGATACTAATGATTTTGTAGAATGGTATCGTAAATACGTTGACCAAATTGGGCTCTTAAAACAACATATAGGGTTAAGTGGCGCAATTTATTCGCAGATTGCAGATGTAGAGAGAGAGTCTACTGGACTGATAACTTATGATCGTGAAATAGTTAAGGTGGACCCCAGGTTAATGCGGTCTATACATTCGTTTTTACGTTAACATGAATATTATCTACGACATAGCCTTTCGGTAGATTTCTAAGGTGCCGATAGCGGTTTGTTCCCAGCTAAATTTAGAAGATTGTATTAGTCCACGCTGTCGCAAATCAGATGCCAGGTTTTCGTCTACTATTACACTGATTATAGCTGCTCCTAATTCGCGGGCATCCACTGGTTCGGATATAAGATAAGCGGCATCTCCTACAACCTCTTTGAGTGCCCCTGCACTTGTTGTTACTACTGGCACACCACAGGCCATGGCCTCTAAGGGAGGCAAACCGAAACCTTCATAGCTTGAAGGAAATACAAAGCAGGATGCTAGTTGATAAAGCGTAGTCTTTTCTTCTTCTTTAACCTCACCAATAAACCTTACTGTATCGTTTATCCCGAGTTCGTTGACAATGTTTGGTAAGTTATCGTATATATATCCATCCGGTTGTTCTGGCAGTCGGCCTGCTATTACTAATGGGCAGTCTTCATTCGCTATAGGTTCTGCCCAGGTCCACGCAGCCAACAAATGTCGTAAATTCTTGTGTCTTTGGAAACCTCCTAAGTACAGAATATAAGTGTCAGGAAGATTGTAGCTAGCACGTACTTTGTTAACAGCAACAGGGTTTTGCTGTGGTTTGTATACATCATCAGTGCCTAAGTGTATTGTATGAACTTGTGTGTCTGCTAAATTAAGATTGGCAACTATGTCATCATGGGATGTATTCGAATCGGTGATGATGTGAGATGCGCCTTGTGTAGCAGCTATTGTTATCGCAGTGTATACACGATGAATCAATGAACGGCTGTGCTCAGGAAGAAGGATGGGAATAATATCATGTATAGTTATAATCATAGGGCAAGGTGACTTAAATGGTGGGGACCAGTATGGTATATGTAGCACATCAGCTCCTACTCGTTTTGCGGCTCGAGGCACTATGACCTGCTCAAAATAAAACTTGTTGATTTGTCTGTCAAGGGTACTGTGAACGTGAAGTGTACAAGAGTCAGGTACTTCCGTTGAGACAGGTGATATCACATGAATTTCCATTCTTGTATCAGCACTGCTAAGATGTTTTAGTAATAGGCGCAGATATTGTCCAGAGCCGGTGTTAGGTTTATGAAAGAACCATCCGTTGATAAGCACGCGAGACATATAATATATTATGCTTTAGTTAGTGGTCTAAACCTAGACAAAATCAATTGGTTTAGGTAGAATTTGATTGCAGTGGTTGAGTTATTAAATAATATGAGGTCACAAAATTGGCAAATATTAGATCGGCTAAGAAGCGTATAAGATCGGACGCGAGAAAAACAATACGAAACCGTGCAAAGAAGTCGGATCTTAATACATCTATACGTAATGCTCGCGAAGCACTCCTGGGCAACAACTTTGAGCTGGCCCAAGAAGAAGTGATGAGCGCAGTTAGTAAGCTTGATAGGGCAGCCGAAAAAGGCGTGATACATCGAAACAATGCTGCTCGACGGAAAAGTAGGCTGATGAGCAGTTTGGCTAAAATTAGTAAGTCCGAGTGATTTGGGCACTACAGTTTCCATGTTTGGCAACAATCTTTAGTTGTAAGCGAAACTAGGTGCCATGTTTGTTGTTTGTGTTAGAAACGTCTAGGCGATAACCTTTGCCACGTACAGTTTTGAGTAAGCGAGGATCCAACGGGTCTTTTTCTATTGCTCGTCTCAACCAACTTATATGTACGTCTAGTGTTCGAGTGTCTCCAAGATAATCAGTTTCCCATACTTGTTTTATTAAATGTTTTCTAGATACCGTGCTCCCTGCTCGGTTTGCTAATACCTGTAACAATTTTGCCTCTTTTGGGGTAAGACGCTTTTCTTTATCCCAACACTGAACCCTTCGCTGCTTAATGCTAAGTTTTAGAGGACCTAGTTTGCGCCAGGTTCCAGCTGGAAGTGGAGCAAGACGCTTAATTGCGTTGAATAATTTGCGCGAAGTGAATGGCTTTACAAGACCTATGTCAATATAGGGTTTGTGGGTTAGTTGGGTGTTTTCCTTCGCCAACAAAATAATTTTACATTTTTTGCATGATTGATGTAAACGAAAGGATAGGCGAGTCCCACTTGTGCGCATTGATGCTGCATCTAGAATGACAATATCGGGCGCAAACTTCCGGATAGTATCTACAGCCTTTGATGTGTTATTCTCAATTCGAACTATATGGTTGCTCTTTAGTAGGTCAACAGAATAAGAACTCGGGTTGACCTTTTTGGCTTCAATTAACAGGATTCTGACACCTGTCATACATATACCTTTTGAAGCATCACTTTAATATTATGGAACATTTATATCTTTAGAAATTACGCAGATTTGAAAGTGGCATTATACTGATACATTGTACTGATTGCAAGTGTTAAATGATATTGACCAGCATCAGTACCTATATCTAGCAAGGTGTATAATCGTCACAAGTATTAGGGTGGACAAACCATATGATTGAGGAACATCTAAAGACAGCCATTATTTGCACCATTGGCCCGAATTCTGATTCAGAGGAAACATTGAGTGCCATGATGGCTGCTGGTATGAACGTGGCGCGTCTTAATTTTTCACATGGCACTACAGATTATCATGCAAAGGTTATAAAACGCATACGTACTGTTGCTGATGCTATGGAGTTGCCCGTTGCAATTGTACAGGACTTGCAAGGCCCGAGACTTCGAATAGGGCATTTTGCAGATGGGGCTATGGTTCGATTACAATCTGGCAGGCAATTTGTTATCACGACAGAAGACGTGCAAGGTGATTCAGAAAAGGTTAGCACGGATTATTCAGATTTACCCAGACTGGTTGATAGTGGAGACCTATTGCTGCTTAATGATGGAGCATTGGAGTTACAAGTTGAATCGAAAACCAAAACAGATATAATCACACGCGTAAATGTGGGTGGGTCTCTGCCAGCCAGGAAAGGCATAAACATACCAAAACTTGCGGTAGATATGGGTGGAATTACCAAGAAGGATCTAAACGATTTGGATTTTGGTTTACGGCAAGAGGTAGATTATGTGGCTGTTTCATTTGTACAGAATGCTGAAGATGTTATCAATGTCAGAAAGGCAATGTTAGATATAAATCCAGATAGAGCTCATACACCTATAATATCTAAGCTTGAGCGTCCCGGTGCTCTAGAAAATCTAGAGGCGATAGTGAATGTAAGTGACGGGATTATGGTGGCTCGAGGAGATCTGGGTGTAAATATTGGTGTTGAGAAGGTGCCTTCTGTACAGAAAAAAATTATAGAGCTTGCTAATCGAAGAGGCAAATTTGTTGTAATAGCTACTCAGATGCTTGAAAGCATGATCCATTCGCGTAGACCAACCAGGGCTGAAGCTTCAGATGTAGCCAATGCTATTTTTGATGGGGCAGATGCAGTGATGCTTTCAGCTGAGACAGCAGTAGGGGACAATCCAAAAGATGCTGTGGCTATGATAGCCGAGATCGTGCGTGAAGCTGAGAGGCACGAAGAAGAATGGGGTCATTTTGAAGAAAAGATGAGTCTTAATCAGGATAAATTAAAGGCTTTGGCTTTGTCAAGAGCAGCGCGAGAATTAGCTGAAACACTAGATGCATCAGCTGTAGCTGTATTTAGTCGAAGTGGAAGCACAGCAACATTGGTTTCGAAAACACGTCCTCCAGTTCCAATCGTAGCTTTCACTACTGAAACTGAGACCTATAATAGAATAGCTCTTTTAAGAGGTGTGGTTCCTTTTGTAGTGCCAAGAGCAATGAATCTTGAAGAGATTACTAGATCCGCGGAACAAGTTTTACTGAGCCAGTCCAACATTAAAGAAGGGGATAAAATAGTTATTATTGCAGGTTTGCCAATAGAAGATATGAGATCAGCTAATATTGTGTTGCTTTATACTATTGGCGAGAACGTAAAAATTTGATAAATTTCCACTTTTGTAGAACCGGTTGTAATACTGACTGACCTACTAGTCGTTTTGTTGTAGGTGAGCAGCGTCTATTCTAAACTTCATTAACTGTGCTTCTACCATTCCATCGATTAGGTCGTGTGGAACATTAATTCCATGTTGGGACAAATAATCGGTTGCTAGATTCACTGCATAGGTTTTCTTTTCTTCGGCGAGATTCAAACCAGCTTCTAGAGCTTTGCGTTTTATGTCACTTTGTTCGGCTGCTAAAACTGATGACTGAACTGCTCGTGATAGTAGGTCAGAGCGCGCTTTAGCTGATTCCGCATTACCACCAGAGTTGTGGAATTGTCGTAAAACCTCGGATTCAATTAAACCTGCTATTGATGTAGCGTCTAGATCTATGCCTAGTCTTCTGAAGTAGGATCGGGCTAGATTCATAGCGAACTTCTTTTTTTCAGCACTGCTGATTAATGTTCCATTGTTGCCATTTTGCTCAGCAGCACGCACTACTAGCTCAGTAACTGTTTGAATCGTTTGTAACTGTTGTGTGTTCATGCGCTGCGAGAGCTCCTTGGATCTAGCACGGAGCCAGGATGCTATTGTGGCTACAGCAAAGGGTAGTGCAGCTGTGAGGAGACCAGCTGCTAGTAAACCAACAAAACTCATTATGGTTTCTGAAAGATTCTGAACATTTTCTGCGTTCAATTTTGCCTCCGCTGTAGTTCTTAGAAATCAAACCCAGTAATAGCTAGAGTTCAGATATGCTCTAGGCTACTACATTATACACAGTATATATCAGAAACATGTAGTCAATGATTGTGTTGTGACATACCTTTGAGTTTCCATGATACTAGTTGTGTGTTGGTATCCATACGCAATCTATGCGGGCAAATGGGACTGGAATGGCAATGCTGATATGGATGCACTACCTAAAACAGCATCTTTCGTCACAGACAATTTAGTTCCTGGGTCACATACAGTAGGCTTAACAAGTCCTAGTCCTATCCACCCCAATTTAGGAGAATAGGTGCTGCTGGTAATAACTCCATTGCTTTCGTTAGGCGCTTGGAGCAATGCACCTACTGGTAACTTATCAGAAGAACGTAGACCAACTAATGTTTTAGCGAGCTTTCCACGGGAATCAAGCCGGGCAATTATTTCTTGCCCTGTGTAACAACCTTTTGTAAAACTCACAGCATCTCGCAGTCCTATTTCAAGCGGTATGTATGATGTATCAATTTCTTGACCAGCTCCTGGTAAACCAGCTTCTATTCTGAGTATCTCATACAGAGAAGAAGGGGCGTTTACAGCACCTGCATTTTTCGCTCTTTGAATTAACTCTTGTGTTGTAGTGGCGTCGGACACGATTTCATACCCTATTCCAAGTGGAGGTGGAATTCGGATAATCCACGTGTTTTTATTTACAGCCAACAATTGATTGGGTGACAGAGTGGAAAATTCAGGAGCTATTGTGGCTACTACCTCCTTAGCTTTAGATCCGTACAAGCCAGTCTGGACCATAGATTCTTCGGGAAGACTTAGTGTTACATCGTCCTGGAAAAAAATGTACTTCATAATCCACTGAAATACTACATTCGATTTGCCCGGACTAGTTATTATTAGTGATTTGTTTTCAACGTTTAGTACAACGAGATAATCTACTGTACGACCAATAGGATTTGTTAGTACAGTAGACTTCACTTCATTTGTAGACATTCCCAGTAAATCATTTGTGGAGAGTCTGTGCAGAAGGTCGAGACGATCACGGCCGTGTGACCATATATATCCTAAAGCTTTGCGCTTGACTATAACACAACCAGTTTGCGCATACTGATAAGCTTCGTTTAGTTCTTGACTTATCTTAGTCCCCATTGTTGGTTGTTGATCCTCACTATCATGTTTATAGGCCAGACATAATTTGGCTTAGAGAATCTTCGGAAGGCCTCAAAGCATCTGTGGTTAGATGGGCCAATGGTGATTCTACTAGATTCTCAGTTTGTATGAGGTTGGGTCGGTCCGGGTTGTAATAAATTAGACCAGTCAATAGACTTTCTTCACTATTGGAATTGTGTAATGCTTGTATGGCACCTAATTTGTCTTTGGGGTCATATGATTCATCGAGTTTACGAAGCACGATTTGGGATCCGTCGTGAAGAGTAACAGTGCTAGTCTCGCCAGGTTCATATTGTGTAGTGATTTCTTCTTGCACTGGTATGTATGTAATGTCATGTAGTGGATCGTCATGTTCTTTGACCCAGTCGTACCCTTTTGTAGAATCACTAGTATTGTTGAATGCTACACAAGGACTAATGATATCTAAAAAGGCAGCACCGCCATAACTGATGGCAGCCTTTAAAAGGGGTCGTACTTGTTTTGGGTCTCCTGCAAATGAACGTGCAACGAATCCACAGTCTGCTACTATAGCTTCCAAACAAAGGTCTAGAGGAGGCAGGTCGTTTTTGCCATAATATTTGAGATTTTGTCCCTCATCAGCGGTGACTGAGAATTGTCCTTTAGTTAATCCATATACTCCGTTGTTTTCAACAATGTATAGCATCGGGGTGTTTCTTCGCAGGGCATGTTTAAATTGACCAATCCCAATACTGCCGGTGTCACCATCTCCGCTAATACCTATGGTGACTAAATCTTTATTAGCCAACATGGCACCGCTGGCAACTGATGGCATGCGACCATGAACTGAATTAAACGAAAATGATCTGTTCATAAAGTATGCTGGGCTTTTGCTAGAGCACCCAATGCCACTAATCTTTACTACTTGCTCTGGCTGTAAGCCAAGTTCAAATGCAGCGGTGATTATTTGAGAAGATATTGAGTTGTGTCCGCAGCCAGCACATAATGTGGTTGGACTACCTTTGTAATCTTGTTTTTCAAGACCTATCAAGTTTGTATTATTGCCTGATTTTGCCATTGGGCCCTCTCTCTTGTTCAAGTATCTGGTTGACAACCCAGCTTGCTGTAAGCGGTAGTCCATCACAGTGAGCAAGCGATATTAATTTGGTAGCTAGCTCCGGGGATTTGATTTGAAGCAACTTGTGCAACTGTCCTTCAATGTTCATTTCAATCACGTAAACTCTGTCGTGCGCAGCGATAAATTCTGAGACCTTCAAACTAGTAGGTAAAGCGCGTACACGCATATAACTGGACTCAACACCAATATCGGCTAGACGGTCCCGGGCTTCAATTATAGCTGGGTCAGTAGATCCAAAACCAAGAAAACCTATGTTAGCAGTCTTTATCTGTTCGATTATAGGTGCTGGCAAAGTTTCTCGCGATGAATCTATTTTATGTCGTAATCGTGACATATTTGTTATATAGTCTTGAGGATCCTCGCTGTATTTTGCTGATTCGTTGTGTCCACTACCGCGAGTGAAATATGATGCTCCATTTGCTAGTGTGCCAGGCAAAGTCCGATATGGTATTCCGTCCCCATCTAGATCCAAATACCGCTTAAACCCATTTTCGAGGACTTGATCAGCAGTTAGTACTTTGCCCCGATCCATTGGTTTGTCGGGGTAGCTAAACGGTTTGGTCATCCAATTGTTCATTCCTAGGTCTAGGTCGCTTAGTACGAACACTGGTGTTTGGTATTGTTCTGCAATGTCAAAAGCACGCCACCCAAACTCAAAACACTCAGCTACATTTCCTGGAAGCAAACAAATGTGTTCTGTGTCACCGTGGCTCGACCAGTGGCATGCTGTTAGATCACCTTGTGAGACACGCGTAGGTAAGCCAGTGCTTGGGCCAACGCGTTGAACATCCCATATAACAGCTGGAATCTCCGCATAATACCCGAATCCTGCAAATTCGGACATTAAGCTAATGCCCGGCCCTGAAGTCGCTGTCATAGCGCGTGCGCCTGCCCAGCCCGCACCTATAATCATTCCGGCTGCTGCTAGCTCGTCCTCAGCTTGAATTATTGAATAAGTAGCATGACCGTTGTCGTCGTGACGTAATAGACTGGCATATTCTGTCAGAGAGTCGGCTAAACTTGTAGAAGGTGTGATCGGGTACCATGCCATTACTGTTACGCCTCCGTAAATTGCACCAAGGGCAGCAGCTAAATTTCCGTCCACCATGACTATTCCGTCTGTTAAGTTGGTGCGTTCCACTTGGAATGGGTCCGTCTTGGTAATATTTTGCCGTGACCAATCAAAGGCTGCTTGTATTATAGGCATGTTTGTATCTACTAATTTTTGGCGACCTTTGAAATGCCAACTAAGAGCATTCTCAATTTCTAATAAATCTATACCTAACACAGATGCCAGGACTCCCACATAAACCATGTTGGACACGTACGGACGTAGAGCAGATGAAACCCCCGATTCCTTAGCTAGGCGTTTAACCGGCATTTTGTAATATGTGATGTCTTCACGATCGAAATTATATTTGGCGGTTTCAGGGTACAAACAAACACCACCAGGTTGAATGTTGTTGATGTCTTGAAGGGCGGTTTCAGGATTCATTAATATCATGATTTGAATACTGTCTCGGCGCGCAACATATCCTTCTTGGCTACAACGTATCGTATACCATGTAGGCATACCCTGTATGTTAGAAGGAAATAAGTTTTTCCCACTACTAGGTATTCCCATCTTGAATAAAGATCTTAATAAGACCAAGTTGGAAGTCTGGCTACCTGAACCGTTAGGTGTGGCTACTTGTATAGAAAAATCATTAACGATATTCATAGTCTATTCCACGCTAATAGTATTCTTTATGTTTACTTTTATGTTAGCAACCAAGATGTGTTCTCCTGTTGGTTATTATAAAACAAGCGTTTGTATCAATGAGCATAATACTGTTTCTAGTAATTTGAAGTATCTCTAATATTTATGAGTTCAGTATGTTCAACTAGAGCTTTGAGAGAAGAGTCGATATCATCATCGATGATTCCATCAATGATAAGAGCATGGTACTTCCACAACTTAATAAGATAGTTAATGTCTGCATATACGTTCAGCTCTACCGCCTCATAAGCTTCCCAGTACGCTTCAAGCAGTCCTTGTACAAATGGATTGTCGAGTCTTCGAAATATTTCCAAGTGTAAATCTCGGTGTTCTTGGTGAGGTATACGGATAGGCGACCCTTGTAGTTTTTGTTGAGCAGACGTAATCAAGGATTGCAGACGATCCTTGTCAGCGTCAGTGAGTTTTGCTACAGCGTCTGCGAAAAAGCTGACTTCAATGTAATGGCGCAGTTCACTAAACTTAGTGAACAGGTTGCCATCAAGGGCTAGCGCAAACAATAAGGTTTGCTTTATAGCTGGGAAGAAAGCATAGTTTGCACAACGTATTCCAGAACGTGGCTTTACCTCAACAAGTCCTAAAGTGCGTGCTACTTCTAATTGTTCGCGTAGCTTGCTTGTGCTCACGCCCAGTTTTTCGGTGAGTGTGTTTAGTGGCGGAACTCTATCGCCTGGCTGGAATCCACCTTGGATTAAGTAACGTAGAAAATCAGAATCTATCTTGGGTTCAATCATATAGTTATATAGTTTTAATTGACACTATAACAATACAAAGCAGTAAAATTGTATTTATAAGACTAATCCGATTATTCCGATTATATAAATATTGTCCCATTTTGTCAATTTCTGCTTGTTGCTTGTAAATTTTTTCTATGTAAAAGCTCATGGTATACTCGTTTATATATTGGATTCGGAGGTATTTTAATGGTCAGTGATGATTTGTTGGAAATACTGAGGTGTCCTGCGTGTGTACAGCATGCTGAGGGTAACTTAGAGCTAAAACAGGACAATTGGCTTATTTGTACAGAGGATGGTTGTGGGCGTAAATACCCCATTCGAGATGATATACCTGTGATGTTGATTGACGAAGGAGATAAATGGGTGGAAGTCTCTGTTGATGATCTTCCTATTTCATCTTCTAAGGATTAGCAATTTGGTTTTGATATTACCTATAAATGGCTTATCCAATACTGTCTTCACCAGACATCCATGGACGCAGCACTTCAGGAATTGTTATCGTGCCATCCTGTCGTTGATTGTTTTCTAGTACTGCTATAAGGGTTCGGGGGACACCGAGTCCAGACCCATTGAGAGTATGTAAGTATTTAGATTTTGCGCCTTTTTTTGGCCTGAAGCGAGTGTTGGCTCTGCGTGATTGAAAGTCACCACAGTTTGATACCGAAGAGACTTCCAACCATTCATTACATCCAGGTGCCCATACTTCTATATCATAGGTAATGCGTGAACCGAATCCTAAATCCCCGCTACATAATCTGCGAACTCTATAACGTAGCCCAAGCTTTATGCATGTTTCCTCTGCATCGGCAAGCATTTTTTCTAGTACCTTATATGATTCTTCAGGGTGCGTAAGTGCATACATTTCTACTTTATCAAACTGGTGACCCCTTTTTATGCCACGCACTTCTTTACCTGCTGTGACCTTCTCACGCCTGAAGCATGGAGTGTAAGCTGTATAGTACAAGGGCAGCGTGTCATTTTCTAGTATCTCATCTCTGTGTAAATTTGTAAGTGGTACCTCTGCTGTGGTTACGAACCAAGCATCATCTTCCACGTCATGGTATATGTTGTCGGAAAATTTAGGGAGCTGACCAGCAGTAGTAAAATTAACTTCTTTTACCATAAAAGGCAAGTAGCACTCAGAATATCCTTGACGTGTGTGCAAATCGAGCATAAAACTTATAAGTGCTCTCTGTAATCTGGCTCCAGCATTGTTGAGAACATAAAATCTAGATCCGCTAAGTTTTACTCCTCTTTCAAAATCTATGATTCCAAGGTCTGAACCAAGTTCCCAGTGAGGTTTTGGGGTGAAGTTAAAATCATTCTCTTTGCCAAACACCTTAATAGTAACATTGTCAGAATCGTTTGTACCTTGTGGTGTGTCAGCATCTGGAATGTTGGGTAGCTCCAACATTAGAGCATTAAGTTTTGATTCTGTACCACGTATTTGCTGGTCCAATTGGGATATTTTTTCACCAACTTTACGCATATCAGCCACTAAACTTGAACGATCTTCATCATTCTCCATACGCCCAATGTTTTTAGACGTAGTATTACGTTTAGCTTTGAGACCCTCTGTTTCTTTAAGAAGGTCACGACGTTGTTTGTCCAAGTTTATTATTTTTTCAATGTTGAATTCAGTTCCGCGCACAGCAAGTGCATCTTGCACATACTCAGTATCTTGGCGAATTAATTCAATGTCGAGCATAGTGATCTCCCTGCCTACTAATAATTACAACTAGTAGTATATCCAATGTATGTGATTACGTCATGTATCCAAACAAAGCATATGTTGTACTGCAATAATGCAATCTTATAAAAAGTTTAGCACGATATATGAGTACAAGGATATAATGTGTTCATGGCTACAGACGAGTTAATGAACAAAGCTTTACAGATTCGTACTACTTTATTGGATAATTATGGACAGCCAGTTTGGAGGAATCCGTTACCACCTTTAGATGAACTCGTGTCAACCATACTGTCTCAGAATACAAACGATGTTAATCGTGATCGTGCTTTTGATAGCCTTACAAAGTCTTTCCCTGACTGGGAGTCTGTGCGCGATGCACCTCAAGATAAGGTGATAGAAGCAATACGAATTGCGGGATTGGCTAATCAGAAAGGGCCGCGAATCCAGAAGGTCCTTTCTCAGATTACTAACGAGTGTGGTGAATTGTCAATCGACTTTTTGGCTGACATGTCTGTAGAAGATTCCAAATCTTGGCTCACAAGGTTTAAAGGTGTCGGTCCCAAAACGGCTGCTATTGTCCTTTTATTTAGCTTAGATCAGTATGCATTACCAGTGGATACACATGTATATAGAGTGTCAGGAAGGCTAGGGTTGTTGCCAGAGCGGATGGGGGTTGAAGCTGCACATACGCATCTGGAAAAGGTGTTTTTAGAGCAACATTATTATGACGTGCATCTTAACATTATTAGACTAGGAAGAGAAGTATGTCATGCTCGTAAACCAGAATGTCCAACATGCCCTGTTAGAAAACATTGTAGTTACTGGAAAGATAATAGTTAGTCTTGAATATAAATCTTAGCTAAAAATAGGTAAGTGCCCAAGGGCATAAATGTTTTTCCATTGATTCTGGTCACCCTCTGTCAATATAGCTGACTCGCCTACGATTTTAGCATGTGCCTGTTCCATCAATAAGCGCATACCTTCTAGAGTCGAGCCCGTACTAATCACGTCATCTAACAATACTACATTGGTTTCAGATATCAAGCTGCGGTCTTTTTCATCTAAATATAACATTTGTGGCTTGCCGGTAGTGATTGACAGTGTTTCGGCACATAGCGCTTCTCCCATGTAGGGTTTATGTGTTTTGCGCAGCACTACATACGGTTTTTTTGATACCACCGATACAGCATGAGCCAAGGGTATGCTTTTGGCTTCAGCAGTTACAAGCACGGAATATTCAAGGCTCTCAAGCATGTCAGATAATGCTTTTGAGGCAGCTTGCACCAGCTCAGTATCACCAAGTATATTTAATACAGCTATTCGCAAGCCGGGCTTGAGTTCTAAAACAGGTAATGATCGGTGTATTCCCGCGATGTTAACAGCGTAAGTTTTGTCGTAATCATCCATTGTTGTCTACCCCCTTGTCTTTATGGAGTTTCTTGAAGTCATAGATACCGTTTTTTATTACACAGATTCGTCCACAGTTTGGACACATTAGATAATTGGAAGCATGCTCAAGTTTATTGGAATTACAATTGGGACATTTGAATAATAAGTGTGACTCTGATGTTGGTCCAGTAGCGCTTGAATGGGCAGTCAACATTACACTTGGAGTCAATTGCCATAGCTGTCCGGTCAATTGCAGTAAGCTGTCTAATGCTACCAGAACATCAGTAGGTATTGCTCGTTTTATTATATTCCATCGAAAGTGCGAGACAGAGCGTTTCTGATCAACAACAAATCCGGAATTCTTAAGCCATCCTGTGATGGTAGTGGGATGGAAATTGTAATTCAGCCTGTTGTATTCGACGGTCTCGTAATTAAAAGGATTCCAATTTTGGACACCGAGAAAATACCGCAGAATAGCTTTTAAGTTTCTTTTATTTGCAAACTCAAGTATAAGAGTTCCACTAGGTTGCAGTGCGTTATGTATACTTGACAAAACTGATTCAGCATCAGCTAGGTGGTGAATTACGCGGACCATCAGAGCGGCATCAAAAGCACCGGTTACAAAGGGCAGTTTGTACGCATCAGCTGCAACATATGTATATCGAGACTCTCTTCCTAGTCGTAATTGGGCTTGTTGTAATTGAGTCACAGAGTAGTCGAGTATTACAATGTTGTCAAAGACATCAAGTTCTCTTGTTAAACGACCAGCTCCTGCGCCAATCTCAAGGCATCGGCTTCCGCTTTTTGGAAGCAAGTGTCTTAGGGCAACTCTTTCCACACGATCTTCGTATTGGCGATTACCTTGATCCCAGAACTCAGTTTGGTATTTAGAATCTTCGTAGTCACATATGGGTCTGCTGCCGTCGGGGATCATTCTTTTCCTCTGTTGTATGACGCTTTTTTTATAGCGTCCTGTAAAGCAGTGCGTACTAAATCAGGGTTACTTTTACCGTCCATGGCTTGCATTACTTGACCAAAAAACCAATTAAATAGCGAATCCTTACCATCAAGCAAATCTGTCACTTGATCTGGACTGTTGTCTAACACTTGATTCACAGTCTTTGTTATAGTGACCTGATCATTGGTTTGCTCGAGTCCAAGTTGCGCTACAATAATTTTAGGTGGATCACCTGTTTTGCACATCTCACGGAGTACTAGTTTACCGCTGCTTGCGTTTGTTCTACCAGAGTGTACTAGGTCTATTAGGTTAACCAGATGAGTTGGTGGAAGATCAATTTGGTCTATTGACTTACCAGCCTCGTTAATGATACTGAACAAATGAGTAGTAATCCAATTCGCTATCGGCTTGGGTAACACTGGTGGATTTTTGTCAGAACCTAATTTTACTGCAAGTTCAAAATATTCAGCTATTTTGCGTTGGGAAGCTAGCACACGAGCATCGTAATTAGTCAATCCTAATGATAAAAAATGAGCCCTTTTCGTGTGAGGTAACTGAGGCATGGTTGAGAGTATGCTGTTTTTCCAGTCATCATGAATAGTAAGAGGAGGCAAATCCGGCTCAGGAAAATAACGGTAATCGTGACTATGTTCTTTACTTCTTTGGAATATAGTTTTGCCATTAGATTCATCCCAACCTAAGGTCTCTTGTAAAATTATTTGGTTTGATTTATAAGCTGTGACTTGTTGCTCTATTTCATATTCTATGCTGCGTTGCAGCGCTTTGAATGAATTAAGGTTTTTTATTTCTCTGCGTGTATTTAAATGCTTGTTGCCAGTTAATCTAACAGATACATTTGCCTCGAATCTTAGAACACCTTTTTCCATGTCCCCACTATTTACGTCTAGATAAGTCAAGACCGAATGTAATTCTTTAGCATAATTAACTGCTTCAAGTGGTGATCGTATGTCAGGCTCACTGACTATTTCCAAAAGAGGGACTCCAGCGCGATTTAAGTCTATGAGAGAAATACCCCTTGGCTTTCCACTGTCATTGGTGTGCACTAGTTTTCCAGTATCTTCCTCTAGATGAACTCTGCGGATACGGATTTTCGAGGCTTTATGGCCGTCGCCAATGTTGATGTATCCGTTAGTAGCTAGTGGCTTCTCATATTGTGATATTTGATACCCTTTGGGTAAATCAGGATAGAAATAATTCTTACGAGCAAACACACTAACCTCTTCAATCTCGCAGTTTAGAGCCAAAGACACAAGGATTCCTATTTCTACGGCTCGTTCGTTTATCGATGGAAGAGCTCCCGGCATTCCGGCGCACACTGGACACACATAGCAGTTTGGTTCAGACGTTGTTGAATCCACAACTCTGCAACTGCAGAACATTTTGGAGGTTGTATTTAATTCGACATGTGCCTCAAGCCCTATTATCGCCTCGTAGCTCATTATCTATTTGTTTGCACCTGGGAATATTCGGATTTGATATACAAAATTAATCATTGGAACCCTTTGTCTGAATCAAAAGAGTAAGTGCTGGCAGAAATCGTAGAGAATACAATGTTGTTGATCATTGCTATATACAAATGTCTAAAGGTGTTAAACAACAGTAAGCAACTTCATTATCGCGGTTTTGTATTTATAAGGCAAGGAGGTGAGCTGTGGACACCGTATTGTCTCATGTATACTTTGTATATGAATACACAGATGCCACACTCTACTTGGGTCGAAATAGAACTGGAAGCAATCAAGGATAACGTTCGTTATTTTTCTGACAATTCTGACGCGAATCTCATGGTCATAGTGAAGGCAAATGCATATGGACATGGTGCTCTACCGGTTTTAGAAACCGCTTTACGAGCAGGTGCTGGTTGGTGTGGTGTAGCTCGTGCAGACGAGGCGCTTGAATTGCGTCGTGCTGGTATACAATGTCCAATACTTGTGCTAGGGTTTACTCCTCTATCTGTCATAGAGGAGTTGATTGTCAACAATATATCAATGGCAGCTTGGGATATTGAGCATCTAAAAGACGTCGATGTAATCGCTCAGAAAATAGATATGCCCGCACGCATCCATTTAAAGGTGGACACTGGGATGGGTCGTATAGGCGTTTATTATAGGGATGCACTTGATGTTGCTAGATACTTAAATGGTACTCAAAGCTTGCTGTTTGAGGGTATTTCAACACATTATGCTCGTGCACATGAAGCTGATATTGCTCCTACAATGGAGCAGAATAACCGGTTTTGCAATGTGGTTGGACTACTTAGACAAGCTGGGATATGTCCTAGTCTTGTGCACTCAGAAAATTCGGCTGCAATAATAAACAGACTGGACCCAAAGTGGAATATGATTAGGCTAGGGATTGCAATGTATGGACTAGATCCGTCTGAGGATTGTCAGTGTCCTGACGATTTACGGCCAGCACTGACGTGGAAAACGCAGTTGAGCCAAGTGAAACATGTACCTAAAGGTATAGGCATTAGTTATGGCCACAAATATATAACTAGTGGGCCAGAAATTATTGGCACTGTACCTACAGGTTATGCTGATGGATACAGACCATATGGTGAAAAAACAGTGTTGGTTAGAGGAAAGAGAGTGTCGGTGGTTGGCGCTGTGTGCATGGACCAATTTATGGTTCGATTAGATAGTGTTCCTGGTGCAGCGGTTGGTGATGAAGTTGTCATAATAGGTTGTCAGGGAATGGATCGTATATCAGCAGAAGAAGTTGCTCTAGGATGGAATACAATAAACTATGATGTAGTTTCGTCTATAGGGAGTAGAGTGCCTAGGGTGTATGTATGATTATGTGCACGTATAATACGTTTATAAGCCCGGCTTTCGAAATATAAGCATCCATTCGACTTCAATTAACCCGGCAGACACATTGCGTTTTGGCGCAAGTCTACGTGCTACTATACGGTCATACCCTACAATTTCGGTACTAAAACCTGTAGCCTCAGCAATTTCTTGAAGAAATGAGTGAGTATTTATTTTAATTTTACGGATTACATTATCTCCTACCAATAGACCAAAGTATGCTCCAGGCTTTAGTACTCTGTAGCATTGTTGAATGCTTGCCTGCATATCCTGGAAATAACGAAGTACTATGTGTGCTCGTTTCTGGTCCACTAGATGTATCTTCTCGAGTGCTAAGTCCAATTTGTCAATCCCAAAATTAGGCGTGTCTCTGCACTCTGAAATTGGTAGGCTCTCAGTACCTACAATATCTTTGTTGAGTTGTTTTAGGCGATCTCCATCTAGCAAATTAAGCCAATGTAACTCCATTTTGATTGAGCGAAAGTATTCTTGTGCGTTAGCATATGGTGGCGAGGTTATTATTGAGTCTATTGATTGGTCATCAATATTTCTCAGTGTTCTTGCATCAGTATTAATTACCATTTCACTGGTAGGCAAATATCCCCATATTTCGCCTAAATTAGCGATAGTACGCATATACTTAATTTTTCTATCAAGAAAAAGCTTAGTGTTAATTTTAAGTTGCAGTAGAGCTCTTTGCTCTACTGCATTTTCTTTTAACAGAGCGCGCATTCGTTTTGATATGAAAGGCTTACTGATTTGTGGATCAGCATTACATACTTTTCTTACTATAGAAGATGCGCATACTAACATAAAGTTGATAACTCTATCAGGAAGTCGATCCGGGTTTTCCAAAAGATACCCGAATATTTGAGCAAGCTCTTGACGAGCTTGTGGCAGAAACCACGTCTCTAAGTTAGGTAAATCAGGGACATAATTAGCCGGGTAATTGTGTGCTTTTTCGACAATATCCAAGCATTGTGAAGAGAAGTTATCGTGGTCTTCTACGATTCCGGTTTTGGCTTTCAACAACATTTGAGCAAGCGGGTTGATGTCAATGCCGAGAGCATTAATCCCTAGCAGGTTTGCCTCAACTAGTGCGGTGCCTGACCCACAAAAAGGGTCAAGTATTGTGTCGCCTGGTCTTCCGTATTCTTTTAGAAACCAGCGTGGTATGTGTGGAATAAATTTTGCAGGGTAGGAGTGTATCTTGTGTGTTAAATAAGTAGTATTAGGTATTTCAGGACAGGCTTCACGAAAACTAAAGTCCTTGGCTGTGTATTGGTCAGTTTTCATACATGTGTTGTCCAAACGCCCTACATATATTAAGTCTAACTAATCTGTTGATTGTAGTCATAACTCAATCCATTCAAGACCTAATCTTTTCAGAGTGCTATTGGTAGGGTTACCAGATTCAATGTTCCATCCGCTCATTTCATAATACCATTCTTGGGCTTGCATTATTTCTTCAATGTCTAGTGCTATTCCTGCGCTGGGTCCATCGCCCTGAAGTGTTTTGAAAAATTTCTGTGGCAGCTTGTCCGCTGTGCGATCAATTCCTTCTCGAGCATTGAAAGCACGTAGCATGTTGAGTCGTCGTTCACCTACTAGCAGCATTTCATCAATGGTAAAGTCGTTCCATCCCGTTATAGTGTTTACTAATCTTACACAGTCTTCTGGGCTGAAAAGTTGCCAAGACGATCCCCAGACGAATACACACAAATTAGCGCTATCGAGAAATGAGTTCATGTGTTGAGTAGTTAAGGCAAACCTCACTTTATCTATTTCTAATGATTTTGTTGGCAATTTGTCACTAATACCTATGCTTTCTAGCCGGTCGGAATAGTGTTTGTAATCATCTTCAACAGCCGGATCATGTTCGGACGAGTTGTGATCAGCACCAAATGGATTCACCGCATAAATAAGACCCAATGACCTTTTCACTTGAGGCATATGAGCCGGGGTCTCAGATCCTTTGACCGTTATTAGGAATTCGTGGCCTTTGCCCAAACGGTCTGCTGCTGCACGAGACCCATCTGCTATAACATCACCAAAATCTATACGCTCTGCTAGTAATTTTGTTAGTTTTACCATAGCTTGAGCATTGCCCATTGGTATTGGGAAACCAACATCTTGCGTTGAAAAGACACCCGCCTCGAAACATTCCATTGCCCATGCAATAGTTGCTCCGGTTCCAATGGTGTCAAGCCCATACTCATTGCATATTTGGTTTGCCATTGCTACAGCATTGAGATCACTAACACCACAGTAAGACCCAAATGTAGCAAGAGTTTCATATTCAAGACCACCATACTTTTCGTCAACTTCTTCATCCTGGTATGTGGTCTTTACGCTGCGCTTGCAGCGTACAGTACATGCATAACATGTCTCGCGTCCGGTAAGAATAGTGTCCGTCATGGTTTCTCCGCTAATTGAGTCGCTAGCAGCAAATTGACCAGCGTTAAAATTGTATGTAGGCAGACCTCCATCAGCATGTTGGCGTGACGTGACACCAGCAGTACCGTCTTTTCTCAACCCTATCATCGATGCATTGTTATTGAAATCAGCGACTCCGCCGCGGGCAAAATTGTTCAGTTGGTTTGGTGATGCAACAGGTAGTTTTTTTGATGTTCCCCGAACCACTATAGCTTTGAGGTGTTTAGAGCCCATTACAGCACCGAGACCAGTGCGCCCATTAGCACGATTGGCCATGTTTATGATGGCTCCAAGATAAGATAATTTTTCTCCAGCAGGCCCACATTGCATTACTTCAATCTTTTTGTCAGATAGTTCGTTTTTTAGAATATCATCTACATCACCGGTTGATTTACCCCAAAGGTGTGTTGCGTTCCGTAACTCTACTACACCATCTTTTATCCATAAATATACTGGTTTCTCAGACCTTCCTTTCACTACAATGCCGTCATAACCTGCAAACTTAAGTTCAGCTGGAAAGAATCCGCCCGATTGTGAATCTCCTATACCGTCAACAAGAGGTGATTTGGCATTTGCTGTGAGACGGCTTTGTCCCGATATTGGCGCTCCAGTTAAAACAGATAACATAAAAGTCAAGATGTTTTCTGGGCCTAAAGGGTCGGCACCAGGCGACATTCCATTTAGGATGTAATACATGCCCATAGCTGAACCACCCAAATATTTTCTGTAGAAACTATCTTCAGGTCGCTCTTCGAACAAGATGCCGTCTGTCAGGTTAACGTGTAGTATTCGTCTGTGATATCCAAAAGACATATGTGTTCATGTTTAATGTAGTATCGATATGGAATTTTATCATTGGATAGATTCACCAGCAACAAGTATTTGTATTACAACACTTTTAACCACTCCTAACTTCTCGAAGGTATAATTCGTTGGAATATGTTTGAGTTCAAATTGTTGGCTACCGAAAATCGGGCAAGAGCAGGTTTGTTGAATACTCCTCATGGGACTATACACACTCCTGTGTTTGCTCCAGTGGGTACTCAGGGTTCAGTTAAGGCTGTGACACCGGCCCAATTGTTATCGGTCGGCACATCACTTGTGCTTGCAAATACTTATCATCTTTTTCTCAGACCAGGCGATCAAACAATTCGCGACCAGGGTGGGTTACATAACTTTATGAATTGGTCTGGTCCTATCCTTACGGATTCAGGAGGCTTTCAAGTTTTTTCTCTGAGCCAGAAGAATGATATTGACGATGAAGGTGTTACATTTAAATCCCATATAGATGGTTCAACTCATAGATTTACTCCGGAAGTAGCAATCGATATACAGCACAGACTCGGTGCTGATATTATTATGGCATTCGATCAATGCCCAGAGCCATACGATCGTGAGACAAATGAAAAGGCAATGGTGCGCACCCATGATTGGGTGCTTCGATGCAAAGATGCACATATAAACACCGATCAGGCTTTGTTTGGTATTGTTCAAGGAGGTGTATTCCCGGATTTACGTGCTGAATCAGCGAGGTTCATTGCGGAACTTGACTTGCCAGGTAATGCTATCGGTGGTTTATCTGTCGGAGAATCGAAGCGTGAGCTTCAATTAATGACTAGATTGGTTGCTGACATACTACCTGTGGGAAAACCAAGGTATCTTATGGGGGTTGGATCTCCTGCTGAATTAGTTTCTGCTGTTTCCAATGGAGTGGATATGTTTGATTGCGTCCTACCCACTAGACTGGCTCGTAATTCGGCTGCCATGACTCGTAGCAGGCAAATGAACATGAAGCAAGCTATATATGCTAATGATACTAGACCAGTCGATATAGATTGTAGTTGTTATTGTTGCGCTAACTTTAGTAGATCATATGTGCGACATCTATGTAAAGCCAAGGAAATACTAGGAGCTACTTTGCTGACTATCCACAATTTGCATATGCTGCATGATATGATGCAGGACATGCGCGATGCGATTATTGCTGGCAAATTCGGTTCTTGGAAGAGGGCCTTTGAGGATAATATTGGCTCATGACAGTGTTACAAGCGATATTGCTAGGTATTGTTCAGGGCATAACTGAGTTTCTACCAATATCAAGTTCAGCGCATCTAGTGTTAGTACCTCATTGGTTAGGGTGGTCATTGGACACTCATTTGGAATTTACAGTGGATATTCTATTGCACCTAGGCACATTAGTGGCTGTAATTACCTATTTTTGGCAAGATATAAAAGCGATTATACTTTCATTGCTTGTTGGGTTGTGGAATCGCAAACCTCTTGAAGGCGATAATGCAAAGCTAGGCTGGTTAATTGTTATTGCAACTATTCCAGCTGGTGTGATAGGTGTTGGTTTAAAAGGGTTCTACCTAGAAATGCTAGATAACCCTAGGGGTGTTGCTGTGTTGTTGTTGGTGACAGCATTAGTGATTATTGCATCAGAGCTGTATTCTCCAAAAATTAGAACTAATATAAAAGATATCCGCTGGTTCGATGCTTTGATAATCGGATGCTTTCAGGCACTTGCCATCCTACCAGGTATATCAAGATCAGGCGTCACAATAGTTGGGGGGATTTTACGGAAACTCACACGCGAGTCCGCAGCTAAATTCAGCTTTATGATGGCTATACCAGTGATGGTAGGAGCTGGTCTGGTTGCGGGCATAGAATTGTTTACTAACCAGTTACTATGGCAATATTGGCCCGCTATCTTAGCGGGGTTTTTTACAGCCTTATTAGTAGGAATTGTGTCTATTCATTGGTTGCTTAGATATTTGCGTAATCACTCACTATGGCCATTTGCTTATTACTGTTTATTATTAGGATTAGTTGGTACATTGCTTGGTTGTTCTCCTGCTACTACTCCTGCTCCAATTATCACCAAAGAGCCATTGTCTACGGTAGGTGTGACTAGCGCTACCAGTGAGTTTGTTACTAATCTGATCACGACATCACCTTATAGTGATAATCTGCAAACACAGCTTTACTCATCTGATAGGCAATTAATAAAAGCTGTATACTCAGGTGGTGTTGAATCAGGTGTTGTATTGTACTCCCCCGATGATTTGAATCTGTTTTCAATACCTCTGGCATTCACTGTGCTGCAAGTTATTGTGCATCCAGATTCTGATATTGATGAACTATCAATAGATAATCTCAGATCTGTATTTGAAGGCTCAACACTAGACTGGGAAGAGTTTGGTGGCGAATCCGAGCCCATTAAGCTTGCTGTGCGAGAGGAAGGAGATTCAGCGCGGACCATCTTCGAGTTCATTGTATTAAGTAACGTTGCACCTTCTCCTGTTGCTCGTGTGTTTGCAGGTGATGATCTGATGGTAGAGTATGTGAGTAAAACAAAAGGATCTATTGGTTATAGTTGGCAAAGTTTTGCAAACTCAGATGTGAAATCATTGGAAATTACGGGTTCGGGATTGTTTAGTGTTCCTGTCTATGCGGTAAGTTATAAGGAGTCCTCAGGTGTTTTGCGTGATTGGTTTGCCTGGGTGCAGCAGAGAACTAGGAGTGATTTGTCAGATGGTTTCATACCGATTCCCTGATCAAGTTATGTACGGGTTGAATTGTTTTTCAGCAGATATAGTAGTGTTATCCCCATGTCCTGGGTAGACAACAGTATCATTAGGAAGAGGAAGAAGATTCATCTTTATGCTGTTGATGAGTTGGTCAAAGTCTCCCCCATAAAGGTCGGTTCGTCCTATACCTCGTTGGAAAAGCACGTCACCTCCAATTAAAAAATTGCTATCCATTGCAAAGAATGCTACGTGGCCGGGGGAATGTCCGGGCACAAACAATACACTGAAATTATGCTCACCAATGTTCAGTGTTTTAGTTATATCAAACCAAATTGTAGGTTGATGGCTGTTATCAATTGATAGCCCCCAGTTTGATGCTCCTCCACCGGATTGATACAACGGTAGGTCCATGGCATGAAGTCCTAAAGGTAAATCTGGGTGAGAATCCATTATTTCACCTAGCGCCCCAAAATGGTCAAAATGCGCGTGGGTTAGCCATACAGCTTGTAATTCCCATCTTTTTTCATTCACTAAACTAATGATTTTGTGTGCGTCCCATGCTGGATCAACTACTACGCACCGATTACAGGCAGTGTCAGCTATTATGAAGCAATTGGTTTCTAGGGGACCAAGAGTTAATTTTTCTACAATCAAAGTCATAAAAATCCCTTGTTTGTTGAAGATACTATATACTTTTGAAACGATTTTACCAAACAAATTATAGGTGTCATATTATATGAAATTACTTCCTGACTGGCTGAAACTTCGACATGTATTCGCGGGGACTTTTGTGATATTTTGGTTTTGTATTATTTCACTTCCTGTTTTTATGTTGATATTAGCTATGCAAGGTGAGCTAGTTTGGAGTCCGAACGAGTACCGTGAATATCGCGTGTGGTTAATAATGGAAGATAGTGAACGTGGTTTGGGTTGGGCTACCAAAAATCCATTAAGTCGAACACTCGACCATGTATGTCTAAATAATCGGGTGGGCTTCATGTTTTGGAGAGGAAATAACGAACAAGTCAACACCGATTTTTGTGATTGTTACTCCTATGATAGTGGAATACTCAATAAGCACATAGGTAAGTGCGATGAGTTAGAGTAGACCCTTTATTCATTCGATGAGTCGGAATGAGACGCGTCAATGATGGACTGTGAAAGATGTGATGGTACTTGTTCATGCCGTAAATATTTTAGTGAAAATACACCGCGTCCTTGTGTGATGGAGCGTAAGTCAGTAACATAACGTTGGACTTCTGCTAATGGCACTTCTGCTGTAACAATACTCTTGCCACCGATCGAATCCATTCCTTGTACTCTAGCGCGTCTACTGTTGAGGTCACTCATTACATCACCCATATTACTTTCTGGTACTGTAATGTCAATTAACATAATAGGCTCAAGTAGCACTGGGCTGGCATTTGCAACGGCAAGTTTAAAGGCTTCTCTAGCTGCTATTTCAAATGCGATGGGCTTTGAGTCTACAGGATGTTCCTTGCCGTCTGTTATCGCGACAAATATTTTTTCCATGGGAAAGCCAGCTACCGCACCATCTGTAAGTACGCTGCGAATACCTTTCTCTATTGCTGGCATAAAGTTAGCCGATATAGCACCGCCAAACACTTTGTTCTTGAAGCAGAAATTCTCGTCACCATCTGGATCCATATTCGCACTAGTTAGTGGCTCTATATGCATATGAACTTCACCAAATTGTCCAGCCCCACCACTTTGTTTCTTGTGTCGATATTGGCTATCTCCAGAGCTAGTTATACTTTCTCTATACGGAACCTTTGGGGTGCTAATATCTAATGATGTGCCAAACTTTTGTTCAGCACGTTTGAGTGCAATGTCAATGTGTTGGTCACCCATCCCCTCCAGTATTGATTGTTTTGTAGATGGTTCATTACGCCAGCTAAGTGTAGGATCTTCTTCACATAATTTTGACAGTGTAGGACCCATTTTGGTTGAGTCTGCTTGTGTTCTTGGTCGAACTGCTACAGCGTATAAACTACCAGGATATACCGCAGTTTGAAATAGCAGAGGGTTATTCTTATCACCTAAAGAATCCCCGGTGGCTGTGTCATTGAGTTTTGCTATAGTACCAAGATCTCCAGAGTGCAAACGTTTTACAGGAATCTGTTCTTTTCCGCGCATTACGTGCAAAGTCCCGATTCGTTCCTCAGTTTTCTTTGTATGATTTTGTATTCGTGTATCTGATTCGAGGATCCCCGACATGACTTTTAGGTACGTTAGTTTTCCAACAAATGGATCAGCTGTTGTTTTAAAAGCAAACACACCTTGTGTTTCCAAGTCTTTTTCTTGTTGTTCGGTCTCGTTTGCATTAGGGTTCTCTACAGGGGAAGGTAGATACCGAGTGATACCTAGCAAGAGTGGTACCACACCAACGGACTCTGTGGCTGATGCCACTAAAACTGGAGCACAACTACCTGACAGTACAGCTTGTTTGAATCCGTGTTCTATTTCATCTGGGCTCAGTGTTTCTCCATCTAAGTATCGCATCAGCAATTCATCGTCGCCTTCTGCTGCAGCTTCTTCAAGCTCAGTGCGTGCAGCTGCAACTGTCTCTGCATATTCTTCGGGAATGTCCTCAGTTGTATCTCCAGAGCCGGGCCTTGCTTTTTGAGCTAACATTCCAATAATTCCTTGAAAGTTTGATTTTTCGCCCCAAGGCAGTGCTACAGGTATGAGTTTTTTGTCTGATGCAAGTTGCTGTACAGAGCTTAGTGCTTTACTGTAGTTAGCATTGTCACGATCCATTTTGTTGATTACCACGAATCTAGGTAGATTGTGTTCGTTGCAGTAGTCCCAAACAAGTTCTGTACCCACTTCTACACCTGCTACGGCATCTACCACAATTATTGCTGCGTCTGCAACCTGCAGTGCTGACTTGACTTCACCAACAAAATCAGTAAATCCAGGAGTGTCTAGGATATTTATTTTATAATCTTCGTAGATACATGCAACCATTGCTGTACTAATAGACATTTGACGGTTGCGTTCTTCGTCCTCAAAATCGGCTACAGTAGAACCATCATCAACTCTACCAAGCCGTGTGGTGGCTCCAGTGACATGGAGCATAGCTTCTACTAGCGAGGTCTTACCAGACCCTCCATGGCCTACAAGAACTACATTGCGTATGGAGTCAGTTAGGTATTCATTCATGACAGTTTTAGTCTACCTCCCTTCTGAAAGCGGTATCCGCCAAATATCTTGCATAATATATGTTGTCAGCACAGGTTGGCATTGTAGCGGAGGGTTGGTCCATTGTCAAAGCGTGCTAGAATCGCAGTAACGTAAATATTGGTATGTAATTACTCAGTAGAAGTAACAAACAAGCTACGCAACGTAATGCTACTAATAAGTTTAATGGCTGGTGGTATATGAGACGGATACTGATTTTATTTGTTGATGGAGTAGGTCTGGGATTGGATGATGCAGATACAAACCCTTTTGTTGCTGCTAATACGCCTAATCTAACTATGTTAATGTCAGGACGTAAACTTGTTTCAAATCAGCAGGCTATTTCTCACAATAAGTTTTCATTTGTACCGGTTGATGCCTGCATGGGAGTAGATGGTATACCGCAATCTGCTACCGGTCAGGCAACAATCATGACTGGGGTTAATATACCAGCCTATATAGGCAAACACTGGGGACCTAAACCCAGTGAAGAAATTAGAATATTATTGCAGAGCAATAATATTCTAAAAGCTATTTCTAGTAACAATCATTCCGTTGGACTAGCGAATGCTTACCCTCCTGCTTTTTTGCAGCAACTGCAGTCTGGGCGTCGGTTACCATCATCGATTCAATTTGCATTTCAAACTGTCGGAACTACGTTCAGCAATATAGAGGATTTACGCCGAGGGCATGCTTTAGCTGCAGACTTTACCGGAGAGGGGCTGCAATACCATCTAGGTTTTGAAGATATACCCATATTATCGTTACACGAAGCAGGCAAGCGTTTGGTTTTACTAGCCCAAAAGACTGACTTGTTGTTGTTTGATTGTTGGCAGACTGATGTTGTTGGACATCGTGGCACCATGAGTGCTGCTATCGATACAGTAGAGCGTCTTGATGCAGTCGTAGGGGGTATGTTATTTTCTTGGTGTGAGTCTGACGGATTGATTGTTATTGTGTCGGACCATGGTAATTTAGAAGATAAAACAACACGTCGTCATACACGCAACAAGGTTCCAGTACTTTTGTTTGGAGATGACCACAGTAGTGTTGCAGCTTCTATCAACGATTTGAGTGATATAGCTCCGGCTTTGATAAAGTACTTGGAGCAATAATTTACTCACTACGAAGTTGAGCACCCAATTCTTTTTGTAGAGTTTTTACTATCTTGTTACGTAGTTTAGCTGCATCTTTATCAGTCAAAGTTTTTACTTCAGATTGATATGTCAGTCGATAGGCTAGACTTTTCTTGTTGGCCCCGATTTGTTCTCCACGGAAAAGATCAAACAACTGTACTTTAGTCAGAGTGGCACCTCCAGATTTTACGATTGATGCCACTACTTCAGCGTTGTTTATACGGTCATCAACAATTAAAGCAATATCCTCAATTATGGCCGGGAAACGTGGTATGGGGTTGCTACTATAGTGATCTGGCATAGCATCTACAAATGCCATAAGATCAAAATCAGCTGCTAAAGTGGGGTATTCTCGCAAGTCGTATTTTGATGCTATGTCAGGATGTAATACACCGAATAATCCTGCTTGTGATCCGTCTATAGTTAATCTGGCAACAGCACCAGCTTGAAAAGCTGGATGGCTTGCAACGTCAATGGTGTAGTTGGATATATGTGCAGTTTGGATTAGTTGGTCGATAATTCCTTTTAGGTCAAAATAATCCATTGTTTCAACCCGGTTATTAATCCAGCTCAAGGAGAGTCTTTGTCCTGAAAGGACTATTGATAATCTTTGAGCTTCGAGCGGCAAACTTGATTGTTCATTTGATGAGGAGAGTTCAGGCAAATATACTGGACCCACTTCGAATAGTGCTATTCGTTGTTGAAAGCGCAAATTGTCTTGAGCACATTCTAGGACACTCGACAGAAGTGACCGGCGCATAGCAGAGCGTTCGGGAGTTATTGGATTAGCTAAATGTACGTAAGGCCCATTCTCTATAGGATGCAAAAGCTGTTCATTTTCAGGTGAGGAAATTCGATAAGTTATCACTTCCTGCAGACCGAGATTGACTAGAATATCACGGATTTTTTCTTCTTTTTCTAGAAGAGTGTTATTCTCCTGTCTTGGCATTAAATCAGATATCTGCGTCTCAGGGATATTTTCAAAACCCCAAATGCGTGCAATTTCCTCGATTATGTCAGCAATGCCTATTTCAGCTATTCCTATATCTAATCTATGGCTAGGAGCTGTGACGTGTAATATGTTTTTCTTTTGCTCAACTGTGAAATCTAATGCTATGAGAATGCTGACAACCTCATCTGTTGGTATATCAACACCTAAACTACGTTGTATTTCACCTATAGGTAGTTTTACAGTGTTTGGCACATAATGACGCGGGTATTTGTCTACAAACTTGTGGATGATTTTTCCGTTGCCAAGGGATCGAATCATTTCGGCTGCCCTATGGTTGGAGCTAGCAGCTATTTCAGGACTTACTCCGCGACTGAATCTATATCCTGCTTGTGATGATTGCATTTGTTGTGATGTGACAGTTTGACGAATATTGATTAAATCCCAACTGGCAGCTTCGAGTAGTATATTTTTTGTGTCATCAGACACTTCTGAGTCACTCCCGCCCATAATTCCACCGATTGATAAAGCACCAGTATTGTCTGCGACTAGAATAGTGAAATCATCAAGGTTTCTATTTATTCCGTCCAGAGTCACAATTTTCTCACCAGATTTTGGGAGCCTTGTACTTATGACCGGAACTTTTGTTTCTGATCGATTACGGAGCACATCATAATCAAAGGCATGAAGTGGTTGTCCCGTTTCTAACATTACATAGTTAGTTATATCAACTACATTGTTGATTGGACGCATACCAGACATGCGTAGTCGCAGTTGCATCCAGTAGGGCGAAGGTTTAATTTGAATATTCTCAATTAATGTTGCAGTAAATCGCGGGTTTAATTCAGGTTCAGCAATTTCTATTTTTGGCATTTCAAGCGGTGATTGAATTGATTTTGAAATTGTAATATTTGTTGTTGGAGGATTTATTGGAGTTTTCGTAAGAGCGCCTAATTCTCTGGCAACACCTAATATATTTAGGTTGCGGGCCATGTTTGGTGTAATTGCGATATCGAATACAGCATCTCCAATGTAGTCAACAAGCGGTGTGCCAGCCTTTGGAGCATCAGAATCAAAAACTATAATTCCTTCATGTTCATCAGATATACCAAGCTCCTTTTCAGAGCATGCCATCGAATAGGATTCGACACCTCTAATTTTCTTGCGTTTAATTGTAATTAATTCCTGGTTAGAATTATGTCCATCATACAGTTGAGCACCTTCGCGCGCATAAGCTACTTTTAATGGTTGAGCCAATTCGCCTTGGTCTTTATATTGAAAAAGGTTGGGAGCGCCTGTAAGCACAGTGTGTGTCACTTCACCATCATAGAGTTGTGCTAAAACTAAACGATCTGCGTTGGGGTGGTGTTCAACCTTATTTATGTCAGCCACAATAATGTTGTTACGATCCCACTCAAGCCCGTATATGCTTGTCTGGTTTTGAAGTTGATCGGGTTGCGGTAGCCCTATGAAGTTTATTGATTCAACTTCTAAACCTGCAAATGTTAAAAGGCGAGCAATCTCATGAGGATCAAGAGTAATTTCAATATATTCTTTAAGCCAACTTAAGGGAACTTTCATGTTTTGATAGCCTTGCTATTTTTTTGGTGACTGCAGAAATTGGTGTACACATAATTTTATAACTTAGTAATTCTTTTCAATACAATAATTTATTCTAAAATTGTTCTAGAAATCGTAAATCGTTTCCCCAAAAGTGACGAATATCATCTATTCCGTATTTAAGCATGGCAATACGTTCCGGTCCCATGCCAAAGGCAAACCCTGTATGTTTGTTAGGTTCATAGCCACCATTAGTTAGGACTGCTGGGTGTACCATTCCGCATCCCAGTATTTCGAGCCATCCAGTTTTCTTGCAAACTCTACATCCTTCTCCGGAGCATAAGAAGCATTCAACATCCATTTCGGCGCTTGGTTCAGTAAATGGGAAATGTGATGCGCGGAAGCGAGTGCGCGTTGAATTTCCAAACATACGTCTTGCAAAATCGGTGAGAGTACCCTTTAAATCGGTAAAGCGTATGTTTGTGCCGATTGCTAGACCTTCTACTTGGTTAAATTGGATTTCAGATCGTGCCGTTATTTGTTCGTACCGGTAACACATTCCTGGTAGTATGACTCTAATAGGGTCGGGGGCGTTTGCTCGCATGGCATGTATCTGACCGGGAGAGGTATGTGTTCGTAATATAACACCAGGAGTACTTGTGTGGAAAGTGTCCCACATGTCTCTAGCAGGATGATGGAGTGGTATGTTCAAAAGCTCGAAGTTTAGTTCATCAGTTTCTATTTCTCTGGAACGGTAAATTTGAAAACCCATGTCTGCCCATATAGTATAAATTCTACGCAATGTTTGAGTGGCGATATGCAGGCGACCCCGATTCAAAGACCTTCCCGGTAGAGTGATGTCCAAATCCGCAAGTTTTTGTCTAGTAGATGCAATAGATTGGTGTAAATCATGTGTTCGTTCTTTGTATGCTTCTTCAAGGACGTTACGTATGTGGTTAGCATGTTTACCGATAGCAGGCCTATCTTGAGGTGCGACGTTACTGAGGTTTCTTAACGACTTGATTAATGGGCTGTTTTTACTTAGGTGTTTTGAATACCATAGGCGCAGCGTTTCCTTGTCGCTTGTTTTTTGTAGTTCAGACAAAGCTGTAGTTTTTATAGTATCTAATGATTCAAGCATGTATTCCTCCACAACATTATATACGGACATCCCTACCAAAAATAGAAAACCCGTCCCAGAAAAAGGGACGGGGCTAAATTAGTCCCGCGGTACCACCCTGTTTAGTCTTTTTTGTCAAGACTCACTTGATTTACCGATTGTCGGCTTTTCTTCCTTGCTAACGCGTGGGACGCGGCACTAGATAATTACCATGTCGCACAATAGACACATAGTGTTCCCCGGTGCGGCTCGAGAGTGAAATTCCGCCAGAATATTTTGACTTATTTTAGACTGTGCTATTCTAAGACAATAATCATCTAGCGTACTTGGCTCCGTCTTAGCCTTATATTATGTTGTATGGCGATTATCTCAAATTGATGCTAATTGTCAAGCCATGAGTGATGGTATTAATGATTTGACTATGACGATGGTGAGCTTTATACTGCATTTTACTAATAGGGTTGCAAGATATGAAAGATATAGCAACGAAACGAGCAGGTATAGTAATAGGCTTGACCATATTGTTGGTTATAGCAGGTTATTTATATTTACGTAGTAGTCTGCCAAAAACAGAAGGCATCGTAATATTGTCAGGACTCGATGGGCAGATAGAGATTGTGCGAGATGCTGATGGTGTTCCGCATATATTTGCGTCCACTGATGCTGATGCATATTTTGCTTTAGGATATGTACACGCACAAGATCGTTTATGGCAACTCGAGATGAATCGTCGTATTGGGTCAGGACGTCTAAGCGAAGTGTTGGGAGAAACCACATTAGATATCGACAGGTTTTTAAGGACTTTAGGTACGTATCGTTCTGCTGTGCAAACCTGGGATTTTCTAACTAGTGATACTAGAGCTGCGCTGGAATCTTATGCTTCTGGTGTAAATGCATGGCTTGATGAGGGGCACACTCTACCGCCTGAATATTTGATACTGGGTTTTACTCCTGAGCCTTGGACAGTATACGATTCGTTAGTATGGTCAAAAATGATGATGTGGGATTTGGGGGGGAATTGGGAGGACGAGTTACTACGGTCATTACTGCAGTCTTCTGTTGGCCAAGACCGGGCCAATGAACTGGTGCCTGGATACCCATCAGAAGCAACAACTATTATTTCTAGTGACTTGGCTGGGACATTGTTGGGTGTTGATTCAACTATGCAGCAGATGTTTCGAATGGGTGATAAAGATGTTGGTAGCAACAGCTGGGTTATATCTGGTGAGTTGACCGAAAGTGGTAAGCCGCTGCTTGCAAATGATCCTCATCTGGGTGCTCAGATTCCATCTATTTGGTATTTAGTAGAATTGCAGGGTAACTTGTTACATGTTACGGGTGCAACCTTGTTGGGAATGCCAATAATTCCTATTGGTCACAATGAACATGTAGCATGGGGCCTCACAAATCTTGGTCCAGATGTACAGGATTTATACATTGAGAAAATAAATCCCACTGACCCAAACCAGTATGAGGTTGACGGGGAATGGGAAGACATGACTATAGTGTTAGAGGAGATTCTTGTTAAGGATGATGAAGATGCTCCTATTCCATATGCTGCTAGAAGTACTCGTCATGGACCCCTCATTAGCGATGTGTCTGACAATGCAGGCACTCCGCTTGCAATGCGTTGGACTGCACTAGATCCAGGAGACACTACAGCAGATGCATTTATGAAAATGGCTTATGCTTCTGATTGGGATGAATTTACTGATGCCTTGCGATATTATGTGGCCCCTAGTCAAAATATGGTATTTGCTGACCAGGAAGGAAATATAGGTTATATTGGTCCTGGTCGTATACCTGTGAGGGCAAAAGGAGATGGAACTGTTCCAGTCCCAGGATGGGATAGTGAATACGAGTGGGAAGGATGGATACCATTTGAACAACTACCGCAGGTTTATAATCCAGAGAGTGGATATATAGTTACTGCCAATAACAAGGTTGTTTCAGACGATTATCCATTTTTTATTTCAAGCAGCTGGGCTCCTCGATATAGAGCAGATCGAATAGAGGAGCTGATTCTGCAGTTCACCGATGGAGGCAGGAAGATTTCCATCGAGGATATGATTTCTATACAGGCTGATCAGATAAGTAGGCAAGCGATAGAATTGCTGCCTTATTTGCAATCCGTTGAGCCATCAAAATCTAAATCAGATCTTGCCCAACCTGCTCTTGACCATGTTATTACTTGGGATGCTGAGATGGGTGCGGATAGTGTAGCGGCAACAATTTACGCTACATGGTTTCATCAACTAGGTATGGTCATATTTGAAGATGAACTTCGTGGTAACGTGTATGAACAGTTTGCTGATCGGAAACATGCATCTTTTCTGGTAAATGTGTTAGAGGATTCGGATAATCCATGGTGTGATGATGTTCTCACTGTGCCTAAAGAAAACTGTTTAGATGCTGCTTCTACTGCCTTGGATCGTTCTACTGAATTTCTAGAAGATTACTTTAAAGGTAATATTCCTTTACTATCGACTGGTCGTAATGTAGACAAATGGAAATGGGGCGAATTACATGAAACTATTTATGCTCATAACCCATTTAGTGAAGTTGCAGTTTTACGTACTTTGTTTCAACGTGAAATAAGTAATGGGGGCGGCTCGTATACTGTTAATGTCGGGCCATACAAGTTCTCAGACCCATACAAACAAATTTACGTACCTAGTTATAGGCAAATAGTAGATTTGAGTGATTGGAGCAATAGCTTGTTTATGCATACTACTGGTCAATCAGGCAATGTTCTTAGTAAACATTACGATGATCTTATTGTAAGACATCAAGCCGTGGAATATTTACCCATGAGTTTTGGGCGCGCTAACATAGAAGGCGATGTTTTAGTGTTGAAACCTGAATGATGTATCTAATGACTAGATAATTTATGGTTGATGCTTGTGCTTAGTCTGTTGGATATGTTTCCCAGTGTGACATGTTGTAATACTCGTCCCACAACATAGTTTCATGCTGAACACTAGTCATAAATATATCAACCATAGTTTTTTTCTGGTGTTCTGTGCTTTTAGCAGCTTGTCTATCGAGTAATTCCAAAGCTTTGTTGAGACCCTCGCGATGTTCTGGATTGCTATGAAATGCCCACCATTCTGAGTAAGGGTTGTCATCTTCTATGGTGTGTTGATCAAGCAACCTTCTCACTGCCTCGCCATAACCCCATTGGCAAGCTAGGATTGATGCTTGGGTGTCTCCAAGTGAACCATCGTATGCACTGGCAAGTTGATGGCGAGTATAAGAATACTTAAGTGGACCCATGGGGTATGATAATAGATCTTCTCGAGACATGCCCAATTCTTTTGCATGTTTCTCATGATCTCTCATTTCTTCTTGAATACTTTGCACGTGATACAGCATGACATCCACATCTTCTGGTGTATTGGCTTTTACCATACCTAAAGCACATACTTTTATAAAGTTGTGCAGATAAGGGTAATCTACCTTAAGCCAGTATTGGAAACATTCAGTTGGCAAATCACCTGCAACCAAACCAAGCAGAAATGGTTTCTTGATTTGGGATTTCATATATGGTTCTGCTTTAGCAATTAGGTTGTTAGAGAAAGAAATAGTATTGTACCTCCCTAAATGGTTGTGTGACTATACCCCTACGTCTTCATGCCATATTTCAGGACTTTCTTTTATGAAGTCACTCATGATATCTACGCATTCCTGTAAATCTAGATTAATTACTTCTACTCCTTGTTGGGTTAGCCAGTCTTCACAAAGAGTTAAGTTCTTGACCGTTCTGTTTTCACCAACTACCACTCTCGGAATTTTGTATAAGACAATAGTACCAGCGCACATTGTACATGGTGACAAGGAGGTATACATAGTGGCTTGTGAGTATATATTAGCACGAAGTCGACCAGCGTTTTGGAATGTTACCATTTCTGCATGTAGGATTGGATTGTTTTTTTGTACGCGCTGGTTGTGTCCTCTTCCTATGATTTTTCCTTGTGCAACTAAGACAGAACCTATTGGTATTCCACCAGACTCGCGACTTTTCCTTGCTTCCGCTATTGCTTCTGCCATCCACTTTTGATCAGAATTCATGTGACCCTTGTTCCTCCTTAGGTTTGTGTAACCTCATACTTATACGCGCAACGCTTTACTAATTCGTTGGCTTGTTTATGCCATTCAATCAATATCTATTAACATGCGGATACTTTCAACAGCGGTTTTACAGAGTGGTTCGAGATCATCATGGCTTCCGCCCGCAACCATAATGCCCCCGGCACGTTTACCTAGTGTACTAGCTAACACAAACAATGCCGCTGCTTCCATTTCTGAGCATAGAACTCCCGACTGTACCCAGGCATCCCATCGATGTTTCAACACATTGCTTATGGGCATTCTGTCTGGTTCTACTTCTCCATAAAACGAATCCTTAGAATGTGACAAACCAACATGGTAAGTGATGCCTGTAGTTTCACAAGCTTGTCGAAGGCAATTTACAACATCGAGGTCTGCAATTGCAGGAAAATCCATTGGCATGTAATGTAGTGCAGTACCTTCATCACGAACTGCACCTGAGACAACTACTAAATCACCGGGTTGTATAAAGTCTTGCATCATCCCGGAGGTGCCTACTCTTATAAAAGTGTCAGCTCCGAGCTTGGCTAACTCCTCAACTGCTATTGCAGTTGAGGGTCCTCCAATACCTGTAGAAGTGACTGATACTTTTGTACCTGCAATATTTCCTGTATAAGTCCGGTGTTCTCGATTTTCTGCTACTAGCTGTGCATTGTCTAGATAAGAAGCTATAAGCGGTACTCTCCCGGGGTCACCTGGAAGAAGCACATATCTACCCACATCGCCCCGCTTCATCTTTATATGATATTGTAGTGTTGACTTGGAATTGTTCATTTGACTAATCTCACATTTTGCTGATTACATGCAGCATCAGTAGGTACTCTAATTTGCTTTACCAGCCAGTATTCCTGTCTCTTTTCCCTCACCGGGCCAAGGATCAGATGTTGTCCAGGCTGCATCGAATGTTGCAATTTGGTGTTGCGTCGCTCTTAGGAATAGCCAGCGCATTTTATCGCGTTCGAATTCAGTACTGGCATTGCCATATTCGTTTAGCCCATCCACGGTTGCATTTTGTAGATCTCTATAAAATGTATCTTGCCATTGTAATATCCAATCCCGTTGTAATTTCGAAATGTTTATTGGTTTTTCACTTTCATATCTCACGCCGAATGTATTGTGAAAACAATAACATGGATATACTGCACAACAAATGTCTCCAAATGTGCCTTCGTAGAATGCTCTGACAAAAAAGTTTACAAACGCTTCTCTACGTGGTCTGGCAGCCCAGCGTGTTAATGCAAATTCGTCATAATCTTCTAGCATTCTAAGCTCAACACGTGATTCGGCTGCGCGTACACCGTATTCTCTTTGTAGTTTTACCCATGGGTTGTGTGGAGGCACCTTTGTAAATGCTACCTCTGACGCGTTTTCACCTATATAGGGTAAATCTTGAATTAACCAATAGCGAAATTTGTCTTCTTGTAATGTACCGCTAAACAGTGCTTCTATCCATGGATGATGAACATATCTTTCCCAAGCTGGGCCAGCAAATTCGATACATTCATCTAGAAATGTCAAAATTACCTCCGTGAAATATCTTGTTCAATTAATAACTTCAATCCATCAACAGCTGTTACCAGTAGATGTGTTAAATCAATGCCAGACGTCATAATGCCACCTGATCGGCACTTTAGCATTCGACTTACAACAAAAATAGTAGAAGCTTCCATTTCTGAACAGAGTGTGCCTCCTGCTATCCATGCTTTCCATCGATCTTGAAGTTGTCTGGAAACGGGCATTCTGTCTGGTTCGTGTTGTCCATAGAAAGAATCTTTGGATTGTGTAAGTCCAACGTGGTGTCGTACTCCACGGTTGCGAGCAGCCTGTCTAAGGGCTAGTGTTACATCCAGGTCAGCTACTGCTGGATACTCTGGTGGGACATACTGTTTGGAAGTGTATTCGTCACGAATGGCCCCCCATGCAATTAATAGGTCACCATCTTCTATGAAATCTTGCATAGGACCAGATGTGCCAACTCTAATGAAAGTGTCGGCTCCAGCAATTGCTAATTCTTCAATAGCAATTGCTGTAGAAGGACAGCCCATCCCAGTTGATGTTACCGATACTTTTTCACCTAGCAATGTGCCTGTATAAGTAAGATACTCACGGTTATGCGAAATTTCTTGAGCGTCATCAAGAAGATTAGCTATCATAGGTACTCGGCCTGGATCTCCAGGTAATAGCACGTAGCGTCCGACCTCACCTCGACTACAGCCAATGTGATAGAGTTTTGACAGATTAATGTTGGAATCAGACCCCATGATACTAACCTATATAAGACATCCGTAAAGCTACAATTTACAGGTTACCTTTGACAACATCAATATGTAGTTGAGAAGGGCCAAAAGCATAAGGTAACAATTGTTCAATGGACTTAACAATAACGTTGCGCTTGTTCTTGTCAGACATAATCACTTCAATGTTACATTCAGATACTTGCGCCATTTCATAAATTGCCTGACGACAAGTACCGCATGGGTCTGAGGTAATCTCATTTTTCTCTTGGTCATCAGAGCGCGTACTAATTGCTATTGCTACAATATCACGTGCTCCGGATGCGTTAGCCTTACCTATAGCCATTTGCTCGGCGCATATTGTGGATCCGTAAGCAGCGTTCTCTACGTTAGATGCTGCAAAGACCGATCCGCTACGGGTAAGGACAGCAGCACCAACATGGTATCCTGAATACGGATTGTATGCGGTGTCAGTCGCAGCGATGGCAGCTTCAATGAGACTATGTTGGTCAGAGTTTAGTTTTTCAGAAGATATAAGATTTACAGATGCATATGTTTTTTTACGTAAGGGCAGCAAGTCTTCAATGGTAGATACAGCAATATTACTCTTATCAATGGTAGAGCCAATAACATCGATATTGTACCCGGACACTTGTGACATTTCGTAAATCACCTGTCTACAACTACCGCAAGGACCACAAGCAATTTTTGTTTTTTCAAATTTGTCAGAGCGTGAGCTAATTGCTATTGCTACAATATCACGTGCTCCAGATGCGTTCGCTTTCCCTATAGCCATTCTCTCGGCACACACTGTTGGTCCATAAGCAACATTCTCTACGTTAGATGCCGCAAAGACCGATCCACTACGCGTAAGGACAGCAGCACCAACATGGTATCCTGAATAGGGTACATATGCGGTGTCAGTCGCAGCGATGGCAGCTTCAATGAGACTGTGCTGGGCAGCGCTTAAGTTTTCTGAAGATATATTTTTCATCTGCTCTCATTTCCTATAGTCCGATTATACATTTTATGAACGAAAGAGTCCGTAGTTTAAGATTGTTTGTTGATTGTTATTTGAGTTAGTGCTTGGCCAATGTCGTTGATAACATCATTTGGGTCTTCTAAACCTACTGATACGCGGATCATGCCATCCTTAATGTTCATTTTCTCCCTTTCAAGTTTTGGTATGTCCAGAAAGGCCATGGTAGCAGGTATTTGTGTAATTGTTCGGACGCTACCCAAACTTGCCGCAAATGCACACAACTTCAGATTGTCACAGACCTCGATAGCTGATTGACCATCTGCAACCTCAAAAGTAAGCATAGCACCATATTTAGGCATTTGCGTTTTTGCTATTTCATGATTGGGGTGGGAGACTAAACCAGGGTAATGTACTTTTTGGACTGCCGGATGACCGTCAAGGTAAAGTGCTAGCTTCATAGCTGTTTTGCATTGTCGTTCCAATCTCACGGGCAAGGTTTGAAGTCCACGTAGAAGCATCCACGCATTGAATGGTGAGAGAACTCCACCTAGTTTTACATGTGTGCTCCAGCGCAAATCATGTAAAAAATCATCCGGCAGATTAGTTTGTTTAATAGCTATGATGCCTCCTAAGACATCGTTATGTCCTCCCATAAATTTGGTTGCACTTTCTACGACAATGTCAACCCCCCAATCAAGTGGGCGCATCACATACGGACTAGCAAATGTGTTATCACATATTACAAGCAGATCATTATCACGAGCTAATTTTACTAGAGGGGGTATTGCAGTTACCCTCATGTTTGGATTAGCTATTGTTTCAAAATATAGAATTTTTGTATTCCCTTTTATTGCTTTCTTTACAGTCTCTATGTCATTACAGTCTACAAATGTAGTTTCAATCCCGAAGTCTGTGAGTCTATGATCAAACATTTCGTGTGTAGAGCTATAGGTAGTCCAATCAGATACGATATGGTCACCAGGACGAAGTAAAGCCAAGCAAGTTGTTGCAACAGCTGCCATGCCTGATCCGAGAGCAAGACAACCATCTGCGTTTTCAAGCACGGCTACCTGCTCTTGCAGTAATGTTTCATTTGGATTGCCACATCTACCGTATATGTTTTCTGTGATTCGAGCTCCTTCGACTATGTTTTGGTATATTTCTTCGTCATACTGAAAGTTGTTAGAAAGATATAGGGGGGCATTAATGGACTTTGTACTGGGGTCTGGGTTGTAATAGACTGCTTTGCTATCAAACGCCAATTTGTCTCTAGTTTCAGGCTTCATATGCATTACCTCAGTTTGGCTAAAATCTATTTTGTTATGGAGTAGATAATATTTGTAACAGTTTGTTCTTAAGTGCTTGGTCTGTAATGAAAGCGGACTCTATGCTCATTTGTTGAATGGCCTTGATTTGCTTTATTCCGAAGCCAAAATCGTTCTGTAATAGCGTTAATTCACTAGAAACACTCGTTCTAGACGTTATGGGATCATCGTCTCCTATTGAGATTGGAATCCCTTCATTGTAGAATTTCAATACAGGGTGATCTTTTATACTATCAACAGTGTTTGTGTGGACATTGCTTGTTGGACACAACTCAAGTAGGATTTTACGTTGACTAAGTAATTTTACTAAATCTTGAGATTCTATACTTCTAATCCCATGTCCTATCCTCGTGGCTTTTAGTTGCTCAACCGCATACAGTATGTTGTCTGTTCCTCCCGCTTCTCCTGCATGTACTGTAATTCCCAAACCGTTACTTCTTGCAATACTAAATGCTTCAGCGTGAGGTTGAGCTAAGTATCCTGCTTCATCTCCTGCTAAGTCAAAACCAACCACACCATCATGCTTGAACTCTATCGCGGTATGTGCTAGCTTGATATTTTCCTTGGGGTCATGATTTCTAAGAGCGGACACTATTAACCGACAGACTATATTGTATTTATCTTCTGCTTGGCGTAATCCAAGAAGAATACTTTCTATCACTTGCTCTACGGGAAAGTCTGTACGGCTATGCGTGACTGGACCTGCCCGCAATTCGAGATAAACAACTCCATCCAAGGCTGCATCTTCTGCAGCTTCATATGCAATACGTTGCACAGATTTTTTGTCAAGGAACACTTGGTAACCATAACTAATCTTGTCCAAATAATCTACTAGACTTTCTTCAGCGCCAGTAACTTGCATAGCTCGTGAAACCATTTCTAATGACGGATGCCGTTCAATCCCATGTTCAACTGCTAGTTTCATAAAGGTACTAGGCCGCACTGAGCCTTCAAGATGTGTATGAATATTACATTTGGGTAAGTTAGCTATTGTGGGTGCTGCTGTAGGCGCGCGAAATAGTTGTTTTGTAGACATAAACTTACACTTAATTTAGTGAATTATGTATAGTATTAATTGTTGTAGTTTGTTGCAGTATATATAATAGCAAGGTTATTATAGCCATGACATGCGCAAATGCAATCGCTATACTCGCAACTGGGTTTATTATTTATTAGATGTGACACTACAAATACATAAGTTATGATTATAAGTGGTCCAAAACTGGAGTGGAATTGCTAGAAATATTCAATGATGTTTAGACCAAACATGATAAATATTTAGGTGGTATTAATTCAGAGGTAAAAAACATGAGCTTACCAATTGTCTTGGCTTTAGGAGGTTTAGTGGGTTTTGGGTTGTCAAACTTTTTTTGGAAGGTCGCTGGTATTAATAAAGTCTATCCAGCCAGTTTCATGGTAGTAGAGACTTTAGTTGTGCTTATGGTAGCCATAGCTATACATTTTTTCCAAAATCAGTCGTTTGTGTTGGCACCGAGGATGGCTGGAGTAGCATCTATGGCAGGCTTGAGCGCAGGGTTTGCAATATTTGCTACGATGAGCGCATTTAATCTTGGTGGAGATGCGAGCATTGTATCTCCAATCACAAGTTTAGGTTTCGTTGTAGCTGTTCTGTTAGCATATATTTTGTTAAAGGAGCCCGTTACTTCCACGAAGCTTATGGGGTCTGGTCTGGCAATAGTTGCTATAGTATTGTTATCACGCTGATATTTCTGGTGTTTTATGAAGTATGGTTGAAGCTTACAAGTTATGCCGTGTTAAAATACAAATACTAAACAGATCATTGGAGAAAAGACAATGAATGTCGACACGTTAATAAATAATAGTAGACCTTTTTTGGAATATGTTTTGGCATGGGAAGCGAATCTACCAGAATTGTTGTTGAAAGATGTAATTAATGACCCCTCGTCTACCGCTATAGTTTCAGTTGACGTAATAAATGGATTTTGTTACGAAGGTGCACTGGCAAGCCCTCGTGTTCAGGCTATTATTAAACCCATTGTGGATATTTTCAAACAGGGTCAGGCTATGGGAGTAGAAAATATAATATTGGCCCAAGATAACCATGAAGTTGATGATATAGAATTTGGTTCCTATCCTCCTCATTGTGTGCGTGGTACTGCAGAGGCGGAGTCAGTCCCAGAATTTCAGGAATTGGAATTTTATAGTGATATGGTTGTTATAGAGAAAAACTCTATTAGCGCTACTATTGATACCGAGTTTGGCTCATGGCTTGATGGTCATCCAGAAGTTACAACATTTATAGTGGTTGGCGATTGTACAGATCTTTGCACGTATCAATTAGCCATGGGTATACATTTGCGTGGTAATGCTAGAAATATCCAGCAGCGAGTAGTGTTACCAGCTAACTGTGTGGCTACCTATGACATGTCTGTATCTGATGCACAAGAGTATGGTGCTGTCCCACATGATGGTGATTTGCTACACTATGTTTTTCTGTATTCGATGATGCTGAATGGCGTTGAAGTTGTTAAAGCTTTGAATTAGGCTAACAGAGCTAGTGGTTTTCCTAAACTCTCGGTTAGGAATTTCATTATTCTTGACGCATATAAATTGCAGCCTGTTTAACTGCGGCTATGATGGATTGGTATCCGGTGCATCTACATATGTTCCCTGACAATTCTTCACGAATTTCTGTATCGGTTGGGTTAGGATTGCGTGACAATAGGTCCTGTACTGTTAGTAGAAAACCTGGTGTACAAAAACCACACTGCAAACCAAAGTTCTCCCAAAAGGCTTGTTGGATTGGGTGTAGCTGGTCGCCAGACGACATGCTTTCTACAGTTTGAACCGAATGTGAGTCGGCTTGTACGGCTAACATAATACAAGATCGTACTGGTTGACCATCAAACATGACAGTACAAGCTCCACATACTCCATGCTCACAACCTACATGGGTTCCAGTAATACCCAGTTCATTACGTATAAAGTCGACCAGAGTGACTCGGGTTTCAACCTTTCTTTCATACTCAATTCCATTGACTGTGAGTTTGATTAACCTACTATTATCTGTAGCTTCTTGTACCATTATTTGCCTCCTGATTTGTTAGCTCTCTCCGTTGCTTTTTGTAGAGCGGACAAGACCAATACTGATGCGAGATGGCGGCGATAATCCGCAGAGGCATGCATATCAATATCTGGATCAAGTTCTTTACTGGCTTGTTCTGCTACGTCCTTAAGGAGTGCGTCACTTATTGTTTCTCCTATAAGCATTGATTCTGCTTTGCTTGTTCTAATTGGAATTGGTCCTCCTCCAATAATTGCTATACGAGATTTAGTGCACCGTCTATTTTCTAGAGTCAAATATGCAGCTACTCCAAGTATTGCGAAATCACCATGCCGGCGGCTAAATTCAATAAATGACCAACCGGATGTTTTGACCCAGTTGGGCAATTGGATTTCTACTAGTATTTCATCAGGTTCTAAGTCGGTGGTTAGAGCTGAAACGTAGAAATCACTGGCATCCACTGTTCTTGTACCTTTCGTATTGCGTATTAGTATAGTTCCATCTAATGCAAGCATTATAGCTGGCCATTCTGCTGCGGGGTCGGCATGGGCAACACTACCACCAACTGTACCGCGGTTACGAATAGATCGATGTCCAATGTAGGGGATTGACGCAGCTAAAATGGGTTGAGTGGTTCTAAGGTTAGTATCATCTTCTAGTGTGCTTTGTCGGGTCATGGCACCCACTCTTAGGCCTGTATTATCTGATTTGTAGTACTCCAAATCTGCGACACGATTTAAATCAACTATGATTTGAGGTGTTGATAAGCGCATGTTTAATAATGGTCCCAGGCTTTGACCACCAGCTAGAATTTTGGCGTCATCTCCATATTGCTGTAGTAGGTCCAGTACTTCTTCCACACTGTCAGGATCATAATAATCAAAAGGTGCTGGTTTCATAATTATTCCTATTTTATAGCACTGTCTAATTTGTTTTGTCTTGCATCGGCATCAACCATTGCCATACTTTCTCAGGAGTGATTGGTAGTACATTGACATTGTTACCTGAATCGCCAAGGGCATCAGCCACTGCGTTGGCCAAAGCTCCTCCTATACCGGCTATGCCACATTCTCCTGCTCCTTTTACTTGTATCGGGTTTAGGGTGGATGGTGATCTATCTAATCTTTTTGATTCCAGAAGAGGTGTCTCAGTAGTTGTAGGGAGGAGATAGTCTACGAAAGACCCGCTTGTTAGTTGGCCACTCGGGTCATAGTTGAATTCTTCTAGCAAGGCTCCACCCAATCCTTGTACTGCTCCTCCTTCGATTTGTCCCTTTACCATTTGTGGGTTTATTGCTTTACCAATGTCATAGACTATCCATACGTGCTTGGGAACAATTGCACATGTTGTAATATCTATTTCTACCTTCACTATAGTAGCTCCATGTGCGAATGTCATTTGATTACATCTGAAATAGTGGGTGAAATCGAGTCCTGGCTCTATATCCGGCGGGCAATTTCGCGGACTAGATTGTTGAGCTACCTGTGTTAAGGTTAACCGCTTGTCCTGATGGTCGATCATGCAAATATCCCCATCGCTAATTATAAGTTGTTCAACCTGACAATTCATAGTGTGAGCTGCTATCTTCAGTAATTTTTTACGGATTTTTTGAGCTGCATAGTAAACCGCACTTCCCGCCATCACGGTAGCTCGGCTAGCAAAGCTACCTACTCCATAAGGTATAAGGTCAGTGTCGCCATGTAATACTTGAATTGAGTCAGGTGATACTGTAAGTACAGATGATGCTATTTGTGCCAATGTTGTCTCAAGGCCTTGGCCAACATTGGCAGCTCCGGTGCTTACTGTTATGGCTCCAGTTTGATCAATCTCTATTCGTGCTCCTTCGAAAGGGCCAAGGCCCGTTTTTTCTACAAAGCACGCAATTCCATACCCAACCTTCTTGTTGGACAAGTTATCATGGTCAACATGACGATTTTCTTCATATTTGGATAAGCGGACTACTTCCTGTAATGCAAAGGGATAATCACCGCTATCATAAACAATATTCTCACCCAACGATTCGGTGCCAACCTCATAAGGCATATCCTCAGGTTGTATGAGATTCATTGATCGTATTTTGACAGGATCTATCATGAGTTCCGACGCTGCAAGATCTAATAATCGCTCTCGACTACTGTTACATTCATAGCGTCCCGGAGCTCTATATGTTCCAGCAGGTGTCTTGTTGGTCAGTACTGAACGAACCTCACACCGATAATTAGGGATGCGATAGGGACCGGGAAATATTGCTGCACTTAGTTCGGGTACAATTATCCCGTGTGTACGAATATAACCTCCTTGATCGTTCGACAAAAGAACTTTTATTCCCAAGATGGTGCCATCTTTTTTGAGTGCCATTTCCATCTCGTAAATTTGTTCTCGGGAATGATTACAGGCCATCAGATTTTCTAGACGATCCTCTATCCATTTGACCGGACGTTTAAGCATAAGAGCTGCGTATGGAATCAGATAGTCCTCAGGATAGAATTCACCGCGTACCCCGAACCCTCCTCCCACATCAGGTTCTATCATTTCAATTGTGTGCTCTTCCATTTCCAACATGTGTGCAAGTACACCACGATTAAAATGAGTTACTTTGGTAGGACCCCACACTTTTAATTTTTCATGGGTTGCATCATAGTTGGCTATCAAACCACGCGTTTCGAGTGGTACGCCGCTATGTCGCCCAGAGGTAAATCGGAGTTTAGTGATATGCTCGGCCTTATTAAACGCTTCAACCACATCTCCTTTTTGTTGTACGAAGTTGGATGCTACATTGTCTTTTGCGTCATGGTGTAAGGGACAACTCACCTTGTCTTCGGCATCTATATTGACTGGTAATGGGTCATACTGGACAACAATATTGTCTAAGACATCTTCAGCTTGGTAGCGGCTGTGAGCTATTATCAAAGCGACAGGGTCGCCTACATATCGTACTCGTTTGTTTGCTAACGGGTACTGTAGAAATGGCTCAAGTGATCCGTAAGGATTTAGTCGTATTGGTATTGGTTTTACGGAATGCAAATCTGCAAATGTCAATATGGTAACTACACCAGGTTGTTCAAGCGCGAAATCAACATCTATATTTGTGATTGTTGCATGAGCATAAGGACTGCGAAGCACAGCGGCATGTAGCATGTCAGGCAATTGCAAGTCATCTATATAATGACCTTGACCTTGCAGAAAACGCTTGTCTTCTAATCGCTTTATAGACTCTCCAATGCCTTTGGAATGTTCAATTTTCATATAGTTGTGTTGACCTAAACAACTTACCATGCTTGTACAAAATCATGATTTTTTCTCATTTTTCAATCTAAATATGCGCTCCGGTGTTAGCGGCAACTGTATATCTTGAGCTGATATTTCTAGTGCATCTAGTATAGCGTTGGTGATTGTAGCTGGTGCTCCTATAGTTCCACTTTCTCCTACTCCTTTGAAGCCTCCTACACTTCACGGAGAAGGAGTTTCCATGCTGACTATTTTTATGACAGGTGTTTCATATATTCCTGGCACAAGATAATCCATTAGTGATCCACTTAGCAATTGTCCTTCACTATCGTACGATAACTCCTCCAATAATGCTATTCCTATACCTTGTGTTACTCCTCCTCGTACCTGTCCCTCTACAATAGCTTGATTGACCTTGGTGCCACAATCTTCAGCTACAACATAGTCTTTGATCTTCACCTCATACGTGTTCTTGTCTATTTCTACTAATGCCATATGTACTGCGGATGAACTGACAGCGGGAGGCGGGTTGTATGATACATGCACCGAGAGTCCTGGTTCAACACTAGGTGGTAGTTTCTGAAACGGAGTGTATGCTAGATCAGCTAAGTCTTTTAGACTAAGATGTTCTGAGCTTTGATTTGGGTTGGATATTCTTCCATCAACATACTGCAGATCCTTGTTATCGATTTGCCAGTAAGCCGCTGCTATTCTAACGAGTTTGTCTTGTAACATTTCAGTGGCTTTTAACAGAGCTCCACCGCCACTTACTAGACTTCGACTGGCAAATGTTCCAGATCCGTAAGGGGTAGTAGCTGTATCGCCTAGGTGAACTTTAATGTCATGAAGTGGGGCACCCAATGAGCTAGAGATCAGTTGGGCAAAGGTTGTTTTTTGACCTTGTCCCTGAGATGGCGTACTAATAAATGCTTCTAGGTGGCCATGGCGATCTACTTGCAGTCTAGCTGCATCGAAAGCAGGTACATTGATCATTCCTCGTTTGCGATAGGTGTCGCGCCCCATGCCAGTCATTTCGATGAAGCATGACATACCTATACCTAGCAACCGACCTTCATTACGGGCTTCAGATTGAAGATTTCGCCAAGCTGAATAGTTTGATTCTTCCAGCGCTAGATCTAGTAATGCTGGGTAGTCGCCGCTATCATAGATTGGTCCTGCAGGGCTTTTGAATGGAAAGTCTGTGGGTTGGGCTAAGTTTTTCTTACGTAAGAGAGCAGGGTCCATTCCTATCTTTTGAGACAACTTATCTAGCAGTCCTTCCATTACCATAGGTCCTAACACAAATCCGACTCCTCGGTATGCTCCCATTGGACACTTGTTCGTAGAAACAGCATAACCTTCGTAGGAGTAGTGCTCAAAGTCATAAGGACCTGCGAGTGCGCTACCTATAGTAAATGGCTCGAGGCCTGCTGTGAGAGGAAATGAATTGTAGGCTCCTACATCACATATTGCCTTGGCTCTCATTCCAACTATGGTTCCGTCAATATTGGCAGATAATTCTGCTTCAACTAACACATCTCGTGCATGAAAGCTGGCCTTGATGTTTTCCATGCGGTCCTGCGTCCATTTAATCGGACGATGTAATAATCGTGCTAAATAAGATACGACTATTTCTTCTGGTAAAGCTTGCATTTTAGTCCCAAAGCCACCACCAACATCTGGCGCAATAACTCTGATTTGGTGTGCTGATATTCCAAGCGAATCACATAATGCATCACGTAGCACATGAGGAATCTGGGTTGATGACCAAACGACTAGCTCATCTGTATTAGTTCTATAGTCTGCAATTACCCCACAGTTTTCAATTGGTATTCCTGTCACGCGTGGATGCCGGAAGTTAGCGCTGACTTTTATATCACCCTTTTTAAAAGCAGGGTCGTCCTTGTCGATCCCAGATTGTGTTTCTAGCAAGATATTACTGTTGAGGTTGTCATGTACACGAGCAGAATCTGCTAGCATACCGGTTGCTGCTGAGTCTATCACTGGTAGTGGTTCGTACTCAACAATAACATGCTCAGCAGCATCTTCTGCAATGTACTGATCTGAAGCCACAACAACTGCAACTGCTTCACCTACGTAGCGTACTTTGTCCCAGGCCATAGCATGCCAGTTGGTGGCTTGAAAACCAGGATTTTTCAGCTGTGGTCTTATCGGCTGGATGTTCGCATGTATATTCAGGCCACTTAACACAGCAATAACCCCAGTCTGTCTTTTGGCTACTTCGGTATCTACATTGTTGATGCGTGCGTGCGCATAAGGACTACGTACGAATGTGACATGGAGCATATTGGAGAATTGAATGTCATCTATATAACGGCCTTCTCCTCGTAGTAGAGGTAGTTGTTCATTACATAGGATTGAAGTTGACATTATTGAAGTTGGTTTAGTTATTTACATTAAGTGATTATATGCTGATATGATTTAAGTTTCGAGCTGTGAGATGTCTGATTATAAGGTAGTCTTTACCATCCAGAATTGATTATCTTCCCTGTAATTAACCAGTAATTGTTTTTCTATAGAAAATTCCTGAACTGCCTGAACTACTCCTAAACCACTAGGGTGTCCATAATCATCTCCACACATAACTCCGAACTGTTTTAGTTTAGGATAGTACGCATAGAGGTCCTTGATTACTGCTTCGTATTCGTGATCACCATCAATGTATATGAAGTCAAAGTATTGATCGTCAAACATCTCTGCAGCTTCTATAGAAAATTTCTTGATTATCTTGACCTTAGTATTGTTAGAGAATTTTGCTAAAGTAGTTTCATATCTATTTTTATGAAACAAGTATTTCTCTCTGTCTTCATTATTATTTATTGCTCTTTCCCATGGGTCAATTAATATCAGTTCTTGCATGTTCAGGAACTTCAATATTGTTGAAGCGTTTACGCCGCTAGCAACTCCAATTTCAGCTCCAACTAAAGGTGGTGAAGAATTGCCAGAGGTCATATGTAGGTTTTTTATAAAATAGAAAGGGCTACGTACAATCTTCCTGTCGACTGCTTTGATAAATACTATTAACAAGGTAAATATTATCAAATAGAATGTTATTGTCCATAAAACAAGAAAGAATATGCTCTGTGTTGTTACTTCAACTAACAACACAAACAATGCAAGCACAGGAATAGGAACTAACATTAAGGTGACAATGGTTCGAACCCATCTATAAGATGTTTTTCCAACGAGTTGATATAGCTTGTTTTTGATTACAGATAACATTTACGTTTGTACACCATATATTGTGTGGTCTTATGTTATTTAACATCGAACATTATTATGTGTCCATTATAGCTTTTCGTTGACCACCATCGATTTCTATCATCGTACCATTAATGAAGTGGGCTCGGTCAGATGCCATGAATGTGGCTAAATCAGCTACCTCTTCAGTTGTACAAATGCGGCCCAATGGGATACTTGCTTTAGACAGGCGATCGGCCTCTTCTTTAGATATATTGCGATCACGAGCCATTGCCTCTAGTAACCCATCCCATCTTTCTGTTTCTACTGGACCAGGATTTATTGCTACAAAAGTTATGTTGTCTTTTCCGTATTGTCCAGCTAATGATAAGGTGAAGTTCTGCCCTGCCGCGTTGGCAGCACCGGGTGTAATTTCCCAATAAGAAAATTTGACCCCATCATTTCCTATAATGTTGACTACTCTGCCACCACCTTGCTTTCGCATGTGGGGTATGATTTCTTTGCAGCAACGTACATATCCCATAAATTTGAGCTGGAGCGATTGCGCCCAATCCTCTTCCGTTAAGGTCTCTAGAATACCTCCTGGGGAACTACCAGCATTGTTGACCAGAACATCAATGCGTCCAAAATGAGAGATCACATTTTCTGTCATAAGTTTTACGTCTGTAGGTTTAGTTAGATCAGCAGTTACTGGCAAAACCTCATTTCCCGTCTCGTTTTGAATAAGAGAAGCTGTCTTCTTAAGAAGGTCTTCTCCTCGTGCACAAATTGCTACTTTGCACCCTTCTTTAGATAGACTTAGACTTATAGCTTTGCCAATTCCTTTGCTTCCGCCAGTGACTAGTACGACTTTATCTTGTAATTTTAGATCCATAACAGGCTCCTTATTGTTGATCGGTTGATTGGGGGGATTCTAATAGCTCCACTATTGTGCCTCCTAGTGAAATGCCGTCCAGAAATACAATCCGTTTACCACGAGCACCTTCTGTGGGACCGAGAAGCACTCGGACCCCATTCCTGACAGCATTAGCTACTGCTGCGTCTAAATCTTCAACTTCAAATGCTATATGATGGACTCCTTCACCATTCTCTTTTAAAAAATCCGCATTTAATCCTTCCGAGGTAGTAGGCTCAAGAAACTCAATGTCCATTGAGCCAACTGGAACAAAACCAATATTTAGTATTTCCTTGTAGTTTTCCACTTCCTCTAATGGAAGTCCAATAGCGTTTTCAAATGCGGCTGCCGTCTTGTGTAGATTTTTGACAATAATTCCTATATGGTCAAGCCTTAGTTTGCTCATTAGTCAGTAATAGCCAGTACTCGAGCGGGTGCCCCATCACCTTTTTCTATTTTCATTGGTAAAGCAATCATAGTGAATTCTGCGCTACCAATTTGATCGATATTAATTAGGTTTTCAATTAGTGGTATGCCTGCGGCTAATAATATCTGGTGACAAGGATAAGGATAGTGTCCGTCTACAGAAAAGTCCATTGCTAGCGCTACAATCCCTGTACTCACCAACCAATGAGCAGTTTCTTCAGATAGATACATGTTACCTTTATATAGGTCAGGCCCTGTCCATCTGCTTGCTGCCCAGTCGGCGTACATCAGCATGCGGTTGTTACGTAATTTATCTTCGTTAGGCAGGCCTCCGGCTTTTAGGTCGTCTATTGTAAGTGGATGTCCTGGTTTAGCAATCTGACGTAGATCGCACACATAAGTTTTTCCGTAAAATATACCTAGATCCATCTGATCAATAGTGGTTCCATCTGAGTAAAAATGCTGTGGCGAATCTATGTGAGTACTAGTATGGATACTGAAAACAATCTTGGTATTGGATCTCCCATCAGCTTTATGGGTTGTAATGGGTTCCATAGAAATGTTCGGATGCCCTTCAAGAGCTGTCACTGATGGACTAAATGGCATAGTTAAATCGATTATATTAATGAGTCACCTCCATTTTATTATTCTAATTGCAGTTTGCCGTTGCTGATAATACATTTCCCATCTAGTTCAACGGTAGGATTGAGCACCATGCCGTCAAGATGGATATTGCTAGTTACATTACCGCCCAGAACATGATTATCACCAATTGCGATATGAACCGAACCTTCTAGTTTTTTGTCTTCAGCGAGATTGCCAATAAGACGTGCTTTAGGATTAGTGCCAATTGCAAATTCTGCTATATTGTTTGCATCTTTGTCAGACCGATCAATCATCTGTTTCAACATTTGTGCTGACTGGCCACCTTCTATTGATGCTACTCGTCCTTTGACGACTGTTAAATGAATAGGTTCGTCAAGCAGACCTAGTCCATCCATAGAATGTTCGATTACCAGATTTCCTTCCGTTGTTTCCTCTGCTGGACTAATGGCTGTTTCTCCATCTGGCATAGCAGCAAATGTGCCAGGACCTTTTACAATGCCATCCAATATGTGCGGAGTCCGATTGTCGATACTCATTACCAGATCTGTGCCAGCATCGGTGCTGACATGAGCTTGTTTGGCTTGTCCCATAAACTCTGCTACTTTCTGGCAAGTGATAGCAATATCTTTGTAGTTTGCGTTGATAGCTCCATAAAGCATTAGGTCTTTTGTGATTCCTCTCAGCACTAATATTCTGCTGCCAGCTTGCATAGCATCTCTGGTAGCATCAGTGTGTGTCATGGCATGCGTCACTACTTGAAAAACCACATCAGATTTCATCATGGCGGCACTGATAATATTTGATACCTCGCTACCATGTTGTTGGCGAGGAGCCATTACCACCAGTATAGGGTCACTGTTATATTCATTTGCTACATCTCTAAAAACATTTGCCAATGGCAGTCGTTCAGTATCGGTAACGACACAAACACTTTCACCATTTTGAAGATGCATACTTTCCGACATTAGTCTGTTTACTACTTCATAAAGTTTTGGATCATTCATTGTGGTTATTTTACATCCTTATTGTTGAGTTGCTCATAACAGATTGTGGAATTGACAATTTGCTTGTGCGCTAATCACGAGCATATTGCCTTAGTTGTTTTTTGCCTCTGTCAACTATTTTGTGTGCCCGTTTCTCAGCTTCATACAAGATTTGTTCTTCGTCAAGAGTCTTTAGTTCTCGATTCCGCATCAACCAATTTCCATTCACCATAACATCGCAAACATCGCTACCTTTTACACAATGAACAATGTTGGCAACAATATTGTGGACTGGTCTGAGGTGCGGAGCATTCATATCTAGTAATATTAAATCAGCTGGAGCACCAACTTTTAGCATACCATGGTCTGACATTCCTACTGCTTTTGCGCCAGCTTGAGTAGCCATACGTAACGCAGTATCTCCTGACACCATAGCTGGGTCAACCGTCTGATATTTGTGAATAAGGGCAGTTTGTCTAATAACAGCGAACATATCCATATCCGCATTAGACCCAGGTCCATCTGTCCCTAAAGAGATTTGCACACCAGCATCAACACACTTTTGTATAGAAGGAAAAGGCATAGCTAGTTTCATGTAGGTAATGGGACAGTGAGGAACTATGACATTCTTGTTCACAAGTATTTCAATGTCTTTATCATCCACATGTAGTGTGTGCGCTGCGATAGTGACGTCTGGTAAATCGAAAATACCGAGTTTATCCAGATACTGGACTGGACTCAATTTGTATCGTGCAATAGACTGATCTACTTGTTCCTTTGTTTCTGCAACATGTAGATGAATACCCTTTCCTAGCTCATGGGCAAGTTCCACGGTTTTACGAAGAAAATCATCCGGGCATAAATATGGTGAATGTGGCCCAATATATGTTTTGATTTTACCCTTTGAAGTTTTATCAAGTTCTTTTATCCAATCTATAGTTTCATCAAGTCCTGATCCCACTTCAGTATCTTCCCCCATGCCAAATACAGTCCATGTTAGAGCTGCCTTAAGACCGCTTTCTTGCACCGCGTCAGCTACACGATGCATATAAAAATATTTGTCATTATAGGCAACTGTACCTGAGCGAATCATTTCAGCTGCAGCTAGAGCGGCAGCCCAATAAACATCATCGGGTGTAATCCCACTTTCAGCAACCCAGATGGCTTCGAGCCACTCAACAAATGGAAGATCCTCGGCCCATCCTCTCACCATATTCATTGGGCTGTGGCAATGGGAATTTACTAGTCCGGGCATAGCTACTTTATTTGTGCAATCGACTGCAGTGCTAGCGAATTGATCGTTTTCGGAATTGCCTATTTCCGTTATGATGCCATTTTCGACTACTAATGTAACGTTTTTGTGAATAGTCCCTTTTTCATCAAGTGTTATTACATCAATATTGCTAAGAGATGTTCTATTAGTCATAAGTATAAACCTAACATCTGTATTATTGTTTAGCTGCTTCTAGCTTTTTGCAGTCAATGAGATAACTCTCTGCAATAGCAGCATACATTGCAACTGTGTTGGTGAGACTGTCGATTTCAATCCATTCATTAGCTGCATGTGCATTACCACCTTTTGGTCCAAAACCACACAAAGTGGGAATGCCCGAGTTGATTAGCATATAACCTTCATTGGCAGGACCAGCTCCAACAGCCTCCCATTTTCTGTCAGTTGCTCTTTGTGCTACATCAATAGCTATAGATACTAAGGGATGATTATCTTCTAAAGCTACTGCTGGTAAACTGTTTTTTACTCTCAGTTCCACCTTGAGTCCGGGCCGTATTTTCATTTCATGATTCACCAACAAGTTTATTTGCTCAAGAACAATGTTGGGATCCTGACCTGGCAACAATCTGATATCTACAATTGCTGCAGCATTGGCTGGTACCACACTCTCAAACTCACCACCTTTGAATATAGTTCCTGGAGTTACCACATTGCGCAGATTGCCAAATGCTGGATGAGGTGGTGCATCGATAGTTGTAGCTTCAAGCTTGAGCAAAATAGCTGCCAATCCAGTGACTGCATTCGCACCTTCTATGCCGTCATTCCATTCTTGGCCACCGGTATGTACTGATTTACCAGTTGTTGCTATCTCCAATCTCAGTAGACCGCGGTGTCCAATACAGACTACATCGCTAGCATACGTATATATTGCTCCTTTAGCTTGAATCAGGTTATTGTCCAAAAGATGCCTTACACCAATATTGCTTGTGGCACCAGATTCTTCATCAGAAACCGCAGCCAAAGTTATCTTAATATTCTTATTGTCAATAAGACGCAAATCTTTCATCATGGAAATAGCGTATAGGGCACAGGCTGCTCCAGCTTTGTTGTCAGCTGTACCACGACCGTAAATTCGACCGTCGCGCTTGGTAGGTTTGAATGGAGGAGATGACCAGGCTTCCTCTGTTCCGGCAGCTACAGTGTCCATGTGAGCAACGAACAGGAATTCAAATGGCCCTTCACCATGACTTATCAAAACGTTGGGCCTGTTCTTATCTAAAGCTTCTACTTGTGATTGGAGATTAAGTTTATGTGCTTCTTCTGCTATACGATTCGCAGTATCTTTCTCGCTGTTTGATCCATTGACGGATTTTAAAGAAACCAGTTCGTCCAGAAAACTTACTATATTATCTTCTAGGGATTGGGCAGATGATTGCAGCTTTTTAAGCGGTGTTAGCATTTTTCAAGAAAGCGCTCTTTCTACTATCTGCAAGAATTTCTCTGTAGATATCTCAGTCACCAAATTTGCGTTTGGTGTTTTGCCACTAAAACCCATCCAATCCACCATTGATTGGCCGCGAGACAGTCCAGATGCAGTTTCAACTGTGACGTATCGCTGTTCAGATCTTGTGATGACATCTGATTCAAGAACTACTGCTATTGCTATTGGATCTGGAGCATAAAATATCCTTTCTCCAGCAGAACCTTCTACGCTGTAGCCTTCCTCTTTGCTTACTAAAAAGCTTTCTATGCTGGCCAGCGTTTTTCTTGAAATCTTTTCAAAAAATTTAGCTCGCTTTGAATCTATAGCAAACAATCTGCTGAGATTATTTGCATCAATTGGGTGAGCTAGACTTATCTCCCAGTCAACAATTGTAACCATCGGCCATCTAGATAGCACCATTCTAGCTGCTTCGGGATCACGATAGAAGTTGTATTCCGCAGTGTAATTGCTAGTGTTGCCTTGGGCTCTTATGGCACCACCCATTATGGTTAAGCTACGATATTTTTCTGGTAAGCTAGGGTCAAGCATTAGTGCCACAGCTATGTTTGTTAATGGACCTAATGCTACAAGGTCTATTGCCCCTGCATATTTGTTCCCATATGAACATATGGCTTCAGCTGCGTGACCATTTACAGGCTCAATCGATGCTGGTGGAATATCAGCGTCACCAATGCAGTCACCAAGACCATCGTTGCCATGAAACCCTGCTGCGTCTTCAACTGGATTATCTAGCAGTGAATCACCACAACCCACGTATATTGGTGCATCTATATCTAATATCTCAACCAATTTGCATGCATTTTCAGTAGTGTGTTCTAGATCTACGTTGCCAGCAACAGTAGTAATAGCTTTTATTTCTGTGTCGGGATGTGCGCTGGCCATCATAATGGCTAGAGCATCGTCGACACCAGGATCTGTATCTATTAGTAAGGTTTTCATTAGGTTTCTCCTGTATTAGGTGTCATCTCGATCATAGTTCTTTCTTGTGCACTAGAGATGTTAACCGAACAATTCGAGTATCTGGTCTGTTTCGCGCTTGTTCTTATCTTGACTGTTTATGGAAGCAAGGTATGCAATTAGTTCCTCTGTGCCTGGCAGCTTGGTGCCAGCTCCCCATACTGTGGTGGCAAGTGCGCCAAGTACATTAGCAAGCATACCGGTTGCTCTAATATCTATTTTGGATAGCCACCCCAAAATTATCCCAGCTGTGAATGTGTCGCCCGCCCCAGTTGTATCAATGGTCTTTACCTTATACGATGGTAGCGTTATACATTCGTCTGAATTAGCCAAGACACATCCTTTACCACCCAATTTTACCGCTACTAGTTCTGGTCCCTGGGATAGGATTTTCTGAGCTATAGTGTGAGGATCACTGTGGTCAACCAAATAACAGGCCTCTTCATATCCTAAAATACATATATTGAGCTTCGGTATTACTGCACGGATATCTGAGGTGCTGTCAAACACTGGTCTAATGCTAGTGTCCATACTTATAGGAATATCATTTGATTGTGCAATATCTATAGCATTCAGCAATGTAGGTCTATTCGAAGAGCGAGTTAAAGGGTGCCCGGTAACCTGTAGCATATCTGTGTTAGATATTATGTGAAGTGGGAATTTATGAGTGTTATCCCAAATGTTGGCGCCCCATGCATTGAAAAAAGTTCGTTCTCCTCCTTTGCTTACTACAGCAAAATTAAGTCCTGTTTTTACTCCTGGTAGTACGGATACTCCTGATATGTCTACTCCGGTTTGCCTAAAAGCTTTAGCTGCTAAATTCCCCCAGTTGTCGTCCCCAATACAACCTATGAGCTTAGCGGTTACGCCGAGCTTAGATAGTGCGATTGCAGTATTGCCTACAACTCCACCAGTTTCAACACTATATGAGGGGGCCCCGGCATCATCTCCCTCTTGAGGATATTTATCTATAGGCATCGTGACATCTACATTTATAGGCCCTAGTAGACACACACTTGCTGGTAAGCGAAGTTTGGGTGTCATGTACTAGTATTACCTCTTGCAGCCTCACAGAAATTGGCAATGCGAACCATGTCTTTACGTACTTTATCCCCTTCAATATTGGTAGATGTGTTGCTATCTACTCCCCATGGCTGTACTGTCTGGATTGCCTCGAGTACATTCTCACTAGAGAGTCCACCAGCCAATATCACAGGACATTTGACCTTTTCGACTATTTTCTTGCTGATATTCCAATCGTGTGTTTTCCCAGTGGCGCCTACTCCGGGCAATCCAGAAACTTTTGTGTCCAGTAAGAGATAGTCGCATGTAGTGGAGAATGCTTCAGCAAGGTCGATACTATTGTTACCTTCGACTGGCAGTGCCTTCATTAATTGTGTCTGTGAGCCTAGCCTGATCCGTAAATCTCTCATAGCTTGTACATCCAAATCAAAAGGATCAGTTGATATATGTACTATGTCGGGTCTCACGAATTGTGCCATGGCCACAATTTCTTCAATGTCAGTAGACATAGTTAGTGCAACGGAAGTGCTAATTCCGCTTACGGCATTTACAATGCTAGCAGATGTTTCCAGACTAAGTTCACCATACACTTTGCCGTAATCTCCAGCTACGAATCCAATTTGATCCACACCTAGATTTGCAGCGGTAATAGCATCCTTAGCGTTTGAGAAAGCATAAATTTGAATAATCATGAATAATTGTATTGTCAGTATTTACTTATGTATTATACTTGTGCTCCAGAATTTGCTTCTCGATTGTTATCTGAAATTGTTCTCTTACCAACATCAAATTTAAGTTTGTGTGTGAGTGAAAAGTTGGAGTAGAGATAATCATCATGTTATAAGTACAACAATTGCGCGAACGTTCGTTGGCGGATATCTTACTAACCCAATCGGATAGTTATCACAGTCAATAGTTGTACAAAGGAGTATTAAAGTGAGCACTAAGATTATCATGGATGTAGATACAGGTACAGATGATGCTGTAGCTATTATGACTGCAGCATTATCTCCTGACATTGATCTGTTAGGTATCACCACAGTTAATGGCAACTGTCCAGTAGAGATATGTACAGAGAATACTCTCCGGGTTGTTGACCATATAGGTGCAAAAATCCCTGTCTATCATGGTTGTAGCTTACCTTTGTCTGCCACCTTAACTCCTGGTAGAAAACCAAACATACCTGCTGTAGAACCACACACCATTCATGGTCATTATCTTGATTTACCTGCTGCTAGTTCAAAAAAGCAAGGTGCTACTGCAGTTGAGTGGCTGGTTAATACGTACTTAGAGTCAGATGGCGATATAAGCTTGGTACCAGTTGGTCCACTAACAAATGTTGCGATGGCGATACGACAGGCTCCTGAAATATTGGATAAGATTCCGGAGATAGTAATCATGGGTGGCGGGCACCATGTTGCAAATTGCACTTCATCTGCGGAATTTAATATCTGGGTAGATCCTGAAGCAGCCCGTGTTGTTATGAATTGTGGTCGTCCTATTAGATTAGTAACACTTGATGCAACACACGAAGCATTGTTTACAATGGAAACATGTGACGCTTTGAAAAAAATAGGGACCCCAGCTGCTGTTTGTGCTGCGGCTTTTGCTGAGGTTCGTATTTCTGCTTATGATAAAGCGCAGCCCATGGCATCAGCTGGAAGCGCTCCTATCCATGACGCCTTAGCAGTATGTGCAATTATTAATCCCGAAGTGATATCGACTGTATATGCACATGTCGATGTTGAGACTATGGGTGAGTTAACGGATGGTCGTACGGTAGTTGACATCGATCGATCTGGTGACCGAGGTCGTCGACCTCCAAATGCTCATGTTGCATTGCATGCAGACGAAGAGCTTTTCGTTGAAATGATGTTGGATATTTTATCTAATGAGATCTGAATGTTCGCATTTATGTTTATTGCGGACCTACAAAAATATATAAGCATAAGTTTTGGAGGCGATGTTGCATTATGAGCACTAAAGATAAGAATAGCAAAGTACGTGTCAGAGGTGAGAGTTCGATTAATCCTGGAATATTTACTGGCAAGAAATTGGTGTATGGGATGATACATTTGCTACCACTGCCAGGGACCCCATTTTATCAGTCTGGAAATGTAGAAAAGTCGCTCGAAAAAGCTATTGCTGATGTAAAGGCATTAATTGCTGGCGGTGCTGATGGTTGTGTTGTTCAGACTATTGACCAAATCTATCCAGTGGGTCAAGATGTGGACCCTGCTAGACTTGCTGCGTTTGCCATCATAGTGAAAGCAGTCAAAGAACATAGCCCTAAAGATTTCCATGTAGGTGTACAGATCCTATGGAATGCATTGGAAGCTTCCTTGGCTGTAGCAAAAATATGTGGTGGTGTGTTTGTTCGATCTAATGCACTTGTAGGCTCTACAATGACTGCTGCTGGTGTGGCTGAATCAGACCCTATTAGCCTTGTCGAATACAGAAATAAGATTGATGCACATGATGTGTCATTGTTGGCGGAAATTGAGAGTATGCATTTTAGTTGGTTGAACGGTAAGCCACTTGTTGATGTGGCAGCAGAGGCTATTAGAGTTGGTACAAATGGTGTGGAGATAGCTCATCCTGAAGAGGACGTTTGTTTGTCTATGATTGCCCAACTAAAAGACAAGTATCCAGAGTTACCAGTTATTGTAGGTGGTCATACCAATCACGAAAATGCTGCCAGAATTTTAGCCCAAGCTGATGGGGCGCTTGTTGGGTCATGTTTTGAACCTCAAGGTTGGGGTTCAAATGTAGACGCAAGTAAGGTGGCTGAATATGTTGATATAGTGAGTAATATTAGCTAATATAGATGATGGATAGATTTTATGCTTACTAAGCATAGTTTGTGGTCGTGGAAAACACCAGTAAAAGAGGGCTGATATGGATGTAACTGTAGCTCTAGCTGTAGTAGCAATGATTGGAATGGGGATTAATTCTTTCGGTAACAAACTAGGAGCTGCGCAAGGGGTTTATGCGCCTCCTTTTCTACTTATTATAAATATAATGTACTGTGTTGCGGCTCTAGTGCTTCATGTTGTTCAGAAACAACCATTTATAATATCATCGAAGATGATTGGTCTAGCTTTGTTAATTGGTTTATGTGGATCTATAAGTTACGTGAGTATGTTTACAGCATTTGAGTTAGGTGGAGAGGGCAGCATACTGTTTCCGATCAGAGGATTATCGGTTGTAGTTGCTGTTGTACTATCGATACTCTTTTTTAAGGAGCCAGTGACTCTTAATCGTCTGTTGGGATTAACTTTAGGTGTCAGTTCGATATTGATATTGTCACGCTGAACAATGTTTTGTTGAATACATATACTAGGTGGTCAGTGTCACAGAGATAATCAAGTGAAGATACAGATATATAGTCATAAAACCCCCGAGGATGTATCTGCCAGTGTCGAATTAGGAGTTGATTTCATTGGCGTTGCTACCGGTGAACTTGGTAGGCTTCCTGACGAAGTGTCTTATTCTATGTGTGGAACTATCTTTTCATCTGTACCGACAGAATCTAATGTTAGCAAGGTGGCTCTTACAGTGGCTAGCGAGCTTGATGAGATTGTTGAAACAGTGGTTAAGACCAATCCAGATGTAATACATCTTTCAGGTGATATTAGCGCTATGTCAGTACAAGATGTAGCAGAATTACGGCGTGCAGTACCGGACACAAAAATCATGCAAGCCATTCCAGTAAAGGATGATGCTTCGATTAGTCTATCTTTAGAATATCAACTTGTATCTGATTATATTATTTTGGATACTGATATCGAATCATATACTGGTATTGGCGCTACCGGTAGCACACATGATTGGAGTGTAAGTCGTAAGATTGTAGCTGCCGTAAATATACCTGTAATATTGGCAGGAGGACTAAGTCCAGAAAATGTAGCGGATGCTATTAAGCTTGTTAGACCTTGGTGTGTAGATTCGTTTACACACACTAACATGGCTAATTCTAAACTCAAGGACCCTAACAAAATTCATCAGTTCATCAAATCGGCACGAAATTGGTCGCAAACCTAGAGTCAGGTACGGTAGTTATACTGGGTGATGCCTGTGTAGACATGGTTGTAAAGTCTGACAGGGATTCTACAGGGAAGGAATTAAAAACTAGGCCAGAGCTTACTTGTGGAGGATCAGCTGCTAATACAGCAATGATCTTGTCACAATTGGGTGTTTCTGTGGCGTTTGTCGGAGCTGTAGGAAGAGATGCTTTTGGCAATATAGTTACTGGAAGTTTGTCGGCATCTGGAGTTGATATCTCTAAGTTGATACAGATTGATAATGCATATACAACTGTTGTCATAGCTGTTGTATATTTTGATGGCACACACACTATGAAAGGCTGGCCAGTAGATGGTGGTGCTGACCTAATGCTTGAATCAAGCCACGGTGATATTAGTGTTTTCAATAACCCTATATGGTTGCATAGTACTGGTTTATCTATTGTAAAGGATCCTGCCAGAGAAACAGTGTTGCGTGCTATGTACTGTGCGCGGAGCGAAGGTGTGCCCGTATCATTTGACCTAAACATGCACGGAAGTTTAGGTCACATAGATGGAGTGCTAAAAAGCCAGTATGAGCATGATCTTAGAGAGGCCATCGAATTGTCAGATTGTGTTTTCGGATCAGCAAGTGACGAGATTGCCTTATTGTATCCAAATGAAAATATGAATCAGGCAGCCAGAGAGCTTGCAGGTATGAACCGTACGGCTATATCTCGGAGAGGTGAACTTGCAGCAATTTGTGTATCCGGCCGAGAATTAATTGAGTCCAAACCGTTTCAAGTTGACACAGTTGATGCCATTGGTGCAGGAGATGCTTTCAACGCTGGATTTATAGCAGCGCAGTTGGAAGGTTTGTCTATTGATAGATCTTTGCAGTGGGGACATGCCACCGCGGGTCTAAGTATTAAGACAGTTGGTTCAGGCGGTAAATTTAATAGGACTGATGTATTAAGGTTTATAGAACAACAATCGAAGTTGGTGTAAGGACATTAATCATGAATTTATCTAATAAACAATCTATACCAGTCATTGATTTAACTCCGCTTTATTGGGGCGATTCACAGGCTATGGATACTCTAGTACAGCAAGTATATGATGCATACTCCGAAATTGGGTTTGCCTATATAACTAATCATGGAATTGCCAATGATCTCATTGACAACGTGTTCAATGCTTCTCGTCAGTTCCATGCCTTGAATACTGAAGAAAAGTTGCGAATTGAAATTAACCAATTTCATCGTGGATACATACCTATTAATACTTCTACTGATAGAACGAGCGAGATAGAAAAAGCTGTGAGGCCAAATCAGAGCGAATCCTTTATGATGCTGCATGAATTAGCGCATGATGACCCTGATCTGCTACAGAGGGCTCCACTTGCTGGTCCCAATCAATGGCCATCTGATATTGAAGGATTTAAGGAAATAATTACAGGTTATCATGATAGACTAGCAGGGTTATCACATAAGCTAGTAAAGGTGTTTGAGTTGGCTCTCAATACTGATAGTCTGTCTCAGCATTTTGTCAAACCTACCACTTGGTTACGTTTGTTGCATTATCCATCGTTAAGTATGGAAGACCCCGAAGATCTTTTTGGTTCTAATCCACATGTTGACTATGGATTTATAACAATATTGGCGCAGGATGAGGTCGGTGGGCTACAGGTTAGGAGTGTTACTGGTGACTGGATCGATGTACCTTACAGAAAGGATTGTTTTGTCATGAATACGGGTGAGGTTCTACGCCATTGGAGTAATGGTAAGCTTTTGGCTACACCTCATAGAGTGGTAAACAGAACAGGTAAGGAAAGGTATTCGTGCCCATTTTTCTTTGACCCCAATATTCATTCCCGTATTAGTACGTTGACTAGCTGTATGGATACAGGGGAACAGAGCAAATATGCAGACTCCGTTTTTGGTGATATGGTGATGAATCATTTACAATCAAATCATGATCAACATGATAAAAATAAGTGAAACAATTATCTGTTCACAAGCATCTTGTGGAATCAACGTTGTTGCATGAAAACTGACCGTATTACTAGTACGTTGGTCGAGCTTTGTGAGATTCCAAGCCCATCTGGATGTGAACGTCATGTTGCTGATTATATACTCTCACGCATTAGCGCTCTTGGTTTAGATGCAGTAGAGGATAATGCAGGCGATAATCTTAATGGTGATACAGGTAATATTATCGTTAGAGTGGATGGCAACAGTTCGTCTTCATTGTTGTTGACTGCTCATATGGACACAGTGATGCCGGTAGGTGGTTTGCCAGATCGAATTAACGTAAATATTACTGATGGCATAGTACATACTGATCAGAATTCTATTCTGGGTGCAGACGATAAAGCCGGGATTGCCATTGCATTAGAATTGCTACATCATATAGTGGAAACTTCAGACTATATTCATTCACTCGAAATTGTTTTTACAGTACAAGAAGAGATAGGTGCAAGAGGTGCGGCATATCTGAATAAAGAGTCTATAAGATCTAAACAGGGTTTTGTGCTTGATGGAGATACGCCAGTTGGCACAGTGATTGTGAGCGCTCCTCACAAACTCCGATATGATTTAGTGGTTAGGGGTACAGCGGCCCATGCTGCTTTGGAACCAGAAAAAGGCATTAATGCCATTAAGGCTATGAGTGCAATCGTAGCAGAATTACCTTGTGGCAAAATTGATAGCAAGACAGTAACTAATTATGGAATCGTGAAAGGTGGGAACGCGACAAATGTAATTCCTGATACAGTAGAGTTAATTGGAGAACTTAGGGGACATGATTTAGAGAAAGTTCAGTATGTACAAAAACAAATTGATGAGACGCCCTCCCGAGTTCTTGCGTGTAGCGGGGCATCTGCTGAGATTGTTTGGACAGATCTTTATCCAGGTTACAGTGTTTCATTGGATGAATTGTGTATTAGGTATTTTGCTTCAGCATGTAAAAAATTTGATGTGCAAGTGGATTACATTACGACTGACGGAGGAGGAGATGCCAATCCACTAAATGGCTCAGGTATTATTTGTGTTCCTTTTGGTTTAGGTATGAAGGCAATACATACCAATCAAGAAAACATAAAGCTTGCAGATTTGTACGATGCTTTTAATCTACTGCTAGAATGTGTCAGTATAAAATCATAAACTTGCTCACCCATTAATATTTTAGTGTGTAAATAACCTGTCAGTATAAACGTTATTAATTGGCTTTAGTCAAATCACCGTTAATTTTGAGTGGAAGGGTTCTGGTCTTTGTGATAAAATGTGAATGCTATCGCGCTATTCAAATTTAGTTTTCATAGATTAAATTCGGCATGCGCGTCTAATTCTTCGAGGAGGTGCTAGGACTATAAGCCAATAGGAAAAAAAGGGTCTACTAAAGAAGGAGATAACTAACTTGTTAGTTATTAATGATTTTTTAGAGTTTAAATGGGGGAACGTGGTAAGAAGTAACTGTGAAGCAAATATGTAAAACACTGTCAAAAGTATTACATGAGGAGAATAGTTATGAAACTTCGTTATATAGTATCAGGCTTGATTATGGCCTCCCTTCTCTTGGGCGCTTGTCAACCTGAGGTAGTAGAAGTGATCAAAGAGGTTCCAGTTGAGAAGATCGTCGAAGTTGAGAAGATCGTTGAAGTTGATTCTTCAGCAGTGTCTCTCGATGCCGATCCCGACAAGAATCCTGTCACTTTGAAGTTCCTCGCTCTTTCTGATGATGATCAGTTGAATGCATGGAGAGAGCAGTTAGGTGAGTTCCAGAAGATAGATGGTGGAAAATGGTCCTATGTTGATCTCGAATTTGAGACCATTCCATTCCGTGAGCTTTTCCCCAAGATTGAGGCTTCTGTTGCAGCTGGCTTGCCTTGGGACTTGTATCAGGCTGATGGTCCTGACATGAAGCATTATGGCTTCAATCGCGTTATCTATGATATGAACGACCTATTTACGGCTGATGAGAAAGCACAATGGTTCCCACAGTCTATAGAAGAAGGTAGCTTCCGTGGCCGACTTTTGGGACCACCGATCCTACAATCTTGTTCTTTGCTTATGTACAACAAGGATATGACCGATGCCGCTGGTATTAATCCACCTGCAGCTTTGGCCGATTCTTGGACGATGGATGAAGCAATGGACGCATGGGTAAAAACAACTTTAGATAATGATGGTGACGGCGTACCTGATCAGTGGGGTGTACGTTGGGGTCAAGGTACCTGGACTGGTGATTATGAGCATGGTATCTTCAGACGTTCTAATGGCGTCAAAGGTAGTGATGCTTGGAAAGGTATGGGCGACGATGGTGTAACATTCAGGGGTTATGTAGATGCTCCAGAATCTATCGAAGCACATCAGTTCTATCAGGACATGCATCAGAAACAGAAAGTTACTCCAGTAGAGTCAATTCCTGAGATCTTTGAGAGTCGTATTTCGGCCTTCATGGTAACACCTGATAACCGAATTGGTGCTCTTAACAGAATTCACGGTGAAGGTAACTTCAACTGGGGTGTAACTGGTATTCCATACTTCAAGACCCAGGTTTGTCACACTGGTAGTTGGCACTATGGAATTTCCCCGAACACACAAAATCTTGCAGAGGCTGTAGCCTTCGTCAAATATGCTTCATCTGATGACGGAGCTCGAATCTTCTACAAGTACGTGAGACAGTTGCCTGCTAACATAGGCCTGTTCAACGAGCTTCCAGAGTATGCTGAAGGTGGAAGCCAGAGACTGTGGCTAGACGCCATGAATGACTTTGGTATACCTCGTATCGGTACTCCGGGATACACAGAGTATCACCAGATGTATGCAGAAGCCCTGGGTAACATTCAACAGGGTGGCGATCCAGCAGAATTGTTGGGCGCAGCTGCCGGTAGGATAGAAGGATTGACAGCCAAATACACTGGTTGGAACAACTAATAGAGGGGTAGCAGCTAACTAATAATTGCTACTTGTTGTGAAAGAAGGCACGGATTATTTGTCCGTGCCTTCTTTCAAACTCTCAATCTGTGTTGAGGTATTTTTTATCAACAGTTTCAAGCACATATGGTATTTTAGTCGGCCAATTTTTCAAAAGAGGTGGAGCAGTTCTCAAAACTGTTTCAGTATGTTTACTGGATTTCAAGAACTTATATAGAAAAGAATTAGACAATGACTACAGTTCCTATATCATCTACAGATCAATCCTCGTCATTCCTAGCTAAATTGTGGAGTCCGAGAAACCGTTATTATTTCATAGCATTCTTATTTATTTTGCCAGCTCTTATAAACTTTTCCATTTTCAGGTATTTGCCAATCTTTGCTGCTGCTAGAGCTAGTTTGTGGCAGTATAGTTTGTTGGGCGGCTACAGGGATTTTATTGGTTTGCAGCACTACCAATTCATGATGGAGGATATTTATTTTTGGAAATCCATGAAGGTGACAGCTTTGTTTGTTCTCATGAAGGTGCCAATTCAGGTGTTGCTTTCACTTATGTTCGCAGTATTGCTTCAAAAGGAGACGCGGTCTAGTGCAGTAGTGAGATCAGCAATATTTACTCCAGTGGTCACATCAGTTGTGGTAGTGTCGATTATCTGGGCTATGATGTATCATTCGCAACTCGGCTTGATCAATAGTGTGTTGTCTGCTTTTGGAATACCAAGACAGGTGTTTTTGTCAGATGCTGATAGAGCATTACCAGCTATGACTGCTATGATGATATGGAAAGATCTTGGGTTTAGCATGATCATTATTATGGCTGGTTTGAAAGGTATACCAGTGGTGTATCGGGAAGCAGCTATTGTAGATGGCGCTAAACCTTGGCAAATTATGCGTTATATTACTTTGCCCTTGTTGCAGCGGGTCTTGATGTTCGTAGTAGTTACACAAACCATCTTTTCGTTTCAGAATTTTGTCCCTGTCTATGTCATGACGAAAGGTGGTCCCATGGATTCAACCAAGGTGATAGTGTATTACATCTATCAATACGGTTTTCTTTTCCAGGATATGGGCTACGCTAGCGCCATGTCGGTAGTGACTTTGCTGGTGTTATTGGTTGTCAGCATGATACAGATGAGGTTGTTTAGGACAGATGTTGAGTATTAATCCGATGAAAATTTTATTAATGGTCAAGTGATAATATGGAAACTGTGAATACAAGTACTGGTGTTTTAGGTGAAAGGTCTCCAAGTCAAACCCTAAAAAAATTAGGGTTGTGGTTAGGTGAGAACTTTCTATACTTAATAATTATCGTTATATTTGTTGCTCCTTTAGTTTGGATGGTGTTGGGCAGCTTAAGGGAAGAAAAAGAAATATTCGCTAATCTGTATCCATTCACTATTCATACTTTTCTACCAATCCAATGGACCCTGGATACATACCTAGATATGTTTGGAATCAGTGAAATAGGGATTATGTATGGACTGCATTTTCACCGATTTATGGCCAATAGTTTGTTTGTTTCAGTTGCGGTGGTTTCTTGTTCACTTGTGTTCAATACAATGGGTGCCTATTTCTTTGCGCGGTTGGATTTTCCTTTCAAGAACTTTCTGCTGATATTTGTTGTGGCGACTATGTTGATTCCGTTTCAGGCCACAATAGTACCTTTGTACATAGTTGTGTCAAAATTAGGCATGCGTGATTCTTTCTGGGGATTGATAATACCTTGGTTTGCCAGTCCATTTGTTATATTCGCTTTGGCTCAATTCATCAAGGAAATACCCAAAGAGCTCGATGAGGCAGCGACAATAGATGGAGCTTCACTTTGGGGTATTCTCTGGAATGTAATTCTTCCCAATGCTATACCTGGAATTATTACTATGGCTTTGCTTGAATTTCAGTTTATATGGAATCTTTTCTACTGGCCTCTGATCGTGATAAACAGTCCCGATTTACAGATGATACAGGTTGCTATAGCAAATCAAACTACACAAACTCAGATTTTCTGGGGACGTACGTTTGCGGGCAGTACTTTAGCCTCGTTGCCTGTGATTATAGTCTTTTTGGCACTCCAAAAGTGGTACATACAAGGCGTGGCGACGACAGGATTAAAGGGATAAGCACAGGCGCGGACTAACTGTTTGTTTTGGTATTGCAATAAGCAAAACACTGGGTGCAGATACCTGAAAGGCTCAAAATATATTGGATCCGAAAATACTATAGGTTATGGAATCTCATAAACTTATCCTCGACACTGATCCAGGTGTTGATGATTCAATGGCTATTGCTTTAATAGCAAATTCTCCTGAAATTACTTTGCATTCAGTCACTACTATTTTTGGTAATGGACCTGTATCTTTGTCTACTGAAAATGCGTTAAGAGTCTTAGATATAGTTGGTCTTAGTCATATCGAGGTGTTTGAAGGTGCTAACAAACCTCTACTTCGAGAGTTTGGTGGCGAAGGTGCCAGAGTGCATGGTAGTGATGGTTTGGGCGAGACTTTTATGCCTCCTTCCCCCCGAAGTGCTGGCTCTGAATTTGCAGCAATTCACATCGTAAATTCAATTATGTCTCATCCCGGTCAGATTACGCTTGCAGCGATTGGTCCTTTAACCAATTTGGGATTAGCACTATCGATCGAACCACGAATAGCCGAGAATGTAAAAGAAGTGGTTATTATGGGTGGGGCAGTAGATGTGCCTGGTAATGCATCACCATTGGCAGAAGCTAATATTCATAATGATCCCGAGGCAGCTAGTCTGGTGTTTGGTGCAGATTGGCATCTTACAGTTGTTGGTCTTGACGTTACTACACAAGTGCTGATGGATGCTAAGTATCTAGCGTCTCTTGCTAAAAGCCAAACACCCACTACTGATATGATTGCGGCGATTACTCCGCATTATTTGGATTTCCACAAGAAGTATAGGAATGAGACTACTATGCCAGTACATGATTCATCAGCTATAGCATATTTGGTCAAACCGGATTTGTTTTTAACGAAGAAATTGTATGTTGATGTTATTAAAGGGGAACATCCTTGCAGTGGTCAGACAGTTGCTGATTGGAAAAATCATTGGGGCAGAGAACCCAAAACAAATGTTTGTCTAGGTGTGAATGCAGACGAAATGTTAGCCATGTATATAAAACGAGTGGGAGGAAGCAAGAGATGACTCAATCTATTGATGCGAAGCGCTTATACAACCATGTTCTTGGTGGACTTGCTGGAGCGGGCATGGGAGATGCGCTTGGAGCTGCTACGGAACAGTGGCATCATACTGAAATATTTGCAAAGTTTGGAGGACCACTCAGATCGTTTCAGCAACCTCCTCCAGATACTTGGTCCGGAGCAGAGAGTAACAAGCTTGGTCAGGTAACTGATGACGCTAGTCAGATGTTCTATTTGGCACATAAACTTATAGAGTGTGATGGGTCACTTACCCATGATGATTGGGTTGCGTGTCTATTGCAGTGGGCAGACGAGTCTCCTCATGTGGGTAACATGGGGCCTACTACTCGATTGGTAGTACAAGCTCTCAAGGAAGGCACAGATCCTAACCTTGTAGGTGTTATTGGTACATCAGACAGACAGCCAGCATCGCATGGAGCCACAAATGGTGCAGCCATGAGAGTGGCACCGGCAGGATTGATTCATCCTGGGAATCTTGATGCAGCTTGTGATACAGCTCTTATTACGTGTATACCATCGCACTCGACTCAGATCGCTATTTCTTCTGCATGTGCAATAGCTGCTGGTGTGGCCCATGCGCTTGAAGAGGGCGCAGATGTCTTTTCCGTAGTAAAGGCTTGTTTATATGGTGCACGTCGGGGTGAAGAGCTTGCCAAGGAACATGGACGCATCGTGCCAGGCCCGAGTATTTTAGTCAGGAGTGAGCTCGCTGTTAATTTAGCACTTAAGGCTGAATCTTTACCTGAAGCAATCAAATTGATAGAAGACAGTATAGGTAATTCTGTAGATGCTTGTCAGTCAGTACCAGCTGCTATTGGTCTTTTTGTGTTTGCAGAGGGAGACCCGTTGGAGTCGATAGTAGGAGGTACTAATATCGGCAATGACACTGATACGATAGCAGCAATTGCTGGGTCTCTTGCCGGCGCGCTTCGTGGTGTTGATGCTATGCCAAAAGATATGTTTGAAACTTTCTGGCAAGCCAATGCTGATGATGAATTTGATATCAATGAACTGGCTGAGGGACTTACAAAAATCGCTCTTAACAATCAAGGAGGATCTTCATGACATCTGTAATTATTGATTGTGATCCTGGTCATGATGATGCGTTAGCCATTCTTTTGGCTGCTAAACATTTGGACGTACTGGGGATTACTACGGTATCGGGCAATGAATCTATTGATAACGTTACTACTAACGCTCTAAAGTTGGTGGAGGTTGGTAATTTGACTCATATACCTGTGGTGCGTGGTGCTGAAGGACCGTTACTTCGTGAAGCTGTTTATGCACCTCAGGTGCATGGCAAATCGGGTATGGATGGTGCTGAAATTCCAGAGCCTACTACCAAGCTCAAAGAAGGTCATGCGGTCGATTTTATTATCGATACTGTTATGAGCACATCTGACGTAGTGCTTTTGCCTATGGGCCCATTAACGAATATAGCATTGGCTTTAAGAAAGGAACCAAGACTTCGTGATCGAGTCAAGCTTATGAGTATTATGGGAGGAAGCAGCACTAACGGGAATATTACACCTACCGCTGAATTCAACATATATGTTGATGCTGAAGCAGCTGATATAGTGTATCAGTCGCAAATTCCTATGTTGATGTCTGGTCTTAATTTGACTCGTCAGGTTTTGGCTAAACAAGAACATATTGATGAGATTCGAGCAATTAATAACCCTACAACCAGTGTGGTAGCTGACCTACTTACCTTCTATTTAGCAACTAGCACACGGCATAGTCATGATGGTGCTGCGATGCATGATCCTTGTGCTGTTGCTGCTATTATAGATCCCACCCTCATAGAATTTGAACCAATGCATGTTGCTGTAGAGACAGCTGGTGCTCATACCTATGGCATGACTGTTTGCGACGATAGACCTGGGTCGGTCAAGTCAAAAGAAGCTAACGTGGAAGTTGCTGTCAAAATTGATAGCGACCGTTTCTTTAAGCTGCTAATTGATACACTAAGGATGTACTAGGGCTCATTTGAGTCTTGCGTAATATATAGTGTCTGGCCGTAATATCTTCCTTGATGTTGATACAGGAGTAGATGATGCGTTAGCGTTACTCTTAGCTGCTAGGTCACCTCAGCTTAATGTAAAAGGTGTGACCTGCGTAGCTGGTAATGTACCCATAGATAGAGTTGTGAGAAACACTTTGGATATATTAAATGTTGCCGATGCGTCTCATATTCCAGTTGCTAGGGGTATGGAGTTTCCGCTAGTGGAAAAAATGTTTAATGCTACTGAAATACATGGAGAAAATGGGTTGGGAGGTATAGATTTGCCTGCTAGCCGCTCTACAGTTATTGATAAGCATGCAGTGGAATTTCTGGCCAGGGAAATCGATAACACTTCGGAGAAGGTGACTATTGTGGCGCTTGGACCGCTGACTAACATAGCTACTTTGTTTCGTATTTACCCGAATGTTGTCTCGAGTATTGAGCAGCTCGTTATCATGGGTGGTGCAATAGGATCTGGTAATACAACTCCTACTGCTGAATTTAATATTCGTCAGGATCCTGAAGCAGCTGATGTGGTGTTCAATATGGACGTACCTACTTTGCTGTACGTATGGGATGTTTTTACTAGAGTGCGTTTTGACAAGCAAGAAGTGGATGAAATGATTGCCAGTGACAACAATTGCAAGTCAATTGCGGGTAAATTGCTGTTGTCTTATTTGACTACTAAGAAAGAAGATACTGCGGGCATCGGAGATGCTGGTGCGGTAGCATGTTTGTTGATTCCAGAAGAGATAACTACAGCTGTTATGCCAATATCTGTGGAACTTATCGGGGAACACACACGAGGACAGACTGTATTTGACCAACGAAAACGGAAACTAAGTAGACTGCAACCTAAAATACAAAAATCCATAAGTGGAATGACAGAAGTAGTTATGGATTTAGATGTGGAAAGTTTCCGGAATGCTTTTGTAGATAATATTGTGAAATAGGTTAGACAATCATGGTTCCCAAAAAGATTTATCTAGATGTTGACACTGGAGTAGATGATGCCCTGGCATTGCTTTTGGCTTCAAGGTCTCCAGACTTGGACATTAGAGGTGTTACATGTGTGTCTGGAAATGTTCCGGTTGATCTTGTGGTCAGAAACACTCTGGACGTATTAGAAGTTGCTGGTGCATCTCATGTACCAGTTGCCAGAGGTATGGATGTGCCTTTGCTGGAGACTATGGTAAATGCTGCAGAAATTCATGGCAAGAATGGATTGGGCGGGATTGAGATTGCACAGAGTGTATCGGAGCCATTAAGTGTGCATGCTGTAGAGTTCTTAAGAAGAGAACTAACAGATGTTTCAGAGCCGATTACAATTGTTGCCCTTGGCCCACTTACCAATATCGCTACATTAATACGCGCATATCCTGAAGTGGTGTCGAAGATAGATGAAATTGTTGTTATGGGTGGTGCAATAGGACCCGGTAATGTTACTCCTACGGCAGAGTTTAATATCCGTCAGGATCCTGAAGCAGCTGATATAGTATTTGGTTCTGGTATACCTATATTGCTGTATATTTGGGATGTGTTTATAAAGGTAGCATTTGTTCGTTCTGAGATAGAATCGTTCTCTAATAGCAGCAACAACAGTGTTGCTCTGGCAGGAAATTTACTCATGTCAATGTTAGATAGATTTGGCAGACCTAAAACTAGTATTGGTGATGCAGGAGCAGTTGCGTGTATATTAAACGCTAACGCAATAACAGCGAAGCAATTACCTGTTGCGGTGGAATTGTCTGGCAAATATACTCGTGGTCAAACTGTTGTTGACCAACGTCCCCCGGATTTGGCTGATCTTGAAGAAGGCGATTTGCAAGTTGTGATGCCAAATACTATACGGGTCGTAGTTGATGTGGACGTGAATGGTCTTCGAGATACATTTGTCGAACATCTTGGAAAATAAACTAAGTATAAAAGGAGTATTATGTCTGAAATACTTGACATGCCTAAACTCATAAGAGAAGCTTCTGAGAAAGAGGGTGACGTGTGGATGCCTATTGCGGACTCGTGGCGCGAGATTTGTACAACGTCCTCGGTTATGAGTAGAGAGTTTGAAAAACAGCAAAATGTACTTGAAAATATTGCGTTAGATTTGCAGAAAAGAGGCGTTAAACATATCCTAATACTGGGATCGGGCGATTCATGGTTTGCCGGCATGGCCGTCTGTTATGCATTTGAACATTATGCTGGAATTACTGCCATACCTATACAGGCGTATGAATATGCCATGTATGGTAGTTTGATAGCAGATGAGAATAGCGCAGTAGTTGTCATAAGTTCAAGCGGTAGACCTACTACTACCTGGGATGCGCTGGATCGCGCATTGCAGACCGAGTCATATGTTGTGGGGATTAGCGACACGGATTATGAAGGAAATCCGTTTCTGGAAAAACCACATGCAAGTATCAATCCGAGTGCTAAAAAATTGGGAATGCCAGCACAGACTACGACAGTCACAATTGGTTTACTAATCAATTTAGCTCTTATTATGGGTAGGGAGTCCTCTTTCTTAGCTAAGGACACATATGATGATCTAATTGCACAGTTGAGAAATATTCCCAATCAAATACTTGGGTTGTTGTCGTCTTTAGATGAGGTTTTGGCAGATGCAGCTAAGCATGGTGCACTGCATAGGATACATACAATTATAGGTAGTGGACCCAACTATGGTGTTGCTCATGTTGTTTCTGCTCTTTTAGCAGAAGGTCCTCAATTCACTGGACATCCAATGCCGGCAGAGGAATATCATCATGCTTTACGTGGTCGTACCATACAAAAAGGTGATCCGGTTTTGCTTGTTGCCCCATCAGGACAAGGATACCCACGCGTGGTAGAAGCTAGTAGTGACTTAAAGGAACTGGGCGCCTACATCATGGCTGTTGTTGATGAAGGAGAACAAACAATAACCACGATAGCAGATAACAGTGTCCATGTACCGTCTGTTGATGAACCAATGTCACCATTGCTTACTCTTCCTCCCGTGCAAATGTACAGTTTATATCTGGCATCTGAAAGAATAGCTGTTGGTTATCAACGTCCATTAGTCAATTGAGTGAAAAATACCTTGCTCTGGGAGGTATTATTATCGATGACCTTGTGCATGAGGATGGAACTACATCGATGGGCGTGCTTGGCGGAGGTGGGTTATACGCAGCACTAGGGTCTCGAATTTGGTCAGAAGACGTTTGTATGGTGGCTAGAGTTGGACGGGATTTTAATATTACATCTATATCTGAAAAAGGATTACGTACAGAATATATTGAGTTGACTTCTTTACCTACACCACGTGCATGGCAGTTGCTTGATAGCAATGATGAGCGGACGCAAATCCCTCGGGTGTCAGCTGAGGACTGGTACTCACAGTTAGTAGTTGAGCAACATGATATACCAGATATCAGTAACCTCACCGGATTGCATATCTTGGGGAGAGGTTCAGAAGCTGAGTATGACATAATGAGCCTATACTCTAAGAAAGGGACTACAATAAGTTATGAGCCTGTTGTCGATCACAATACAGACACTAAGCGAATTGCCGCTATCATACGGTGTTTGCGAATGGTGAATATATTCTCACCAGACCTACTGGCATGCGAAGTATTAGCGGATGTGCAAGATCCTACTGATGCTGGAAGATGGTTTGCTGAACGAGGACCTCAAGTTGTGGTACTACGCATGGGCAAGCAAGGTGCTATGTTATATGAGTCGGACCATAATGAAGTGTGGAAGATACCCTCTTACGCAAACCGTATAATTAATACCGTTGGTGCTGGTAACGCATTTTGTGGTGGTTTCTTAGCAGGCTGGTGTCCAAACCATGACATATCTGATGCAGGTGCTAGCGCTGCTATTAGTGCTTCAATTACAATGGAGAACTTAGGTCCTCCAACAGTTTCGGTAGATTTATCTGAGCGAGCTTTGGAATTACACAGACAGTTTGTACCAAGGATTTCTAAGCAATGATTAAATTGGCAAGTGGCTCTGTATCATCAGTAGATGTTGTTTCAGTAGGCGGATTATGTATTGACATAGTGCTTAAGGTAGACCGATTTCCAGGCCATGACGAAAAAGTTGCGAGTGAATTGATTGGAAATCTTCCAGGGGGACCGCAGCCTAATTTTGCCTGTGCTGCTAGTACACTAGGGCTTTCTGTCAGAACGTTATCACATATTGGCACGGATGAATATGGAGAGATTGTTAAGGCTGATATGGAAAAATATGACGTTGATACGCAGTGTGTTGAGACTGTACCAGGAGCAACTATTGCTACTATTATTTTGTTAGACCCAACTGGAGAAAAGGCTATTATAGTGATGCCTAATGAAAAAACAGGTTATCAACCTGAGCTGGTAGAGGTTGCACTTAGTAATGTGAACTATATGTATATTTGGCCAGAACCTAGAGAATCCTTCATAAAATTGGCAACAATAGCACAATCAAAAAGCATTCAGGTCATGATCGATGTTGAAGATACTGCATGCGAGGGGTCTAATTTTCTAGAACAAGTACTTCCACATACTAATATAGCAAGCTTTAATTTTGATGGGTATAGAGCAGCAACAGGATTCGACAGTGTTGATTTTGGACAAATGAAGAACTTATTAGAATATGGTCCTCATACTATAGTTGTTACTCATGGGCGTGACGGTGCCTATGCAGTCACTGCCGATGACGTTGTTCGTCACAATGGGTATAATGTTCCAGTGGTAGACAGTACTGGTGCAGGAGATACTTTTAACGCAGCTTTCTTGACAAGCACTATTGCCGACTATTCTCTAGAAAAAAGAATCGAGTTTGCATGTGCAGCTGGTGCGATATCAGTGACAGGACTTGGTCCTAAAGGACACTTGCCATCGTTTGATGAAACACTTGAATTTATGTCTATGAACGAAGAAAATACAAAATAACAATTAATATGAAAAGGAGTTAAATTATGTCAGATAACACTATGATTGCACAAGTGGAACGTTTGCCAGAAATAATTAGGGAGCAGACACCTATCATTGATCAGCGTATCAGAAGATTGCTGGACCATGAGCTATGTTTGTCGGTCAAGCACATAGTCACCACGGGATGTGGCGATTCTCATATGGCTGCTGTCGCAACCGAACTGGCTTTTGAGCAGTTAGCTGGTATATCAACTGAGCCTTTGAACGCTATGACAGCTGCTCGGTACAATTTGGCTGTCAACAAAAGTGCTTTTCCGGGAAACCCCTTACTGGTGTGTATTTCTGCTTCTGGTGGTGTAGCTAGGACTCGCGAAGCTCTTGGGGTGGGAAAAGAGGCTGGAGCTACTACACTAGCTTTGACTGCTAATACAGAATCACCTCTTGCATCTATTGCAGACCTTGTTCTAGACTGCTCAGTACCTGAATATGATCATGCACCGGGAGTGATATCTTATCGTGTATCGATGATAGCGTTATTCTTGATAGCCATTCGGCTTGCGGAGGTTCGGGAAAAGATGACTCAAGACCAGGCTGGTGCTTTACGTCAACAGCTTGCTTCGATAGGAGATGCGGTTGAAGCTACCATCGAGGGTTGTCGGGACAAAGTTTTGGAAGTAGTAAAAGCTACTAAAGACCAGAAGAATTTTGTCTTTGTAGGTGATGGTCCTAACTACTCAACTGCTTTGTTTGGAGCTGCAAAATTGTTAGAGGCGGCTGGAAGTCATGCTATGGGACAAGATACAGAAGAATGGGCTCATCTTCAGTATTTTGCTAATGCTGATACAGATACTCCGACTTTTGTTATTTCTCCTGCTGGTAGAGGCCATAATAGGGTAGCTGAAATTCTGGAGCCTATGAATAGGGTAGGACGTTATTCCGTTGGTATAGTACCTGAAGGGGATGATGTGGTTGGACCCAATGTTGATATGGTGCTGCCTGTAGTAGGAAATGTGCCTGAGATTTTCTCACCACTGATTTATCCAGTAGCGACAGAGTTGTTTGCTGCATATTTTGCGGATGAAATTGGCGAAAAGTTTTTCCGAGGTTTTGAAGGTGTATACGATGATGATGATGCAAACACAATTAAAACAAGTGCTATCCTGTCCCGAAATGATATGTCGGGGTCAGCATAATCTAAGGTTTGATCAGCAGATTGTCAAAGATATATTCTGGTTATCTGTATATGGTAGGTGTGACAATGGTGTTGCACTGGAATTATGAAACACAATTAGGGAGTAACTAAATGATTGGTGAAGCTCTTAAATCGTATACACAATTGTATACGCACATGGAGTCCTTAATAACACCGGAAGCTTCTTTCACAGCATTTAAGAGATTAGCAGATACATATGCTCCTACTCTAAGTGCTAGATATACTCGAGGTGAGGTAGTTAGAAATATATTGGAAGAAAGTAAGTCTGAAGGTGCTCTAGGCGATAACGTTGACCTAGATTTGAATTACAGGAAGACTGGCAATGTTTGTATTACATTGGGTGAACAGAGCAGAAAACCGATCTGGGCATTTGCGCATTTGGACAACATCAGTTATTTAACTGGTCCTATCGAAAATGGTGTTTATCCTCTGACTGCATTTCATGAACCAAGAATTACTCCTGGTGAACGCGATGGTCTTGCGCTACTTTATGATGAGCAATCGCAGAATCTGGTTTCTGCTGCAAAAGGTATGATTGTTACTGGAGAAGATAGTAACAATAGTGTGTTTAAGACTGATATAACTGATTTGCCGCCTGCGACTAGAGTAGTGTTTCAAACTGCAGCGGAGTGGGATAAGGGCACAGGTATGTTGTATGGTTCAGTAGATGATGCGTTTGGTTGTACAGCTCTTGTGATGTCAGCAATTGTACTTTCAGCATTCGATGTTGATGCTTTGATAGTTTTGACAGATGAAGAAGAAGGAGTGGTTGGTGTGGGTAATACTGCCTTTGCGCGTGGAAGTCAGCGTTTGATATCTCGTACTGATCCTAAACAATTACCCGCAATTATGTCAGTGACTGATCTGCATGAGAGAAAACCAACAATTGATGATAATGGTGATGTTGTAGCAGTTCCTGGATGTGGTGACGGAGCGTTGTTTGCAGGATTTGCGAGCGGTGCTCGAGGTGGTGTCACTCCTCCACATGTCTTGTCGGCGATGCGCGAAGTGTCTGGACTGCTAAATGAGAAGGGAATTTCGATGCGGGAAAACGAATCATATGTGAGCCGAAGTGACTGCGTGTCTGCAATGATGGCTACTCAGAACGTTGTTCTTATGGGATTTCCCGGAGCTTATTCGCATTTTTTAAGAACACCAAGGGCACATATTGACGATTTGGTAGCATTGTCAAAATCACTTACTGTGCTTATAGCAGCTGCTCAATCTTCAGATTGGAGAAAACATTATTTGATTGACTAGTATTAAATATCAGTTTGTTAGACTCTTAGCTTGTTTTAATCATGCAAGATTTATGTTGCATGATTATTTATGTTACGTGATTAATAATAGGGAGGTTAGATGATAACGATTAATATAGATACGCAACAACGTCAAGATTTAGTCAATATAACAGAAGATGTCCAAGCGTCTGTTTCCTCTTACGGTATTGATGAGGGTGTATGTGTTGTTTATTGTCCACATACAACTGGTGGTATTACTTTAAATTCGCAAATGGATCCACCAACTCTGACTGATCTTATAGAAGAAATCGATCGAATCGTACCTACACGGGTGGATTTCAAACATATCTTTGATACTCCATCTGATGCTGCTGGCCATATTAAGGCTAGTATTATAGGTAATAGTGTTAGTGTTCCTATAAGTTTAGGTAAGCTTGCGTTAGGCTCTTCGCAAGGTATATTGTTCTGGGAGTTTGATGGTCCTCGCAACAGGAAGGTTCATTTGCAAATAATTGGAAGTTAACTGATTGATAGTTGTCATATACACGAAAAGTTTACTAATTCAATAAAATTATGATTCGATTTTGGTTTAAGCTATTTTATGCTGTGGAGTTTGTGGGTGTTGGTGTATTTATGCCCTATATAGCTATGTATTTCATTAGGAAGGATCTTACTAGTTCTGAGGTAGGATACCTTCTAGCACTTACTCCGTTTGCAGGCTTTATTGTACAGCCTGTGTGGGGTGTTATCAGCGATAAATTAAATGTAACCCGGTTGTTAGTTACTATTGGTTGCTGGGCCACGTCTGTCCTTGTACTCGCTTTTACAGTGACTGATAGATTTGAATACTTGGTTTTGGTTGTTGTGTTAATGTCTATACTCCGTGCTCCGATCCACCCAAATGTTGCTGCGTTGGCGTTAGCTCATTTGGAAGAGCGGGGCAAGCAAGACGAATATGGCAAGTTTCGTTTGTGGGGATCTATAGGATTTGTGGTTGCTACCATTTTTGCGGGTGGATTATTATTTGAAGACAATCTTACTTTGACAATTTATATCTATGCTGGAACTATGCTGGTATTAGGTGCAATTTCTTTTCAATTACCTGATCGTCACATATCTACTGAAGTTCAGTGGAAAGACGGCTTGCGCTTACTAGTAGATCATCGCGAATTACGGTTGTTTTTGTTGGGGATAATTTGCGTTGGGCTCACATTGGGTATTACGAATCAATATTTAGTGGTTTATATGAATGAGTTAGACGCTTCAGCATGGATGATTGGTGCCACCGTCGCTGTTTCAGCTTTACCTGAAATACCGATAATGAGCTATGCTGAAACATTTATACGCAAATGGGGATTGCGTCTGACCTATGTTGTTGGAATTATTGCGTTACCCATACGTTGGTTATGCAATATGTTAGTGACCGACCCTAACATAGCGTTGCCTGTACAGGCATTGCATGGAGTAGCAATAGGTTCGCTCCTTTGTGTTGGAGTAATATATATAGATAATCTTCTACCCAGGTCTTGGCGAGCTTCAGGCCAGGCGCTTTACGTATCTAGTTTGCATGGTCTAGGTCCTTCTATAGGACTTTTCTTAGCTGGTTTATTAATGAGTTCTGGAAGCACCCGGTCTTTATGGGCCTTATGTCTTGGCGTAGGCATCATTGGGTGTTATATTGTAAATAATGCTATGAGTGTAGGCAGCGAATCGATACCTGAGGTGGTCAATTAGCTATGGGACCAGAATATGTAACATTCTCTAACATTATTATTGATGATATAGTCCTTTGGGATGGGTCAACACATATGAGTGTACTTGGGGGTTCTGGTACGCATGCATTGATTGGTATGCGCGTATGGTCTCAGTCTTTGGGGTTTGTGGCTTCAGTAGGTAAAGATATTTCACAATCCGTGTACAAAGATAGTCTTGATGCACTAGGTGGTGTAGATCTAAGAGCTATTGTGGTTAGGGAAAACTATCAAACCGCTAGAGCTTGGCAGTTGTTTGAGCAGGACGGGAAGCGAACTGAAATTATGCGCACGGATATCAATGAATTTATTGAGAATGAACCTACTTATGAGGAAATGCCGGTTGATTATCGTAACGCAAAGGGTTTTCATCTCATATGGGGGCGTGATCTAAAAGAATTGAGTGGTCTGATTTCTAATTTGCGTAAGACTAATCCTTCAACCTGTTTGCTATGGGAACCATCACCGGACCATATGAGATGTGATTTAACTGAATATAAAGAGATACTTCATCGGATAAATATTTTTTCTCCAGACATAGATCAAGCAAAAGAGCTAACAGGTTTAGAGGACGTATCTGAAATGACATCAGTATTTATAGGCTGGGGAGCAAAAATTGTTGCGATTCGTATGGGTGCGCAGGGATCGTATTTGGCCACTAATGATGGTGGTGCTTGGCATATTCCAGCTGTTGCAAAAAAGATAGTTGATGTCACTGGAGCAGGTAATGCCTATTGTGGAGGAATGTTAGTTGGTGTTGCTAATGGTATTGATTTGCCAGAGGCAGCACTACGTGCGTCAGTTAGCGCAAGCTTTGCTCTTGAGCAGTTTGGTGTGCCTAAATTTATCGACAAATTAGAGGATGAAACTATGTCAAGATTGATGTGGGCTAGGAATAATATGAATGACATAAATATTGCTTCCTGATCAACACCTAGTATAATTTATACTTATGATTAGTACTCGTAATCTTACCAAAACATATCCTGAAGTTGAAGCAGTGAAGTCGGTCACTTTGAATGTCCGGTCTGGCGAGGTGTATGGATTCTTAGGACCGAATGGTGCTGGCAAAAGCACTACTATGGCTATGCTATTAGGATTAATAAAGCCTACCTCAGGCGAACTATCACTTTTTGGCACCTCGCTCCAAGATGATTATTTTGCTATAAAAAATGCAATTGGTGTGGTTGGTGAGAACCCATACTTTTTTGATGAGATGACTGCCTGGGAATTCCTCTCATTTCATGCAGATATTTTTATGGTGGAAGGTAAAGAAAATAGAATCAATGAACTCATGGAGACTGTTGGACTTAGACAATACGCAAATATAAGACCAAGTGAATATTCGCGCGGTATGCGTCAAAAGCTTAGTTTTGTTAGAGCTCTTTTACACAAACCTGATTTACTAATGTTGGATGAGCCTGTGTCTGGTCTGGATCCACATGGTATACGACAGATACGGGGGTTAATTGAGGAGCAGAAGAAGTCAGGCACTACTATTTTTATTTCCTCACATATTTTGTCAGAAATTGAACGGACTGCTGATCGTATTGCCATTATGCATAAAGGTAAGTTGTTAGTGGAGGATAATTTAGATGGACTTCGCTATTCTGTCGATCAATCTGTTCGAGTGAATGTTGAAGTAGCTAATGTGCCAGAGTCGCTTTCTAGAATACTTTCAAAAATTCCACATATTGTTGATCATAATATAGATGGTCAACACATTGAAATTCGTCTAGATG
>MDTE01060115.1_pt1 | contig 108178 bp, 108 predicted proteins | sample 811231 | NCBI WGS metagenome assembly MDTE01 (sample SAMN05326651, study PRJNA326480) | marine metagenome | isolation source: seawater | place: Indian Ocean: Red Sea | collected 2010 | reverse complement strand
GCGGCTCGGTTTCCTGCCGGGAGACCTACAGGAGAAGATCGACCCCTATCTTCGCCCACTCTACGACGCCCTCTACGACATGCTCCCGGGCGATCAAGTCGCGAAGCGGCTGAGCGGTGGCGAGATCGAGGTCGCGCCGCTAGCGTTCATGCGGGGCCGGACCCTGTCGCGAGCCTTCATCATCTTGGACGAGGCGCAGAATACGTCCGCGATGCAGATGAAGATGTTCCTGACCCGTCTCGGCGAGGGGTCACGAATGGCGGTGACCGGCGACATGAGCCAGATCGACCTGCCGCCCGGTACGCGATCCGGGCTGGCCGATGCGCTCGACGTCCTCGATAAGGTGGACGGTGTTAGGATCGTGCGGTTTGGGGAGGGCGATGTGGTGCGCCACGGCATGGTGACCAAGATCGTCACCGCCTACAATGAGCGCGACAATTCGCGCAGCGCGACGAAAGAGACGAAATGACCGACAACCATGGCGGCGGAGTGGCGGTGATCGTCGACATAATATCCCCGGCTTGGGGTGATGCCGGTCTGGAGCTGGAACGCATTGTCATCACGGCAGCGCGGGCCGCGGTAATTGGCGCCGGAGTTGCGCTTCCGGCGTCGGCTGAGCTGGGATTCCGCTTGTGTAACGATGCGGAGATGCGCACCCTCAACCGAGCCTGGCGTGGCCGTGACGCAGCTACGAACGTGCTGGCATTCGTGATGAACGAAGCGCCGGGCCCGGGCCATGACGATCCCATGCTCGGTGACGTCTTGGTGGCTTACGAGACCTGTGCTGCGGAGGCGCAGGAACAGGGTAAGCCACTGTCGGACCATCTCAGCCATCTGGTGGTTCATGGCACCCTACACCTGCTTGGTTTCGATCATGAGAATGATGATGATGCGGAGGCGATGGAAGAGCTGGAGCGAGCGGTGCTGAACGGCCTTGGGATCACCGACCCCTATCGCGGCGACGAAGCGGCGTGAGGGCTGGGCAGCGGTCATGACCGATCTATCGCGCAACGATAAGACCGTGTCGGCGACCGACGCCGGCACATCCGGCGGCGGATGGTTTGGGCAATGGCTGCGCGGCCTTTTCGGCGGGCGCAACGGGGAGAACTCCGTCCGCGAGACTATCGGCGAACTGATTGAGGAGACCGGCGACGAGGCAACCCCGATCAATCCGGATGAAGGCGAACTGATCGCAAACATCCTTAAGCTCCACGACCTGACGGCCGAGGATGTGATGGTGCCGCGCGCTGATATCGTTGCCACGGATCAGGATTGTGAGCTCGACGCGCTCGCCGACCTGATGTCGAGGGAGGCCCATTCCCGTATTCCGCTTTACCAGTCGCACCTCGACAAGGTGGTTGGCTTTGTCCACATCAAGGACGTTCTCGCAACCATGCGCAGTAGTCCGGGCCTTGCCGTGCGTGAGCTCACCCGCGAGATCCTGTTCGCCGCACCCTCGGTCCGGGTGCTCGATTTGCTGCTCGAGATGCGCGCCCAGCGTACCCACATGGCGATCGTCGTAGACGAGTTCGGCGGCGTTGACGGTCTCGTGACCATCGAGGATCTGGTCGAAGAGATCGTCGGCGAGATTGAGGATGAGCATGACGAAGAAGGTTTGCTGATCAGGCGCGATCCGGACGGCTCGATCTTCGCCGACGCGCGGGCCGAGATCGAGGATCTTGAGGCGATGATCGGCCCGTTCATGGAGGATTCGGAACGCGAAGAGATCTATACGCTCGGGGGCGTAGTCTTTTCGATCGTGGACCGGGTGCCCCGTCGCAGCGAAGTCGTTACCCATGCGTCGGGAGTCGAGTTTATCGTCGTCGATGCGGATCCGCGCCGGATCAAGCGGTTGCGGATTCGCGATCAGCGACCAGCCGGCCCGGACCCATGATAGTGCCGCCGCGCCCCTATGCTCTCGCACCTCGCTGATCGCGCAGCCGCCGCTCGCGGCCCGCAACGAATCCTGTCCTGTTTTCTGCTCGGTGCTGTTTCGGCGCTGGCGCTTCCGCCTTTCCATCTGGTGCCGCTACTTGTGCCGGCCTTTGTTGGCCTGCTCTGGCTTTTGGGGGGGGCGGATGCTGCCGCCAAACCCTGGCGCGCCGGATTGTGGATAGGCTTCTGGTTCGGATTTGGTCACAACCTTATAGGCGTGCACTGGATCGCCGAGCCGCTCTTGGTGAATCCCTCGCGCACCGGGTTGCTGGTTCCCTTTGCATTGCCCGGGCTCGCGTCAGCGCTTGCGGTGTTTCCCGCGATGGCCTGCGCGGCCGTGGTCGCGCTGCCGCTGCGCGGCACGATGCTGGCTCGGGTCATCGGCCTTGCCGCGGTCTGGGCACTTGCCGAGTTCGTTCGCGGGCATATCTTCACGGGCTTTCCCTGGAACCTTCTCGGGTATGTCTGGGCCGGGTCGCCGGCGATAATGCAGGTGGCTTCTCTGGGGGGAGTGCTGGGGCTGAGTACTTTAACGGCGCTGGCCGCGGGCATGCCGGCGGTCCTCGCCGATACCAGGGTGGCATTGCCCAGCCGGCTAGCGTTCGTGGCTGCCGGGACGGTCCTTTTGCTGATGGCGTTATGGGGCGGCGGCGCGGCGCGGCTGGCTGCCAGTGAAGTCGCGCTGGTCCCCGATGTACGCCTGCGCCTCGTGCAGGCGAATATTGCGCAGCGTGACAAATGGGACCCCCAGCTGCGGGCCCTACATTTGGACCGCCACCTAGCGTTGAGTCGGACTCCCTCGGAGGTCGTGCCGACCCATGTGATCTGGCCGGAAACGGCGGTGCCGTTCCTGTTGCCGAACGACACGCTAGCGCGCACCCGGGTGACGGTCGCCGTGCCGGCAGATGGTCGGTTGATCACGGGCTCAGTGCGCAGCACCTACCAAAACAATGAGCGCCAGCTTCGCAACGCGCTCGTCGTGCTTGACGATAGCGCGGATGTCGCGCAGGTCTATGACAAGTCCCATCTGGTTCCGTTTGGAGAATATGTTCCCCTACGCGGGGTCCTGCCGATCGACAGGGTCGTGCCTGGGCAGAGCGATTTCGTCGCTGGCTCGGGCCGTCGCCTTCTTGCTATCGACGGGCTACCTTGGGTGAGTCCGTTGATCTGTTACGAGGCGATTTTCTCCGGCCGCGTGACCCCGCCGGGCGAGCGCCCAGGTTGGATGTTGAATTTGACCAACGACGCTTGGTTCGGAACCTTCGCCGGTCCGCAGCAACACTTCGCCATCGCGTCCGCCCGGGCGGTCGAGGAGGGATTGCCGATGGTGCGCGTGGCGAACACTGGGATTTCGGCGGTCGTCGACCCCTATGGGCGCGTGGTCGCCCGATTGGGTATCGGGGAGCGGGGCATCCTAGACTCCGGCCTTCCCATGGCCCTGCCGGAGACGATTTTTGCGCGCTGGGGGGAAACGATTCCCGTGGCTCTAGCGGTTTTTTCCCTCCTGTTCGCGCTGATGCTCGGGTCGCGGATCAAAGCCCCTTGACGGGCTAGGCCGCCATCCTGCACAACCGGGGCACTCGGCCGAGGGGTGCCGGGCAGTCATCCTTAGAATGATCCCATTTGAATCCGGGTTGCTGGCCGCAGCCACAACAGAACGACTAGGGAGATCGACCCCGTGTCCAAAAGCAGCTATCTTTTCACCAGTGAATCCGTTTCCGAGGGCCATCCCGACAAGGTGTGTGATCGGATTTCTGACGCCATCGTCGACGCCTTCCTGACCGGTGACCCCGAAAGCCGTGTAGCGGTGGAGACCCTGACCACAACCAACCGGATTGTCATGGCGGGTGAGGTGCGCGGTCCAGCGGACATCGACGCCGCGCGGATGGAAGAGATCGCGCGCGCGGCGGTGAAAGATATTGGCTACAATCAGGCGGGCTTCCACTGGAAGAACGCGGACGTCGATTGCCATGTGCATGCCCAGTCCGTCGATATCGCTCAGGGTGTCGATGCAGATGGAAACAAAGACGAGGGCGCGGGCGACCAGGGTCTGATGTTCGGCTATGCGTGCCGCGAGACTGACGTTCTGATGCCAGCACCGATTCACCTCTCTCACGCCATCCTGCGCTCGCTCGCCGAGGCTCGGCATTCGGGCGCGGAGACCGGCCTCGGTCCGGATTCCAAGAGCCAGGTCACCTTGCGTTACGAAGACGGTAAGCCGGTGGGTGCGACATCGGTCGTGGTTTCGACTCAGCACGACGAGGTGCTGGATCAGGATGATGTGCGCGAGATCGTGCGCCCGTATGTGCTCAATGTTCTACCAGAAGGTTGGATGTGTCCGGATGAGCACTTCTATGTGAACCCGACGGGCCGGTTCGTCATCGGCGGCCCCGACGGGGATGCTGGCCTCACGGGCCGCAAGATAATCGTCGACACCTATGGCGGTGCCGCGCCCCATGGCGGCGGCGCCTTCTCGGGCAAGGACCCGACCAAGGTCGACCGGTCGGCCGCTTATGCCGCGCGCTACGTAGCCAAGAATGTGGTCGAGGCCGATCTGGCCGATCGTTGCACCATACAGGTCGCCTACGCGATCGGCGTGTCGCACCCGCTGTCGGTCTATGTCGACACCTACGGCACCGGCAGGGTGGACGATGCTAAGCTGGCCGAGGCCGTGCGGAAGGCGATGGACCTATCGCCGCGCGGCATACGCGAGCATCTCGGCCTGAACAAGCCGATCTATGCGCGTACCGCGGCCTATGGGCATTTCGGCCGGCAGCCGGACGCGGATGGCGGCTTCTCGTGGGAAAAGACCGACCTTGTCAACGCACTGCACAACGCACTTTGATCGTTGATTCCGAGAGCGGTTCCGGGTGCGAGGACCCGCGCTTCCACGGGCGCCGTCGCGGCCGCAAGCTGCGCTCTGGCCAAGAGCGTTTACTTAAAGACTATCTACCCAAGCTCCGTGTTGATTTGGCTGACGAGGACTCGCCCGTCGATCCGATAAGGTTGTTCCCGGCGGGGACGGAGGAGGTATGGCTCGAGATCGGCTTCGGCGCTGGCGAGCACCTGGTCTGGCAGGCGAGCGCGAATCCGCGCGTCGGCATGATCGGTGCCGAACCCTATTTGAACGGGGTTGCCCGGCTGCTGGCAGCCATCGAGGTGGACTGTCCGGACAATGTCCGGATTCTGGCCGACGATGTGCGTCCAATGCTTCAGTGCCTCAGCGATTCCAGCCTGTCGCGGGTCTTCATCCTGTTTCCTGATCCTTGGCCTAAGCAGCGCCACCATCGCCGCCTTATCATTAACCGTACGCTGCTGGACACCCTCGCGCGGCTGATGCGTGACGGGGCGGAATTGCGTGTCGCTACGGACGATCAGAATTATCTCGTCTGGATTCTCCGCCATTTGAAGGCGCATCCGGACTTTGCTTGGACCGCGGCCCGGTCCGACGACTGGCGTCGGCGCCCGGCCGACTGGCCGAATACGCGATACGAGGACAAGAATCGCAGTGGCGGTCCGGGGCCGACCTTCCTGCGTTATCTAAGGTGCCCGCGCTGGGGCTAACGTACGGGTTGCCTTTTCCGGCGTTTTGCCTATATTCCCGCTCAACAAAACCCAATGTCTAGTGACAGACAGTCAAGGGGTGGCCCGGACAAACCGGTGCCGCCTTTTTTGTTGCTTTTTTCGGTAGGTGCGGAATCGGAGTTTTGTAGCGGTTTGAACCTGATCAGCGAAAACACACAGACGGACAGGATCGTCGCGGTCATCGAGGATTCGCTCGCGGATCTCGGCTTTGAGCTCGTGCGCGTGTTCTATGGCGGTGCTGGCCGGCCGGTGCTGCAGATCATGATTGATCGGGCCGACGGCAAGGATGTGACAATCGAGGACTGCACCCTGGCGAGCCGGACAGCATCAGCTCTGCTTGATGTCGCCGACCCAATCCGCGATGCCTATGAGCTTGAGGTGAGTTCGCCCGGAATTGACCGGCCGCTCACCCGGCCGAAGGATTTCGACAGCTTCGCCGGCTATGAGGCGAAGGTAGAGCTGAAACAGGCCGTCGACGGTCGCCGCCGTTTTCGCGGCCGGCTGCTCGGTGTTGAGGACGACCGGGTGCGCTTAGCCGATCTCGAGGCCGAAGCGGATGAACTAACATTGCCCCTCGCGGATGTTGCGCGGGCGAAGCTCGTCATGAACGATGAACTTATTGCCGCGGCCCAGAAGGGCCGGACGAACGAAGGATAGAGAACATGGAGTCTGGAGGTCCAAGCCGCATAGAGATGCTTGCCGTTGCCGATGCCGTTGCACGGGAAAAGGGCATCGAGCGCGAGGAAGTCATCACCGCGATGGAGCAGGCCATTCAGAAGGCGGGCCGCAATAAGTATGGCCCCGAACACGACATCCGCGCGATCATCGATCGCGACGGCGGCCATATCTCGCTTGCGCGCTACCGGGAGGTGGTGGATGAAGTCGAGGACGAGAATACCCAGCTGACCGTCGATCAGGCGCAGGCTGAAAAGGCCGACGCAAAGGTCGGCGAATTCCTCGTCGACGAGCTGCCGCCGATCGACTTCGGGCGCATTGCCGCGCAGACCGCTAAACAGGTCATCGTCCAACGGGTTCGCGATGCCGAGCGCGAGCGCCAGTTCGAAGAGTACAAGGATCGCGCCGGCGAGGTCGTGAATGGCCTGGTCAAGCGGGTCGAATATGGCAACGTCACAGTAGATTTGGGCCGCGCTGAAGGCGTGATGCGCCGCGACGAGGCGCTGCCGCGCGAGAATCATCGCCCCGGCGACCGGATTCGTGCCTACATCTACGACGTGCGCCGCGAGCCGCGCGGGCCGCAGATCTTCCTGACCCGGACGCGTCCGGAGCTGATGAAGGCGCTTTTCGCTCAGGAGGTCCCAGAGATCTATGACGGGATAATCGAGATTCGCGCCGCCGCGCGCGACCCGGGCAGCCGTGCCAAGATCGCGGTGATCTCGAAGGACACGTCGATCGACCCCGTCGGCGCGTGCGTCGGCATGCGCGGCAGCCGTGTTCAGGCTGTCGTCGGCGAGCTTCAGGGTGAGAAGATCGATATTATTCCGTGGTCTCCCGATCCCGCGACTTTCGTCGTTAATGCGCTGGCTCCAGCCGAGGTGACAAAGGTCGTGCTCGACGAGGACGCCAACAAGATCGAGGTGGTCGTGCCCGATGAGCAGCTATCGCTCGCCATTGGCCGCCGCGGCCAGAATGTGCGCCTCGCTTCCATGCTGTCGGGCTGGGACATTGACATCCTCACGGAGGAAGAGGAATCCAAGCGTCGTCAGGACGAGTTCAACACCCGCAGCGCCATGTACATTGAGGCGCTCGATGTGGAGGATGTGATTGCACATCTGCTTGTCACCGAGGGTTTCACAACGGTCGAGGAGGTGGCTTTCGTCCCCATGGAGGACCTTCTGGTCATCGAGGGCTTCGACGAGGACATCGGTGAGGAGCTTCAGGCGCGTGCGCGCAACTGGCTAGAGGAGCGGGATGCGAAACTCGATGTTGAGCGCAAGAAGCTTGGCGTAGAGGATGCGATGCTGAACGTTGCGGGTGTGTCGCTCGAGACGGCGGTGCGGCTGGGCGGCCAAGGGGTGCGCACGGCCGAGGACCTCGCCGGCCTCATGCCGGACGAGTATCGGTTCATCTTTATGGACATCGAGACCGAAGTTAAACTCGACGATTTGTTCGATATGGCGGATCACGAAATCAGCCGCTTGGTGCGCCAGAGCCCCGTAAAGCCCGACGAGGCGAACACGATCATCATGGCAGCGCGTGTCGCGGTCTATGGCGACGACGTGATCGCGCCGGAGCCCGAGCCAGACCCCGAGACGGAAGAGGCTGTGGCCGATTTGGAGGTGTCGGATCTGGCGGCGGCCGAGGCGGTCTTTGCGCCCGCCCCCGATCAGCCGGCTGGGGAATAGGCGAGGCGGGTTGAACGTGGTGACTCAGGCCCATCTCGACATGACGGCAGCCGAAGCTGGTGGATATGCCGCGGCGACGCGGCGCACCATGCGCCGCTGCCTAGTGACGGGCGAGGTGCGGCCGTGCGCCGAGCTGATGCGGTTCGTTGCAGGCCCGGACGACTTGGTGGTTCCCGATCTCGATGCGCGCCTGCCAGGGCGTGGATTGTGGTTGGTCGGGCGCAGGGATATAGTTGCTAAAGCTTGCGCTAAGCGCGCGTTTGCGCGTGGTGCGAAGCGCAACGTGGCGCCGATGGTAGGCCCCGATGGGGAAAGCCTCGAGGACTTCGTCGAGCGGTCACTGCGCCGTCGGGCCTTGGCTGCCCTAACGATGGCGCGCAAGGCGGGCGCCTTCGTGTCGGGCTTCGAAAAGGTTCGAGCGGCCCTGGCGACGTGCGATGGGGAAGAGAATGCGGGCGGCGCGGTGCTTCTATGCGCCTGCGATGCGGGCGATGATGGCCGCTATAAGATCTCGCGGCTGGCCGACCGGGCGGGCGGCGTGGCGCGGGTTGATATGTTTGACGCGGACCAGTTGGGCGCCGCGGCGGGACGGGACCACACTGTCCATGCGCTTGTTTTGCCGGGTGGCGCCGCGCGGCACGTGCTGGAAACGGTTCGGGCCTTTGCCGTCTACCGGGGTGAAGAGGCCCTGTTGGCCGGTACTGACTTGATGGATTGAGACCATGTCGAATACGACTGAGAACGAAGACAAGAAGAAAAAAAAGCCGCTGACGCTGTCCAAGCCAGGCAAGCTTGAGCTGAAGAAGACCGTCGGGGGCGGCCAGGTGCGCCAGAGCTTCAGCCATGGGCGGACCAAGACCGTGACCGTCGAGGTCAAGAAGAAGCGGACCTTCCAGCAGGGTGACTCCGGCGAGATGACGGAGATCACGGAGGTAGCTGAGGCAGCGCCCGTCGCCGCCGAGGCGCCGGCGCCCGGAGCGCCGCCGGTTTCGGAAACGAGCCCGCAGCGCACCCTGACCGAAGCCGAACAAGCGGCGCGTGCGCGCGCTCTCGAGGAGGCGCGCAAGGCCGCCGAAACGGCTGCGATCGAGAGCGAAAAGGCGAAGAAGGCACTGGAAGAAACGCGCCATGTGGCTGAAGTGGAAGCCACGGCGGCCCCCGGCCCCGAGGTCGTTGAAGAGATCCCCGAGGCTGAGGCTGCCTCGGTCGAGGCTCGCTCGCGCCGCGAAATTGAGGAAGAAGCGCGCCGCGAGGCGGAGGCTCAGGCCCAGAAGATGGCAGACGAGGCGGCTCAGCGCGCTGCTGCGGCTGAGCGGAAGTTCGCTGAGCTTGAGGAGGAATCCAGCGACGGGGTTAGCCCGTCTAGGAGCCGTGCGGCCCGTGGCGAAGGGCCGGGCCAGAAGTCCAGCGCCCGCCCGCGCAACGAACGCAAGCGGCGCAGCGGCAAGCTCACCATCTCCGAGGCACTCGACGAGGAGGGCGGCGCACGCCAGCGCTCTGTCGCGGCGTTCCGGCGCCGCCAAGAGCGAGAGCGTCAGCGCGCGACTGGCGACAACAAGGGTGGCGGCCAAGCATCGAAGGTGGTGCGCGAGGTCAGCATCCCGGATGCCATTACGGTCGGCGAGCTGGGCAACCGCATGGCCGAACGTGGTTCGGAGGTAATCAAAACGCTCATGAATATGGGTGTCATGGCGACGATCAACCAGACTATTGATCAGGAAACCGCCCAGCTGGTGGTCGAGGAGTTCGGCCATCAGGTGAAGCTGATCTCGGCCAGCGACGTGGAACTGAATCTCGGATCAACGATCGAGGACGAGGAAGGTACGCAGGTGCCGCGCCCGCCGGTGGTCACGGTCATGGGCCATGTCGACCACGGTAAGACCTCCCTGCTCGACGCTCTACGCTCGACCGATGTCGTGAGCCGCGAGGCCGGGGGCATCACCCAGCATATCGGCGCCTATCAGGTCGAGCTCGAATCCGGCGATCGGATCAGCTTCATTGACACACCGGGCCATGCCGCCTTCACGGCGATGCGCCAGCGCGGCGCCCATGTGACCGATATCGTCATCTTGGTGGTGGCCGCCGACGATGGCGTTCAGCCCCAGACGGTCGAGGCGATCAATCATGCTCGCGCCGCCGAGGTGCCGATTATCGTCGCGGTCAACAAGATGGATCTGCCCGCCGCCGACGCGTCGCGGGTGAGGACCGAACTCCTGTCCCACGAGATTGTGCCCGAGGAGATGGGTGGTGATGTCCAGGTAATCGAGGTCTCCGCCGAGACTCGCAAGGGTCTCGACACGCTGACCGAGGCGATTACGCTGCAGGCGGAGCTCCGGGAACTGATCGCAAACCCCGAGCGCGCTGCCTTCGGCACCGTGATTGAGGCGCAGCTCGAACGCGGCCGCGGCGCGGTCGCTACGGTTCTTGTACAGGGCGGCACCCTGCGGGTCGGTGATATCTTCGTCGCTGGTGCCGAGTGGGGCCGTGTGCGCGCGCTTGTCAACGACCGCGGCGAGAATGTTAAGGAGGCCAACCCGTCCTCGCCGGTCGAGGTGCTGGGCCTGAACGGCGCCCCCCAGGCAGGCGACGAGTTCGCAGTGGTGGATTCGGACGCGCGCGCACGCGAGGTCGTCGAGTACCGCAAGGGCGTTCAGCGCGATGCGCGCGCCGCCGCAGGCGCGCGCGGCAGCCTCGATGACATGTTCGAACAGATCAAGGCGGGCGAGGCGGCGCAGGTTCCACTGGTCATCAAGGGCGATGTACAGGGCTCGGTCGAGGCCATCGCCGGCGCCGTCAACAACCTGTCGACGGACGAGGTGAAGGCGCAGGTACTGCATGCCGGTGTTGGCGGCATCAATGAATCCGACATCGCGCTGGCGACGGTCAATGGCGGACTCGTGATTGGGTTCAACGTGCGGGCCATCCCGCAGGCCCGTGATCTTGCGAAACGCGACGGGGTCGAAATCCGCTACTACAACATCATCTACAATGTTGTGGACGATGTGCGGGCCATGCTCGAAGGCGAGCTCGCCCCGACGCTCGAGGAGAACCTGCTCGGCTCGGCCGAGATTCGCGAGGTGTTCAGCGTCTCGCGGGTGGGCAAGGTGGCCGGCTGCATGGTCACCACTGGGCTTATCCGCCGCGATTCTAGGGTCCGCCTGATGCGCGATTCGGTCGTCATTCACGAGGGCAACCTTGGCACGCTTCGACGTTTCAAGGACGATGTCCGCGAGGTCCAGAACGGCTACGAATGCGGCATTGCGCTTGAGAACTACAACGACATTCAGGTGGGTGACGTCATAGAGTGCTTCGAGGTGCAGGAGGTCGCGCGCCAGCTCGAGGCGGGCTGACGGTTGCGCTCCCTAAGCGCGAACGCGAGACGCAGGTATAACCGTGCCGGCGCGCATCGGGCGCCGGTCGCAGCAGAATTGAAACAGCCAGACCATGAATCGGAAAGCGCAGAGTGCCGGAAAAGGCAAAGCGCCGTCCCAACGCCAGTTGCGCGTGGGCGAGGAGATTCGCCACGCCCTATCCGAGATCGTCCATCGGGCGGAGTTCCGCGATACCGACCTGGCCGCAGCCGCGATCACCGTAACGGAGGTGCGGGTGAGCCCGGACATGCGCAATGCGACCGTATTTGTGCTGCCGCTCGCCGGCGATGCCCAACCCATGGTTGCGGGTCTCAACCGGGCGTCGGCCTATCTGCGCGGGCAGCTCGGCCGCGCAGTGCATCTGAAGTATCTGCCGGCGCTCAGGTTCGTCTACGACCGCAGCTTCGACGAGGCCTCTCGGATTGAGGCGATCATGCATCGGCCTGAGGTTATGCGCGATCTCGTAGCGGATGATGACGCCACGGATCATGGCCGGGATGAGGACAACGTCTGATGGGGCGCCGGCGTAACGGCCTGCCGATCAACGGCTGGATCAACTTGGACAAGCCGGCAGGTATGACCTCGGCGGCCTGCGTCAACGCGGTGCGGCGCGCCACGGGCGCGGCCAAGCTGGGTCATGCGGGAACCCTCGATCCTTCGGCGACGGGCATCCTGCCGATCGCACTCGGCGAGGCGACCAAGACCATGCCCTATGTGATTGACAGCTCTAAGCGCTATACCTTTACCGTAAACTGGGGCACGCGGACCGAAACCGACGATGCAGACGGCGACGTGGTCGAGACCTCGGACGCGCGACCCGACCGGGCCGCGATTGAGGCAGCGCTGCCGGCGTTTGTAGGCGCGATCGCCCAAGTGCCGCCCGCCTATTCGGCGATCAAGATCGACGGTGAGCGGGCCTATGCCAAGGCGCGGGCGGGCGAAGACTTAAACTTGGAGGCCCGCACTGTCGATATCATGGGGTTTGACTTGATTGAGACCATCGACGCTAGCCGGGCGCGGTTCGCGGTGCGGTCGGGCAAGGGTGCGTATATGCGGGCGCTGGCGCGCGATCTGGCGGCGGCGCTCGGCACGGCCGGGCACCTGTCGGACCTGCGCCGGGTCGCCGTCGGGCCCTTTGCGGAATCGGCTTCGATTTCACTGGAAATGCTTGAGGAACTTGGCCATAGTGCCGCCCGCTCACCCATATTATTACCGATTGAGACTGCGCTGGACGGTATCCCGGCGCTGGCCCTGTCGGACAGGGAAGCGGAAAGGCTTCGTAATGGGCAGGCGGTTCCGGTCCTGCGACCGCAGGACAGGGAACGGATCGCGACGGTGGGGGACGATAGTATCGTCTTGGCCCTCGACGCGGCGAAGCCCGTGGCGCTCGCCCGCGTCGACGGTATCCAGATTCGTCCGGTCCGTGTTCTAAATCTTTGATACCGGGAGATTGATTGCCATGTCGATTACGCCTGAGCGTAAAACCGAACTCATCAACGAATTCCAGACCAAGACTGGGGATACGGGTTCGCCCGAGGTTCAGGTTGCGATCCTAACGGAACGCATCAACAACCTGACCGGGCACCTTCAGACCCATGCCAAGGATCATCATTCACGCCGCGGACTTCTCCTCATGGTGGGTCAGCGGCGTCGTCTGCTCGACTATGTGCGGCGTAAGGAAGAAGCGCGCTATCGCACCCTGATCGAGCGTCTGGGCATTCGCCGCTAAGGCAAATGCCGTCTTACACGGCGCGGGCATGGCCCGGCGCCATTACGACAGGTCCACGGACGCAATCCGGCGTCCCCGGCCTGGCCCGCACGGAAGGTCCGTGCACCCGCCGTCGAAACTCTATTGCGTGACGGCGCGAAGACCCCGATGGCACGGGGCGTTTGACCGGGGTTGGCCCGGGCGGACGACGCAGGTTGAGAGATAAGCGATGTTTGACATTGTTCGTAAGGAAATCGAATGGGGCGGGCGAAAGCTCACCCTCGAGACCGGGCATATCGCCCGTCAGGCCGATGGGGCTGTCCTCGTTAGCTATGGTGAATCTTCGGTGCTCTGCACCACGGTCGGCGAACACGCGCCGCGCGAGGGGCTGGATTTCTTTCCGCTCACCGTCCACTATCAGGAAAAGACCTATGCAGCCGGCAAGATCCCCGGCGGCTTCTTCAAGCGCGAGGGGCGCCCGACGGAGAAGGAGGTCCTCACCTCCCGCCTGATCGACCGTCCGATCCGCCCGCTCTTCCACAAGAGCTACCGTAATGAAACTCAGGTGATCTGCACTACCGTCAGCCACGATCTGGAGAATGATCCGGACATCGCGGCCCTGATTGGTGCGTCGGCGGCGCTGACCATTTCCGGCATGCCCTTCATGGGCCCGATTGGTGCGGCCCGTGTCGGCTACATCGACGGCGAGTATGTGCTGAACCCGACGGCCGAGCAGCTTGAGGAATCGGCGCTCGACCTGGTCGTTGCCGGCACTAACGAAGGTGTGCTGATGGTCGAGTCTCAGGCCAACGAACTGACCGAGGAGGTCATGCTCGGTGCGGTGATGTTCGGCCACGAGGCGTATCAGGATGTGATTAATGCGATCATCGACTTGGCTGAGCGGGCGGCGAAGGATCCGCGCCCGGTGGAGGAAACCCCGCAGGAGGTCCTCGATCTCGAGGCGAAGGTGCGCGAACTCGGTGAGGGTAGCATCCGCGAGGCCTACACCGAGAAGGAGAAGCTAGTCCGTCAGGAGAAGGTTTCGGCCGCCAAGAAGGCCGTGATTGAACAGCTCTCCGAAGAGGAAGCTGCGATCGCTGGTGGCCCGCTCAAGACTCTCGAGAAGGACGTGGTGCGCCGTGCCATCCTCGACACGGGCGGGCGCATCGATGGTCGCGACACCAAGACGGTGCGCGCCATCGAGAGCCAGATTTCGGTTCTGCCGCGTTCGCACGGTTCGGCCCTTTTCACCCGCGGTGAAACCCAGGCGATGGTCGTTGCCACGTTGGGCACCGGCCAGGACGAGCAGATCATCGACGCGCTAGAGGGCGAGTATCGCGAGCACTTCCTGCTGCACTATAACTTCCCGCCCTATTCGGTGGGCGAGACCGGCCGCATCGGCTTCACCGGACGCCGCGAAGTCGGCCACGGCAAGCTCGCCTGGCGCGCGCTGCGCCCGCTGCTGCCGGCCAAGGAGGACTTCCCCTACACGGTCCGCGTGGTCTCCGAGATCACCGAATCGAACGGTTCGTCTTCGATGGCCACGGTTTGTGGCTCCTCGCTGGCGATGATGGATGCGGGAGTGCCGCTGAAGGCGCCGGTCGCGGGCATCGCAATGGGCCTGATCAAGGAAGATGACGGCTATGCGGTCCTGTCGGATATCCTCGGTGACGAGGATCATCTAGGCGACATGGACTTCAAGGTCGCTGGCACGGAAGACGGCATCACCTCGCTCCAGATGGATATCAAAATCACGTCCATCACAAAGGAGATCATGGAGATTGCGCTCGATCAGGCCCGCGACGGCCGGATCCACATCCTTGGCGAGATGGCCAAGGCCATCGACTCAGGCCGGGTGGAGCTGTCCGAGCACGCGCCGCGCATCACCACCATGCAGATTCCAAAGGACAAGATCCGCGAAGTGATCGGAACGGGCGGCAAGGTCATCCGCGAAATCTGCGAGGTTACTGGCTGTAAGGTGGACATCGACGACGAGGGCCTCATCAAGGTAGCCTCGTCTGATGGCGAGGCGGCCCAGAAGGCGATCGACTGGATCAACTCCATCGTCGCTGAGCCGGAGGTCGGCGTGATCTACGAAGGCAAGGTCGTCAAGGTTGTCGACTTCGGCGCCTTCGTGAACTTCTTCGGGTCGCGTGACGGTCTCGTTCACATCTCCGAGCTCAAGAATGAGCGCGTGGGTCAGGTGACCGATGTGATCAACGAGGGTGATGAGGTTAAGGTTAAGGTTATCGGCATGGATGATCGCGGCAAGGTCAAGCTGTCGATGCGCGTCGTCGATCAGGAGACCGGCGAGGAACTAGAGGACACGCGCCCGCCGCGTGAGCCCCGTGGTGGTCGCGGGGGCGACGGAGACGGGGATGATCGTCCGCGCCGCCGCCGTTCGCGCCGCGACGCTGCCGAGTAAATCCAGCACAAAGCTTGCAGCAAAACGGCCCCTTGGGGGGCCGTTTTTTTGTCTCCGTCCATATCAACATGGCTGTCTCTGGCGGCGGATTATATCCGGCGGCTACTCCGCCGCCTCTGGCACGTCCAGCGCCGCCAGCACTCGCGGCGGCGAGAGCGGCAGGTCGTTGAACCGTATGCCGATGGCGTTGTAGACCGCGTTGCGCACGGCCGATAGGCCAGGCACTAGCGGCACCTCGCCAACCCCGCGGACTCCTTGTGGATGCTTCGGGTTGGGTACCTCGATGATGTATGTGTCGAGCATTGGCAGATCCGAGGCGACGGGCATCCGGTAGTCTAGGAATCCGGGATTATCAACCTTACCGTTCCCGTCGTAGAGGTATTCCTCGTTGAGCGCCCAGCCGATGGCCTGGGCGGCGCCGCCCTGCATCTGGCCCTCCACATAGGCCGGGTGGACCGCCCGGCCCACATCCTGTAGCACTGTGTAGCGGATCACCCTGGCGATGCCGAGCTCGGGATCGACCTCCACGTCGCAGATATGGGTGCCGAAGCCACCCTCCGCGCCCGTGGTGTTGATCTGCGCGCCGGACCCGATGGGGCCGCCGGTTTCGTTGGCGCGCTCCGCCAGCTCAGCCAGGGTTATTGGGTCGAACTGGCCGGCATTCGCGCCGGCCGGGCGCGCCTCCCCGTCTTCCCATTCCACCGCGTCCGGGTCGATGTCCCAGATCTTAGCCGCCAGCTCGCACAGGGTCCGGATGACTTTGTTGGTGGACTCAGTGACCACCATCGAGGACGCGAACAGGACGCGGCTGCCGCCGGTCAGGTTCGAGAAGCCGATGGTAGCCGTGTCGCCGATCAGGACCGACACCCGCTTATAGTCGATGCCGAGCAGCTCGGCGCAGATGTTGGCGATACCGGCGCGCGAGCCGCCGATATCCGGATGGCCCGTGGTGACGACAACGTTGCCGTCCTCGGTGATGTTTACTTGGGCGGAGGATTCGCCGCCGGCGTTAAACCAGAAGCCGCTGGCCACGCCGCGCCCCTGATTCGGGACGAGCGGCGCGTTGTAATGGTCATGCACCTTCGCCGCCTCGAGGGACTCCACATAGCCCATGACCGGGTAGACCGGCCCGTGGACGGCTTCGGTGCCTTCCTTCGCCGCGTTCTTGAGGCGCAGGTCGAGCGGGTCCATGCCTATCGCCTCGGCCAGCTCGTCGAGTACGCACTCGACGCCGAAGGAGCCGATGGGTGCACCCGGTGCCCGGTAGGCCGCGACCTTCGAGCGGTTGCACACTACGTCATAGCCGATGGTATGGCCGTTCGGGATGTCGTAGGGCGCGAGCGCGCAGCCGACGGCACCACGCACCGGCGCGCCCGGCAGGCCACCGGCCTGAAGCCAGTAGTGGCCCTCGGCCGCCGTGATCGTGCCGTCCTTCTTGACACCAATCTTGACCGTGGACTTCGAGCCCGAGGTCGGGCCCGAGGCGCGCATCACCTCTTCGCGCGTCATGGCCATCTTCACCGGCCGGCCTGATTTCTTCGACAGGATCGTGGCTAGAGGCTCGAGATAGACAATGGTCTTGCCGCCGAAGCCGCCGCCGATCTCGGCAGGAATGGCGCGGATGTCGGACTGGTTCAGGCCCGTGAGCAGCGCCGTCATGGCGCGGACCATGAACTGGCCCTGGCTCGACGACCAGATGGTAGTCTTGTTGTCGGATGCAACACTGACTAAGCAGGCATGGGGCTCGATATAGCCTTGGTGCACCGGCCGGGTCGTGAAGTTGCGCTCGATGATAACGTCGGCCTCCGCGAAGCCGGCCTCGACGTCACCCTTCGTGTGCTCTAGCACGCCGGCGATGTTCGACGGCTTGCCCTCGAACTCCATCCATTCGTGCAATATTGGTGCGTCGTCGGCGAGCGCATCGTCGATCTCAATCGCGTGAGGCAGGACCTCGTAGTCGACCTCAATCAGCTTGCAGGCCTCCGCCGCGATGGCCTCGGTCATGGCCGCGACGGCGGCGATCGGGTGGCCATGGAACAGCGCCTTGTCGCGGGCGATAACGTTGCGGCACATCCAGCGCATGTCCTGGATGCCAAGAGGGAAGGGCGTGTCGACGGGAAAATCGACAATGTCCGCCGATGTCATCACCGCCTTTACGCCGGGCAAGGAGTCCGCCTTCGACGTGTCGATGGACTTAATCTTCGCATGGGCGTGGGGGCTGCGGAGCACCTTGCCCCAGATCATGCCAGGCATGGTGGAATCCGCCGCGAAGGCCGCGCGTCCGGTGACCTTGTCGGCGCCGTCGGGACGGATTGTGCTCTCGCCGATCCACTTGTTGTCGTTACTGCTCATTTCACCGCTCCCCGCATCTCCGCGGCAGTGTCCATCACCGCGCGGATGATTTTGTCATAACCCGTGCACCGGCAGAGGTTGCCGGCGAGCCAGAACCGCACCTCGGTCTCTGTGGGGTCTGGGTTTTCGTCGAGGAGCGCCTTCGCGGCGACGAGCATGCCTGGCGTGCAGATCCCGCACTGGAGTGCGGCCTCCTCGAGGAATTTCTGTTGCAGGGGATGCAGGGTCTCGCCCTCGGCCATCCCCTCGATGGTCGTGATCTCCTTGCCCTCGGCCTCGGCGGCCAGCATCAGGCAGGAACAGACAAGCGTACCGTCGAGCGTGATCGAGCAGGCGCCGCAGTCGCCCGAACCGCAGCCTTCCTTGGCGCCCGTCAGGCCGAGTTGGTTGCGCAGCACGTCGAGCATCGTGTCGGAGCGCGCGCAGAGGAACTCCTCGGGCTCGCCATTGATCGTGGTGTTGATGTGAAGTTTTGCCATGATTCAGTTTCCCCTAGGCTCGCGTGCGTTCGGCGGCGATGGCGGCCGTGCGTTTCAGCAGGACCCCGGCGACCTGGGTCCGGTATGCAATGGTACCGCGCTTGTCGTCGATCGGGTTGCAGGCGGCACGACAAGCTTCGGCGGCCGCTTCGATTGCCGCCTCGTCCAGATTGCTTCCGACGAGCGCCGCCGCGGCGTCCTCGACCAGCAGGACGGTCGGCGCGACGGCGCCGAGGCCGACTCTGGCAGCCGTACAGGTGCCGCCCTCGAGCGTGAGGTTCACGCCGCAGCCTACGACCGCGATGTCCATCTCGGTGCGCGGAATCATCCGCAGATAGGCGTCGCCCGAACCCACCGCGCGCGGCGGGAAGGCGAAGCTGATGGCAATCTCGCCGAGTTTCAGGTTTGTCTTGCCCGGGCCTGCGGGCACATCCTCGACCGCGAGTTGGCGCTGCCCGTCGGGGCCCTGCACGGTTAGGATCGCGCCGGCGGCGACCATGGCCGGCACGCTGTCGGCGGCGGGCGAGCCGTTGCAGAGGTTTCCGCCGAGGGACGCGCGACCCTGAATCTGAATCGAGCCAATTAGGTTAAGCCCCTCTAGCACGCCAGGCCAGGCCGCCGCGAAGCCGGCATGCTTCTCGAGCGCTGCGCCGGAGACCGCGGCGCCGACCGTGAAGCCGCTCTCAGCGCTTCCCTCGATGCCCGTCACGTCGGCGATGTTCTTGATGTCGACGATCAGGCCTGGCTCGACCATGCCCGCCTGCATCTGCACTAGGAGATCGGTGCCGCCGGCCAGGATGCGCCCGGCGCCGTCGGCCGCGGCATAGGCGCTGATCGCTTCGTCGAGCGTCCTAGGCGCCAGATACTGGATATCTGTCATGTTCGTTTCCGAAGTGGTTTCTCTTCTCGGTTCGCGGACCGTCCCGCTTTCTCGGGTAAAATTCGATGGACCACGATAATCCGAAGGCTACACCGCCCGGGCGGTTTGGAACAGCCCGGGAATGCGATTTCCTGAGAACAAAGAGACGCGCGAAGATGAGGCGGCTAGGCGCCGTTCTTCGCCGCCGGGTCGGGCATGCCGATCGCGTTGAAGCCGCAATCCACATAGTGGATCTCGCCGGTCACTGCCTTGGACAGGTCTGAAAGAAGGTAGAGCCCCGCGCCGCCCACATCGTCAAGCACCACGTTGCGGCGTAGCGGTGCCGTCTCGCGGTTGTAGTTGTAGACTTGGCGGGCCGAGCCGACTGCCGAGCCGGCGAGCGTGCGCATCGGGCCTGCCGAGATCGCGTTGACCCGCACCCCGTCTGGGCCGAGGTCGGACGCCAGATAGCGGACTGACGCCTCGAGCGCCGCCTTGGCGACCCCCATGACATTGTAGTTGGGCATGACGGCCTGAGAGCCGTGATAGGTCAGCGTCAGTAGTGAGCCATTTTTGGGCATCATTGCCGCGGCGCGCTGGGCGACCGCCGTGAACGAGTAGCAGGAGATGTTCATTGTCTGCAGGAAGTTCTTCTGACTCGTGTTGACGTAACGGCCCTTGAGTTCTTCCTTGTCGGAGTAAGCAATGGCGTGGACTACGAAGTCGATCCCGTCCCAGGTGTCGGAGATTGCGGTGAACGCGGAATCTAGGCTCTTCGTGTCCGAAGCGTCGCACTGGACCAAAGCGGCGGCATTGACCGATTCCGCCAGCGGCCCGACGCGGCGGGCGAAGCTGTCCGACTGGTAGGTGAAGGCCAGTTCTGCCCCCTGAGCGGCGACCGCGCGGGCGATTCCCCAAGCGATGGAGTGGTCGTTGGCGACCCCCATGATGAGGCCACGCTTGCCGGCCATCAAGCTTCCGGCCGTGCTTGGTCTGTCCATGCCCTCGGCCTGATCCAGGGTGGCAGGTATTGGTTCGGACGTGGGGGCGTGTGCGTCGGCCATCGACTTAGGACTCGTGACGCTGGAAGGCCAGCGTGGCGTTCGTTCCACCGAAGCCGAAGCTGTTCGACATGACGCAGTTGAGGCCTGCATCGTCGATCCGTCCGGTGACGATGTCGGCATCCCCGGCCTCGGGGTCGAGGTCCTCGATGTTGGCGGAGGCGGCGATAAAATCATGCTCGAGCATGAGCATCGAGTAGATTGCCTCGTGGGCGCCAGTCGCGCCCTGCGAGTGGCCGGTGAGCGACTTCGTCGACGCGACCTTCGGCCGTTGGTCGCCGAACACCTCATTGATGGCGCCCAGCTCGATCATGTCGCCAACCGGGGTCGAGGTGCCGTGGGTGTTGATATAGTCAACGGTCTGGTTGCCCAGCCCGGCTGTGGCCATCTGCATGCAGCGCACCGCGCCCTCGCCCGACGGTGCGACCATATCGACTCCGTCCGAGGTTGCGCCGTAGCCGACCAGCTCTGCGTAGATCTTTGCACCGCGTGCCTTGGCGCGCTCCATCTCCTCGAGCACCACTACTCCGGCACCACCGGCGATCACGAAGCCGTCGCGGTTGACGTCATAAGGTCGAGAGGCCCGTTCAGGCGTGTCGTTGTACTTGGAAGACAGGGCGCCCATAGCGTCGAACAGCACTGTTAGGGACCAGTGGAGTTCCTCCGCGCCGCCGGCGAAGACGATGTCCTGCTTGCCCATCTGGATCAGCTCGCTACCGTTGCCGATGCAGTGCGCGCTGGTCGAGCAGGCCGAGCTGATGGAGTAGCTGAGGCCGCGCATCTTGAACGCCGTCGACATGTTAGCCGACAGGGTCGAGCACATCGCCTTGGGGACGGCGTAGGGGCCGATCCGCTTGGGACTCTTCTCGCGCGCGATGTCAGCAGCCTCGATCTGGGCCGAGGTGGAGGGGCCGCCCGAGCCCATGACCAAGCCTGTGCGTTCGTCATGAATATCGGTTTCGGTCAGGCCGGAATCGGCGATCGCCTCGGACATGGCGATGTAGTTGTAGGCTGCGCCGTCGCCCATGAAGCGGCGGAGCTTGCGGTCGATATGGTTGTCGAAGTCGACATTCGGTGCGCCATGCACGTGGGAGCGGAAGCCCATCTCTGCATAGGTGTCGCAATGGACGATGCCGGAGCGGCCGGCCTTTAGGCTCTCGGTCACCGCGGTGGCGTTGGCGCCGATCGGGGAGACGATACCCAGCCCGGTGACGGCGACGCGCCGCATTCCGTTGCTGCTCATGCGCTTTCCTCCTTGCTGGGCGGGAACAGGCCGACCTTGAGCCCGGTGGTAGTGTAGACGGTCTCGCCGTCGAGTTCTGCCAGTCCGTCGGCGATGGCAAGCGCGACGCCGCGCTTGATGAGTTTTCTCACATCCACTTGGTAGCGCAGCAGCTTGCCCGTCGGCTTTACTTCGCCGGCGAACTTGACCTCGCTGACGCCGAGCGCCCGCCCCGGTCCCGGCAGGCCTTGCCAGCCGAGGAAGAAGCCGGTCATCTGCCACAGCGCATCGAGGCCGAGGCAGCCCGGCATGATGGGGTCACCCTCGAAGTGACAGTCGTAGAACCAGAGTTTGGGTTTGATGTCTAGCTCGGCGACGATCACGCCCTTGCCATGAGCTCCGCCGTCGCTGGAGATCGCGGTAATCCGATCGAACATAAGCATCGGCGGCAGCGGCAGCTGCGCGTTGCCGGGCCCGAACAATTCGCCTTGCCCGCACAGGATCAGCTCTTCATAGGTGAAACTCGATTTCTCGCTCAAACCACTCATGTCTGCTTCGCTTCTGGAACTCTGGATGGGGTATCTCTAAAGAGGATTCTGGGGCCGTTCTAGCAGTTGTTCCGCAGACTGTCCGCAACTCGCCGGTCCGGCGGCCGAATAAACCCCCAGATTGCGCAGAGCCTGACACCGTTGTCTGCGTCGGTAAAGGTCTGGTTGTGGCGTTTCCGAAGCATCATGTTGACATAAATATTCATAAAAAATAATGGCTTGTCTGGTTGTTTCGAAAGATTCCTCTTTACATGGCGCCCGAAAGAATCATATTGGCTCTATGAGCAAAAGACGCCTCGATCCTCGCGAACGCCTCTACGCCGACGCGCTGCGTCGTCTGAAGGATGCGGGACTGCGCCCGACTCGCCAGCGCCTTGCGCTGAGCAAGCTCCTGTTCGACGGCGGCGACCGGCATGTGACGGTCGAGGAGCTACATCGCGACGTGACGGGCCAAGGAATTAAGGTGTCCCTGACGACCATATACAACACACTCAACCAATTCACCGACTCCGGCTTGCTGCGAGAGGTAGTGGTGGCGCCGGGTCGATCCTATTTCGATACCAATGTCGAGGATCACCATCACTTCTTCTACGAAGACGATGGTGCGCTGCAAGATATCCCCGGCGACCAGATCGCGCTGGCAACGCTACCCGCTGCGCCGGCAGACGCCGAGGTGGCCCGAGTGGATGTGATAGTACGGCTGCGCCGTGCGAACGAGAATAATTCTCAATAAATATATGTATTTCAATGGGGTGAGGTTCTGTTTGGAGAAATTCCAAACTGTTGACTCCTGCGAGAAGCCTTCACATATTAGGGGTTCGAAATTTTTGGGATGGGCGTGCGACGCATACCCGGACCGCATTGAAAACCGCCCGGCGCATGGGTGGGTTGCAAACCAGCATTAAGGAGACGTGTTATGTCGCTGAAGGGTTCCAAGACCGAAGAAAATCTCAAGGAAGCATTTGCCGGCGAAAGTCAGGCGAACCGCCGTTATCTGTATTTCGCGCAGAAGGCTGACGTCGAGGGCTACAACGATGTCGCCGCCGTCTTCCGTTCCACCGCCGAGGGCGAGACCGGCCATGCGCACGGCCATCTCGAGTTCCTCGAGGAGGTCGGCGATCCGGCCACCGGCGAGCCGATCGGCGCGACTTCCGACAATCTCAAGGCGGCTGTCGCCGGCGAGACCCATGAGTACACGGACATGTATCCGGGCATGGCGCGCACCGCGCGCGAAGAGGGCCACGACGAAATCGCCGACTGGTTCGAGACTCTCGCCAAAGCCGAGAAGAGCCATGCGGGCCGCTTCCAGAAGGCGCTCGACGAGCTTAACTGATTTTGACCGGGGCTGTACGCCGAATGCGTCGGCCCCGGTTCCTGATTTTCACTGCGTGGATTTGCAGTCCGGGCGCTTGTCGAGTGCGGTCGGCTTAAGAGCGGGTTGTGCCCGACGACAGAAATTCGAAGAGGCGAGACGAGGCAAAAGGACGATGATCGACGAGACTGGCATCAGCAGTTCAGCACCGCGCGAGGGCAGCCTTGACGCCCCAACCCGACACCCGTTGGGCTGGGAAGATGTTGACTTCTTCGATGAAGTGCAGCTCGATGCAGAGCTGCGCCGGGTCTTCGATATCTGCCACGGCTGTCGCCGCTGCTTCAATCTATGCGATTCCTTTCCGCGCCTGTTTGACCTGATTGACGAATCCGATACCGGCGAGCTCGATAGCGTCGAAAGCGCTGACTTCAAGCCCGTCGTGGATGCCTGCACGCTCTGCGACATGTGCTTCATGACCAAGTGTCCCTATGTGCCGCCGCATGAGTTCAACCTCGACTTCCCGCACCTGATGCTGCGCTACCGCGCTGTCGAGGCGAAACGCGACGGGGTCGGCTGGAACGAAAAGCAGCTCATTCAGACGGACCGCAACGGCCGCCTTGCGGGCAGGGTGTCCGGCCTAGCCAACTGGAGTTCGGATCGGGGCAACAAGCTGACCCGTCCCGTCGTCGAGAAGATCGCCGGCGTGTACCGCGATGCCGATCTGCCAAAATACGCCCCGGCGTCGAAAACGTTCGTCCGGCAAGCCGAGAACGCGCCGCCGCCGGTCAACTCGGATGCGCCGGCCCACGGGCGCGAGGCAGTGCTCTATGCCACCTGCTTCGTGAACTACAACAAGCCGGACACCGGCGTACTGGCCCGGCGAATCCTGGCGAAGAACGGCGTCGTCACGGCGGTGCTGCATCCGAGTTGCTGCGGCATGCCGCAGCTCGAGCAGGGTCAGCTCGACGAGGTATCCGCCACGGCCCGGACCGTGGCCGCAGCGTTCCGCCCGCATGTAGATGCGGGCAGGGACGTGATAGCGCTGACGCCGTCCTGCGCGTTGATGCTGAAGTTCGAGTGGCCGCTTATCCTGCCCGACGACGAAGATGTGCGGGCCCTTTCCGCAGCGACCCGGGATATCACCGAATACATCGTCGACATCGCGAAGAACGAGGGGCTTGTCGAGGGCCTCTCGGTGCTACCCCAGCCGGTGGCGCTGCATCTTGCCTGTCACGCGCGGGCGCAGAATATGGGCCAGAAGGCCACCGAGATGCTGCGCCTGATCCCTAAGGCCGACCTCAAGGTCATCGAGCGCTGCTCGGGCCATGGTGGATCGTGGGGCATCATGAAGGACAATTTTGAAACGGCCCTAAAGGTTGGCCGGCCGGTCGTGCGTCAGGCTCGGGAGAGCCGCTACATCGTTTCGGAGTGCCCCTTGGCCGCCGACCATATCCTGCAGGGGATCGAGCGGCAGCTGGATGAGGGCGCTACCGCGCCGTCGCGCAGTTACCACCCGGTTGAGCTGTTTGCGCTCGCCTACGGCCTTGCACCCGAACTCGCTTCCTAGAACCGGAGGATCCGATATGTCTGCCGCCACCCCGCGTGCTATCACCCGCGACGACCTGATAGACATGGAGGTTTATAGCCGCACGCGCAAGGAGCGGCGCACGGCGCTCGTCGCGCGCAAGAAGAACCGTCGCGTTGCGCTCGGCCCCTACGCCACTGCCTATTTCGAATGTTACGAGACCATGTGGCAGCAGGTGCACGAGATGCTTTTCATCGAGCGCGGCGGCGAAGAGCAGATTGACGACGAACTCGCGGCCTACAACCCGCTGATCCCAAATGGACGCGAGCTGGTCGCGACGGTGATGTTCGAGATCGACGATGATGTCCGGCGCAAGATGGTCCTGTCGAAGCTGGGCGGCGTCGAGGAGACGGCTTTCCTTAAATTCGCGGGGGAGACCGTGGCCGGTGTGCCCGAGGCCGACGTGGACCGGACCAATGCCGACGGTAAGGCCAGCTCGGTCCAGTTTATCCATTTCCCGTTTACCGACGCCCAGGCCGCCGCCTTTCAGGCAGCGGGGACCGAGGTGACTCTCGGCTTCGCTCATCCCGACTACGCCCACATGGTGGTGCTGACCGAGACCGTGCGGACCGAACTGGCGGGCGATCTCGACGCCTAGCCGGGTCGTCGCATGGAATCCTAGCGGCTCACAACCTCGCCGTCGTAGATGCCCCACAGGGTGTCGCGGGGGATCCAGCCTTCCACGCCATGGCTAGCGATGGTGACCTGGCACCATGTTGCCTCGCAGCCGCGCAGGGTGACGACGACCCCGGCCTCAACGAAGGCGGCGACAGGCGCATCCGCAGCGGGGTTCTCACGCATGCGCACTCGATTGCCGGCGACAGTTGCCATCCGCCGTCCCGACAGCATCGACTTGTGCACCCATCCGACGGTGCCGTCCTGCACCTTGATCTGCCGCCAGTTCTCGAACTCGCTGATCACCTCGGCGGGCAGGTTACGCCGCTGCAGCACCCAGTCGATGGGATAGCGCGCGCCCGGGCCGGTACGCAGGTTAGCCTCCCTCGCACCGACGCTGACCCAGCGCGGAATCGGAAAGCCCGAGGGGTTTGCGGGTCCGACCCGGGAGTCCGGCTGGGGACTTTCCTTTTGCGCGGCGGCGGGTGCCGTCACGGTGAATGCTAGTAGCGCGAATGCCAGCGGTATGGCCTGGAACGGCCCGGAGAACGACCGAAACATCATACCTAGCCGTTTATCCGAGCGGCGTGCACCGGTCAAGCGGACGAAATGCGTCGACTCATTCCGCGTGCCCTTGCCTGCGGGGGAGCTTCCGCGATAATCGGAGCGAGTAGAGAACGTGCAGCAACCACTACCAAGTACTGGGTGTGGCAGGACGCGGATCAGGGGGGACATGGCAGACACGAAGCCCATCGTCATCGTCACGCGCCGGTTGCCGGAGGCGACAGAGGCTCGCATGAAAGAGCTGTTCGACGCACGCCTGAATGATACCGACACGCCGATGAGCGAGGCCGCGCTGATGGATGCGATGCGCGAGGCCGATGTGCTGGTGCCCACGGTGACGGACCACATCAGCGCGCGTGTCATGGGCGCGACCGGCGAGCGCCTCAAGCTGATCGCCAACTATGGCAACGGCGTTGACAATATCGACCTGCCGGCCGCGCGCGAGCGCGGCATCACCGTAACCAACACACCGGGTGTCCTGACCGAGGATACGGCCGACATGACGATGGCGCTCATTCTCGCCGTGCCGCGCCGCCTGTACGAGGGAGCGCAGCTGATCCGCTCGGGCGAATGGAAGGGCTGGGCGCCCACCCTATTGCCTAGTAGCCGGATCTGGGGCAAGCGATTGGGGATCATCGGTATGGGCCGGATCGGTACCGCACTTGCGCGCCGAGCCCGCGGTTTCGGCCTGAATATCCACTATCACAACCGCCGCCCGGCCCACCCGGATGTAGCCGAAGAGCTCGACGCGACCTACTGGGAATCCCTCGACCAGATGTTGGCTCGGGTCGACATCGTGTCGGTGAACTGCCCGCGGACGCCGGCGACATATCACCTCCTGTCGCGCCGCCGCCTTGCACTGCTCCAGCCCCATGCCTTCATCGTCAACACCTCGCGCGGCGAGGTGGTCGACGAGCGCGCGCTGGGTGACATGATCGAGGCGGGCCAACTCGCCGGAGCGGGCCTCGACGTTTTCGAGCATGAGCCCGCGGTCGATCAGCGCCTGATGGCGGCCGACAGTGTGGTGCTGTTGCCGCATCTGGGTTCGGCCACGTTCGAGGGACGCCAAGAGATGGGCGAGAAGGTGGTAATCAACATCCGCACCTTCGTTGACGGCCATACGCCGCCCGACCGGGTGCTGGAGACGATGTTCTAGGAAGTCTGTGCGGCGACTGACCGGGTCGCACTGCAAACCGGGCAATTGGGGTTTCGCGGCACGTTGATTGTGTGGAAACCGGTGTTGAGCGCGTCGTAGATCACCATCCGGCCGGCTAGGCTTTCGCCGAGTCCGAGGAGTTCCTTGATCACCTCGGTCGCCTGCAGCGAGCCCATGACGCCGGCCAGTGCGCCGAGAATTCCAGCTTCCTCGCAGCGTGGTATGAGGTCTGCGGGCGGCGCCTCGGGGAAGATGCAGCGGTAACAGGCCGTGGGCGCTTGATCGTCGCGCCGGAAGGTGAAGAGCTGTCCCTCGAAGCGCAGCATGGCGGCCGCAACTAGCGGGAGGCCCGCTCGATGGCAGATATCGTTCAGCAGATACCGTGTCTCGAAATTGTCCGATCCGTCAGCGACCAGATCGTAGCCGGCGATGATCTTGGCGGCGTTGCTCGTGTCGAGGCGGGCGTCGTGGGTGACCACCTTGATGCCTGGGTTCAGCGCCGCGATGGTGTCTCTCGCGGAGGCGGTCTTCTGCCGGCCCACGGACTCGGTGACGTGGACGATCTGGCGCTGCAGGTTGGTGAGGTCGACCGCCTCGTCATCTACGATGCCTAGCGTGCCAACACCCGCGGCGGCTAGATACATTAGTAGCGGCGCACCGAGTCCGCCCGCACCGACTACGAGCACTCGGGACGCGAGCAGTTTCTCCTGCCCCTCTTCGCCGACCTCGTCGAGGATCAGATGGCGGGCGTATCGGTGAAACTGCTCATCGTCGAGTTCCATGAACGGGTCTCTATACGCCCTCGAACAGAGCAGTCGAGAGGTAGCGTTCGGCAAAGGACGGCAGGATGATGACGATGTTCTTTCCGGCCATTTCGGCGCGCGCGCCCACCTCTGCGGCAGCGGCCAGCGCCGCGCCGGACGAGATGCCCACCGGGATGCCTTCCGCGCGGGCGAGCCGGCGCGCCGTTTCCAGTGAGGTCTCGTTACCGATGGTGAGGATTTCGTCATAGACGTCGGTGTTGAGCGTGCCGGGAATAAAGCCTGCACCGATCCCCTGAATCATGTGCGGGCCGGGCTCGCCACCCGATAGCACAGCCGAATCTTCGGGCTCGACCGCGACGATATGAAGGTCCGGCTTGCGCGCCTTGAGCGCCTCGCCCGTGCCGGTGATCGTGCCACCGGTCCCCACGCCCGCAACGAGCACGTCGATTTTGCCGCCTGTGTCGGCCCATATTTCCTCGGCCGTGGTGTGGTGGTGGATCTCCGGATTGGCCGGGTTCTGGAACTGTTGCAGCATGATCGCGCCGGCGGTCGCGTCGACGATCTCTTGGGCCTTTGCGATGGCGCCGGGCATTCGTTCCGCGGCCGGGGTGAGCACCAGTTCCGCGCCTAGCAGGGCCAGCATCTTGCGGCGTTCTCGGGACATGGAATCCGGCATCACTAGGATGCAGCGATAGCCGCGCGCGGCGCAAACGAAGGCGAGCGCGATGCCCGTATTGCCCGATGTGGGCTCGACGATTACCGAGCCCGCCCCGACCTCGCCCGCGGCCTCGGCGGCCGAAATCATGGCGTTGCCAATCCGGTCCTTGACCGAGGCGAGCGGATTGAAGAACTCGAGTTTAGCGATCAGATCTGCCCTACAGTCCATCTCGTCGGCGAATCGGGCAATCCGCACGAGTGGTGTGGCGCCGATCGTCTCGACGACGGAATCATAGATCCGGCCGCGAAATTGGACTGGGGGAGATATGTTTCCGGTGCTGGACAAGATGTTCGGTTCCGTCGCTTCTTGTTAAATGGGGTCTGGGGTCAGATAGTGTAGTCAACACGGTCCGGCTCCTCGCTCTCGACACCCGCCTCCCGAGCGCGGTCGCAGAGGTCCTGAATTGTGATTTCCTGAAGCTGTTTCATATATTCATCGGCGATCTCGCGCCACAACGGCCGCACGATATCGATACCGAGCGGGGAGCCGTCCTCGGCCTCCGAAGGGTCGTCGCGAGCCTCCATTTCGAGGATCACTCGCACAATATCAGCCAGCGTGATGCGGCGGCGTTCGCGCGCTAAGCGGTAGCCACCCCGCGGGCCACGGACACCGGTCAGGACTCCGGCGCGCACCAGATTCTGCAGGACTTGCTCGAGATAGCGGCGTGGGATGCCCTGACGACGGGTAATCTCCCGGCTCTGCACCGGGGCTGGGCTAGCATGGTACGCGATATCGAGCACGGCCTCGATGGCAAACAGGGTCTTTCGTGACAATCGAAACATGGCGTTGCCCTTACGCTTCTCGCCCGGTTCCGGTGGAGCCGAAGCCCCCCGCGCCCCGCGAGGTCTCGGACAGGCTGTCGGTCTCCTGCCAGCGCGCCTGAGTGACCGGCGCGATCACCAGTTGGGCGATTCGCATGCCCCGGTTGACCGTCAGCGGCTCGTCGCCATGGTTGATTAGGACGACGCCCACCTCGCCGCGATAATCCGCATCGATGGTACCCGGCGTGTTGACCAGCGAGATGCCGTTGCGCAGCGCAAGACCCGAGCGCGGTCGCACCTGCGCCTCGTAGCCTTGGGGTAGAGCGATGGCGAGCCCGGTCGGGACGAGCGCGCGCTCCCCGGGGGCGATCACGAGATCGTTGGTAACCGCGGCGCGCAGATCCATGCCCGCCGCGTCCGCGGTCTCGTATGAGGGCAGCTCTATGTCCGCCCCATGGGGCAGGCGGATCACTGCGACATCTACGGTTCGGCTCATTCGAGGATCTCCTGCATCTCGGCCACGCGGTCGGCGAGCCGATTGGCGACGGCGGTCTTCGACATGCGGGGCCAGTCTTCCACGCCTTCTGCGCTGACCAGATGGATGGTGTTCTCCTCGCCCCCGAAGGTGCCGGTCTTAGGCGACACGTCGTTGGCGAGGATCCAGTCGCACCCCTTGTGCTCACGCTTGGCGCGGGCATTTTCGATCACCAGCTCGGTCTCGGCGGCGAAGCCGATCACCAGGCCGGGCCGGGTGTTCGCCGGCGCGGCGAGGCTAGCTAGGATGTCAGGATTCTCTGCCATTTCGAGCTTCGGCGGACCGCCGCCGTTCTTCTTAAGCTTTTCGTTCGCCGCGCGGGCGACGCGCCAGTCGGCTACGGCGGCGGCGCATATGGCCACGTCGACCGGTAGGGCTGCCTCGCAGGCGGCGAGCATGTCGCGTGCGCTCTCGACCCGGACTACGTTCACGCCCGGTGGATCGGGTAGGTTCGTAGGCCCTGAGACAAGAGTCGTGGTCGCACCCCGCCGCGCCAGTGCCGCGGCGATCGCGTGGCCTTGGCGGCCCGAGGACCGGTTGGCGATGTAGCGCACGGGGTCGATCGGTTCATGGGTGGGGCCGCTCGTCACCAGCGCATGTCGGCCCGAAAGCGGCGCGCTAGTTTGAAAAAAATCCGATACCGCGGCGGCAATGTCGTCGGGTTCTGCGAGGCGTCCAAGCCCGTACTCGCCGCATGCCATATCGCCCTCCTCGGGCCCGACCACACGGACGCCGCGGGCTTGCAGCGTGCGGAGATTGTCTTGGGTAGCGGGATGTTCCCACATGCGCATATTCATCGCCGGCGCGACCATGACGTCTTTGTCGGTGGCAAGTAGGACGGTCGAGGCGAGGTCGTCGGCCTGACCGTGGGTCATCTTGGCGAGGAGGTCGGCTGTCGCCGGCGCCACCAAAAGGAGGTCCGCGTCGCGTGATAGCTGGATATGGCCCATTTCGGCCTCGTCGGTGAGCGAGAAAAGCTCGGTGTAGACCTTGTCCTCGCTAAGCGCAGCCAGAGACAGCGGGGTGATAAATTGCGCCCCGCCCCGGGTCACTACGCAACGCACGGCCGCGCCTCGCTCGCGCAGGCGGCGCACCAGCTCAAGGCTCTTGTAGGCGGCGATTCCGCCGCTGATGATCAGCAGGATTCGTTTGCCATGCAACATATGGCGAATCTCCAATATTGGATCAGTCGATGAGGCGAGGTACTAAACTACGAGAAGTATATGTAGATAGATAGGGTTTTCCCCGGCGCAGGCAATCATTGGCTCTGCCTGAAGATTAGGACAGGAGTTCCGCGAGAATCAGGGCGGCGAGGAAGCTCAGGGCCGACCAGACGGGCCATTGGGGCGCGCCCCCCCGACCGAGATCGAGCCGTACCTTTCCCTCGGCGATGCGCGAGGCGGCCTGTTCCACCGCTTCGACGGCCTGTGGCAGGCGGGTGGCGGCGTGGATCACGTCCGCGGTCATTTCGGCTAGGCGCGCCTCAGGTCCACGATGCTCGCGCATCCATTCCTCGACCAGCGGTAGGGCGAGTTGCCACATGTTGAGTTCGGGCGCGAGACGGCGACCGACGCCCTCGGCCAGCAGCATGGTCTTCTGCAATAATAGGAGTTCGGGCTGCGTCTCCATGTCAAAGCGCTCGGACACTTGGAACAGCTGCGCCAGCAGCCGTGCGATAGAGATTTCGCTTGGCGGACGGTCGAAGATCGGCTCGCCGATCGCTCGGATGGCCTGGTGAAACACCTGACGGTCGGTGCCGGGCGGGACGTATTTTGCCTCAAAATGCACATCGGCCACGCGTGCATAGTCGCCCGTGACGAAGCCAAGGAGCATGTCGGCGAGGAAGTAGCGCGTGCGCCGGTCGATGCGCCCCATGATGCCGAAATCGACGACGCACAGCGCCCCGTCGCTACGGATGAATGCATTGCCAGGATGCATGTCGGCATGGAAGAAACCGTCACGGAAGATCTGTAGGAAAAAGGACTCCGCAGCCTTGCGGACGATCGCCTCGAGATTGTGGCCCGCTGCAACCAGCTTGTCCACGTCGTGTACCGGGATGCCGGGGATCCACTCGGTGGTCAGGACCCGCCGTCCGGTCCGCTCCCAGTCGACCCTCGGAACCACATACATCGGATTGTCGGCGAAGTTTTCATGCAGTTCCGAGGCCGCAGCACCCTCCATGCGCAGGTCCATCTCCCAGCGCAGGCTTTCGGCGAAGGTTTCGACCGCGACCACTGGCTTGAGACGGCGCAGGCGAGGCTGGGTGCCCTCCACCACATCGGCGATCCAGCGGAACAGGTCGAGGTCGCGAGCGACCGCGCGCTCGATCCCGGGCCGCAGGACCTTGACTGCCACCTCGCGCGCGTCGGGCGCGTCTGTGTCTCTGACCCTAGCGAAATGGACCTGCGCGATGGAGGCAGCGGCTACGGGGGCGTCCTCGAAATGTTCGAAGAGCTCTGCCACCGGGCGCTCGAATTCGGCTTCGATGGCGGCACGCGCCTCGGCGCTGGTGAATGGCGGAAGGCTGTCCTGTAGGCTCGACAGGTCGTTGGCGATGCTCTCACCCACAAGGTCGGGCCGCGTGCTGAGCATCTGGCCGAACTTGATGAAGCTGGGCCCCAGGTCCCGGAGCGCGTGCGCGAGTCGTTCGCCGGGGCGCAGATCGCGGATTTCCGGCGCGGTGCGGAATCCCGAGAGCACCCGCGCCGCGAAGACGAGGCCCCCTGTGGCCGGTAGCCATTCAGCAGGAAACAGCGCGTTGTAACGTGCCAACGTGCGCGCGATTCCGATCAGGCGGAGCAGGTTTCGCGGTGCCCGAAGCATAGCGGCTCAGATCCGGCGTGCGCCGTGTATGGCCGCGATGCCACCCGACAGGTTGCGTACGCGCACTTGGTCTAGCCCCGCGTAGCGGATCATCTCCGCGTAGTGGGCTTGGTCCGGGAACTTGCGGATGCTTTCGGCGAGATAGCGATAGGCGGCCTCGTCGCGTGCCACCTGCTTGCCGAGCCAAGGCAGGACCGAGAAGGAATAGCGGTCGTAGAGCTGGTCGATTACCGGCAGGACGACGCGACTGAACTCGAGACAGAGGAACTGGCCGCCCGGCCGCAAGACGCGCCGCGCCTCGGCTAGGGCGGCGGGAATGTTGGTCACGTTACGCATACCGAAAGCGATCGTGTAGACGTCGAAGCTCGAATCCGCTGCCGGGATCACCTCGGCGTCGCCGCAGACCCAGCGGATGCCGTCGTCGCGGACAAGAATCCCCCGGTCGACGGCACGACTGCGTCCGACGTTAAGCATGTCGGGGTTGATGTCGCAGACGGTAATCTGTGTGCCCACACGGGCGCCGTCGCGAATGCCGAACGCGATGTCGCCGGTGCCGCCTGCCACGTCGAGTATGCGTAGGCCGGGCCGGCGGGCGACCATGCCTACGAACGCTGATTTCCAGAGCCGGTGTAAGCCCATGCTCATGAGGTCGTTCATTAGGTCATAGCTGCCGGCGACGGACGAGAAGACATCTCGCACGCGCCCACCCTTCTCCGAGACAGGGACGTCTTCGAAGCCGAAATGGGTGGTCTCGTGTTGCGATTTCTGGTGAGGTTCGCGCATAGCGGGGGACCATATCGGAGGAGGGCCTCCGGCGGCAAAAGAAAAGCCGCCCTGCGACGATTCGCATGATATGAAAGATTGCCCTGATCCTCGCCAGCGAGCGCCGAAATGCCCGAACTGCCCGAAGTCGAAACCGTCGTCCGCGGCCTACGGCCGGCGCTCCAGGGACGGCGGCTGGCGCGGGTCGAGCTGCGCCGCCCCGACCTCAGATTCCCGTTTCCCGAGGGCTTTGCGGACCGGCTCTCCGGCCGCACGGTGAAGGATGTGACGCGCCGAGCGAAATACATCCTGATCCGCCTCGACGACGGTGCGATCTGGCTGGCCCATCTCGGCATGTCGGGCCGGTTCACGGTTAAGCCGGGTGCGACGGCGCGCACCGGTCAAGCCGACCATAATTCCGGCTGGGCGCTTGCAGATAAGCACGACCATTTTCTGGTCGAGACAGATGACGGCGGGCGCGTCATCTATAACGATACTCGCCGCTTCGGGTTCATGGATCTGGTTGCGCCGGGCGACGAGGTGGACAATCGGCATCTGCGTGCGTTGGGGCCGGAGCCACTGTCAGACGATTTCTCACCCGCCTACCTTGCCGCCACGCTGCGCGGCAAGCGCACGCCGATCAAGGCGGCGCTGCTCGACCAGCGGGTCGTAGCCGGCATCGGCAATATCTATGCCTGCGAGGCGCTCTGGCGCGCCGGAATCAGCCCGCGGCGCAGTGCCCACACGGTTGCGGGCGGCCGGGCCGAGCGTATGGTGACGGCCGTAAAATCCGTGCTGGATGAGGCGATTGAGGCGGGCGGCTCGTCGTTGCGCGATTATGTTCAAACCGATGGTGAGCTCGGATATTTCCAACACCGCTGGGCGGTCTACGGCCGGGTCGGAGAGGTGTGCGCAAAGTGCAGTGCCGAGAGAAACACGGATTGCCGTATCGCTAGAATCGCCCAGTCCGGCCGGTCCACTTTCTATTGCTCTCGGCAACAACGGTGAGCTATGAGCGGCGCTATGTCGCTTTGCAAAATAAGCCGCCGGCGCGGCGCGATGGTTTTGCTTGCCGCGTTTTTTTCGCTGTTGGCGCCGGTATTCGCCTACGAAACGTCGTTCCTCGCGGATATAGATGACCTGCCTCTAGCGCCGGGCCTAACAGAGGATGCAGCGTCGCGCGTCGCTTTCGACAAGCCCGAGGGCCGGATCGTGCAGGCGCTCGCCAGCGGGCGGGCCGATCCGGCCGCGGTGCGCACCTTCTATGCGGAAACCCTGCCGGCGCTTGGCTGGCGAACAGGCGTGGCCGGGGAGTGGTCGCGCGGTCGCGAGACCCTACGTGTGGATGTCGAAAACGCGGAGGGTGGGGTCGTCGTCCGGTTTGCCATTGCACCGCGAGCCGTCCCGTAGATTGGTCGGCTTCCGATTACCAATCTGAAACATCTGAAGACTGAGGAGGGCCGGCATGGCCTATGAGAATATCGAGGTAGACACCAAGGGCCATGTGGGCATGGTTACCCTGAACCGTCCCAAGGCGCTGAATGCGCTCTGCGATGCGCTAATCTCGGAGTTGGGTCAGGCGCTCGACGCCTTCGAGGCCGACGACAACATAGGGTGCATTGTGCTGTCGGGCTCGGAGAAGGCCTTTGCAGCGGGTGCCGACATCAAGGAGATGGCGGAAAAGGCGTATATGGATGCCTATGTGTCTGACTTCATTACGGTCGGCTGGGAGCGTGTCACGACCTGCCGCAAGCCGGTCGTCGCCGCGGTCGCCGGTTATGCGCTTGGTGGCGGCTGTGAACTCGCGATGATGTGCGATTTCATCATCGCGGCGGACAACGCCAAGTTCGGCCAACCCGAGATCACCATCGGCACTATCCCCGGTGCCGGCGGAACCCAGCGCCTGACGAGGTTCGTGGGCAAGTCCAAGGCGATGGAGATGGTGCTCACCGGACGGATGATGGACGCGGAGGAGGCCGAAAGAGCGGGGCTCGTGAGCCGCGTGGTGCCGCTCGACAGCTTGGTGGACGAGGCGATAAAGGTGGCCGACACTATCGCCGGTCTGTCGCGCCCCGTTGTCATGATGGCCAAGGAATCGGTTAATCGAGCCTATGAAAGCACATTGTCCGAGGGTGTGCGCTTCGAGCGGCGACTGTTTCACTCGACCTTTGCAACCGAGGATCAGAAGGAAGGCATGGCGGCATTCGTCGAAAAGCGACAGCCCAACTTCAAAAACAACTAGGCGTTGGGTATCGGGCCGCGTGATGCGCGGCCAAATTGCTCCGTTTTTCAGGTCGTTGCCACCTTGACGGACCCCCGGGGCCCGTCTATACACCGCGCCCGAACATGCAATCGATTTCGAGAACTGATATGGCCAATCATCATTCGGCAAAAGTGCGCATTCGGCGCAATGCGCGCCGCGCCACGATTAATGGAAACCGGATCGGACGCATCCGCACCCATCTTAAGCAGGTCGAGTCAGCGATTGCCGCCGGTGACAAGCCGGCGGCCGAGGCGGCCTTTCGTGCGGCCCAGCCGAAATTGCACCGTGGTGCGCAAAAAGGTGTGATCCACGCCAACACGGTGTCGCGCAAGCTTTCGCGCTTGTCGGCTCGCATAAAGGCCTTGGCGTAACCAACGAACGCCGCTGGGTTTTTAAGGGCCGCGCCCCCGGGGCGCGGTTTTTGTTTGTCCGCATGGTCTTTGTCCGCCGCGCGAAATTTTCGTATTTTTTTACGGATTCGACCTTTTGACTAGTTGCTAGTCCAACCCTCTCACGTTATGTTCCGTTCTGCCGTTCTAGACCGGTGAAGCAGTAAAAAATAAGAATCGGTCGTGGAATTTTCGGATAAATACAGAAAAGGGTTTTGAGAGGCTAAGTTAAAACAAGCATAGCTTAGTCTCGCAGGGAAGAATTGTGCCTGAGAGCAGTAAAAGAGTAGTTTAAGTAAGTACTTGCAAGTAAAAGTGCTCTTGTGCATCTGAATGGTCGCTTCGGTTTCCGCCGCGACTTCTTGCGTTGGTCCGCTCGTCAATTTGACGCTTCTATCGGGTTCTTTCAATGACGCTCGGGCGGCGCTGGGATGGACATGGGGTGTCCTTGGGGCGTGTCGCCTATGACACGACTGGTCCGTAGAGATTTTTCTGGTGGTGCGTCTGCGCATTGCCGCGTGGAAGTTTTTGGGGTGTCGCGCGTGCGATCCTGGCAGAGGGTGCGCGGTGATTTTCAAGCTTTGGAGTGCACGGGGATTTTCGCCAGATGGCTGAGCAGTGGGGGCAGAGCGACGGAACGCTGACAGAGCAGTGGACTCGGGTGCGGGCAAGGTTGCGCAACGATGCCGGCGAAGCTGCTTTTAACAGTTGGCTGAAACCATTGACGCTCGGAGATTTCAATGGCGGCCGGCTACGGGTCGCGGTGCCCACGCGCTTCATGCGTGACTGGATCGACCAGAATTACGGTGAACGCCTGTTCGAGCTTTGGGCCGGTGAGAACGATGCGGTCAAATCCGTTGAGATCATCGTCGAGCCCTCTCAGACCGTAATTCAGCCTGCCGGTGCACCGCCACGTCAGCCGTTGGCGCAACGCATCGAATCCGAGGCCGCGCCGCAAGATTCGGAGGCTACGGGTGGTGCGGTGCCCGGTGCAGGGGCCGAGAGCGGGATTGGCGATGTCCGCGCCTTCCTGGATGAACGCTTCAAATTCGGGCATTTCGTGGTCGGCCGGTCGAATGAGCTGGCCCATGCGGCGGCCCGGCGGGTCGGGGAGTCGAAGACCGTGCCCTTCAATCCGCTGTTCCTGTATGGCGGCGTCGGGCTCGGCAAGACCCATCTGATGCACGCGATTGCCTGGCATATCGCCGAGCGCGAACCGCGGCGGCGGGTACTCTATATGTCGGCTGAGAAGTTCATGTATCAGTTCATCCGCGCGCTACGCTATCGGACGATCATGGACTTCAAGGAGCAGTTCCGTTCGGTCGATGTCCTGATGATCGACGATATCCAGTTCATCGCGGGCAAGGATTCGACCCAAGAAGAGTTTTTCCACACCTTCAACGCTCTGGTGGACCAGAACCGGCAGATAATCGTGTCGGCGGACAAGTCGCCGTCGGATCTCGAGGGCATGGAAGAGCGGCTGAAGTCGCGTCTCGGATGCGGGCTGGTGGCCGATATCCACCCGACCGACTACGAGCTGCGCCTCGGTGTCCTGCAGGCCAAGGCCGAGCAGATCGGGGCCGAGATCCCTGATAAGGTGATGGAGTTCCTGTCTCACAAGATCACTTCGAATATCCGCGAGCTCGAGGGGGCGCTGAACCGCATCGTCGCCCACGCGACCCTAGTGGGCCGACCGGTGACCTTGGAGACCACCCAGGACGTGCTGCATGACCTACTGCGGGCCAACGACCGCCGGGTCACGATCGAGGAAATTCAGAAACGCGTCGCGGAACATTTCAACATCCGGCTGGCCGACATGCACTCGGCCCGCCGCGCGCGTGCCGTCGCGCGGCCGCGCCAAGTAGCGATGTATCTGGCCAAGCAGTTGACGTCGCGCTCGCTGCCGGAGATCGGACGCAAGTTCGGCGGACGTGACCACACGACGGTAATGCACGCAGTCCGCAAGGTCGAGGAATTGCGCTCGGCGGATGCGGGATTCAATGAGGATGTCGAGCTGCTGCGCCGGATGCTGGAAATCTGATTGCCCGCGCGCGGCGCGAAGTCGCGTACTGACTTATGCAAAATAACAAAAATGCTGGCCCGCGGGAGTGTCCAGGCTCCGATTTGCCTGCCGAATCAGGCCGCATTTGCTATATTTTCTGGACGTCAGATTCTGCCCAGAATTCTCGGATTCCCGGGCGCCTGCGGCAGGCTAAAGCGGCTGCGTCGCATCCGGGCCAAAAAGGACCGACGAAGAATGAAACTAACTATTGAGCGCGGGACGTTCCTGAAGGCATTGGCACACGTTCAGAGCGTTGTGGAGCGACGCAACACGATCCCGATTCTCGCAAATGTACTTCTCGACGGGAAAAACGGGAGCCTGACCCTCAGCGCGACGGACATGGACCTCGCCATCAACGAGACCGTGCCCGCGGACACGCCTCAGGAAGGGACCACGACCGCGCCGGCGCATACGCTCTATGACATCGTGCGAAAGCTTCCCGACGGGGCCCAGGTTGAGATCGAAACCGACGCGGCTTCTGGGCAGCTGCTGATCCGCGCAGGGCGGTCGAAGTTCAACCTTGCAACGCTGCCGGTCGAGGACTTCCCCATCATGAGCGGCGGGGACATTCCGTATACCTTCTCGGTCGAGGCCAAGGATTTGCGCACGCTGGTCGACCGGACGCGTTTCGCGGTGTCGACCGAAGAGACACGCTACTATCTCAACGGCATCTTCCTCCATGCTGCGGATCAGGACGGGACCAATGTGCTGCGTGCCGTGGCGACGGACGGTCATCGCTTGGCCCGTGTACAGCTGCCCATGCCCGACGGCGGCGACGGCATTCCTGGCGTCATCGTCCCGCGTAAGGCGATCGGCGAGTTACGCAAGCTAATCGAGGAGACGACGGACCCGATCGAAATCGCCCTTTCTGACACGCGCATCCGCATGACGTTTGACGATGCGGTGCTGACGTCGAAGCTGATCGACGGTACCTTCCCCGATTATGAGCGGGTTATTCCAAAGGACAACGACAAGATCCTGTCCGTGGATCGCGGCGTGTTCGCTCAGGCGGTGGATCGTGTTTCGACCATCTCGTCGGAGAAGAGCCGTGCCATCAAGCTGGCCGTGGCCCCGGGTCATCTGACCCTGTCGGCCACGAGCGCTGAGAACGGCAGCGCCTCCGAGGAACTGGAGGTTGCCTATGACGAAGCAGAGATTGAGATCGGTTTTAACTCGCGCTACTTGCTCGACATCACCGCCCAGATCGAGAACGAAAATGCCGAATTTGTGCTGGCGGATGCCTCCTCGCCGACCATCGTGCGCGACGGCGGCGACGAGAGCGCGCTCTACGTCCTCATGCCGATGCGCGTCTAGGCGCGCATGGTGACGGTAGCCCTCGATGCGGTGCATAATCTTGGCGGCAGTGCCGCTCCGGGCGCCGGTGCCCGCGCGCAGGTTCACATCGCGCGCCTGAATCTGACGAATTTCCGAAGCTACGCTGCGCTGCGCCTAGATACGGGCCCCGCGCCGGTCGTTCTGACTGGTGCCAACGGCGCGGGCAAGACCAACCTTCTCGAGGCGCTGTCCTTCCTTGCGCCCGGCCGCGGATTGCGGCGTGCGGCGTTGCCTGATGTAGCGCGGCTGCATTCCGGAACAGCCGCCGCGGGTTGGGCCGTTGCGGCCCGAGTGGAAGCGTCCGGACGCTCGGTCGCGCTCGGCACGGGCCTTGAGGCAAATGCTGCCGGGGCGGCGCGCCGAGCGGTGCGCGTCGACGGACAGCCGGCCCGCGGCCAGTCGGCCTTCGCGGAGCAGGTCAGCATGGTCTGGCTGACACCGGAAATGGACCGGCTATTTATGGGAGGGGGCGGCGGCCGGCGGCGGTTTCTCGACCGCATGGTCTACGGTTTCGACCCCGAGCATGCTCGTCGTATCGCGGTTTACGAGCAGGCGATGCGCGGGCGCCAGAAGTTACTGCGCGACGGTGCGGGTGACAGCGCCTGGCTCACGGCGGAAGAAGAGACGATGGCCGGTACCGGCATCGCGATTTCGGTGGCCCGCCTTGAGATCGCAACGCGCCTTGATGCGGCGATTGCGGCCGAGGCGGGTGCGCGGGTGCGGCATTTTCCGGCGGCGGCGCTCGCTTTCGAGGGCGAGGTCGAGTCCTGGCTCGCGGACGGTCCGGCGCTCGAGGCCGAGGATCGCTTGCGTGAAACATTGGCGGCAGCACGGGCGCGGGATGCGGATGCCGGTCGCGCGCTGCATGGTCCGCACCGCAGTGATCTCGTGGTGCACAATCAGGACAAGGACATGGCCGCATCGCTTTGCTCGACCGGCGAGCAGAAGGCGTTGCTCATTGCCATCGTTCTGGCCCATGCGCATCTGCTTGTACTGTCCCGCGCCGCTGCGCCGATCCTGTTGTTGGATGAGGTGGCGGCCCATCTGGACGCTGACCGTCGTGCGGCGCTGGCCGAGCGTATCATCGCGCTGGGCGCCCAGGCTTGGTTGACCGGCACCGACCGGCAGCTCTTCGAGGCCTTCGGCGCGCACGCACAGATTTTCGAAGTGAATGCCGGCACCGCCGTGCCGATCAAAGGAGACTCGCCATGAGCGATAGCCCCGAAGCTCCCGAGATCGAGGAAGCCCCGGACGTTGACGATGCGGATTACGGCGCGGATTCAATCAAGGTCCTGCGAGGCCTCGACGCCGTGCGTAAGCGCCCGGGCATGTATATCGGCGATACGGATGACGGATCCGGCTTGCATCACATGGTCTATGAGGTGGTCGACAATGCTATCGACGAAGCGCTCGCAGGTCATTGCGATACCATCGATGTAACCCTGAACCCCGACGGATCGGTCACGGTTGTTGACAATGGCCGCGGCATTCCGGTGGACATCCATGAGGAAGAGGGCGTCTCGGCGGCTCAGGTGATAATGACCCAGCTGCATGCGGGCGGGAAATTCGACCAGAATTCATACAAGGTCTCAGGCGGCCTGCACGGCGTGGGCGTATCAGTTGTGAACGCCCTGTCAAAGTGGCTAGAGATGCGTATCTGGCGCGACGGTAAGGAGCACAAGCTGCGCTTTGTCCATGGCGAGGTGGATGGTGAACTCGAGATTGCCGAAGACGCCCCCGACATGGACGACGGTCCGCTTACCGGCACCGAGATCACCTTCCTGCCGTCGCCCGAGACCTTCACCATGGTCGAATTCGACCTCGACACGCTGGAGCACCGGCTGCGTGAACTCGCATTCCTGAACTCGGGGGTAACTCTAGTCCTGACGGATGCGCGCGGTGTCGAGCCGGTTCGTTCCGAGATGTTCTACGAAGGTGGGCTGAAGGCGTTTGTCGATTATGTCGACCGCAACCGTCAGGGCTTGGCCGGGGAGGTGATACATATCATCGATGAGAAGGACGGTGTGACCGTCGAGGTCGCCCTGCAGTGGAACGATAGCTATCACGAGACGATGCTGTGTTTCACGAACAACATTCCCCAGCGCGATGGCGGCACCCATCTGGCGGGGTTCCGCGGCGCACTGACCGGGACGATCAACAACTATGCCAATGAGAGCGGGCTTGCGAAGAAGGCCAAGCTTGCGATCACGGGCGACGATGCCCGCGAGGGGCTTACGTGTGTGTTGTCGGTCAAGGTCCCAGACCCGAAATTTTCTTCCCAGACTAAGGACAAGCTGGTCTCATCCGAGGTCCGTCCGATCGTCGAATCAACTGTCGGCGACCGGCTCGGCCAGTGGTTCGAGGAGCATCCCAACGAGGCCCGCGCGGTCATCGAAAAGATCATCGAGGCCGCCGCCGCCCGTGAGGCGGCGCGCAAGGCGCGCGAGCTCACGCGGCGCAAGGGTTCGCTTGACATGGCGTCTCTGCCGGGCAAGCTCGCCGACTGTCAGGAGCGCGACCCTGAGAAGGCCGAACTGTTCATCGTCGAGGGCGATAGTGCGGGCGGATCGGCCAAGCAGGGACGTGAGCGGCGCTTCCAGGCTATACTGCCCCTGCGCGGTAAGATTCTGAATGTTGAGCGCGCGCGCTTTGACAAGATGCTGTCGTCGGCGGAAATAGGCACCCTGATCACGGCGCTCGGGACGGGTATCCGCGACGACTTCGACATCGCGAAGCTGCGCTATCACAAAATCATTATCATGACTGACGCGGATGTGGACGGCTCGCATATCCGCACGCTGCTCCTGACCTTCTTCTACCGCCAGATGCCGGAGATCGTGGAGCGCGGGCATCTGTACATCGCCCAGCCGCCGCTCTATCGCGTCCAGCGCGGCCAGTCGGCGGTTTACCTCAAGGACGACCGGGCGATGGAAGATTATCTGATGGACACCGGCTTGGGAGAGGCCGTGCTCAACCTGAGCGACGGCACCCAGCGTTCGGGTGCGGATTTGCGGGCGATGCTTGATATCGCGCTCGAGGTTCGCAAGCTGATCCAGCCCCTGACCGCTTATCTGCCGAACGAAACGGTTGTGGAGCAGGCGGCGATCGCCGGGGCCGTCAATCCCGACCTGATTGCCGACACAGAGCGCGCATCCGAGGCCGCACAGGCCATTGCTTGGATGCTCGACCGGCTGTCCAACCGGCTGGAGCGCGGTTGGCAGGGCGCAAAACGCGACGATGGCGCGCTAACATTCATGCGTACTCTGCGGGGGGTGACGGAAACGCTGGTAATCGACGACCGGATCATCAACTCGTCCGAGGCGCGGCGCTTGAACGAGCTTTGGCCAGATCTTCGGGACACCTATGTCGAGCATTCACGTCTGATCGCGAAGGACCAAGAGCATACGATCACGGGTCCGTTGACCCTGCTGCGTGCGGTGTTTGAGGCGGGCCGTAAGGGCATCTCGATGCAGCGTTACAAGGGACTTGGCGAGATGAATCCCGATCAGCTCTGGGAGACCACGCTCGACCAGAATGCACGGGCCCTGCTTCAGGTGCGGGTGGCCCAAGCAGATGCGGCAGGCAACATCTTCGAGACCCTGATGGGGGATGAGGTTGAGCCTCGGCGGAACTTCATCCAAGAAAACGCGCTGAAGGTTGCCAATCTCGACGTTTAGGCCAACGGCCGGGCTTCGCCACAATTCGGCCAAGCCGATGCGGCATTCTTCGCGCCCATGAGTAAACCGTCCCAGAAGAAACTCCGCGAGGCCACTAGGGGCCCGGCGAAGAAAACACCCACCCGTCCGGCGCACGCGCCGTCCAGCCTGCTGTGGCGGGTCACGAAATGGTTACTGGTGCTCGGCATCTGGGGCGGGTTGGCACTGGCCGGGCTGCTGGCTTGGTTCGCATGGAATTTGCCGAACGTCGATGCACTCGGCCCTACTGCAGACAAGATGCGTCGTCCCGGCGTGACTATCGTCGCGGCCGACGGGTCATTGGTCGCCGGCTATGGTGATCTGTATGGCGCGCGGCTGACGGTGAACGAGCTACCACCTCAGCTCGTGCAGGCTGTGGTCGCGATCGAGGACCGTCGTTTCTTCGAGCATTCGGGCGTGGATCTGCGCGGGATCGCGCGTGCGGCGTTGGCGAACCTGCGCGCCGGCGGGGTCGTTCAGGGCGGGTCGACCCTGACCCAGCAGCTGGCTAAGAACCTGTTTCTGACCCCGGAACGGTCCTTTGAGCGCAAGCTCCGCGAGCTGATATTGGCCGTTAATCTCGAGCGCCGCTTCGAGAAGGACGAGCTACTCACCATTTACCTGAACCGAGTTTATCTCGGGGCTGGCACCTATGGGGTCGAAGCGGCGGCGCAGCGCTATTTCGGGACCTCGGCGCGCGATATCGACACCTACCAGGCAGCGGTCTTGGCTGGACTGCTGCGAGCACCCTCTCGGCTTAACCCTGACAACAGCGAGGCAGCGGCGCATAACCGGGCCCGCACAGTGCTAGGGACGATGGCGGATGCGGGCTTCCTTACCGCGGAAGAGGCGGTGAAAATTGGGCACACGCGCTGGCCCGGTCGGGGGAACGAGGCGCTGCCGCGTCCACGCGCCAGCGGTGAGGCCCGGCGGTATTTTGCCGACTGGGCGCTGGAGCGCGCGGCGGGGTTCGCCGGTACCACCAGTGCGGACCTTGCGGTCGAGACCACCCTCGATCCCGCGTTTCAGGCACACGCCGAGGCTGCGATCGCGCGGGCGGATACCAAAGGCGCACAGGTTGCGATGGTCGCAATGCGCAGCGATGGTGCAGTGCTGGCGATGGTAGGCGGCCGCCGTTACGGCGAGAGCCAGTTCAACCGAGTGACCCGGGCGTTGCGCCAGCCCGGTTCCGCATTTAAGCCGATCGTCTATCTGCCGGCGCTCGAATCCGGGATGACCCCCGACAGCCGGGTGCGCGACGCCGCGATTACCGTGGATGGCTGGACCCCCCAGAACTTCTCCCGGAGTTTTCGCGGTGAGGTCACCTTGCGCGAGGCAGTTGCTCGGTCGCTCAACACTGTCGCGGTGCGCGTTGCCGAAGACATCGGTCGTGGCCGGGTCGTGCAGACGGCCCGGCGGCTCGGTATCACCGCGCAGTTGACCCCGCACCCCTCGATCGCCCTAGGGGCCGGGGAGGTGACGCCGCTCGAGCTGACTGCCGCCTATGCGGTGATTGCCAATGGTGGGTTCGCGGTCGCACCTTATGGAGTTACTGAGGTCCTTCAGGGGAGCGAGGTCCTGTTCCGCCGCCCGGTCCGCACTCCCCGCCGTGTCATCGAGGCCGACGCGGCGGCACAGATGACGGACATGCTGCGCGCCGTCGTTGAGTGGGGCACCGGCAAGGCTGCGAAGATAGGCCGGCCCGCCGCTGGAAAATCGGGCACGAGTCAGGATTTTCGAGATGCGTGGTTCGTCGGTTTCGCCGGCGACCTGGTTGTCACAGTCTGGGTCGGGAACGATGACAACAGCCCGACCGCACGGATAACGGGTTCGAGCATTCCGGCGGCTATCTGGAAGGACTTCATGTCGACACCGGTTGCGGCTTCAGCGGAGAGTCCCGCACGTATCGCGCGCACGCCGGCGGCACGCCCCGTGCACGAGCGGATCAACCGGACCTCCGACGAGCGCCAAACGGACTAGGCGGGCCAGTCAGTCCGTGCCGCGCTTCAGCGGCATCCAGATCAGCAGGACGAAAATTAGGAAGGCGAAGACTCCGGATGCACCCATGACGGTTGCCAGCAGGAACGTCTGGTCGAAGGCAAAGAGCGCCAGTACCATCGACAGTATGCCGGCGGAGACATATTGCGCGAGGCCGAGCAGGGATGCCGCGGCGCCGGCCATCTGGGGATAGGGTGATATGGCGCCCGCCTGAATATTCGGTTGGGAAATGCCCATGCCGAAGAAATAGACGATTGTGGGCAGGATGATTGACCAGATCGAGATCACATCAAGCCAGATCAGACCGAAGACCACCGTGCCGCTGGCGGCCGTGCAGAAGGTGCCCATCAGGCACATGCGCTCGACACCGGCGCGGCGCACGATCCGGCTGCCGAGGAAGGCGCCGGACATGAAGCCAACCGACGCGGCACTGAAGGATAGCCCGAAACTCTCCGGCGACATACCGAGCTGGTCCACGAGCACGAAAGAGGCACCGAGTAGGTAGGCAAACAGGCCGCTGAAGTTACCCATCACCGTCAGCACATAGCCCACATAGGCTCGGTTCGAGAGCATTGTACCGAAGTTGCGCAGCATCTGACTCGCCCGGGTGGCCGTCGGGTCGGGATTCTTGTTGGTCTCTGGCAGAAGCACGATCACGAGCAGCATTGCGCTGGCGCCGAACCCGGTCAGGATCCAGAAATTCGCCCGCCAGCCGAGCCAGACGACTATAAAGCCGCCTAGTACCGGGGCGATCACGGGTGCGATTGCGACGACCGTCGTGACCACCGAATACATGCGCGCGGCCTCTTCGCGGGTGAACATGTCACGCACAACTGCACGGGCGACGACCGGCGCCGCCGCTGCGCCAATCGCCTGAAACAGTCGGAATATTATCAGCTGCTCTACGCTGGTAACCAGTGCACAGGCGACGCTTGCGACTAGGTAGATCGACGTACCTAGCATGATTGTGGGCTTTCGCCCGAAGCGATCGGAGACCGGCCCGAAGAAGGTCTGAGACAGCGCGAAGCCAACCATGTAGACGCTGAGTGTGAGCTGGATCGATTTCGCATCCGTCTCTAGCTCGCGCGACATTATGGGAAAGGCCGGCAGATAAAGGTCAATCGTCATCGGCGCAAACGAGACGAGGAGACCGAGCAGCAGGGCCATCGCGAGACGACCGGGCGGCGGCCGTCCGCTGTTGGCGACGAAGCTCATTGCAGCTCGATCTTCGTGCCATTCGCCGCGGCGGCGTCGGCTGGGTCATGGGTGACGAGTAGTGCGGGAATACCATTGGCGCGTGAATGTTCGAACACGAAGTCGCGTATCCGGTCGCGCAGTCCGGCGTCGAGCTTTGAGAAGGGCTCGTCCAGCAGGAGCGCACGCGGGCGAGACAAGAGGCTGCGCATGAGCGCAACCCGCGTCCGCTGCCCTCCTGACAGGGTCGTCGGGTCACGGTCGGCCATGCCGGGGAGTCCGGCGTCATCAAGCGCGATCTCTATTCGCGTCCGCCGCGCTTCGCGTCCGCGGATATCGGGTGGTAGCCCGAAGGCGAGATTCTCGCCCACCGATAGATGCGGAAACAGGAGATCGTCCTGAAAGAGGATGCCGATGTTGCGCTGGTCGGGTGGTAATCCGTCGAGCCGTGTTTCGCCTAGGGTAACGTCGCCGCGCGCCGTGAACGCAGGGGCTAGCGTGCCGCAGATATGGCTGAGCAGGGAAGACTTGCCGCAGCCGCTCGGGCCCATGATAGTGGCCACCTCGCCGGCTCTGACAATAATGTTCAGCGGCGCGAACAGGTGCACGCCGTCGAGGCTCAGCGTTACGTCCTTGAGTTCGAGGGAATCGTCTGTGTTGTGGGGCATGTGGCGTCTGTCCGGCTGAGGCGAGGAATCGACATTCATGAGAATACTGGCGAATTCGCGCCCTGACAGCCCCGGGACCTAGTTCACGGTAATGCCAGTCCTGCAGCGCGTCGCTTTACGGCCTTGTGAGTAACCGATATGAGGAATAGGTGTCTGGCCCATGAATGCGACCGGGACGATTCAGAGGGAACACTGAAATGTCGAATTCTACCCCAGCGGACGGTGGTGACGTCAGGTGGCTGCCGCTCCTTCTTTTGATAATGCTCGGCGCCATCTGGGGTGGGAACCCTGCTTTCTCGAAGGCGCTCGTGACTAACGGAATCTCGCCGCCGGCGGTCGTTTTCTGGCAGACCCTCGGTGCCGGAATCCTTTTGTCGATCGTGTGCCTTGTGCGGCGAACGCCGATTCGGATCAACCGGCGGGCGATCATTTACTATGTGATGATCGGTGTGATCGGCATCGACCTTGCCTACATCATGCTGGTCTTCTCGGTTAGGCATCTGACGGTGGGTTATGTCTCTGTACTGGTCCTGTTTTCGCCCCTCCTGACCTATGTCTTCGCCATTCTGCTGCGGGTTGAGCGGCTCAACCTGCTTCGTGGCCTAGGTATCCTCGTAGGGTTCGCTGGGGCCGGCGTACTGGTCATCCCCGAAGGCAGCCTGCCGTCGCCCGAATTGCTCGGGGTGGCGCTGCTGGCCTTCATCGTGCCCGCGGGCTACGCGACCGCGAACATCTATGCCGAATGGGGGCGTCCGGAGAATGTGGACAATGTTGCGCTTGCGGCCGGCACCATGTTCGCCGCCGCGGGCGGGGCGTTGGTAGTGGCGCTGATCGACGGAAGCTTCCATCCCGTCTGGGCGGATTTTGCCTATCGCGAGATGGTCCTCTTTGGCTTTGCGTTTACCACCGCCGTTGCGTTTCTCACGTTCTATCTGATTGTCGCCCTAGCCGGCGCTGTCTATCTGGGTCAGGTGGGGTATCTCGTCACGCTGTTCGGCGTTGGCTGGGGCGTGCTGTTCTTCGGCGAGGGCGTGCCTGTTATGCTTTGGGTCGCGATCGTGATCGTCGGCGTCGGGGTGGGGCTGGTCAATCTCGGCAAGACGAAGGCTGCATGAACTGCCTGTTGCTGGGAGCCATCGCATGACCGAGTCCAGTCTCGGGCGCATGAATGTCCGGATGCTGCCGCTCGTCCTTCTGCTGGTGCTGAGCGTCATCTGGGGGCTCGGGCCGTCGATCGTCAAGTTCGTCGCCCTCGACGGAGTGCCGCCGCTGGGCATGGTTGTGTGGCAAACTGGGCTGGCGGGGGTCATCCTGCTCGGCATCTGCCTGCTGCGCCGGGTTCCGCTGATCTTCGATGTTCCACACCTACGTTACTATCTGGTCATGGGCTGGGTCGGCCTCGCACTGCCGAACACCAACATGGTGTTCGTGATGCGCGAACTACCGGTGGCGCTGATGGGAGTCATCATTATCACGGCGCCCGTGATCACCTATGTGGTGGCACTTTTTATCCGGCTCGAGACCTTTACCCCGATGCGCGCGGCCGGGGTGGTGCTCGGCTTCGCGGGCGCTGCCGTGCTGGTGTTGCCAAGCGGCAGCCTGCCCACGCCGGAGTTGCTGCCCACCGCGTTGCTGGCTTTTGTAACGCCGGCTCTATGGGCGACCAGTAACGTCATAGCTGAGGTCTGGCGGCCGAAGGGCGGCGACACCTTCGCGTTGGCCATGGGCACGATGTTCGCGGCCGCCTCGGGCGCACTGCTGGTTTCCCTGTTCACCGACTCGTTTCATCCGATCTGGATCGATTTCGGGGTGAGCGACTGGGTGATCCTGATTTATGCCGGGATAACCGTGTGCGCCTTCGCGCTGTTCTACACGATCGTCAAGCTGGTCGGTGCGGTGTATCTGGCGCAAGTCGGCTATCTGGTGCCAATCATGGGAGTCGGCTGGGGTGCCTGGTTCTACGGTGAGGAGCCGACGGTCTGGCTCTGGCTCGCCATGGGGCTGGTGTTCGCTGGCGTCGCGCTGGTCAATCTGGGCAAGAGGTTGCCTGCCGCGGGAGCTACGCCCGCGGACTAGGCGGCGAGCTGGAATTTTGCCACCGCGAGCCGCTCGCTGACCGTCGCGAGATCGGCCTCGCTCGCGGGCGTGAAGGGCGGGCGCAGGTGAGCGAAGTCCGGGGCGTTGCGCTCGCGTGCATGATAGGCCTTCATCACCGGGACCGCGGGCAGACCCTTGAAGGCCATACGCAGCTCGGTCAGATGGTTCTGCGACGCATCCACATTGCCGCCGCGCCAGTTTGCGTAAACGGCTTGTGCTTGGGGTGCATTGACGTTCACGGTTGCCGAGATGCAGCCGACAGCACCCTGGCGAAGTCCAGCCAGCAGGAACTCCTCGGAACCGGGGAACAGCCGGAAGCCGGGAAGTTCCGCGAGGGTGCGCTCCATGCGCTGCCAGTCGCCTGACGAATCCTTCGAGCCGACGACGGTATCGGGATAGGCCTCGACTAGCCGGGCGATCAGGCTGAGCGGCAGTTCGAAGCCGACCTGTTGAGGGAAGTTGTAGAGATATATCTGTAGCGCCGCATCGCCAACCCGCTCAATGACCTCTGCATAGGCCGCAAACAGCCCATCCTCGCTCGGTGCCTTGTAGTAGAAGGGCGGCAGCATGAGTACGCCACTGGCGCCGTTGGCTAGAGCCTTTCGGGTGAGGGTGACCGTGTCGGGAATCGCTGTGCAGCCGACGCCCGCGATCAGCTGTGGGCCGGTGATGTCGGCATCGGCCAGCGCGTCGAGCAGCATTAGGCGTTCGTCGATCGACAGGGAGTTCGCTTCGCCGGTGGTGCCGAGCGGGGCCACGCCGTCGCAGCCATTTGCGAGTAGCCACTGATTGTGGGCGACAGCGGCTGGCATGTCGATTTCGAGTTCGGCTGTCATCGGCGTTAGCGAAGCGGCGAAGACGCCTGCGGGTTGATTGGTCATTTTGTTCTCCCAGAATCCCATCGCTTTTTTAAACGGGATTCCTCACCCTGTCTCTGGGTCTTTCGGCGGGGTACCGAGCGGAGGCATGCCGTTCCCTAGCTCCTTGTTGAGCTGACGGATCACATGGTCTTCGAGATCATCCACCATGTCCTCGTTGATTGCCTTGCCGCGCACCGAGGCACCCGAACTGTGGACGGCCTCCCGATCACCCGAAACCAGAGGGTGCCACCAGAATAGCTCCTTGCCCTCTGCGAGGAGCCGGTAGGCACAGGTCTCGGGCATCCAGCGCAGCTTGGCGATGTTGTCAGGTGCGACCTTCACGCAATCGGGCACATTGCGGCTTCGGTTTCGGTAATCGCTGCATTGGCAGCTGTTGTGATCGAGATAGCGGCAGGCGACGTCGGTCAGCGCGAACTCGCCCGTATCGGCATCCTCGAGCTTGAAGAGACAGCACTGGCCGCAGCCGTCGCAAAGAGATTCCCATTCCGCCTCGTCCATCTCGGCGAGTCCCTTGGTCTCCCAGAATCGGGTCGTGTCGTTCATGCTTCTACCCGGTCGATCAGGTGAATGAAGGATCCCGATACCGTGCCCGCGACGGCGCCCGCCGCCCCGAGCGACTCTCCTCGTGCATTCATGGTCTTGAAAAGGGGCGTCTGCGTCGGTTCCTTGACCACGGAGGCATAGTGAAACTCGTGTCCTCGGTACCGGTCGCCCGCAGTGCCTAGCGCCCCGTCGGCGCATAGTTCCGCCTCTCGGTAGCCGAGATGCAGTCGTCGGTGGGCGAAGCTCGTCTCGACCGGCAACAGACCGGCCATCGCATGGCGTATGCCGTCGGCGTCGATGAGGCCGCGACCGAGGATCATGTAACCGCCGCACTCGCCAAAGATTATGGCGCTGCGCGCGGCCGCGTCACGTAGTCCGCCGAGGAACGCTTTTGCCGTTGCGAGGGTTCCGGCATGAAGCTCGGGGTAGCCCCCGGGCAGGTAGATCGCGCCAGCTTTGGGGTCCGGCGCCTCGCCGGCGAGCGGCGAGAAGGCCAGGATTTCGGCGCCCGATGCGCGCCAGCCGTCGAGGATGTCGGGATAGCAGAAGGCGAATGCCCGGTCCCGGGCCACGGCGATCCTTTGCGCGAGGGGCGGCAGCGGCGCCCCCGCGGGCGCTGCCGTTGATGTTGTCCGGACGCTGGGCCGGGCCAGCGAGACCAGCGCGCCGAGATCGACCTGATCCACGACGGCTTGCGCCGCGGCTGCCAGAAAGGTCTCCAGCTCCTCATGCTCGCCCGCTTGGACAAGCCCCAGATGGCGTTCGGGCATCGCCAAGGCCGGGTCGCGAACGACTGTACCGAGGATATGTATTTCGGGTGCCGCGGCTTGGGTTGCCGCCTGCAAAACGGAGGCGTGGGCTGCGCTAGCGACACGGTTGAAAATCACCCCGGCCACCTGCACATCGTCGCGATGCCGGGCGAAGCCGCGTACCAGCGCGCCGACGCTCGCCGCCTGTTTCCCGGCGTCGACCACCAACACCACCGGCCAGCCGGTAAGAGCCGCGAGATCGGCGGTCGATCCGGCGTCGGGCCGGTCGGGCAGATGCACTCCGTCGAACAACCCCATCACTCCCTCGACTATCAGCGTCTCCGGCGTGCCGGGCCAAGATCTCAGCAACCTTTCTAGGGTTGTCGGGCGCATGGCCCAGTGATCCAAGTTGAACGCGGGATGACCGCTGGCGGCAGCGTGGAATGCGGGATCGATATAGTCGGGTCCGGCCTTTGCGCCTGCGACCGGCCTGCCCGCATTGCGCAGCGCGCGCAGCAGGCCGAGGGTTAGTACGGTCTTGCCGCTGCCCGAGGCGGGCGCGGCGATGATCAAGCCTTTGGGGCGGGGCATCGCGGCGGGGTCATGTCGTAATCAGAGAGACGATACCGGAGGCCATGACCGGCAAGGCGACGGTGGGACCGGCGAATGCGCACAGGTGGCGCTGCCGTGGCACGACTCCCAGCATGTGTAGGACACCGGCCAGCGTTCCGAGGCTGATGATAAAAGCGTTGAGGCGTGCGGGCAGGCCCAGTTCCCGGTTCACGAGTTCGAGATACGCGAACACCGTTAGAGCCGATGGGAGAACCAGGGCCGCGTAGATCATCAACGGAATCTTCGTGGGTGTTTCGGACTCTGGCGTACTCACGCGTTCAGACCGCATCGCGCAGATCCCCATGGCCCAGCGGGTCGGCGGTCAGAACGCGGCCGGAGATCGCGCCGAGCCAGTCCAGCCCGTCGCGTAGGCGGACGACTTCGCCGACAACGAAAAGCGCAGGCGGCGTCACGGATTTGGCCGCCTGTTTCGCCGCCGCGAGCGTTGTTTCGACGACCTGCTGGGCGTCGGTGGTCGCATGGGCAACCAGGGCTGCCGGCGTATCGGGCGACCGGCCAGCGCCGATTAGCCGACCGACGATCTCGTCGATATGCTTGAGCGCCATATAGAAGATCAGGACCTGGGCGCCGGCCGCGAGCGACGGCCAGTCGAGATCGTCGGGGACCTTGCCGGATAGGTTGTGGCCGGTGACGAAGGTCACGGCGGTCGCGGTGGCGCGGTGGGTCATAGGGATGCCGGCGTATGCGAGCCCTCCCACAGCCGCGGTTACCCCCGGAACAATGCGAAAGGGGATATCGGCCGCCACGAGCGCTAGCGCTTCCTCGCCGCCGCGCCCGAACAGAAAGGGGTCGCCGCCCTTAAGGCGCAGGACGCACTTGCCCTGGCGCGCCAGGGCGACGAGCCGGGCCGAGATGTCCGGCTGTCTCGGGGATGGCTTTCCGCCGCGCTTGCCCGCATAGATTAGCTCGCTGTCCGCGTTCGCGAGGACAAGAATCCGGTCATCGACCAGCGCGTCGTGCACCACAACATCCGCCGTCTGCAGCGCATGCAGTGCTCCCACGGTCAGCAGAGCCGGATCGCCAGGACCGGCGCCCACCAGCCAGACCCAGCCGGGCCGGAACGCCGGGAGATCGAGTGCGTCGATATTCATCCGGTGAGGCTAGCGCCGGACGGCTGGCCCGGCAACCTCGTGGGGCGCTACGATAGGTGTATGAGCGCCACCGTCGACACGCCTGAAGAGTCCGCCCGGCCGCCCTCGGGCAGTCTGCGCCGCGGGTGGACGACCGGTGCGTGCGCGGCAGCTGCGGCAAAGGCAGCCTACGAGGCTCTCCTCTCGGACCGGTTTCCCGATTCCGTCGCCGTGCGGCTGCCGCGCGGCCTGCGCGCGACTTTCGACCTCGCCGAGATGTGCCGGACCGAACGGGGTATGTTTGCGGCGGTCGTCAAGGATGCGGGTGATGATCCCGATGTGACCCATGGTGCGCGGATTTGCTGCGAGGTTACACATGCCGTCGCGGGTTCGGGTGTGTGCTTCGCGGCGGGCGAGGGCGTGGGAACCGTCACCCTGCCGGGATTGCCTGTGGCCCCGGGCGAGCCCGCGATCAACCCGAAGCCGCGCGAAATGATCGCCGGTGCGCTGCAAGAGGTCGCCGGAGACTTCGGGGTGGCGCCTGACGTACTGGTGACCATATCGATTCCCGGCGGCGGCGCCCTCGCGGAGAAGACCGCCAATCCGCGCCTTGGCATCGTCGGCGGGCTCAGCGTGCTCGGGACGACCGGTGTGGTGATCCCATACTCCTGTGCTTCCTGGATTCATTCGATCCACAGGGCGGTCGACGTGGCTAGGGCGACTGGCCTGGGCCATGTCGCGGGGGCGACCGGTCGCACATCGGAAACGGCGGTGCGGGCGCATCATGCGCTGGCGGAGCGGGCCGTCATCGATATGGGCGATTTCGCCGGCGCACTCCTAAAATATGTGCGGGCGCACCCAGTCCCGCGCCTGACCGTGGCCGGCGGGTTCGGCAAGCTCTCGAAGCTCGCGGACGGGCACATGGATCTGCATTCGAGCCGCTCGTCGATCGATGTCCCCGTCCTTGTGAGCCGCTTGGCGGAGCTCGGCGCATCCGATTCGCTGGTTGCGCAGGCCGACAAGGCGGTGTCTGCTGGCGCTGTCCTCGCCTTGGCGGCAGAGGCAGGGCTGGACACGCAGCTCGCGCTATCAATTGCCCGGGGTGCGCGGGAAACCTGCCGCGCGTCGGTTGCGGGGGCGGCCGACATAGATGTGTTGGTTGTCGCTCGTAACGGGGAGGTCCTTGCCTATGCCGGCCCCTGAGCGTCCCGCACTGCTTATCTTGGGTGGCACGGCCGAGGCAGTGGCGTTGGCAGACGCGCTTATGGACGCGTGGGGGACGGAGTACCAGGTGATCACGTCGCTCGCGGGGCGCACCCGCACACCCCGGCAACCCCGCGGTAGGGTGCGGACGGGCGGTTTCGGTGGCGCCGAGTCACTGGCGCGATATCTCGTGACCCACGAGGTACGCGTGATGATCGATGCAACCCACCCGTTTGCTAGGGGTATCTCCGAGAATGCGCGTCGCGCCGGCGCGAATGCGGGTGTGCCCCGCCTCGCACTCCTGCGTCCGCCCTGGGAGCCCGGTCCGGGGGATGATTGGCGGCTGTTTTCCAATCTGAATGCGGTCGCGGCCGAATTGCCCGGCGCCGGCCGCCGCGTGTTCTTGACAGTCGGCCGTACCGAACTCGCTGCGTTCCGGGATTGCCGGGAGACCCGGTTCCTGGTGCGGATGATCGATAGCCCGGATGTGTCGCTGCCGGTGCCGTCCAGCGAAGTGATCACCGGTCGCGGTCCCTTCGACGTGGAATCCGAGAAAGGGCTCATGACGGAACACAAAATTGACGTACTCGTTTGCAAGGCTTCGGGAGGTTCGGCGACCCGGGCGAAGCTGGATGCTGCGCGCGAACTCGGCCTGCCGGTGCTGATGGTTGCGCGGCCGGATCCGCCGGCCGGGCCATGCGTGGCGGATATCGACGCGGCGCTCGCCTGGGTGCGCGAACAGGTGACTTGACGTGCCTCGCTGGGGGCGCGACATAGGGAAGATGAGCATGTTTGGGACATTTCGGAAGCTGGTTCGGCGGACAACGTTTCCGGGCGCCCTCGCAATGGCTGCGTTCGGGCTGATGCCGGCGGATGCCACGTATGCGCAGACTAACATTCTAGCCGACGATGCGCTGATCGTTGCCGTCTACGAGAATCGGGTGGAACGGGTTCGTGAACTGCTCGTGCGCCAGCACCCGAAGTCGCGGGCTGACACCGACGGCCGGACGGCACTGATTTGGGGTGCGATCGAGGGCAGCTATGATGCGATCGAACTTTTGCTCAAGGATAAGGCCCGGGTTGATCTGGTCGACAGTGTGGGTAACGGCGCGCTCTATTACGCCGCCGAGAATGGTCACCTAGACGTCGTCGAACTTCTCCTGTACTTCGATGCGGCGATCGACTTGGAGAACCGCGACGGGCGGACGCCGCTGATGGCGGCGGTCCGTGGCGGGCACGCACAGATAGTGCAGTTGCTGATCGACAAGGGCGCCGATGTCACGATCTCCGATTTCACCGGGCGCACCGCATTGGACCTTGCGCGTGATAGTCGCTCGCGACAGGTCACCGCTATCGTCCAGAAGGCAGCACGTTAGGTGCCGAGCCGTCAGTCGGTGTCGTCAGCGGTCTTTCGGGCCGGGCGCAGCACATGGTGGTGGCTGGCTGCATAAAGCTGGCTGTCGTCGAAGCGGTTGCCAAGATCTTCGGCCAGAACCTGGCCCACCAAGATCAGGGCCGTGCGCGTTATTCCCGTCCCCTTGACCAGATCGCGGATCGTTGCGAGCGTGCCGCGGATGAACCGCTCGTCGGGCCAGCTGACCCGATAGCCAATGACTACCGGACAATCGGTGCCGTAATGGGGCGTCAGGTCGCGCACCACATTGGCGAGATTGTTGATGGATAGATGCACCGCCAGGGTTGCGCGGGCTTCCGCGAGCCGTGCCAGCTCCTCGCCTGCCGGCATATCGCTCGCCCGAACGGAAGTGCGGGTCAGGATGACCGTCTGGCTGACCCCGGGCAGCGTGAGCTCGCGGTCCAGCGCAGCGGATGCGGCTGCAAAGGCCGGGACGCCGGGGACGACCTCATACGGAATGTCGAGCGCATCGAGGCGGCGCATCTGCTCGCCGATCGCGCCATAGAGAGATGGGTCGCCGGAATGCACCCGCGCGATGTCGTGGCTGTTGGCATGGGCGGCCTTGATCCGCGCGATGATCTCGTCCAAATGGAGAGGGGCCGTGTCGGTGATCTCGGCATCTGCCGGAGCGTGATCGAGAATTTCACGGGGTACCAAAGAGCCTGCATAAAGGCAGACCGCGCAGTGCGCGATCAGGTCGCGGCCGCGCAGTGTCAGCAAATCCGGTGCGCCGGGGCCGGCGCCGATGAAATAGACGGTCATACGCCTTTTTATGTCCTTGCGCACGGGAAGTGTACCGGCAAAAGCACTGCCGCTGTCATAGCCAGCCGATTCTCCCTGTGATCGCGGTAAAGGTCAGACCATGAATGTGTTGAGTTTCCGAGTACTCGCAGCGACGTGCATGCTGTTCGTGGCGGGTCGCGCGGTCGTCGGCCACTCCCGGACAGCGGCGCTCGGACGTCTTCTCCGATGCCGTCGTGGTCGATATTGCCGACGCGCGTTTCGACGTTCCCTCGCTCACATCGGCGCGGCGCCGGTCGTCGTTGTTGAGCATTTTGGCGGGGTTGGTCAGCGACCTGTCTTCGCTAATGTCGATGACAAGACTACATTTCGGGATTTTCTCAAGGACACCGCGATGGCGGGTGCTTGGCTGGAGATGCTCCATTTTCCCGGCGGCCAGAGCCGCGGTTTTATCCCGCGCGAGGGCGGCTGTATTGCCTTCAGCTTCTTCAAGCGCCTCTAGGGCGATACCGGGCATGCGACCGGCGTACAGAATCCGGACACCTTCGTCATCGGGTTCGTTTGCGGCGAAGAATCCGCGTCATTCGTAAGGTGTTTTGGATTGATGAGTCCGGCCGTGGTGGCGTGAACCGGCTGCCGTCATAGCATCTAGGCAGTCTTTTCCTGCGTTTTCGCCGAATAGCCACGCGGCGTGTAGGCCCATGTTCGGCCCGCGCCGGCGATTACACGTGACTGACTGTTGCAGACGATCACGATCGTCAGCATGTCGACCACGTCGAGCGAAAGCTCGGCGAGCGGCAGGATCGTAACCTGCTCGCCTTCGCGCGCGAGATTGCGGGCGACGACGACTGGGGTGTCACCCGGCCGCTCAGCCAGCAAAATCTCACGCGCCGTCTCGAACTGCCGCCGCCGGCGGCGGCTGGCGGGATTGTAGAGCGCGACGACGAAGTCGGCGGCCGCGGCCGCGCGCAAGCGGCTCTCGATCGCCGGCCAGGGCGTCAGAAGGTCCGACAGCGAGATGGCGCAGAAGTCGTGCCCCAAGGGTGCGCCGGCACGCGCGGCAGCCAGCTGCATCGCCGACACGCCGGGGTGAACGGCGATCTCGACGCGTCGCCACGCCGGGTTGGAATCCCGGTCGAGAAGCTCGAAGACCAGGCTCGCCATGGCGAAGATGCCGGGATCGCCGCTCGAGACCAAGGCTACGTCGCGGCCCTCCGCGGCCAGCGCCAGCGCGTGCCGGCAGCGTTCTTCCTCGGCGCCGAGGCCGAAATCATGGCGTTGCTTCTCCGCAGCCGCGTAACCCAGCATGTCCAGATAGGGGCCGTATCCCACTAGGTCCGTCGCCGATTCTATAGCGGCGTCGGTGGCCGGGATACGGTGCGCGCTGTCACCGGGGCCGGTGCCGACGATCGACAGTGTGCCGCGGGGCTGGCCGGTTGCCGAAGGGTCGAGATCGGGACCGCGCGCGATCGCACAGGTGGCTCTCGTGGATTTCCGTTTGGGGATGATCAGTGCACCTTCGTCCCCGGCGGCGGCGAGTGCGGCAGCTTCGGCGACGCCGTGGGCGCCGACTTCGCGGAACACGGTTTCCGAAGGTGTAGCCAGCCGCGGTGTCTCAGCCTCTAGACGCGGCGCGTCAAAAAAGCGTGCCGACACACCCAGATGTGCGGCGACGGCGTGGACCGCGGGCTCGTCCGCCTTTAAGTCGATGCTGACGATTACTGCCACCGATGTCGGCGCCAGTCCCGCGACATCCAAAGTTTCCTCGACTAGCGCAATGAGTTCGTCCGGATTGCAGCCCCGCTCGCAGCCGACGCCAAGCGCGAGGCTGGGCGGGTGAAACAGGAGCTCGTCGGCGGCCGGCACAATGGCGCGGTCGGTGACCCGTATCATCCAGGTCCCGTCCCGCCCGACTGGAAGCTCCATGAGCCAATCTGTGTTTCCTGCCTCGATCACAAGGGACGGCGGATTGCCGGCAAGGGCTGCCGCCATGACAGGCTTCGCGGTTTCCGGGTTCGCAAGCGTCCAACCGGCGGGTGGATTGTCGAGTGCAACGCCGTGGATGTTGTCGCCGGCCGTCGTGATCGCCGCAGTCCCGCCGGTTATCGCGGCGATGCGCAAGGCAAGGCCGTTGGCGCCATGATGGCCGCCCAGCAGTGGCACCACGTGGGCGCCGTCAGGAGATACTGCCAGCACCGGCGGGTCGGTGAGCTTGTCGTCGATCCGTGCCGAAAGCGTGCGGATCAGGATGCCCGCCGCGCAGACCCCCACGATCGTGCGTCCGCTTGCAAACAGGTCTGCCAGATGCGCCGCGGTGTCGGCAAAGGTCTCGTCGCAATCGTCGACCCGCGATGCGAGGCCGTGGACCCGCGTGCCGGGGAGCGAGCCCTGCAACGTGCGCGCGAGGGCCCCGCCCTTCGCATGGAGCGCGATCAGCGCGATGTCGTGTTCCTCGCTCACGCCCACGCAGTCCCGCGCTTATGGACGAGGATCATCGAGAAATAGGGCGCGGCCGCGTTCGTGGCGTCGGCCAATGGGCAGATATGCTGTTGGTCCATTGTTGCGCGCTCCACATACCGGGCCTGTCCGGTGAGCCCCAGCTCGTCCAGCAGCGCGCGCAGGCGCGGCAGATGGCGCCCGACCTTGATGATGGCTGCCGCGTCCGTCTCGATTAGGCGCGCGCGCAGGGCGTAGTCCGGTAACGGCCCCGGGAGGACGGTCAGCACGTCGGTCAGTGCGGCGAGGGCCGTCCCGGTGACCGCGGCGCAGGCGGTCAGCGAGGAGACGCCTGGTACGACTTGGACAGGCCAGCGTTCGGCCAGCCGTGCAAACACATACATGAACGATCCGTAGAAGAATGGATCTCCTTCACACAGGACTGCCACGTCCTCACCGCGAGCCAGATGCGCGCCGATTTCCAAGGCCGCACGGTTATAAACGGCCCCGATAGGGAAGCGGTCGCCTGACAGCGGCATGCGAATAGCAATCTCGGTCGCGTCTGCCCGCAGATGCGGCGCGGCGATAGTCCGGGCGAGGCTGTCGCCATGTTCGGGGGCGGGGTATGCTACGACGGTTGCGCCGGACAGAATTCGGGCACCCTTGAGGGTCATCAGCTCCGGGTCGCCGGGCCCGACGCCGATGCCGATGGCGGTGCCGCTCTCGGCCATGCGACCGGTCATGGCTTCGTCGCACCCCATTGGGTGACGGGCATCGCCGGGCGCCAGCCCGTTAGTTCTCCCAACGGATCGGCGTGGCTGACGGCGATCCGTGTCAGGTCGCCGCCATCTCGGGCATGGGCGCCGAGCAGGGCGCGCTCACCCTCGATGGTGACCGTGTTGGCGACCAGACGGCCGCCCGGGCGCAGACGGTCCCAGGCAGCATCGATCAGCCCCGCATCCGTCGACAGGCTGCCGCCGATGAACACGGCGTTGGGGTCGGGAAGACCGGGCATGGCGGTTCTTATGTCGCCTTCGATGATCTCGAGGAAGGGGGTTCCGAGCCGGGCGGCGTTCCGGGCTGCCATGTCGCAGCGTTTTGGGTCGCGTTCCACCGCCACGGCTCTGGCGCCTCGGCCTTGGATGTTTTGAGCCGCGCGCAGCCACTCGATCGCCACCGACCCGCAGCCGGCGCCGAGATCCCATAATATCTGTCCGGGCAGGGGCGCGAGGGCTGCGATGGTTGCCGCACGTACAACACGTTTGGTCATCTGCCCGTCATGGGAAAACGCGTCGTCGGGCAAGCCGGGGACCGGCGTCAGGATGCGCGCTTCCGGGCCCGCAACGCATTCCACCGCGACGGTGTTGAGGTCTTCCACGCGCGCTCCGGACCAGTCGGCCGCGCGGGCTGCGCGACGCGTCTCGGTTTCGGCCCCCATATTCTCCAGTACTGTTATCGGGCTGGCGCCGAACCCGGCGTCACGAAGCAGCTCCGCGATCTGCGCCGGTGTAGTGCCGTCATGGCTGAGAATCAGCAGGCGGCGTCCCGGATGCAGGTGATGATTGAGCAACTCGAGGGGGCGGCCATGCAGGGTCAGGCAGGTGCAGCCGTGGAGCGGCCAGGCAAGCCGCGCGGCGGCGAGGCTGAAGGCGCTTGGTGCGGGCAGGATGGTCATGTCGTCCGGGTCAAAATGTCGCGCTAGGGTGGAGCCGATGCCGAAGGCCATGGGGTCGCCCGTGGCGAGTACGACGATCCGGTTCTCGTGCGCCGCTTTGAGCTTCCCGATCAGTCCGTCGAGAGGAAATTCCCAGACGATCTTCCGGGCGGCATCGTTCGTCACCATCTCTAGGTGACGGTCGCCGCCGACGATTAGTTCGGCGGTCTCGACAAGGGTTCGGGACGCCGGGGCCAGGCCCGCCAAACCCTCGGCACCGACGCCGACGATGTTCAGCCAGGCGGTCATAATTGCACTGTGTCCGTGCCGTCCGCCGCTGCATCGCGCGCGAGGGCGTTGACAGCGGCGGCGGCGAGCGGGCTACCGCCGCGCTTGCCTTGCAGGGTGATGAAGGGCGTGGGTGCTGCGGCAACGAGCGCCTCCTTGGATTGAGCTGCGCCGACATAGCCGACCGGCAATCCAATGATCAGCGACGGGCGCGGCCAGCTGCCGGCGATGCCCTCCAGTAGACGGAACAGCGCGGTGGGCGCGTTGCCGATGGCAACGACGGCACCGTCCAGAAACGGGGTCCAAAGCTCGACTGCCGCGGCCGAGCGGGTCTTTGCACCGCGCGCTGCGTTGCCAGCGACGCTACCAAGGCCGAGAGTGCAGATCACGCGGTTCTTGGCTGGCAGGCCTGCGCGGATGATCCCGTCGGCTAGCATGCGGGAATCCGTCAGGACCGGCGCACCCGCGAGCAGCGCCTCGCGCCCGGCGTCTCCGGCGCCCTCGTTGGCGACGAGATCGGCGACTAGGTCCGGATCGCCCACAGCATGGACGAGGCGTCGCGCGATGTTGTGAAGATCCCGGGCGACGGACGACAGGTCAGCTGCGTCGTCGATGGCTGCGAAGGATGCGGCGTAGATCGCCTCGGGGTCGCGCAGATAGTTGGCCGCGGTGTTGTTCATCGTCTCACGACACGGGCGTCGACCTGTCATTCGCTTTCCGCCGGCAGGGTGCGCGGGCCGTGCGGATGGTCGGCATGGGGATAGGGGTGATGGTTTCCGTGGTCATGATCATGATCGTGACCATGGCGGTAGCCGTGATCGTGGCCATGTTCATGGCTATGCCCGGTGCCGATCCCCTCCACGTGATGATGGTGGCTTTCCTGAGGTAGGCCGACCTCCGTTTCGAAGCCTAGCACCTGCTCACGGTACTTACACATCTGGCAGTTCATTAGGTTCGCGCCGTTGCGAATCTCGTCGACTCGGTCCGCGAAGGTCTCGAGCACTTGAGGGTGATCGTTCAGATAGGGCGCCTTGATGAACTGGATTTCCGGGTGATTGGCGGCGACCATGTCCGTGTGATCGTAGATACGGTTGACCAAGACGCCAGTGAAAAGGAAATAGGGGAAGATCACGATTCGGCGGTATCCCAGCCTCACCGCATGCATCAGGCCGGGCTGGACGAGCGGAAAGGTGACGCCGGAATAGGCGGTCTCACCCCAACCGAAGCCCAGACCTTCCCAAAGCATGCGCGAGACCTTTGACACGTTGGAATTCGCGTCGGGGTCGGAGGCGCCGCGCCCCACGGTCAGGAGTATGGTCTCATCTAACGGCACGTCACCATGCTCGGCATTGGCGCGCTCGATCGCTTCCCGAACCCGGTCGCCGGCCGCACGGATCATCTTTAGATCGATGCCCAGCTCGCGACCGTAGATGATCTCGACGCCGGGATTCTGGGCCGCGTAGGTGTTCAGGACCGAGGGGATGTCGTTCTTGGCGTGGCCGGCGGCGAAAAGCATCCCGGGCAATGCAAAGATCCGGGTGACCCCGCGCTCAACCAGCTTGTCTAGACCCTCGCGGATGATCGGCGTCGCAAACTCCAGGAATCCGTGTTCGACATCGCGATCCGGAAAGCGTGCCCGCAGGGCTTCGGCGACGACGGCGAATTCCCGCACCGCGCGCTCGTCTCGGCTGCCGTGCCCGCACACCATAATCCCGAAATCATCGTACATATCTCGCTCCTCGCCCCGCAATAGACCATGCCGGCCCCGCCTGGCCAAGGGGCAGGCACAGATGCCGCTAGAGGCATTCGGGGGCCCGCCCCGGATTGACCCGGCGCGGCCGGCGCTCGCAGGATGCCGTGATGCTTCTCGACCCCGAAATCGCGGGCCTTTCGATTGCCGCCGTGCTGTTCGCGGCGCTGGTGATTGACGGGGTCTTCGGCGAGTTCGGGGCGTTGTTCCGGTATATTCCGCACCCGGTTGCGATGCTGGGTGCGCTGATCGGCTGGTTCGACCAGCGCCTCAACCACGAATGGCGGGGCGAGTCCGCGCGGCGCTTGCGGGGGGCACTTGTGGTAGCGGCGATGATCGCGCTCGCGGTGACAGTCGGCTGGGGTCTGAGCGAGGTCGCCCGGTCCTATCTCTACGGTTGGGCAGTGGAGCTGGCCGCGCTCACCCTGTTAATCGCTCAGCGCAGCCTGTTTGACCATGTCCGCAATGTCGCCAGAGCGCTCGATAGAGACGGGCGTGCGGGCGGCTGTGCGGCAGTCGCCCATATAGTCGGCCGCGACCCGAAGAACCTAGATGTCTACGGGGTGGCGCGGGCCGCGATCGAGAGCTTGGCGGAGAACTTCGCCGATGGCGTGGTAGCGCCGGTCTTCTGGTACCTGCTTTTCGGTCTGCCGGGCCTGCTCGTCTACAAGACCGTCAACACGATGGATTCGATGATCGGCTATCGCACCGCCCGTCACGCGGCGTTCGGCATGGTCGCGGCGCGTCTTGACGATGTCCTGAACTATGTCCCGGCGCGCATCGCTGCCGTGATGATCGTGCTGGCGAGTGCGTTCGTACCACGCGGCAGGCCCCTGTCGGCTCTGCGTGTGCTTGCCCGCGACGGGTGCAAGCATCGCTCGCCTAACGCCGGCTGGCCAGAGGCAGCGATGGCCGGCGGCATTGGTGTCGCCCTAGCGGGCCCGCGCGCTTATGACGGACGGGTCGAGAATGAACCGTGGGTCGGCGGCGAGTTCGGAGCCCGGGCCGGCAGCGGCGATATTCGCCGCGCGCTCCACCTGTTCGTGGTGGCGTGCCTGTTTGAGGCCATAATCGTCGCCCTGCTGGCCACGCTGCTAGTGCGTTGAATCCGCACTGTGAATACTTTGCCTTGGCCTAAACGACGGTTTCTGGGAAATCCTTGTGAATCGCACCGGCAAGCACTGCCTTAGGCGCAATGGCGAGCCAGATGGTTGCCGCCGCGATGGGTCAGGCATGATTTCAAAATGTGCATCGTCCGCTCCGCAGTCATGGCGTCATGCGCGGCGGGCAGTCTCCAAGATTTGCGCCGTGTCGAGATGCTCCTCTATGTGGTCGGCGAGGCGCTCGAGTACAACCTCAATATGTGCGTTCCAAGCGAAGCCCGTGGTTCGTGAGGGGTTTAGGCGTGCCAGAAACGCCTGACGGAATGTGTCCGCCGAGAAAAGGCCGTGCACATAGCTGCCTGCGACCCGTCCGCCGACGGCCTGTGCACCGTCTGGGCGTGGTTCCCCGCCGTCGTCCAGCAGCAACATTGGGGTTGCCGTATCGGGACCGGTCGTTTCCCCCATATGCATCTCGAAACCGGCGATCGTCGCGCCGGATTCAGCCGCGGATCCGGTGACCGCCGCGAGTTTCTTGTCTGATGCGATCACCGTCTCCACGTTCAGCAGGCCCAAGCCGCGAGTCTCACCGGGCGGGCCCTCGATCCCGTGCGGGTCGGCGATGGCCCTGCCGAGCATCTGGTAGCCGCCGCAGATGCCGATCACATGGGCGCCACGCGCCGCCGCTGCGTCGATCTGGGCGGCCCACCCGCAATCGTGCAGGGCCTGCATGTCGGTGCGGGTGGATTTGGAACCGCACAGGAGAATGAGATTGGCGTCTGCAGGCATATCCTCGCCGTGTGTCACCAGGCGCAGGGCAACGTCCGGTTCGGCGGCGAGCGGGTCCAGGTCGTCAAAGTTGGCGATGCGCGGCAGGTGTGGCACGGCGATCCGGATCTTCGCCGCGGACCAACCAATCCCCTCATAACGCGCGGCGAGCGATGCGGTGTCCTCGGCCGGCAGGTCCTGCGCGGCGTCGAGCCAGGGCAGGATTCCCAGCGACGGCATGCCGGTATGTCTGGCGATAATCGGCGGTGCGTCGTTGAATAGACTGACGTCGCCGCGGAACCGGTTGACGATGTAGCCCTTTAGGCGGGCCCGCTCGTCGGGCGACAGGAGAGTCCAGGTGCCCACCAGCGCGGCGATTACCCCGCCGCGCTCGATATCGCCGACCAGCAGAACGGGTACGTCAGCCGCTTCTGCGAATCCCATGTTGGCGATATCGCCGACGCGGAGATTCACCTCGGCCGGGCTGCCCGCACCTTCGATAAGCACCAGATCGGCATCGGCGGCCAACCTGTCATAGGCGCTGGTCACGTCGTCCATGAGCCCGGGTTTGAGCGCGTGATAGTCCCGCGCGTCGGCGTTGCCCCGGACCCTGCCGTTCACAATCAGCTGGGCGCCGATATCCGATTGGGGTTTGAGGAGCACCGGGTTCATGTCCGTGTGCGATGTAACGCCGGCGGCGCGCGCCTGTAGCGCTTGGGCCCGGCCGATCTCGCCCGAGGCACCGGCCCCCCGGGTCATCGCCGGCGCAGCATTGTTCGACATGTTCTGGGGCTTGAAGGGCCGCACTGCCAGCCCTTGTCGCGCGTACAGTCGCGCCAGACCGGCAACGATCAGCGACTTACCCACGTCCGAACCGGTGCCCTGGAGCATCACGGCCGGGGTTCTCGGCCTTAGGGTCATGGCTGGAAGTGCCTCAGAACTCGATGCCCTTCTGTGCCTTTACGTCGTCGCGGAAGTGATGCTTTACCATGGTCATGTCGGTGACCATGTCGGCGGCCTCGACAAGCTCTGGTTTCGCGTTGCGTCCGGTGACGACCACATGCATATCGGGCTGTTTTGCGTTGAGGCCCGCGACGACCTTATTGATGTCGAGATGGTCGTAGCGCAGCGGGATGTTGAGTTCGTCGAGCACCACGAGGCCATATTGCGGGTCGGCGATCATTTCCTTCGCCATCTCCCAGGCGGCTTCGGCGGCGGCGATGTCGCGCTGGCGGTCCTGAGAATCCCAGCTAAAACCCTCGCCCATGACCCGGATGGTCACGCGGTCAGGGAAAGCCTCGAGAATCTCGCGCTCGCCGGTCTCCCACTTGCCCTTCACGAACTGGACGATACCGACCTTAAGGCCGTTGCCCAGCGCGCGTATGGCCAGCCCCATGGCGGCCGTCGTCTTGCCTTTGCCCTTGCCGGTGTGGACCATCAGCAGGCCCTTCTCCCGGGTCTTGGTTGCGAGAATTCGGTCGCGCGCGGCCTTCTGCTTGCGCTTCTTCTCAGCCCAGCGGGCGTCGTCATTTTCATTCTTTGCGCTGTCGCTCATGCAATCTCCTCCCGCCGGGGCCCGGCCAGCTTATGGAGCCGAGCATAGGCCGAGTTGGATCGTGCCCGCCACAGGCCGCGTTCGGCGGCTTCGAGGAAGCGTTCGGCCATCTCGGTCAGCGCGGCGGGGTTGTGTTCGGCGAGAAACGCACGTACCCGGTCGTCGTCTAGGAAGGCCGAATAAACAGCGTCGAACTGGTCGTCGCGCACAGCGCTCGTGGTTGCGGCGAAGGCGAACAGGTAGTCGACCGTCGCCGCCATCTCGAACGCGCCCTTGTAGCCGTGGCGCATGACGCCGGCGATCCATTTGGGATTGGTCACGCGCCCGCGTACGACGCGGGAGATCTCGGCCTCCAGCGTGCGGATTGCCGGGGCGAAGTGCCGCGAATGGTCGTTGTGATAAACCGTCGGCTCACGGCCAGATTCCGCCGTGACCGCCGCCGCCATCCCGCCCTCGAACTGGTAGTAGTCGTCGCTGTCCAGCAGGTCGTGCTCGCGATTGTCCTGATTCTGGATCACCGCCTCGACCTGGCTGAGGCGCGCGGCGAAGGTGCCGTGCGCCGCAATCCCGTAGGCTTTGCCCTGGCCGTCGCCCGTGCCCGCTCCATAGGCCCAGCCGCCCCAGGCGATGTAAGCGGCGGCGAGATCGTCGGCGGTCTCCCAGCCGCGCCCGTCTATCAGTGCCTGCAGCCCGGCGCCGTAGGCGCCGGGTTTCGATCCGAAGACGCGGAAGCTCGCGCGTCGGAACGCCTCGTCCTCGGACACACCGGTGGCAACTAGCCGGGCGGATTCGGCGGCGGCCCGTTCAACGATCGGGTTGTCGCGAGGGCTCTCGTCCGTGATCGCGGCGATTGCGGTGACGGCGCTGTCGAACAGGTCGATAAGGCCGGGGAAGGCGTCGCGGAAGAAACCCGATACCCGCAGGGTCACGTCGACCCGTGGCCGGTCGAGCACCGAAACTGGCATGATCTCGAACCCGGTCACCCGGCGCGAGGCGCCATCCCAGTTTGGCTGCGCGCCGATCAGTGCAAGGGCCTGTGCGATGTCGTCGCCGCCGGTGCGCATGTTACTGGTGCCCCAGGCCGACAGGGCGACCGCGCGGGGCCAGTCGCCATTGGCCTGGGCGTGGGTCTCGACTAGGAGTTGCGCGGATTTCCAGCCCAGTTCCCAGGCTGCCGGGGTTGGCACAGTGCGCGTATCGACCGAGTAGAAGTTTCGTCCCGTGGGCAGCACGTCCGTGCGGCCCTGGGTGGGCGCACCCGAGGGGCCGGGGGGAAGAAACCGCCCGTCGAGTCCTGTAAGAAGTCCCGCGAGTTCTGCGGCGCCGGAAGCATCGACCGCGGGCTCGAGAGTTTCCGTCAGCTGATCCAGCACCGCTGTTGTCATGGTCCATGCGGGGTCCGGCGAGGCGGTGCCCTCGATCAGTTCCGTCGCGTGTTGTTCCAGCCGCTCGACGGTGTCTCCCGCGGTGCGCCAAGGTCGGTCGCCGTCGAGTTCGTGTGGTCGTGGGCCGTCCCAAGGCGCGGCGAAATCACAGTCGAGCGGATCGAAGCCGAGGTCTAGGTCGTCGGCGAGCGTGCGCAGGAGCGATGCGTCTTCCTGTCCCGCCGTTCCGCGGGGCAGGCGTACCAGCGCGGACAGCAGCCCGGTGCGCAGCGATCCCTCCGGGGTCTTCCCGAACACATGTAGCCCGTCGCGAATCTGCAGCTCTTTGAGTTCGCAAAGATAGCCGTCGAGGCGGTTGAGCGCGTCCGTATCGGCTAGGTCGGCGTCGGCAGCGAATCCCAGGTCTCGGTCGAGGCCGGTCTCGCGCACGAGTGCTACGATCTGGCGGCCAAGGACCGCGAGGCGACGTGGGTCCACGTTGGCGGCCTCGTAATACTCGTCTACTAGTGCCTCGAGATCCTTAAGTGGGCCATAGGTCTCGGCGCGGGCGAGCGGCGGCGTCAGATGATCGACGATCACCGCCGCGGCCCGGCGCTTGGCCTGAGTGCCTTCCCCCGGGTCGTTGACGATGAACGGATAGATGTGGGGGAGCGGCCCAAGTGCGGCCTCGGGGAAGCAGTCCTCCGACAGGGCCACGGCCTTACCCGGCAGCCATTCAAGGTTGCCATGCTTGCCGAAATGGACGACCGCGTCGGCGGCGAAGGCATCGCGTAGCCAAGCGTAGAAGGCAAGGTAGCCGTGGGGTGGCACCAGGTCCGGGTCATGATAGCTCGCGGCCGGGTCGATGTTGTAGCCGCGCGCCGGTTGCAGCCCGATGGCGACATTTCCGCAGCGGAAGGCGGGGATGGCGAAGGCGCCGCAGTCGTTATGGGTGGCGAGGAACATCGGGTCGGCCTCGGGCGGCCCCCAGCGTTCGGTCACTGTGTCGCGGACGGCACCGGGCAAGTGCGCGAAGAAGGTTTCATAGTCGGGCAGTGCCAGTGTCTCTTCGATTATCCGCCTGGTGATTCCGGCATTGGTGGGGCCGGTCTGGAGGCGCGCGACCAGCGCACCGCCATCCGCTGGCGCCTCTTCGATCGCGTAGCCCGCGGCGATCATGGCCTCGAGCGCTGAGACCACGCCGGCCGGCGTGTCAAGGCCGACCCCGTTGCCGATTCGTCCGTCCCGGTTGGGATAGTTAGCTAGCACGATCGCGACCTTACGATCCGCGGCCGAGGCGTTTCGCAGGCTCGCCCAGTTTGCTGCGAGCCCCGCCGTGAAGTCGATGCGGTCCTGCACGGGTTCGTAGGCGACGATGTCGGTCTCTGTCAGTGCGTCACGTACGGTTGTACCCTTGAACGAGACCGCCCGCGTCAACACCCGCCCGTCTACCTCGGGCAGGGCGACGTTCATGGCGATGTCGCGGGCCGACAGGCCGTTCGCGCCAGTACGCCAGCCCTCGACGTCGGATCCGGCGAAGACCGTCTGCAGCAGCGCCGCGTCTGTCTCGGCCAGCGGCCCGCGCGCGAACGGCGCACCCGGGGCCGACAGGGCGAACCCGGTAGCATTGAGGATCACGTCCGGCGGGGCGACCGCGAACGTCTCGGCGATCATCGCGGCGGCGAGCGGATCCTTGAGGCTGGCGGCATGGATCGGCAGCGGGTTGAGGCCATGCTTCTGCAAGGCGTCGATCAGCGCGTCCACCGGCGCCAGGGTCGCCGCCTGCATGAGCGCCCGGTAGAACAGGATGCCGGCGACCGGTGCGCCGTCGGTCCAGTGCGCCCGCAGGGCATCGAGGGAGACCTCGCTCTCGCCCGGCCAGTAGAGCCCGGCCCGGGTGAGTGGTGCGGGTTCGTGCCAGTCGGTGGTGTGGCCGATCAGGTGCTCGGCGAAGGCGAGGAAGTTGCCCGCATTGGCAATGCCGCCATGGACGAGATACTGCCAGAGGCGATGGGTTGCGTCCGCGTCGAGGGAGCTCAGGTTCGACAGTTCCGCGTCGGGCTGGTCGTCGCCGGGGAGAAGGGCGACGGGGGTGTCGGCGGCACGGCACGCCACGACAATCTCGTCGACGCCGTACGCCCAGTAGCTCCGCCCACCGAGGAGACGGCAGACCACCAGCTTCGCGTGGCGCACCATCTCGTCCACATAGAGATCGACTGACATGTTGTGGCCGAGGCGCAAATAGTTGGCGAGGCGGAGGCTGGGCGCGGCCGGGTCGTCCGCGTGCCGGGTGCGATTGGCCATCGCCAGCGCTGCGATCTCCGTGTCCGCTGACGTTAGCACGAGGATGTCGCCCGGGGTCTGCCCGAGATCAACGGCTTCGGAGCCGTCGTCGATGGACCCCGGGACGGCGGCTAGGAGGTGCATCAGGCGTCCCGGATTGCCGCTTCGATGCCGGCTCGGTCCATGCCGGTCCGCCCGATCACGACAAGCTCCGTACGCGGTGTCTCGTCGGCCGCCCAGTCCCGGTCGAAATAGCGCTGGAAGCGGCTGCCGACGCCTTGTACCACGAGGCGCCGAGGCTTGCCGGGGACATGGGCGAAGCCCTTGATGCGGAAGATGTCATGAACGGCAACGGCGTCGATCAGGCGCCGTTCGAGGGCATCCGCGTCGTCCACCGGGCCGAGCGCGACGGTGAAGCTGTCGAAGTCGTCATGGTCGTGCTTGTCGGCGTCATCATGGATGCTGGGCCGCGTGTCGAGGCTGGCCTCGGCCTCGGTGTCGAGCCCGAGCAGCACCGCCGGATCGAGTTGGCCGTGGGTTGCGGCGACGGTGCGCACCCCCGCGCGTCGGTGGGGTGCGAGTGCGGCCTCGACCGACCGGTCGCCGTCCGGCAACAGGTCCGCCTTGTTGACGATGATAAGGTCGGCGCAACTCACTTGGTCCACGAACAGTTCCTCGAGCGGATTGTTATGGTCCAGCGACGGGTCCTCTGCCTGGGCTGCGGCGATCGCGTCGGGATCGTTAGCGAAGCGCCCGGCCGCGACGGCGGCCGCATCAACCACGGTCACCACGCCATCCACCGTGGCCCGGGCACGGACCTCGGGCCAGGTGAACGCCTTGATCAGGGGCTTGGGAAGTGCGAGGCCGGACGTCTCGATGACAATGTGATCCGGCGGCTCGTCGCGATCGAGCAGGGCCGAGATGGTCGGCAGAAAATCATCGGCCACGGTACAGCAGATGCAGCCATTGGCCAGCTCGACGACATCGTCTTTCTGGCAGCCGAGGATCTCACAGCCCTCGATGATGCCGCGGTCAATGCCCAGATCGCCGAACTCGTTGATGATCAGCGCGACCCGCCGGCCGCCGGCATTCTCTAGGAGATGGCGGATCAGGCTCGTCTTGCCAGCACCGAGGAAGCCGGTGACGACGGTGGCGGGAATGCGGTTCATGACAACTCGTTCTTCAGGGTGATGGGCAGGCCAGCGGCGATGAACTCGACCCGGTTGGCCTGGGCCGCGATCTGTTGGTTGAGATGGCCGGCGGCGTCGCGGAAGGCGCGCGCTAGGGCGTTATCGGGGACGATGCCGAGCCCCACCTCGGTGGACACGCAGACCACGGGCCCCTTCGCATGTTCGAACGCGTCGAGCAGGCTCTTGGTCTCGGCGTCGAGGTCGAGCTCGGCATGCATCACGTTCGATAGCCACAGGGTCAGGCAATCGATTAGAGCTGGTTGCCCTTCGGCGGTTGCAGAGCCGATAGTCTCGGCCAGTGTAAGTAGGGTCTCCTTGGTGTGCCAGCGATCGCCTCGCCGCGCCTGATGCTGGGCGATCCGGTTGACCATCTCACGGTCCCCAGCCTCCGCCGTCGCGATATAGGTCGGCCGAACGATATTCATGCCCACCTCGAGATGACAGGTAATCAGATTCTCGGCGTGATGGCTCTTGCCCGACCGTGCCCCGCCGAGGACTAGTGTCAGCGGGGGCAACAGCGCACCGTCGCCGGTCGCGGGGCTCGTCGTTTTAGACCGGAGGCCGGTCGGGTCGTCGGTCACGGCGCGGCTCCTCCTCCCGAGGGTTTGCGCGAATGTCACGCGCCGAAGAGGTCTCCTGGCTCCGGATCGACGGCCCTGTCACATCCTTCCCGGCGGGCCTCCGCCAGTGGGTGTTGCGCCGGGCCTGACCGTTACAGTTGCGGGGGCAGCGCCGGCCTTGGAACCGTCGGGTTCCGCACCGGACTTCCCTGTTTCAGCGCTGGGCCAAGGCTAGCATGGCGGTGTGATCGGGAACCAGCGTCGAGTCCATGGTGGGGATATAGTTGATGTGGAAAATCGCCCAGGCCCCGTCGGGGTGGCTCTCGCTGGGTCCGAAGTGATCGATCCGGGTGAGCGAGCAGTTGTCCACCTGGCAGGCCAGCGCCGCATCGGGATCGAGATTTAGCGCGTGGCCGATCGCCGCGCGGATGGTGCCGCCATGGGTGACCGCCACGATGTCGCGCCCCACGTGTTCGGCATTCAGCCGCTCGATCACGCCTGTCACCCGTGTCATCAGGTCGGCGAAGCTCTCGCCGTTGGGCGCGCGCGTATGGGCCGGGGTCAGCCAGAACATGTGTTTGGTGTCGAGCTCGGCATAAACCTCCTCGCGCTTGCGGACCTGCCAGTCGCCGAAATCCTGTTCCGCCAAGTCTTCCTCAATATGTGGGTCAGGCAAGGGGAGCCCGGCTGCCTTGATCGCGTCGGCGGTCTGGTGAGTGCGCTGTAGGTGCGAGGTGACGAGCAGCGCGTCGGCCGGCAGGAGCCGGACGAGCCCGGCATAGGTGGGCGGGTCGTCCGTGTCGGCGACGGGGTCGGTGTTGCCGTAGATCCGGCCGCCGGTCGTGCGGACGGGGGCGTGTCGGATCCACCACCAGCGTGTGCGTGTGGTCATGAGATATCCCCTAAAATAATCGCGCTGGCGGCGACGAGGGCCGCGGTCTCCGCGATCGCTTGAGCCGCGCCCAGCACGTCGCCAGTGTAACCGCCTATCTGGCGCAGTGCGATCAGGCCGACCGCCAAGGCGCCCAGCCCACCGGCGACGAGGACCGTGATCACGCCCCAGCCGACAGGCGTGATCAGGACCAGCAGAACCAGCAGGAGCGCGAGCGCGAGCCCCTTGAGGCTCTCGCCCTCGGACGGTTCGCCGGCATTTGCGCCAAGCCCGTCCTTGCGGGCTGGCTCCAGCCAGCGCATGGTCGGTGCAATCAGCGCCCGGCTCCAAACGGAGGCGGCGATAAGTGCTCCGGCCGCCGCGCCTACGTCATGGGCCGCGATGGTCGCGAGGGCCGCGATCTTGGCGACGATGGTCACCGCCAGCGTTACGGTCCCGTAGGCACCAAGCCGGCTGTCGCGCATGATTTCGAGCTTGTGGTCCCGGTCGCTGCCGCCGCCAAACCCGTCGGCAAGGTCCGATAGCCCGTCCTCGTGAAGTGCGCCGGTCAGCCAGATTATCAGGCCGATCACCAGCGTGGCGGCTACTGGTGCTGGCACACCGCCCCACGACAGAAGGCCGAGCGCCAGTGCACCCGCACCGCCGATGCCGAAGCCGACCAGCGGGAACAGCCACATGGCCGATGCGAGGTCGTGCGCAGGATCGTCCGCGTCGCCGACACGGTCGCCGCCGGTGCCATTCGGGCCCCGGGTCTCGGGCAGCCGCGTGAGAAACGTTACGGCGCAGCCGAACTGGGCGGTAAACTGGCTTTGTGGATTCTCGTCATTTGCATCCATGCCCGACTTATAGGACAACCCCTTTCCTTTCCGAAACGGAACTTGCGGTCATACGAGATGAGCGAAACAGGCAACGGCGGCGCTCCGGTGGGCGGCCCGGATTTTAACGAGATCCGTAAGCTGATCGGCGAGATGCCGTCCCCGGATGTGGCGGCGGTCGCGGCTACGCGCGCGCGCGAGGGTGAACTGGCCAAGCCCCCCGGTGCGCTGGGGCGGCTCGAGGAGATTACCGAGTGGGTCGCGGCTTGGCAGGGGCGCCACCCGCCGAACGTCACACATGCTCGGGTTGCTGTGTTCGCCGGAAATCACGGCGTGGCGGCGCTCGGCGTGTCAGCCTTCCCTGCCGAGGTGACGGGCCAGATGGTGCAGAACTTCGTGGCCGGCGGGGCGGCGGTCAACCAGCTGACCGAGCTGGCGGATGCCGACCTGCGGGTCTACGAGTTGGCGCTCGAGACGCCGACCGACGACTTCACGCAAGGACCTGCGCTGAGCGAGGCCGACTGTGCCAAGGCCGTAGCCTACGGAATGATGTCGGTCGAGGCCGGGGTGGAGCTGATCGCGCTGGGCGAGATGGGGATCGCCAACACCACGGCTGCGGCTGCGATCTGCCACGCGCTCTATGGCAGCAACGCGCAGGACTGGGTCGGCCCGGGCACCGGCGTCGCGGGCGATGCGCTGGCGGCGAAGGTCGCGGCGGTCGAGGCTGGCATCGCGGTCAACCGGGAACTGCTCGGCGACCCTCTGCATGTCCTGCGGGCGCTGGGTGGCCATGAGATCGCGGCGATGGCTGGCGCGATCATCGCCGCGCGGCTCGCAGGCGTGCCCGTTCTGCTCGATGGCTTTACTTCGACGGCGGCGGCGGCGGTACTGCACGCCATCGACGAACATGCGATCGACCATTGCATGGTCGGGCACCTTTCGGCGGAGCCGGCTCATCGGGCGTTGTGCGAGAAGCTGAACAAGGTGCCGTTGCTGGCGCTGGCCATGCGGTTGGGCGAGGGCTCGGGTGCGGCGCTGGCGATCCAGATCGTCCGCGCGGCACTCGCCTGTCACAACGGCATGGCTACGTTCGCCGATGCCGCGGTTAGCAGCAGAGCCAACTAGCCGCAACACCCGGTCGTGAGGCTGATGTCGCCGGTCCGCGCGCTGCGCCAGGGGTCTCAGTTTATGCCTCCGATCGTGGCGTCCTATTCTCCGCCTTGGAGCAGCAGGCCGCGCATGCGTGCGCTATGGAAGCTCCAAAGGAAGGCCGCCGCGCCGAGGCACAGGTAGAGAATGTTGAGTCCGGTCGCGGCGAGGAAATAGTCCCAGCGGAACGCGCCGTTGAAGAGAACGGCGCGCATTCCCTCGAACACGTAGACTGGGGGCAGCGCATAAGCAATCGCCTGCAGCCAGCTGGGCAGTATATCGATGGGATAGTAGACGGCGGAGACGGGGATCAGCAGAAAGACGATGAACCAGGCGAGGCTCTCGCCGCCGAGCCCCACGCGCAGCAAAAGCGCGGTCACGAACATGCCGACGGCCCAGCCCATGACCAGCAGTAGGCTGAAGAAGGCGACCAGTGGTAGGCCGATGGAAAAGACGTTCCAGGCGAAGAGCGGAATCGCGAGCAGTGTGGCAGGGACAATCCCGATCAGGGTGCGGAGCAGCGATGTTGTCATCAGTGCCAGCACCATTTCGACTGGGCGCAGCGGGCTAACGAAGAGTTGGCCCAGATTGCGCGAGTACATCTCCTCGAGGAACGACAAGGTATAGCCGAGCTGGCCCCGAAACAGGATGTCCCATAGCAGCACCCCGGTCAGCAGGACGCCCGCTGCCTGAGCGACCCAAGTAGAGCTGTCGCGCAAATGCATTGTGATGAATCCCCACATGATCATCTGGATGGTCGGCCAATACATTAGCTCGACGATGCGAGGCCATGACCCGCGCAGCAGGTACCAGTAGCGACGAACCATTGCGAGGACGCGCCGACGCGAGATGGTGCTGATCCGGTGGGTTCGCATGTCGGTCACTGGGCGGACTGCGCTGACGGCCCTTTTTCGCCGCCGGGCGTGCGAGCGATGTCGAGGAACACCTCCTCCAGAGTCTCGCGGCCGTAGCGGTCGATCAGATCGGGCGGCGCGCCGCGATCGACGATCTTGCCGGCGCGTAGCATTAGCACGTTGTCGCACAGACGCTCGACTTCGGCCATGTTGTGGCTGGCCAGCAGGATTGCACCACCCGCATCCGTCCGGTACCGCTCGAGATAACCGCGGATACGGTCGGCCGTGTCGGGGTCGAGGCTGGCGGTCGGCTCATCGAGGGCTAGGAACTCCGGCGCGTTTAGCAGCGACTTGGCGAGCCCGACCCGGGTCTTCTGGCCGGCCGACAGCTTGCCCGACGGCCGAGTCATAAGCGGCAGCAGGTCGAGGATATCGGCAATCTCTGCGATTCGCGCCGTCGGGTTGGGCACTTCGTAGAGCTCAGCATAGATCGCCAAGTTCTCGGCGACGGTCAGCCGGTGCGGCAGCTCCATATATGGCGAAGAGAAGTTGATACGCGGCAGGACCCGGAAGCGATGGTGGGCCATGTCCTCGCCAAGCACCGTAACAAGACCTGCGCTGGGCAGAAGCAGCCCCATGATCATGGCGATGGTCGTGGTCTTGCCGGCGCCGTTGCCTCCGAGCAGCCCGACGCAGCTCCCGTGCGTGATCTCGAATGAGATGTTGTCGACGGCGGTCACGGTGCCGAAGCGCTTGGTGAGATGCTCGACTTTAACGGCAGACTTCAGCAACATGGGGTTCCCAAACCGGAGAGTGACGAGGCCGGATGGCCCACACCGACAATCGAGAGGATATGCATTCGCGTGACGGCAAACAATATGCTGGCCTAAGGTCGCGCAGTGGGACGGCGCAAGTCAGCCTGCGCACTCTCGTCCTAATTCGCTGGATTGCCATCGCGGGACAGCTCGCTGCCGTGCTGATCGTCGAGTTCGGGCTTGGCTGGGCGCTGCCCCTCGATGCGGCACTCGCCGCCATCGTGGTCTCCGTATTGCTGAACTTGGCGATGACGTTCCGCCGGCCGTTGCGCGGCCGGCTGGGAGAGTGGGAGGCGGCAGGCTATCTTGCCTTCGATATCCTGCAGCTCGCCGTGCTGCTGTATCTCACCGGCGGACTGGCGAACCCCTTCTCCCTATTGTTCTTGGGCCCGGTGACGGTTTCGGCGACCGTCCTGAGCCTTGCAGCAACGGCCCTTCTGAGCGCTCTCGCCATTGGCTGTGCGAGCCTCCTTGCTGTTTTTCACCTGCCATTGCCGTGGGTGACGGGTGGGCTCGATCTGCCGGTCTTCTATGTGGCCGGGCTTTGGGTTGCCGTGACATTGGGAACCCTGTTCCTTGCCGGCTATATCGGCAGCGTTGCTGTCGAGGGGCGGCGCATGTCCGACGCGCTGTCGGCGATCCAGTTGGCGCTGGCGCGCGAGCAGCAATTGTCGGCGGTGGGCGGCCTCGCCGCGGCGGCGGCCCATGAGCTCGGCAGCCCGCTGGCGACTATCGCCGTGACCGCAAAGGAGTTGACGCGCGAGATGCCGGCTGACAGTGAGTTTGCCGAGGATGTTCGTATCCTCCAGACCGAGGCTGACCGGTGCAGAGGAATTCTTGCCGCGCTCGGCCGCTCTCCGGAACAGGCTGACGAGGGCGATCCGTTCGCAACGGCCCTGCTCTCGGACGTGGTGGCCGCCGCCGCGGCACGCCACCGCGACGACCGGGTCACCCTCGATATGGTCGCTACAGGGCTCGACGATAGCCCCGAGCCCTTGGTCACGCGCAGCCCGGAGCTTCTGCATGGGCTCGGAAACGTCATTCAGAATGCGGTCCAGTTTGCCGCCGCCCATGTGTCGATCGATATATCCTGGGACGAGACCGAGGCCCGGGTCGAGGTACGCGATGACGGGCCTGGTTTTCCGCCGGCGGTTCTCGATCGGATAGGTGAGCCTTATATATCCAATAGAAAGCAGGGTCATCTTGGTTTGGGTATATTCATCGCCCAGTCCCTGCTCGAACGGACCGGGGCGCGGCTCCGCTTCTCGAACAGCTGGACGTCCGGGCGGACCGACGGCGCCGAAGCCTCGATCACTTGGCCGCGCGATGATCTTGAAGTCGCGGCATGGGAGGGTTAAGCGATCAGTATGTCTGAAGCATCACCACTCGATGTTCCACCATCCGACGATTTTTCGCTCCTGATCGTCGACGACGAGGTTAATTTGCGCCAGCAACTCGCCAAGGCGATGGAGCGGCGCGGTTTCAAGGCCGACATAGCGGAATCTGTCTTCGACGGCGTCCGTGCGGTCGAGGCACATCCTCCGAAATATGCGGTGATTGATCTGCGGCTGGACGATGGCAGCGGCCTCGAGGTGGTTGAGGCGTTGCGCCGGGAGCGTGCGGATGCGCGCATCGTGGTGCTGACCGGCTATGGCAACATCGCGACGGCCGTCGCGGCGGTGAAGGCCGGCGCGGTGGACTATCTGCCCAAGCCCGCGGATGCAGACCAGATCGCAGCGGCACTCCTCGTCGACGGCGCGGTGATGCCACCACCGCCTGAGCGGCCGATGTCCGCGGACCGGGTGCGCTGGGAGCATATCCAGCGCGTGTATGCGCAATGCGACCGCAACGTGTCCGAGACGGCGCGGCGGCTGAAGATGCATCGGCGCACCTTGCAGCGTATTCTGGCCAAAAACGCTCCGCGCGAGTAGTATCCGAACCATCGGTACGTCGAACAATCACCGGGCCTTCACGCGGCTCGAGCGTGGCCTTTTGGCGCGTCTCGGGGCGGTCGTTTACGCTACCGCGTTGCGTGAGGGCTGCAACCGATATGCAACCTGAAATTCGAGCTGTTCTCAGGAACCGAGGAGGTTGGCATCACCGAGTTCGAGTTGGCTCTGCTATCGCAGTTGGTCTCTGCCGCACATCTTGCAGCGGCGGCGGTGCTCAAGATCGACGTTTAGGGCTTCGAGCATGTCTATTTGGAGGCCTCCCTTGAGGTGCTCTACTATGCGCAGGCGCTGGTGGACAAGGTGATCGTCCACATAGTGGTCGTGGGCTTTATCGAGGCTGGGCGACACAATGTGAGGGTTGGGCCCGACGGCCAGCCGATCTAGGCGGACTTCCTCTTGCGCCGCAAAACCTGATCTCTGTCGGATGACGGCAGAGGGCCGCACCTGCTAAGAGTGATATGATGAATGACGCGCCGCGACTGATTGACTGGTTGGACCGGCTCGCATCCGCGCATGTTTTATGCGTTGGCGATGTGATGCTCGACCGGTTCGTGTATGGCGAAGTAGAGCGCATCTCGCCGGAGGCGCCGATCCCCGTCATGCACATCGCGCGCGAGGTTGTGACCGTCGGTGGCGCCGGCAACGTCGCCCGTAACCTTTCTGCGCTGGGAACTGCGACGCGTCTTTTCGGCGTTGTGGGCGACGATCCGGCCGGTCGCGAGGCGGCCGAGGTCCTGTCTTTTGAAAGCTCGGTTTCCCTGTCACTGACGGCGGACGGCGGGCGCCCGACGACGGTCAAGACGCGTTTCATCGCGGGCGGACAACAACTGCTCCGAACCGATGAGGAACAGCTCTCGGCCCTGTCCGATGGATTGATTAATAAGCTATGCGGCTTTTTGACCGCCGCGGTATCCGATGGCGAATGTGGTGCGCTGGTCCTGTCGGACTATGGAAAGGGACTCGTGACAGACATGATGATCGCGGCCGCGATGGAGGCCGCCACTGCTGCCGGCGTGCCCGTTATCGTTGACCCCAAGGGCAATGACTTCACCCGCTACAGGGGCGCTGACGTGATCACGCCGAACCGCCGGGAGCTCTCTGCGGCATCGCGGATGCCGGCCGATGCGGACGACGAAGTGACGGCGGCGGCGCACCATCTCATCACGTCGTGCGGCCTGGGCGCGGTTATTGCGACCCGCGGGGCGGCCGGGATGACCGTCGTCACCGAAACCGATGTGGTGCATCTGCCGGCGCTTGCACGCGAGGTGTTCGATGTTTCGGGCGCTGGTGACACGGTCGTGGCGACGTTAGCGGCGGGGCTCGCTGCCGGCATGAAACTGGCGGACGCGGCGCAGCTCGCGAATGTCGCCGCTGGTCTGGTGGTCGCGAAGGTGGGCACTGCCGTCGTGCGCGCCGACGAGCTGGCCGATGGCTTGGGCGGGGCGCCGGGACTGGCGGCGAAAATCTTTGACCGAGTCGCCGTGCAAGAGCGGGTGGCCCAGTGGCGCGCGCGGGGACTCACCGTCGGCTTCACCAACGGCTGCTTCGACATCGTGCACCCGGGGCATATTTCGCTCATCGAGCAGGCGAGCGCTGCCTGCGACCGGCTCGTCGTCGCGCTCAACGACGACGGGTCCGTGCGCCGGCTCAAGGGCGACGGCCGCCCGGTACAGCAAGAAGATGCGCGCGCCCGGGTGATCGCCTCGCTCGCCGGTGTGGATGCGGTGGTCCTGTTCAACGAGGACACGCCGATGGCGCTGATCGAGGCCGTCCGGCCGGATGTACTAGTGAAGGGCGCCGACTATGCCCTCGACGAGGTCGTCGGCGGTGATCTGGTCACGTCCTATGGAGGCCGGGTCGTTTTATCGGATCTCGTGGACGGCTTCTCGACCACCGATACCATCTCGCGCATTGCCGGCTGACGCCGGGGCCAAGCATCAGATTCGCGGATCGACGAGGCGTTGGTGGCGCTGAGCGGCGGCGCGCGCGAAGTGGAGAGTCAGCGCCTTGCGACGGCTCCCATGCAGACCCATCCCCGAAGCCTCGCGGACGATCTCTCCACCCCAAGAGTCCGCGATGATCAACCCTGCGCGCTTGGGTGCGCGCTCGCTGGGAAAGCCCGGCGGGACGGCGAAGTAGAGCCGGTCGCAGAAGTCCTCATACTCCGGCCACTTGGTGTCACTGCGCAGATCCGCCACGCTGACCTTCACTTCCACGATCGCGAATGTGCCCCCGTCCGACAGCCCGATGACGTCGGCACGCCGGTTGTTGGCTAGAGTGAACTCGGTCAGGACCGCGTATCCGCGGCTAACCAGATGGCGGCCGACCCCGCGGGTCGTCTCGGCGGTCAGTTTGGCGGCTGCGCGGTCATCCGCTGATCTTTCGGAAGGCTCTAACATGTCGGCAAATCGTTATTAAAAATCAAATATTAAACTTTCATCTTTTTGCGAAGGCCCCGATTCGATATCGATTAAGCACTTGGTCGGGAACGTTCTCGGCGATGAATCTTGCCTACATGTCAGCAGGGGTCGAAGCTTGAATATGGTAGACCAGAAGGCCAGTGAAAACAGCATGTCTCGCGCCACGAGCCGCCGCATGGCGCTTGCGCACCTTTGCCGTGCCGCCGGTGTGGCCAGAGGCTGCTAATCACCTTCGAGGCGCCCGCACAGCAGAAGCGCTTAGCCGGGGCCGAACGTTCGCATTACATCCTGTATTTGCCGTGCAGTGTCTAGGCCGCTTGCGGCACGCTCTTTTCGTCGATTAGTGCGAGGAAGGTCTCGGTCAGCGCGGCGCCAGCGGCTTCAGACGTGGCGGTGATTAGGGAGCCTTCGGTCACGACTGCTTCGTCGACAATCCAGTCCGCGCCGGCGCGGTTCAGAGCTTCGCCAAGCTCTCCGTCGCCCGCGATCCGCCTGCCCGCAACGAGCTCGGCCGTGATGAGCAGGTTTACTGCCTCGCCGATCACCAGCACCGGCTGGTTCGCGTCGAGGAACGCGCCTATCAGGCGCTTCGTGTGCGGATTCTCGGCAAGGGTCTTGGCGCTGTTAGCCCCGTCGGGAAGGATTAGGCCGCAGAAATCGGACGCCAGCGCGTCTCCAATAGCCTCGTCGGCCATGAAATGATGGCCCCAGCTATCGGCGTGCCAGCCCTGCACCAGCCCGCCGTCAGGCGAGACCACCTTCATAGCCCGGCCTTTGGCCAGAAGCGTTTTCTGGGTGTTGGTGAAGGTTGTTTCCGCGAACCCGGCCGCGGCGAGAATTACGATGGGAAGTTTTTCATCTGCCATTTACACACTCCATGTATGCATGGCGCTAGCAGGGCTGGAGAATCCCATACCGGCGCCGTGTATTGGTACCCATCAAGGATGCGGCGATAAAAAGGGTCGCGTGCACTCCTTTGGGACATGCTCGTTCGGAAGCGGCACGGCGCAAGAAGCGTCGGTCGGACCCGCGATTTCGAAGATAGGCGGAATGTAGGAATCGTACCGGCGAGAGTCAATCTAACGCCAGGAGAATGTGCGGTTTCGCCGCACGATTTTGCGAGGTGGCGCTAGCGGGCGAGACCGGGCTGAGGGTCGCGCCGCGGGGAGCGGGTCAGCGAGCCGCTGGTGTCCTGCGGGGATTCCTCGCGCGTGACGGTTCCCTTATAAAGTTCGTGGCTCCGCATCAGCAACGAACAAGATGCGCGCCAAGTATGGCGCGCCCGGCAGGATTCGAACCTGCGACCTTCGGCTTCGGAGGCCGACACTCTATCCAGCTGAGCTACGGGCGCGTCACGGCCGGGACAATTGCGCCAAAGGCCACCAAGGTCAAGCAAAGCCGCATTGCCGACTTGCCAAATGCGCCCCATATTGTCGCAAATCGTCACCTTGACTGCCCATAAGGCGAGGAGATTAGGGAATGAGCGGCGGAAACGGCCCTAAAATTGAGAAATCCGACGAGGAATGGCGTAGCGAACTGACGCCCGAGCAGTACCAGATTGCCCGCCAAGCAGGCACCGAGCCGCCCTTCACCGGCAAGTATCATGACTCAAAGGGCTCGGGGACGTTTTATTGCGTGTGCTGCGGCGCGGCGCTATTTGAATCTGGGACAAAATACGATTCCGGCACCGGCTGGCCCAGCTTCTGGCAGCCGGTGGACCCGACCGCGGTCGAGACCCGTGTGGATCGAGCCTATGGGATGGTACGAAACGAGGTGGTCTGCGCCAAATGTGATGCACACTTGGGCCACGTGTTTCCCGACGGCCCCCAGCCGACGGGCCTGCGCTACTGCATAAACTCGGCGTCGCTCGATCTCAAGTCCGAGGGTGAGGAGTAGGGGCGACTTCGTTAGCCCTTTATGCAGCCTGATCTGCCGGCCGTGATAGTTGCCGACAGACCTGTACGAAATGCCGGTTTCAGCGGTGATGGTCGGCGATCAATTCATTCGGTGCGACAACCGCCCCTCCGGTTCGTGCGTATCGGCGCCGGATGGCAGTGCGCGTGCCGGATGCTCGACCCATGACAGGATATCCCGCAAAACCAGATCACTCTGCAGGTCGCGTAGCAGCATGTGGTAGCCCGCGTCGTAGACGGCGATCCGGCGGACTCTCGCAGGCGCGGGCGGTAGCCTGGCGAGCATACGGCGCGATGCCTCAGGTGGCACGATGTCGTCGTTGGCGCCGAAGAGCAGAAATGCCGGCGCGTCAAACGCGTGCGCCGCGTCAAGGGCCTGGTCCATGAGGTTGATGATCCCCCAGAGCGCATCGACGCGCGTGTTTTTGATAACCAACGGATCCCGGCCGAGTGCGTGCAGCATCTCCAAATTGTCTGACGGGTTACGCTTGATGCCCTGTCCCGTCAGCTGCATCCAAGGCACTGTGTGGGCAAATAGCCACAGGCTCATGGTCTGGTAGAAGGGCATGAGCTCCCGTCCCCAAACAGCAGGGGCGACCAGGATCAGTCCGTCGACATCGAGCGGTGTCTCCGCCCAAGCAGACATGAGAACGGCCCCACCCATGCTCTCGCCGAGGGCGTAGACCTTGGCATCGGGATAGGCGTCGCGGGCGGCGTGGACTGCATCTCGAGCGTCGGCACGCAGCTGGTCGACGCCGGGCCATATGCCCGCTTGGCCAGACGCACCGAAACCCCGCTGGTCATAGGCGAGGGTGGCGATCCCGTTCTCGGCCAGCTGCGGGCCTATCTCGGCGAAAGCGTTGGAGTAATCGTTGAAGCCGTGCAGAGTCACGATGACGGTATGGGGCGTCGTCGAGGGCAGCCAGCGGCGCAAAGGCAACTGCGTCCCGTCCGTAGCGATGAAATGTATGTCGGTCAGCGAGGGCGGCATTGGCGTATCGGCGCGGGGTCCCGGGTCCTGGATGCGCGGTGCGCAGGCGTTGATCAGCACCACCAGTATCTGGGCTAGGAGCAGGGGCAGGGCGTTTCGGAACCTCATTCGTCGTCGGGGGTGCCCCGGGTCAGGGCGAGGAATACGTCTTCTAGGTCGGGCTCTTCGGTGGACAGATCGGCAATAGCGATGCCCGCAGCTGATAGCGCGTCGAGTATCTCCCGCACCTCGGTTTCTCGCGTGCGGTAGCGGAAAACCATACTGCGTAGGCCCGTGAGTTCAACATTGAATGCCCGCATTTCGTCCGGAAGCCTCGGCAGGTCGGCGGATAGCGTCAGGCGCAGCTCCTTGTTGTCAAGACGGTTGACCAGCGCCCGCGTGCCGTCGCAGGCAATCACCCTGCCCTCGTTGATGATTGCGATCCGGTCGCAAAGTTCCTCGGCCTCTTCGAGGTAGTGGGTGGTCAGAACCACCGTCGTGCCGTTCGCGTTAAGCTCACGCACGAAGCTCCAGAGCGAGCGGCGGAGCTCGATATCCACGCCCGCAGTCGGCTCGTCGAGGACTAGCACGGGCGGGTTGTGGACCAGCGCCTTGGCAACCAGCAGGCGCCGACGCATACCGCCCGACAGCGATCGGGAATAGGCCTCGGCTTTATCCGACAGCCCGACCCGCTCGAGGATCTCGTCGGTCCGCCGCTCGGCCGGCGGCACGCCATAGAAGCCGGCCTGCACCTCGAGCATCTCGCGCGGGCTGAAGAAAGCGTCTAGGTTGAGCTCCTGCGGAACCACGCCGATCGCTGCGCGCGCTAGGCGCGGTTCCCGGTCGATATCGAGGCCCCAGACCTCGGCCGTGCCAGCGCTCTTGATCACCAGGCCTGCCAAGATGTTGATGAAAGTCGACTTGCCGGCGCCGTTCGGACCGAGCAGGCCGAAGATGCCGCCGCGCGGGACATCTAGGTCGACCGACTTGAGCGCGTGCACCCGCGCCCCGCCATCCGCGCGATAGATCTTGTCAAGGCCGCACGTTGTAATAGCCAGATCCGGCAGTTTCTCGGGGTCTGGAATGTGAACAGGATCGGAGCTGGTCGGCGTGTCGTAGGGTGTCATGTGGGTCCGGGCGTTCGGAAGATGTTGTCGCGCTTTCGCGCTTCGCCTATGTATGGCGTTCGCGCGCGCGGCACAACCGCGTGGCCGAACCGATTGTCTCCAGACGTGGGAGCACACCGATCATGCAGCCGCCCGAAACCATCGAGGTCAACAGCCGTGAGATCGCCTGCGACGGCGGCGAAGGCGCGCTGGGGCACCCCCGCGTGTTCCTGAACATGGGCCAGAGGACTGAGATCGATTGCCCCTATTGCGGCCGCCAGTTTGTACTTGCAGCCGATGCACCGGCGTCGGCCGGGCATTGAATCGCCCCAACTTGGGGCTTCCTGCCCCGCTCGAGACCCGGCGCCTCGCCCTCGTGCCCGTCGGGCGCGATCTCGCCCGCGCACTGCTGGCCGACCGGAAACTCGCCGCCGAACTCGCCGGCAGCGCCATCCATCGCGATTTTCCTGACCCCGACTTGGCAACCAAGCTGCCGGCCTTCGCACAGCGCCTTGATGATGCGACTAACCCGGCACTTGGCCGCACCGCGCCCAGCGACCCGGCGGGCTGGGGGCTGTGGCTGTTTCGCTACAATGTAGAGCGCATGATCGTTGGCGCCGCTTCATTTACCGGCCCGCCCAACGCGGCCGGGGAGGTCGAGCTCGGCTACCAGATCGTCGCCGCCCATCGTCGGCGTGGGCTCACCGCCGAGGGCTGCGCCGCGCTAGTCACGTGGGCCTTCCACAACAGCGCCACCACCGCGGTTATCGCCGATTGCGGCGAGGAGAACACCGCTTCTATCCGCACCCTGCAGAAGCTAGGTTTTACCCACGAGCGCAGCGCGCGCGAACGCCACTACTGGCGTCTGCCTCGCCCGGTTTAGCGCGCCTGCGATCCGAACAAGGGAGAACGACATGGCCGACTACACGCTTTATGGGCACCCGCGCTCGGGCAACGCTTACAAGACCGCGCTGATGCTGTCGCTGACCGGCACCGACTATGACTTCGAGCTTGTCAATATCATGGGCGGCGGAAACCTCGAGGCGGATTATCTGTCCGTGAACCCACTGGGCAAGGTGCCGGCGCTGCGCCATGGGGACCTCATCCTGCGCCAGAGCCATGACACACTGCGCTACCTAGCCGAACAAACGAGGCAGTTCGGCCCAGATGGATGGGACGAGGAGGCACGGATCGGTGACTGGATTGGCTTCGCCGTTGATTTCTTCGGCTATGGCCTCGCCCGGCTGCGCTTCGAGCTTCTGTTCGGCGCCGGCCCCGGGCCCGTGTTCGACTATTTCAAGGCCACGGCCGACCGGGGCCTAGCGATCATCGAGCCTTATCTGGCCGCTAATGACTGGTTGGTTGGCGATCGTTCCTCCATCGCCGACATCGCCTGCTATCCGGTCTCGTCCTTCCTGACCGACGCCGGCTACGATCCAGCGGGCTTCCCAGCGCTTACCGCTTGGCAGGACCGTTTCCGGGCGTTACCCGGCTTCGGCACGCAGCTCGACCTGATGCCGGCGGACAACTGGCCGCCGGCCGACTAAGCCGCTGCGCCCGTTTGCCGTTTCTTAACCGCGCCCTGCCAGATTGGTAGGGTTTTGCGCGTTTTTCAAAAAATATCGTGGCGATCCGGCCAACAAGAACCCGCTTCTGGAGAAATTCTTTCGGGACACTTTGTCCGTGCTTGGCCGCAGCTTAACCGAAGAGCAGCTGTGTGCAATCAATATGCAGTTCGGCACGCGGGGTTGCAGCGTGCACAAGGTCGATCTGCCCTTCTCGATCTCGCTGCTGCACCGTTATGTGTTGCTGCTGGTCGGCTGGTAGCGCCGTTCGCGCCGCCGCTGGATCAGTAACCGCCGCCGCTATCCGTCCGCGACCGTCGGCAACATCGCGGTCACCGCCCTCTTGTTCGCCTTAGTCTCTATCCTGACGCTAACTGGGATCTTCGGCCTGTCGATATCGTCCGGTGTCGTTTTGGTGGAGAAGGCGGGGTAAGGCCTGCTGGAGTCCCTACGTCAGCAGATGGTGCTCCTAGTCAAGGTGATCGGACACACCCTCTCTAGAACGTCTCCGTCCACGGTCGGATATCCAGCTCGTGGGTCCAAGCGCTGCGCGGCTGCTGGTGTAGCTGCCAGAAGGCCTCGGCGATGGCATCCGGGTCGAGCATGTTGTCGTCCTGGCCCATGCCATCGAGTTCCGCGGCCCGCGTGGGCATGCCCTCGCGAATCTTATCGCCGTCGATTACGCCATCGACAATCACATGGGCCACATGCACGCCTTGCGGCCCATACTCCCGCGTTGCCGACTGGGCGACCATACGCAACCCTGCCTTTGCCGCTGCGAAGGCCGCGTAGCCGTCCGCACCGCGCAGCGAGCCGGTGGCACCTGTGAACAGCAACGATCCGCCGCCGCTCGCGGCTATACGCTTCGTCGCCTCCCGAGAGACGAGAAACCCGCCGAAGCACGCGACTCGCCAGAGATGCTCGAACAGCCAGGCCTCGGTCTCGGCTAGTGGGTGGCGCACGTTGGCACCCGGGTTGAAGACGACGCTCCGGATGGGCGCGTGGCTGGCTTCCACCGCGTCGAACAGGGCCGTCACCTGATTTTCCTTTCGCACGTCGAGCACGTGGACGGATGCGTTGCCGCCCTGGGCCATGATCTCGTCCGCCCGCTCTGTGAGCCGCTCTTCGGTGCGTCCGGCCAGAACCGCGTGCAACCCGGCGGCGGCGAATCGCCGGGCGATTGCCGCGCCCGCGCCCCGCGCGGCGCCGACGCCGATGATGATCGCTGTTCCGTCTGTCATGAAACATCTCCTGTTTTGTCCCGCAAAAACGGCATCCCAGCCTGTCTGGGCGCGTGGAATCGCGTTAAAATTAGACCATGACTGACAAAAAAACAGCACGCGGCGGCGGCCCGGCGCGCCTCTATCTGATCGACGGCTCGGGGTTCATCTTCCGCGCCTTCCATTCGAGCCCGCTCGACGCCTTCAAGCGCTCCGACGGCGTCCACACCAACGCCGTCAACGGTTACGTCAACATGCTCTTGAAGTTGATTGACCGGGCCCATGACGACGGCGCGCTTGACTACATGGCCGTCATCTTCGATGCCGCCCGTAAGAATTTTCGCAATGACATCTACCCGGAATATAAGGCGAACCGGGACGAGCCGCCTGAGGAGCTGCGGCCCCAGTTCCAGCTCGTCCGCGACGCGACCGAAGCGTTTGGCCTACCCGCCATCGCCAAAGAGGGCTTTGAGGCAGACGACCTGATCGCGACATACGCACGCGCGGCCGAGGCTCAGGGAATCGAGACTGTAGTGGTCTCGTCGGACAAGGACCTTATGCAGCTGGTGCGTGACGGCGTCTTCATGCTCGACCCGATGAAGGACATCGTCATAGGAGAGGACGAGGTGATGGACAAGTTCGGCGTCACCCCGGACAAGGTGATCGACGTGCAGTCGCTGGCTGGCGATTCCACCGACAACGTCCCCGGCGTACCGGGCATCGGCGTGAAGACTGCTGCGCTACTCATAAACGAGTATGGCGACCTGGACACGCTTCTCGACCGGGCCGAGGAGATCACGCAGAACAAGCGCCGCGAGAACCTGATCGAGTTTGCCGAACAGGCTCGGATCAGCCGCGAACTCGTGCGGCTTAAGGACGACGTAAAGACCGAGCACGCAATCGCGGACTTCGCCCTCAAGGACCCGCACCCGGCAACGGTGCTCGAGTTCCTGCGGGCAATGGAGTTCCGAACTCTGACACAGCGGATCGAGAGCCGGTTCGTCGCCAACGGGCTGATTGACGCTGCTGAGACCCGGGTCGCGCTCGCCGCCGAGGCTCCCGGCGAGGACCAATATGATCTGGTACAGGACGAGAAGACCCTAAAGGTCTGGATCGACGGCGCGCGCGACGCGGGCATCGTCGCCTTTGATACCGAGACCACGTCGCTCAACGCTATGCGGGCGGAGCTGGTGGGCGTCTCGCTTTCCTATGCGCCTGGGCGCGCCTGCTACATTCCGCTCGGCCATCTGGAACCGGCGGACGAAGAGCTCGATCTGCTCGGCGACCCTGTTGAAGGCGACGGTAAGACGAACGGCGCGCTCAAGCAGATCGATATCGCGAAGGCACTCAAGCCCATCAAGGCGCTGATCGAGGACCCGTCGGTCCTCAAGGTCGCCCACAACGCCAAATATGACCTGCTGGTGCTTGCCCGCGCGGTCGAGAAGCACCTTCCCAAGGAGCAGCCGCTGGCGCCCGCCGCCCTCGACGACACGATGCTGCTTTCCTACGTACTGGACGCCGGGCGCACTAAGCATGGGCTGGACGAACTGACCTTCCGCCATCTCGAGCGCGAGAACATCAAGTTCGAGGAGGTGGTGGGCAAGGGCAAAAGCCAGATTCCATTCTCCGAGGTCGTGCTCGACCGCGCTCTCGACTACGCCGCCGAGGACGCCGATGTCACCGGGCGACTCCACAGTCGGCTCAAGCCACGTCTGCCGGGCGAGCGCATGGCGACGGTTTATGAGACCATAGAGCGGCCCCTCGTGCCCGTCATCGTTGATATGGAGCGCGCAGGCATCAAGGCCGACGCCGGGACGCTAATGGGCCTGTCGAAGGACTTCGCCAAGCGCATGGCGGCCCTCGAGAAGAAGGCCCATAAGGTGGCGGGCGAAGAGTTCAATGTTGGCTCACCCAAGCAACTCGGCGCGATCCTGTTTGACAAGCTCGGTATCGAAGGCGGCAAGAAGGGTAAGACCGGCGCCTATACCACCTCAGCCGACGTGCTGGGGGACCTCGCGGCCCAAGGCCACGAGCTGCCACGGATCATCCTCGACTGGCGCCAGATCCAGAAACTCAAGTCGACCTACGCCGACGCGCTGGTCGAGCAGATTCACCCAGAGACAGGCCGGGTCCACACTTCCTACGGCATGGCCATTGCCCAGACTGGGCGGCTGTCGTCCAACGACCCGAACCTGCAGAATATCCCCGTACGGACCGAGGAGGGGCGGAAGATCCGCGCCGCCTTCGTCGCCCGCAGGGGGAACAAGCTGGTGAGTTTGGACTACTCCCAGATTGAGCTGCGCGTCGTCGCCCATGTGGCGGGCGAGGAGGCGCTCATCGCCGCCTTTCAGGCTGGGCAGGACATCCACGCTATGACCGCCAGCCAGGTCTTCGGCGTGCCGCTCGAGCACATGGACCCGATGGTCCGGCGCAATGCCAAGGCCATCAACTTCGGCATCATCTATGGCATTTCCGCTTTCGGGCTCGCCCGCAACCTCGGCATCGACCGGGGCGAGGCGGCTGCCTACATCAAGGCCTATTTCGAGCGCTACCCGGCTATTAAGCAGTACATGGACGAGACCAAGGCCTTCGCCCAAGAGGCGGGCTTCGTCGAGACCATCTTCGGCCGGCGCATCTATCTCTCGGGTATCAAGGACAAGAACCAAGCCGTGCGCGGCTTCGCCGAACGCCAGGCGATCAACGCGCCGATCCAAGGGGCGGCGGCCGACATCATCAAGCGCGCGATGATCCGCGTGCCAGCTGCGCTTCATAAGAAGAAGCTGTCATCGACCATGCTGCTGCAAGTTCATGACGAGCTGCTGTTCGAGGCGCCAGAGGGCGAGGTGGACGAGTTGATTGCGACCGTGCGCAACGTGATGGAGGCCGCGGCGGCCCCCGCTGTCAACATGGCCGTGCCGCTGGTTGCCGACGCTGGCATCGGCGACACTTGGGACGAGGCACACTAGGGGTGTCAGGTAAAGATTCAAGGGCAATGGCTTATATCAACTTGTTACCCTTCATTCTGTAAGTCGATACATTACGATCTTGAGGTTGCCGCGTAGAAGATGAAGGCGCGGCTCGAGAACATCCCAACACTCAAAGCGGCGGCATAAAGGCTTAGGTCAAGAAATTATCGCCCTCGGCTTTGCGTAGACGCCAGTAGGTCGGGTCGCGCTATTTCTCCTCGGCGAGGCCCATTTCCCAGGTGGGGCGGCACAGGAAATTCGGCTGATCCATGACGATCAGGCCGTCGCGGCGCCGCTGGTTCGTCGACACTGACCGGGCTAAGGTTCACGGGTCTGTGGGACTGGCCTAGCGAGGCGGACCGGATTCATGCACGAAGATTGAGGAGACGAACATATGTCACGTACTCAAGGACGCATTCAAAAAATCGAGCCTGAAGCCGTCGACGGTGACTTCGAGGAATTCTATGGCGCGGTGACCGCGCTACTCGGCCGGGTGCCGCATTTTTACCGGACGATTTCGAACGCACCTTTCTTGGCAATGCTGTTCCTGCCAATCAACGCCGCGGCCCAGCGCGAATGGCCGGGCACACGGGTGTTGGGAAAAATCAAGGAGATGGTGGTGATCAAGACCAGCCACGTGAATGGCTGCGACTACTGCTACGCCCACAACACCTCGCTGGGCCAAGCTGCAGGTATCACGCACGAGCAGATCATCGACATGTCGTCGGACGATTACCTGACGTCGGACCTGTTCAATGAGCGCGAGAAGTCGGCGATCCTATGGGCCGAGCATATGACCCGCAACACTGCCCAGAAGAACACCGAGGTCTATGATCGGCTGAGGGCTAACTTCACCGAGGGTGAGATCGTCGAGATCACCATGCTCTGTGCCATGTTCAACATGATCAACCGGATCAACGATTCCCTTGACGTTCTGATTGAAGAGCAGCCCGAGATCGACAAGATTCAGACCTCTCTGCATCTAGACCCGGTGAAGATGGGCGACTATCTGCGCTGGCTGGCCGACCACTGGCCGAATGAGTTCGAGACCATGAACAAGCAGGCCGAGGACGCCGCCGCCTGATGGTGTTCTGTCGGCAACCGGAGAATTTGTCCGGATCAAATCTACGGATAACCTGTGGGTTATTACATCGCAGGTTGCTGATTCAAATGTTCGCCTGCCGACCTTTGTCGAATGATCTCGGTCACAGAATCAGTGTCTCCCCAAAGATTTCCGTGCTTGCGCGGTCAATAGACCGTTAACCAGTTTCCGCGGGATTAATTTAGGAAAGATTAAAGACACATAGATAAAAAAATATTTTTATCAACGGGTTATGTCTTTTTTTGTGCAGAAAACACAAAGTCTTATTGTGTGCATGGAACGAATTACGTCATGTTCGTCTCACTAACGGTATCCCGTGATGAAACATCGGGCGCTTAATTTCGGGCTGGCCTCCGGCCCTGCTTCGTGTGTTAAGCTTTTCAGGTTTAACGGGCACCGTGGTCAGATCGACGCGGGTTCAGGTAGAGCCAAACGTTGGTTATCCGACCGCACCGCCAAGTGCGTCAGGATCTGCCGGCGATGAGTGACACAGAAGAATCAGACGAAAACGGGGGCGACCGGATTGCCGCCACCGTTAAGTGGTTCAACCCGATCAAGGGGTTTGGTTTCGTTCAACCCGCGAACGGAACAGGCGACGCTTTTATTCATGTATCGGTGCTCGAGGCAGCCGGGCAGAAGGATCTGCAGGATGGTGCCGAGCTCGAATGTGAGATCGAGCAGGGACCCCGCGGGCCCATGGTTTCTGTCATTCACAGCATCACCGCGGGAACCGAGGAATCGGCCGAGGCCGTTGATGCGGATGCTCAGGTCATGGACGGGGTGGTGAAATTCTTCGATGCGAACAAGGGCTATGGCTTCGTCGTTCCCGACGGCGAAGGTCAAGATGTGTTCATGTCTGGGCGCGTGGTGGCCCAGTCGGGTCTGCGGGCGCTCGAGACGGATTCGCGCGTGCGTGTGACGACGAGGATGGGCGACAAGGGCCCGCTGGCCGTCACGGTTGAATTGCTTCAGGCGACGGAGGTGCCAGCAGAGGACTGACGGCATACCTCTTGGCCAAAACTAGCATTGACGCGGTGCTTTTCGTTGGCCTGTGGTCGGCTCCGGTTCTGTGTTCGAGGGTGTATCCAGCATCGAAAAGCATTCGGGCAATCTGGCGGCATTGATCGCCGATCCGCTGTGCCTCCCAATATGGAACTAGCCAGCGCATCAATCCATCCGCATGGCAAGCGGCCCCTGCCTGGTGTGCTGCGATCAAATTCAGAAGACAAAGTTCGTCCGGACTTACCCGGCAGCAAACCGGCTTGTGAAGACGGAGGTTTCGGCGAGCTGTCGTTCCGAGTTCGCGGAAGAGCCGGTCGAGCGATTCGCAGATTTCGGTGGCCTTGCTCGGCCCACATGTCCGGTTAAACTCGAGCACAACTTTGCTCCAAAGCGCTCTGTTCTGGACCCATTGCCGGAGCGCATGCAGAACTAAGCGCTCACTGTAGTTCAGTTCGTGGGCCTTCGGCAGGGCGGCGTTCGAGATGGCGATCATATTCATTGGGGGTTACCTCATTAGCGCATACCGACCCTTATAATGATAATGATACTCATTCTCAATAAAGAATTAGTATTATCTCTTTGTCATAGCCTTAGTAGGAAATTTGGTGGATCAGGTCCGCGCCACCTGGGCTAGGCGTACAAGTTCCGCTCGTGCGCTAGCGGGGTCCGGGACGAGGTTCCCGAAATCGACCCTAGATTCTGCGTCGTTTCGCGCGAGGTCGATGCCCTCGGGATCGATGCCAGTCATGGTCCAGTCAAGGCCATGCCGGTCGGCGAATACGGTCGCGTAGTCCTGCACGGAGTTCGCATGGTCTGTGTTCATATGTTCAAGGATGTCGGTCTCGGCCGCCGCGAGGGATGTTGAATCGGGTTCGGCGAGAAGTATATCGGATGCATGCAGGGTCTCGATTCGGCCAAAGCCGGCGATGAAATGCGCACTCTCGAGCCGCATCCGGTAAAGGAGGAAGTCGGCGAAGGCCATCTGGCTGCGCGCACCGGCGTGATGGCGCAGGAAACGCGCCTTTTCGGAGTCGTCATCGCTGCTTTCGAGGCGCCCGATAAGGGTCGCGCGGGTTTGGCTCAGGGCTTCGAGGCCTAGCTTTCCGATAAGCAGCGAGACACGCGAGTCCGCCGCAATATTTCGGCTGTGCCGCGCGAGGTTGGACAAAAGCAGCAGCGGAGACCCGTCCATTGTGCAGGACATGAGGACGAAGCTCGCGTAGGGCATTCCGTCGGTCTCGGTGTCCACAGTGGCCAAAGCGCCCGAACGGCTGATGCGTATCAGGCGGCGGACGAGTGGACCGCTTGGTTTGTTACGATCGTCAATGCTCATGGCGCGCGGAGAGTAACGAAACAATCCCCCTTCGCAAGCGAGAAAACGGCCTAGTGTTTATGCCCGCCATGGCCGCCCGCATCATGCTTCATGGTGTCCTGCTCCATGTCGTTCTTCATCGTCCCGTCGTTTGTTTTATTCATCACGTCATGTCCAGCCCCGTGCCCGGTTGCCGATGCGGCCTTTCGTGTGCCGGCCGCCTCGACGACTACCTCGATTTCTACCGTCCCGGCCTTCTCAAACTCGAGCGTGAGTGGAATAACTGTTTCCTCCAGAAGTGGTGCCTTCAAATTGATCAGCATGATGTGGAGGCCCCCCGGTTCCAGAACAGCCTCGCCCTCGGCCGGAATTACGACGCCATCGACTGGACGCATGCGCATCACGCCGTTGTCCATCGAGTGCCCGTGTATCTCGACGATCTCGGCGTCGGGCGAGCGCGCGCCGATCAGCCGGTCCTTGGTTGCACCGTTGGTGGTGATTGCCATAAACACCGCCCCGACCTTCTGGGACGGCGCAGTTGCTCGCGTCCAGGGATGCGAGATCGTCAGGTGCTCGGACTTCTCTTCATGTGCCGGCAGGGGCGCGGTCAGCAGCAGGAGCGTCAGAAGGGCGGAGGAGAAGCGCGAGATCATGAGGGATCCTGAAGTAAGGGTGGTTAGTTTTTGGCGCGGGCGTTCATGTGCTGGCGGATGGTGTCGGCCATGTCCCCGTGCGGTGTACCATAGCGGAACATGGACGCGACGCCGCCATCTGGGTCTATCAGGTACACGAATGAGGTATGATCCATCAGGTAAAAGGTGGAGTTCGGGTCCTCGAAGCGTCGGTAGAAGACGCGGTATTTTTCGGCTACATCCTTGATCTCGGCGTCGGTGCCAGTGAGGCCCACCAGCCTGTCGTGGAACAGTGGCACGTACTCAGCGAGCACTTCCGGCGTATCGCGTTCCGGATCGATCGTGATCATGACCGGGTTAACGAGCTCACCATTTTCTCCGAGTTCGTCGATCGCCGCAGCTATCCCACCCAGTTCCGTTGGACAAACGTCAGGACAAGAGGTGTAGCCGAAGTAGATCAGCGCGTAGTTTCCGCGCAGTGCTTTGTCGTCCATGCGAGCACCGGTGTGGTCGGTCAGCTCGAACGGCCCGCCGATACTGACATTGACCACCATGCCGCCGACTGGGCTACTCTCGGGCGGCTCGGCGACGCGCAGGTGGACCCAGGCACCGAACGCGAAGACGACGACGACAAACGCGACGATGATGATCGGGAGCTTGCGGTTCATGGGCCCGATTTAGAACAAGGCTGTATCTTCACGCAATACGTTGCCGGTCCGCATCCGTTCACTTTTGTTTGTCCGGCCCATCCCGAGGCGGGATTTCGAGTGCGACCTTGTGCGAATAGCGCCCCAAAGGGGCCGCAAATCCGCCATAATGCGCATTGAACCTGTCCATGCGACCGCGGTGCTCGCTGGTTGGCGTGTTTTGATTACACGAAAGGGGATTCTATACATGGCGCACACAATCGCGTTGGTGGACGACGACCGCAACATTCTGACATCGGTTTCGATGGCCCTCGAGGCTGAAGGCTATGGTGTCAACACCTATACCGATGGTGACGAGGCGCTGAGCGGTTTGACCCAGACGCCGGTCGACCTCGCGGTACTGGATATCAAGATGCCGCGGATGGACGGTATGGAATTGCTCGGCAAGCTGCGCAAGTCCTCGCGCGTGCCGGTGATCTTCCTGACCTCGAAGGACGACGAGATTGATGAGGTCCTTGGTCTGCGCATGGGCGCGGACGATTACATCACCAAACCCTTCTCCCAGCGGCTACTGATCGAGCGGATCCGCGCCATCCTGCGACGGTCCGAGGCGGGACAGGCACCGGCCGAAGGCGACGAGACTATAATTCAGCGCGGCGACCTCATGATAGACCCGAACCGTCATCTCTGTGCTTGGCGTGAGAAGGAGGTCAGCCTGACGGTTACCGAGTTTCTGATTCTCGAAGCCCTCGCCCAGCGGCCGGGACATGTGAAGAGCCGTGATCAGTTGATGGACGCGGCCTATGGCGAGAATATCTATGTTGATGACCGAACGATTGACAGCCATATCAAGCGGCTGCGCAGGAAGTTCCGCGAAGTGGATGATGAATTTGGCCAGATCGAGACGTTGTACGGAATCGGGTACCGCTACAAGGATGCCTAAGCTACGGCCGTCCCGGTGGGTGGGTACGGCACCGGCGAGTTGAAATGGGACCTGTCGGGGGACCGGCGACAAGATGACACTCGATGCCCGCACCGAATCCCGGCTGCTCCGGGGCAAGCGCGACGCCGATGCGGCGGACGCGCTGCATGAAGAGTATTTGCGCGAGCCGACTCCGATCGGGCGGACCCGCTTCCTCTGGTCTTGGCTGTGCCGGCGCCGGCCTTCGACATCGCTGACCCGGCGTATTCTGGCAATTAACCTGCTAGTCCTCGCGGTGCCGATCGGCGGCTTCTTCTTCTTGGACCAGTATCAGGAGAGCTTGATCGATGCAGAGATCGAAGCGCTGCGGGTGCAGGGTGAGGTGTTTGCCGGTGCGATCGGAGCAGGGGCCGTTCTCGTAGCGCCTGGCGTTGGCCAGCAGATAGATCCGGTGCGCGCGAATCTGATGCTGCGGCGACTGACGGAGCCCACCCAGAACCGGGCGCGCCTGTTTGCCGACAACGGCGCCATGATCACGGATACGCAATCTTTGCAGAGCGCGCGCGGCGCGGTGCGGGTGCAGAACCTGCCGCCGCCCCCGAACTTCGTCCTCTGGGTTTGGTTACGTGACCACTTCGAAGCCCTGCTCGACTGGTTACCAGGCCAGGGCGAGCTACCGGTCTATCAAGAGCGGGTGCCGCAGCGGGCGACGGACTATCGCGAGGTGACAGTCGCGCTTGCGGGGATTCAGGGCGCGGATGTGCGCCGACACCCGTCGGGTGGCATGATCATTTCGGTGTCGGTACCGATCCAGCGTTACCGGCAGGTAGTAGGCGCGCTGATGCTGTCGCGTGGCAGCGAGGAAATCGCGCTGGCGATGCGGGCAATCCGGATGGACATCCTGAAGATCTTCGGCGTGGCATTCGCGGTAACGATTCTGTTGTCGATCTACCTCGCGGCAACAATTGCGCGCCCCTTGCGCCGGCTCGCGCTGGCGGCCCAGCGGGCGCGCAGCGGGTCGGGCCGCGACGTGGCGATGCCCGACTTCGCCAACCGGCGTGACGCGATCGGCGATTTGGGGCGCGACCTTCGGGCAATGACCGAGGGGCTCTGGCAGCGTATGGACGCGATTGAGAGGTTCGCCGCCGATGTTGCTCACGAGATCAAGAACCCGCTGACATCACTGCGCAGCGCGGTTGAGACCGTGGCCCGGGTCGAGGACCCGGCGCAGCAGAAGAAGCTGATGTCTATTATCCTAGACGATGTGGCGCGGCTCGATCTGCTGATTAGTGATATCTCTGACGCCTCGCGGCTAGATGCCGAGCTCAGCCGTGATCCTCCGCGGGAGATCGATTTGCGCATCGCGCTGGAGGCGCTCGTCGACATACATACGACGGCATCCGGCGGCGATATCGTTCTCAATATTGAACCGGGAGCAGACCTTTCGATCTGCGCCTTTGAGGACCGGCTGGGTCAGGTGTTCCGCAACATCATCGCCAATGCGCAGTCCTTCTCTCCGCGCGATGGAAAAATAGTCGTTTCCGCCGGTCGACGCATTCGCCACGACGAAGATGTGATCACGGTTACATTTGACGACGAGGGGCCGGGTATTCCCGAGGCCAACCTCGAGTCCATCTTCAAGCGCTTCTATTCCGACCGCTCGGCACAGAGTCCAGATGGCCAGAGTCAGAAGTTCGGCACCCACTCGGGTCTCGGCCTATCGATCTCGCGCCAGATCGTCGAGGCGGCCGGCGGGAGAATCTGGGCGGAGAACCGCTGCCACTCCGATGGCGCGGTCGCTGGTGCACGCTTCGTGGTGGAGTTTCCCGCGGCAAACTGATTCTGTGCGGGCGTCGGCACTTGACACGGCACCTTGTGCATCCCCGATGATGAGGATAGGGTCATTTTATCTTATATAAGACCGGGCCACCCCATTGGATGGCCTGGTCGCTTATGCGCCGGGGATGAAAAATGAAGCAGATCAACGTCGGGATTATTGGTCCGGGTTGGTGCGGCGGCATTCGCGCGAATGCCTGTGCGATTAATCCGCACGTCGACGAGCTGCACTTGGCCGAAATACGGCCTGAGCGTCTAGCAGAGGTAGCGGCCGAGACCAACCCGATCTCGACTACAGATGATTATCATGAAATTCTTGCGAACGACTCGGTCAATGCGATCTTCATTTCCGCGACCCCGGAATCGACGCATTATCCGATGATCCGGGATTCCCTCTTGGCCGAAAAACATGTTTTCGTCGAGAAGCCGATCTCCTCGACCATGGAGGAAGCCGATGAGGTCATCAGCATTGCCGAGCAGAAGAACCTGAAACTCTCGGTAGGTTATTCCCAGCGCTTCAAGCCGAAGTTCGCCTTTGTTCACAAGGCGCTCAAAGACGGGTCCATTGGCGAGCCGGTGACCTGTCTCGTCAGCCGCAATGTTACGCGTGAGCTGGGCGACAAGATCACCGGCCGCACAAAGATGTCGCCGGCGGCGATGGAGGCGACGCATGATCTCGACTTTCTGCTCTGGTGCCTGCGGCCGCGGAAACCGGTGCGGGTCTATTCGCAACAGTCAGGCAAGCTGTTCGCTCGCGACAGTGACACGCCCGACCATCAGTGGATTATGGTGACCATGGATGACGGGACCACCATCACTGTCGGTGCTGGCTGGATCCTGCCGCTTGGCTACAAGAACTACTCACAGTGTTGGATAGAGGTTGTGGGCACAGATGGCGCGTTGACCATCGACGACACTCACAAGGAGGTACAGTTCAACACTGTTGGTAGTGGCATCCAGTATCCGATGTCGACCATGCCCGGCGAGCCGGTTGATCATGTGTTCGCCGGCCCGATGAAGGCCGAGACCGACCATTTCATCGAGTCTATCATCTATGACCGTCCGGTGATGGTAAAGCCGTCCGAAGCACGCGAGGTCATGGACGTCTATGTTGCGGCCGACCTCTCGGCGGAACGCGGCGAGCCCGTCTTGCTACCGCGCAACGACACGTCGGGGCCGATAGAGGCCGAGTAGTCCCGGAACGAAATAGCCGGGAGCTAAAATGCACCATGCCTTATAGCGGCTTACTCGAACTTTGCGCTGGCCGGGTTTACGCCATGCAGAACACGTTCGAACTGAATGGGCGCATCAGCGCCTATCCTGAGAGCGCGCGCGGTTACTCGGTCGCCAACTGCTATCTCCTGAAAGAAGATGATCGGGCGTTGCTGCTTGACACCGGCTATGCGGCGCACGAGGCAGAGATTCTGGGGCAACTTGGTCATCTGATCGAACCCGAATCGCCGCTCTCCCTGTTTCCGCTGCGCATCAACGAGTTCATGTCTGTGTCGAACGCAATGGCCATCGCCAAGCGCTTCAATGTTGTGGAGTGCTTCTCCAACGTGCCCGATATCGAGGACTGGATCGAGTTTGAAACCCTGCGGGGCGAGGAGCGCAATCCGATCCTCAAGACCACCATCATCGGACGCGGCGATCATACGCGTGTGAAACTCAGCCCGAAGCGGACCGTCGACGTACTGAATGCGCCGATCCGGTTGATCAGCACGCGATGGATATATGATGAGGAGTCGAAAATACTGTTTTCGTCGGACATGTTCAGTCACGTCTGGAGCGACAGGGAGGATGATTCCTGGTTGCTGGAGGATAACGAGGAGGATGGTGTGACTGATTTCTCTTTCGTGCGATCCTTTCTGCTGAACACCCGCTATTGGTGGATCGAGGGTGCAAACCTTTCGCCCATTCGCAAGGCAGTGGCCGATGTTTACGACCGGTTTGACATCGAAATGATCGCACCCGGCTATGGCTCGATCCTGAGTGGTCGCCGAAATGTCGATCTGCAGTTCCAAGTGCTGGACGATGTCCTTGATCAACTGGATCGCAAGAAGATCGCGCCGGCCTATGTGCCGCGCGGCCTCGAACGGTAGGAGGGTGTATGGCAGGTTTTAACCCGCTACCGCGCGAGATTGCATCCGGGTTGTTTTGGCTCGGGGATTGCCTAGAGCAGCAATACCAGGGACGGTCCTATCATTCCTACAATGCGGCGTTTCTCGTTTGTGGTACCGAAGCCTCGATGTTGATCGAGACCGGACATCCTAAGGATTTTCCGGTGATCGAACGTCAGATGATAGAGCTTCTAACGGTCGATCGCGCACCGCTCAGATATCTATTCATCACGCATCAGGAAACACCGCATTCGGGCGGGCTTGGCCGGGTCTTCCAGAACTGGCCGGACATTACGGTGCATGGGGATGTCGCAGATTATCACCTCGCATTTCCGCAGCATGCGGACCGGCTCGTGCCCATGGAGGTGGGCGACGAGATTGATCTCGGCGGCCGAAAGTTCATCGGGGTCGAGCCCGTTATCCGTGACCTGCGCACTTCGCTTTGGGGTTATGACACGGCTGCACGATGCCTGTTTCCAGGCGACGGTCTTGCCTATAGCCATTATCATCAGGACGGGCATTGCGGTCTGGTCGCGGAGGAGGCGACCTCGCTCGACCTTCAGGATGTGCTAGCGGTATTCGCCGAGCGGGCGCTCTTCTGGACGACCACGACCGATATGAACATCTATGTCGACAAGCTTGAGGCCCTGATCGAGGAGCTTGGCGCTCAGGTTATCGCCCCTACCCATGGGCTTCCGGTGACGGACATCGGCCTAACAATGCCTAGGGTTCGTGATGGGTTCATTATGGGAGGAGATCCCGAGATAAATGTCGGCAACACCCGTTCGTCCGAGATGTAGCGGCAATGGCCGAGTTTGATATCCGCTTTTCCGGCTATCAGGGGCCGCGCTCGGTGCACAATCGGGCCGTTGGCGTTTTTGCCGAGAATCTCGCGCGGTTGCTCGGCGACCGGGTCGCGTTCGAGCATATGCTGAATGTCACAGAGCACGGGCACAAGGCAGCCGACCTTCTGGAGATGGTCGCCGTGGGTGAGACGACGCTCTGTTACTTTTCGTCGAGCTATCTGGCCGACAAGGTGCCCGAGATCGCGCTGTTTGATTTGCCCTTCCTGATCCATGACCGGGCCCAAGGTCACGCGATGCTCGACGGGCCGCTCGGCCGACTGATAATTGACAAGATGGCCGACGTGGCGGACTTCCGGATCGTCGCCTGGTGGGACAACGGTTTCCGGCATTTCTCCAATGGTGTTCGTCCCATCCGCACGCCCGATGATTGCCGGGGGCTCAGGATCCGAACCCTCTTCAGCGAGCTGCAGCAGGAAAGCTTCGCGGCGATGGGCTTCGAGCCCGTCCCGCTCGACGTGGCCGAGCTGCCAGGCGCTTGCGCCGACGGGACGGTGGATGCGCAAGAGAACCCGCTTACCAACACATATAACTTCGCGATTCATGAACACCATCACTGGATCACGCAGTCGGGGCACTTCTTCGGCCCCTGTGTGGTGCTGGCGCACAAGGCGACTTGGGATGGTTGGCCGGACGATGTGCGGGCAGCCGTCGAGGCGTCGCTCGCCGAGGCGACGCCCGCCCAGCGAGCCCTCGCCGCGAGTGACGACGAGGACATCGCCGCGAAGTTGGGGGCGGCCGGCAACGAATTGATCAACCTGACGGACGACGAACGGGCCGCTTTCGCCGCGGCCGTGGCACCGGTGGTCGCGCGCAACCTGTCGGACTTCCGCGACGAACTGTTTGATTATCTACCGCGGGGCTAGGGGCTTTCTGCGCTGGCTGTTCAGGAAGTCTAGCAGTAGGTGCATCGATTATGACTACTGCCAACGTCAAGGCCGTACGCTACATGCGGCTTCGGTGAGAAGGAGCGCGCGTCGTGCGTTTCGGCTGCCTTCCGTCGATATTTGCGCGCTGCTTACTCTGGTTCCCGGCCGGCGGACGCCAATGACGCCAAGATTGCGCATCGCTGCTAAATGAAGTGGGTATCACTTCATCTCGCGGATTTCGTCGAAGACGGGGTAGAGCAGGCTGTAATCATCCTCTGCCATACCGCGCTCGATCGCCTTTTTGAGGAATTCGCTGGTCTCCCGCGTGTAGCGGGCATCCATGTCCAGCCCCTCGGCCATGCGCAGGGCCATCCCGAGATCCTTGTTGAGGTTGTAGACCCGTGAACGGGCATCCCATTTCCCCGAAAGAATATGCCGCGGGAAACGTGCCTCGCTGGCATAGCTGCGGGCATTGGAAACGTTGAATACGTCGATCATGTCGGCGAGATTCAGGCCCGCGCGCTCGGCCATCCGGCCCGCCTCGCAGTTCGTTAGGAAGACGGCATGCGTGACCATGTTATGGATCAGTTTCATCGCGTGACCCGACCCCACATCGCCCAGGTAGAAGAGGTAGTCGGCGATCGCATCAAGCCGGGCCCGGCATGATTCGAAGATGGTCTCGTCTCCGCCTACCATCAGGGTGAGGGTCCCGGCATCAGCGCCTGTGGCCCCGCCGCTCATGGCTGCGTCGAGATAGGCGATGCCGTGTTCATTAGCTCGCGCGGCGATCCGCTTGGTATCTTCCGGAAACGAGGTAGTAAGATCGAAGATGACCGTACCCTCGCCGGTCCTGCCCAGCACGCCGTCCGGGCCCTCGAAGGAACCCTCGATCTCGGGCGTGGCGGGTACCACATAAACCATCATGGCGCTGGCGGCGGCCATGTCGCCCGGGGACATGACCGTCGTGTCCGGTCGTTCGTCGAAGGGTGCGCGGGCGGCCTCGCTCACGTCCCAGACGGCGGTCACGTAGCCAGCCTTGACGAAATTTTCCGCGATGCCCCGACCCATATTACCGAGTCCGATGACACCGATTTCCGGTGTGGTCATGTCGTTTCTCCGGTTGGTCTGATGGCTGCCCGTCAGCCTCTTTCGGCGACGTAACGATAGTCGGATGTGTTGCAGCGGCTGAGGCGCCACTCGACCGGTCGGCCGTCGATGGTCACCGCGACGCGGTCGATCTCGAGCAGGGGGGCTTCGGGCATGACGCTCAGGAGCTGGGCCTCCAGTGGATCTGCCGCGACGGCGCGGACGGATTCGGTGGCTTTCGCGACGGTGATGCCGTACTCGCCCTGAAAGAAGCGATAGAGATTCTCGGGCAGCCTTGTTTCGTTGCCGAGGCCGGGAAAAAATTTCTGTGGAAGGGTGAGGCGCTCGACGATGGCGGGGCTGTCGCCCAAGGAACGCACACGGTGGAGCGCGATGACTGAGTCTCCGATTGCAAGCTGGAGCCGGTTGCGCTCGTCCTCGGTCGCGTTGCGCTGTTCGCAGGCCAGTATCTTGCTGACCGGCATGGCGCGTACGCCGTCCGGGCCGATCAGGTTGAAGTAGAAGAACAGTGCCCGGCGCTCGGTGTATTCCGACACGAAAGTGCCGCGCCCCTGGCGCCGCTCCAGAAGGTTCTCGGAGACCATGTCGTTGAGCGCCTTACGCACCGTGCCTTGGCTCACGGACAGTTCGTGGGCAAGTTCGAATTCGCTCGGCAGCATTTCGCCGGGCTTCCAGTAATTATCGATCAGTCGGCGGCGGATGATCTCCTCGACCTGAGCATAGAGAGGTTTGCCGGGTTCGCGCTTTAGGCGTGCTGCCCGGGCCTTCCCGGTACTCGCCCGGGCGGACCTTGCCATCTTGTCGGCTTTGGTTTTTGCCGCCATCGACCGATGCGTCTCCCCTTTGCCGTCGTGCCGAAAGCTCGTTTCTCACGGTGAGTGAGGTGCCTTGCGACTGCCTCAGTTTAATACGTTGTCGGCTGCCGGGGCGTCAATCTGGCGCCGTGTTGCCACCTGGGTTATTTGAGCGTGCGCTTGCCTGATGCGAAGCCGACCTTGACCATGATCTTGCCCTCATTCACCAGTCAGGCTTAGGCAGGGTAGTTGCGCCCACCCGCTGTGTGCATCGGGTCGGCCACAGCGACCTTCTCGCGCGCTACGTATAGTAATCGTCGATGTCGAGTGGCAGGTCGATTCGCTCTCCCAGCTTCGACGACTTGTCCATCGCCATGGTCAGCAGGAGGTTACGGTGGCCGTCCTGAGCCGTCGCATGGGGTGTGTCGAGGTTGGCACACAGGCGCTGGTACCAGGAGAAGGTCTCTTCCCGCATCGGCCCCCAAAGTTGATTGTTGTAGATGTCGCCTGGAGGATAGCTGGTCATGAAATCCACATGCCGCTGGAACTCCGGTGTAAACCCGTCGGGTGCATAACCGGCGCCCTGTGGAATTTCCGACGCAATTATTGTGTCGCGATGGGTATCCTCGATGTCGATCACACCCTTTTCTCCAATGATCCCGATCTCGAGTCCGTAGACCGCGCCGGGCCAGATCACCGGTGCGGCCCAGGAGATGTTCATCGAGAACATTGTGCCGTCGTCCATCGTGAAGATGCCGAAGGTGGAATCCTTCGTCCCGTAATGGGACAGTGCCTTGTCGTTGGACTGAGCGTAGAGGGAGACTGGCGTCTTGCCCTCCATCAGCCACATGCACATGTCGAGCGCATGGGTGCCCGAGACTACCATAGGTGTCAGGTTTTCGCGCTGGTTGGTGCGCTGGACTGTTGCGATCGGCACCATGCGGTTCATGAGCGCACGGGTCACGACACCGGTTACCTCGCCGATCTGGCCGGTCATTAGGCGTTCCTTCACCGTGAGGAACCGGCGGCGGAAGCGCTGGGTATATCCGATGACTGCGTCCACGCCGTTGGACTCGATCGATTCGAGGACCGCGCGGGATTCACGCACATCGGTCGCCAGCGGCTTCTCAATGAACAGCGCGTGACCGGCGTCGGCCGCCATGATGGTCGGCGCCATGTGATGGTTCTCGTCGGTCGCGATGATTACGGCGTCGACCTCGGGGCGCTTGAGTAACTCCTCGAAGTCGGCCGTTTGGAAGTCGGCCTTCGTGTCGGCCGCCAGCTCCGTGCGCAAGTCGTCCTTGATATCGCACAGGCCCAGCCAGCCGACTCCCGGATAGTCGCGCGCGAACTCGGCGCGGATGCGTCCGATCGTACCGCAGCCGATTACCGCTAGGCCGATTGTCTTGCTGTTGTTGCTCATCTCTGGGTCTCTCCACTGTGCTCGCTTGCTTGCAATCCGGGCACCGTGTGCCGCGCCTGTTCGTATAGCATGCGCGACGGCACCGGGTTGTGCCGCCCAAGTAAAAATGGGAACTGGTGCTGAAGGCCTTTACAAGGCCGCGCTAGAACGGATTACATGTGATGCCCAATCGAGCCCAAGGAGCCGACGTGACTGACGATAAGCTCCTAATACATGGAACCTGCGTTGCCCTGCCCGAGGATGATGCGGGCTGGGCCGCGGTTCTGCTGCGCGGCCCGTCTGGCGCGGGAAAGTCGGACCTTGCCCTACGGCTAATCGACGAGGGCGCGTGCCTCGTGGCCGACGACCAGACCAAGCTGCGCCGGCACCGCGGCTCGCTTCTAGCCGGGCCGCCGGCGACTATCGCCGGGAGGATCGAAGTACGCGGCCTCGGAATCCTGACCTTGCCGTATCGGGATGATGTGCCGCTTCGCTTGGTGTGCGACCTGATCGCCCCCGAGGCGGTCGAGCGACTACCCGAAGCTGGTTGTGTTCATCTGGCGGATATGAACATTCCCGTACTAGCGCTGGCGCCATTTGATGCCTCTACGCCGGCGAAGCTTCGCCTTGGTGTTCGGGCGATCACTCACGGTATAGTTTCGCGGACCAACTGAGCCGCCGGCATCGCATGTCAGATTCCCCGGAACCCGAAACCGAGACTCCCGCCATGACCCTGGCGGGGCGCGTCTTTGTGGTCACCGGCCTGTCGGGCGCGGGTCGGACGACGGCGCTTAAGGCGCTTGAAGACATGGATTGCGAGGCGGTTGACAATCTGCCTGTGCGCCTGATGGGAACGCTGATCCGACAGGGGCCCGCTGAGGGGCGCGGGCTCGCGATCGGCGTAGATGTGCGGACCCGCGATTTCGATGCGGGCCGGTTCGCTCACGAGATCGAGGAGCTGCGGGCGGTCGTCGACACGCCCGTCGAACTTTTGTTCCTCGACAGCGCCAACGACATCATTGCGCGCCGGTATACCGAGACCCGCCGGATCCACCCGATGGCAAGCGATCGGCCGCTGACGGACGGTATCGTCGCCGAGCGGCGATTGCTGGCGCCGTTGCGCGAGGCGGCGGACTTCGTCATGGACACGAGCCATTCCAACATCCACGAGTTTGCGAATCTGCTGCGCGATCGCGTGGTCGGTATTGCCACTGGGGAGCCGAATGTGCTCGTCATCTCGTTCTCATATCGCAATGGGGTGCCGCGCGATGCCGACATGGTTTTCGACGTACGTTTCCTGCGTAACCCGCACTATGATCCGGCCCTGCGCCCCCTCACGGGGCGTGATGCCGGCGTTGGCGACTATGTCGCCGCCGATCCCGACTTCGATGAATACTTCGCACGGCTGACGAACCTGCTGGCGCTTTTGCTGCCGCGGTTCCGCGAGGAGGCCAAAAGCTATCTCACCATAGGGATTGGCTGCACCGGCGGGCGGCATAGATCGGTCTATGTGGCCGAACGCCTCCGCGAATGGATGGCCGAACGCATGACGCGGGTGGAGCTGCGTCACCGGGAACTGGACTTCGATACCGATACCGATGAGGTGCGGGGATGATTGGGCTGGTAATCGTGACACATGGTCGCCTTGCAGACGAGTTTCTCGCCGTGCTTGAACATGTTGTCGGCCCGCAGGAAAAAATCGAGGCGATCTCCATCGGTGTGGATGAGGATATGGAACAGCGACGCCACGATATCGCCGCATCGGTCGAGCGTGTCGCCGGGGGTGCGGGGGTCATAATACTGACCGACATGTTCGGTGGAACGCCTTCCAATCTGGCGATTACAGCGATGGAGACGCCGCCGGCCGGCGAAAAGGTCGACGTGATCGCGGGGCTGAACCTACCGATGCTGATCAAGGTCGCTCAGGCCCGGGGAGAGATGGAGTTGCCAACGCTCATTGAAGCCGCAAAGGTGGCGGGCAGCAAATATATCAGCGTCGCATCGACCGTGCTGGCCGAGAAACCGGGTCAGATCTGATGCCCGAGAAACGATTTTCCCGGACCGTCGAGATCGTCAATTCACGCGGATTGCATGCGCGCGCGGCAGCTCAGTTTGTGCGCCTCGCCGCGGAGTCCGAGTCGGTGATTACGGTCGAGAAAGACGACATCTCGGTATCGGGCACGTCCATCATGGGCCTAGTGATGTTTGCGGCGGCGCCAGGTTCGCAAATCACCATCGGCGCGGCGGGACCGGACGCTGGGGCCGCCCTCGACGCGCTGGTGGCGTTGGTTGCCGATGGGTTTGGTGAGGGTTAGCAAAGAAAAACGGCGCCCACGTAGGGGCGCCGTTCTCGTGTCTTTGTGTCTCGCGGGACTAGAAGTTGAATTGGTTGCTGATCATGAAGACGGTGCCGTCGTTGTTCACTTCGGCCGCCGTTGAATTCATATTGTCTACGCTGGCAAAATGCAGTGACGCCATCAGGTCCCATCCAGGCGCAACGCCATAGGCGGTATCCAACGAGACAACACGGGCATTTGTGTCACCGCCGCTGCCGGTTGCGTTCGAGACGGTGCTTTCGAACCAGCCTATGCTGACCCCCCAAGGGCCGGTCTGATAAGACGCGCCGAGCTGATAGTAGCTACCTGCGTCCTGTCCGGCAGCCTGATTGGCTGTCGTGATACCCTGTTCGGCGAAGTCCACATAATCAAACCCGAAGCCGAGATTGCCTGCAGTAAGATTAATACCAGCACCAATAGTCTCGATATCTCCGTCTTCCGCACCGGCAGCAGTCTCACTGCTGCCAAATTCGCCGATAAGGCTAACATCGAAGCCTAAATTGGCGACCTCGCCGCTGTAGCTTATGCCTAGACCGAGCACGTTTTCGTTATCACCGTCGGCATCGGAATCGGCCGTAGCCGCGCCGCCCGAGCTCTCGCCTGAGTCCGGGGTCCAAGAAGCACCGAATGTGAACCCATTTATTCCCGGAGAGGTATAACGGATTTTCGTAGCGTCGCCGGTGGCACTAACGCCTGGCCCGCTGACGGCCGTACCGCCAAAGGTGAAAAGATCGGCCACGTCGCCATCCGCACCGCCACGGCCAACGAGGACGCCATGGGCTCCGACGTGCGCTGCATCAGTAGCGTCGTCCTGGTCACCCATTTCAATTTTGCCCCAAGCTTTGTTGCTGATGAAGGCATAGGCTTCGTCAGCCGATGCACCATCACCCGCGCCGGCGTTCAGTTCGATACCGACACCGTACTCGATACCATTCTCAGCAGTAGCCTTAGCGCCGATCTTGATTTCGGACTCATCGACGAGAAACGTATATCCGCGTCCATTGTTAGCTGTAATGTCTTGGTCAATCATCCCGACATTGAACCGGAGTTCACCGCCGAGGGTTATGCTCATTGTATCGCGCGATCCAACTGAATCTGCAAAGGAGGGTGCGGTAATCATGGCTGCAACGACGAGCGCACTCGTGCTTAGCCAGAGGGTTTTCCTGTTCATGAAACTTAATCTCCAACAGCTATTCTTCACACTATTTGTG